>Ga0310811_10000376_pt1 | contig 61048 bp, 49 predicted proteins | sample YCmetagenome_FD_207642 | JGI IMG/M metagenome (GOLD analysis project Ga0310811, IMG submission 207642) | Soil microbial communities from experimental microcosm in Duke University, North Carolina, United States - YC | ecosystem: Engineered > Artificial ecosystem > Soil microcosm > Unclassified ... | reverse complement strand
CGCGTGTTATCTGAAAATAAAAGCGACCGGCTTTACCAAAGTGCTTTACCATTTCGTCCTCACTCAGCTTTTTCAGATCGGCACCCGTGTGCAGGCCCATCCCTTTCATTTTATCAGCTGTAACTTTACCCACGCCAAAGAATTTTTCTACCGGCAACTTTTCCATAAAGCTTTCTACCGATGACGGGCCGATAAAGGTCAATCCATCCGGCTTATTGATATCGGACGCGATCTTAGCCACAAATTTATTGACAGATACCCCTGCTGATGCCGTAAGTTGCAATTCGTCCTTAATAGCCTGTTTGATGAGTTTCGCAATATCAATAGCCGAACCGATATTTTGTTTATCTTCCGTTACGTCAAGATAAGCTTCGTCCAGCGACAGCGGTTCTATGAGGTCGGTATAGCGCCTGAATATTTCTCTTATTTTTTGGGATACCTCTTTATATGCCGCAAATCTTGGCTTTACAAAAAGGATATGCGGGCAAAGCTGCAATGCTTTTTTGGATGACATGGCCGACCGTACCCCAAACTTCCGCGCCTCATAACTTGCTGTTGCCACCACGCCGCCCCGCCCCTCTGGCGAACCGCCGATCGCTATGGCCTTGCCCCGGTATTCCGGATTATCCCGTTGCTCAACCGACGCATAAAACGCATCCATATCGATATGGATGATCTTACGGTATGAAGTATTTTGCCTGGCTTCCATTGTTGGTTGATAGCCGAAGATAGATAATCACTTACTGATCAAAACCCAAAAGTGAGTCGAAATCTTTTTATTACCATTCAAAATCAACTTCCCTCCCGTTCAGTTTCCACTTTGCAGGCAATTGATTGGTCATCCAGTCCAGCGGCTCACCGGCAGGCTGCACTTTAGCTGCCTGGGTAAAACTTTGCTTGATAAAAGCTTTTTGCTCCTCATGCAGTGCTGCTGGGTCGGGCGAAACAAACAAAGGCGTGCCGCTTTCGGCAACCAACTGCATCCACTGCCTGTTCTTTTCCCAGGGAATATCGTTGGTAAGGCCCACACAATCGGCGTCAGTAGCATAAAATGCATTATGCTGTGGTATCCGGAAACCGAGTGTATTCACACCCATTTTTCGGGTTCGCTCCCACTCCTTTCCGCTGGTATCGTCGCCTATTCGGTTCAACTCAAATACTCCGGCCGAAAGATGGCTCACGGTATTACAACCAATGACATACATGTCATCAGCCGCTTCGCGTATGGCGCCGTAGAGGTCGTTCATGATCTCGGCGGTAGTCCTTGTTTTGTCACGAAAACTCCAGTCCGGCGCGGTAAGCGCATCCGTCATCTGGAAACCCCATTTACCCATAATATCATAGGTAGTGTAATCATGCTTTACCAGCTTATAGCCCCACTGTTTATATAGCGAAATATTTTGCTTAAGGCGCTCAATGGTTTCAGGAACGGTCGGATCGAGTATGGGCGACTTAGGGTCGTCCCTGCCGGGGATCGGTGGCAACAGGTAAGACTTCGGGTCATCATGTTTTGCGCAAAGCACGCGGGTCCATAAGCCTGGCTGCATCCCCAGGTTTTTTATATCATCGGCCATAACGGCCATGTCTTTGAATTTGTCGTTCGGTTTCGAAAAATCATCCATAAAGCCGCCATCGCCCGGTAACAAAGGCGAGTAGGTTGCCCACCCTGCGTCGATCACCGAAAATGGCCTGTTATCGGTATCTGTCGCCAGGCCGGTCATCAGCCCGGTGATCTTTTTGATCAGCTCTGCCGAATTGTTCCCGTAAGCAAAATACCAATCGTTAATGCCATAAACAGGTTTTTGGGGCAACCTGGGGTTAGGGCACATCATTTTACAAAAACGCTGCGTGGTTTCAAAAGGCGACTCATGGTGCGCGCTCTTCGTGGTGATGATATCAGCCGCGTGCAGCTCGCGCTGCCCCAACTGCACGCCTACCCCGCCCGAAGCAGTATCCAATACCAGCTCGATGGTGTTACCGGTGAGTGACCACCGGCATATTGTGTTGCAGCCGGTTTTTACGCCATATCCCGTTGTCGATTTGCCGTCATTGATCATCATGTACCACGGGCACTTTTTCGTAATGTAATTCAGGGTCCACTGCAGGTCGCCGTACGAGCGTTCCCAATGGTCGCCCAATACTTTTACCAAAGGCGCTTCGTGGTGGCGCCATTTTACACGCAGGGCGTTCAGTTGCCTGACCGGCGAGGAAACATAGGTTGACAACACAGTTCCGTTGTGCTTCAATTTAACCTGGATATCCTTGTAAGTAAATACCGACCCATTGGATGATTTGAGCTTAAACCATTCGGCGCCTGACTTCGCCCAAACTTCGTCGGGCATGTTAATTACGGGCAGATTACTGCCTGCATAACTTGTTAAACGATTGAAAATGAGCGCAGCACTGGTTATGGTGGAAATTCTTACAAAATGGCGTCTGTTCATCAGGGGTAAAATTGGCAGGTGAAAATAACAAAATCGGTAAATCTTTTGCTTGCAAATTAAATTTAATTAATTTGGAAAAGGCATTTGCAAACTTTATATATTGCGTTTGCTTAGCTAAACGCACACCAATGCCCCACGGCAAAGCATTACCAATTATAAATTTTACGGGTTTTAATCAAATAAAAAATCATGGCATCCGACCGCAGGAAATTCTTGAAACAATTAGGCAGTACAATAGTGCTTACATCAGCCGGCCTCAGCTCACTGGCCGCGCAGGAAGAGCACGAACGCAGGATATTACAGGCGCAAAAGCGTATCATGCCCAATGACAAGATCCGGATCGCTACAATTGGCATGGGTATAATGGGTTTTAATGATACCCGCGCTGCCTTAAGCGTACCCGGCGTCGAGCTGGCGGCGTGCTGCGACCTTTATACCGGCAGGCTGGCACGCGCCAGGGAACTTTACGGCAACGATTTGTTTACTACCCGGAATTTTCACGAAATACTCGACCGCAAAGATATTGACGCAGTAGTGATAGCCACCAGTGATAACTGGCACAGCCGTATAGCTGAAGCCGCTATGCGCAAGGGCAAAGCTGTGTATAGCGAAAAGCCTATGGTGCACCTGCTTAGCGAAGGGCTGAACGAAATAAAAGTGCAACAGGAAACAAAAGTGGTTTTCCAGGTAGGCAGCCAAAGGGTAAGCAGCCTGGCATTCGCCAAAGCCAAAGAACTTTACCAGGCAGGCGCCATCGGGAAGCTGAACAGTATCCAGGCATCATTTAACCGGCAAAGCGCCCTGGGTGCCTGGCAGTACACCATACCCTTGGATGCATCGCCGCAAACGGTCGACTGGGATACCTTCCAGGCTCCGGAGGGCACAAAACTGCCTTACGACAGTAACAGGTTCTTCCGCTGGAGAAATTACAGGGAATATGGCACCGGCGTTGCCGGCGACCTTTTTGTGCACCTGATCTCGGGCATACATTTTATAACCAATTCCAAAGGACCCGACAAGATATATTCTGTTGGCGACCTGGTTTACTGGAAAGACGGTCGCAATGTACCGGATGTCATGAATGCTATCATCCACTATCCGGATAGTGCGGAACATCCCGCTTTCCAGGTGTCGCTGCAGGTTAATTTTATCAGTGGCGAAGGTGAAGTTGGTTATACACGCTTTGTTGGTTCCGAAGGTGTCATCGATATTTCGGATGATACCGGTTTCACTATACATACGAGCAAAATGCCTGCAGCACCGGGCTATGGCGGATGGGATTCCTTCGATACTTACCCAAAAGCGATGCAGCAGGCTATAGCCGACGACTACAATAAAAAATATTCAGATGCTGACAAGCAATCGCCAAAATCTGAAACTACTACGTACCATCAGCCCGAAGGTTCAGATTCTTCCCACGATCATTTTGTAAACTTCTTCGATTCCATGCGCACAGGCAAGCCCGTAGTTGAAGATGCGGTGTTCGGTTTCAGGGCGGCTGCGCCCGCATTGGCATGTAACGAAAGCTATTTCCAGAATAAGGTGATCCATTGGGACCCGGTAAATATGAAACTGATCTGATACCGCTTATTATCGGAAAACAGGATCAGGTTAAATCAATATTACACATTTATTATACATATTTTACGTCACATATACTTTATATAAGCACCGTAATCCGTTCAGGTTCAATTTTTTCATGAGAGTTAAAAAATGTTGATAAATATTTATTAACTTATTGATGTTTAATTACTTAACTTAGTGTCGCATTTTCGTATTTACCTTACCCTATTAAATGAACTATGAGCAAGCTGATTTTGATAGACGATGAAGCTATCTTTCATAAGATAGTTCAAATGACACTTAAGCATAGCGAACTTTCAAACAAGGCCACTTATAGCATGGATGGCGAGGCAGTGCTGGATTATCTTGAAGAGAAAAGTTCTGAAACCACCTCATTGCCCGATTACATTTTCATCGACCTGTACATGCCCCGTTTCAGCGGATGGGATTTTTTAAACCGTTTCCAAAAGATCTATCAAAACCTGAAAAAGAACGTTAATATCTATATAGTTTCCTCTTCGATAGACCCCAGGGATATCGACCGTTCCAAAACGTATCCATTCGCCACAACTTTTATTTCAAAACCTGTGATGAAAGAGGTGTTTGACGGCATCAGTATGGCCTGAAACCCAACCGGCTCTTTGTTTTTCTGCTTTTATGCCAACTTATTCGGGCCAATAGTTTTTACTGAATAATTTCCTATTTTAGCGTTCCGATAACAAACCAAGCTTACATTTTTTAGTAACCCGAATCCATTTAACTGTTTAACATCTGCTTGATGAAACTGATCTGCACCCTTTTGTTATCGCTTACCTTAGTGTACAATGTACAATCACAGGATAACCCGTCATTAAAAACGAAACTGGAAAAAGTACGTCTCGAATTTACCCTTAACGCCGAAGGCGCCCCTTATTATGCGGTTTACTACGCTGATAAGGATATTATTAAACCGTCGGCAATGGGTTTTACGCTCGCCGAAGGTGCCGGCTTAGACAAAAACTTTGAAATAACCGGCTCGGAAACGTCGTCGTTTGATGAGACATGGAAGCCCGTTTGGGGCGAAGTGAGCAATATTCGCGATCATTATAACCAGCTTACTGTTCATCTTAAGCAGAAAGGATCGAACAGGCTCATGAATATCATTTTCAGGGTATTTGCAGATGGAGTTGGTTTCAGGTATGAATTTCCGCGGCAGCCCGGCTTAAAATATTTCATTATTTCGAACGAGCTTACCACGTTCAACATGGCCGGCGATCACAAAACCTTTTGGATACCGGGCGACTACGACAGCAACGAATACCTGTATACCACATCCAAATTAAGCCAGGTTGATAATAAACCGGTAGTGGATGCAGCAACATCCATAGCCGTACGGGTTGCGCCTGACCGCTATGCTGTACAAACGCCATTGATGATGAAAAGCGCCGACGATTTGTACATTAATATCCATGAGGCTGCTTTGATCGATTTTCCGGCTATGCAATTGCATGTCGACCGGAGCAATTACAGCCTTACTGCAAACCTTGTTCCGGATGCTGTTGGCAACAAGGCTTATGTACACGCGCCTTTCAAAACGCCGTGGCGTACGATAATAGTAAGTGATAAGGCTGTGGATATACTCTCGTCAAAACTGATACTGAACCTTAACGAGCCTTCAAAAATTAAGGATACGTCGTGGATAAGACCCATGAAATTTGTTGGCGTCTGGTGGGAAATGCAAACCGGGAAGGGCACCTGGAACTATGCTAACGACGCAGACACGCTGGATGCAAATGGCCGCTTGATACCCAATGGCAGGCATAGCGCTAATACGGACAACGTAAAAAAGTATATAGATTTCGCCGCTGCAAACGGTATACCCGGTGTATTGGTTGAAGGCTGGAACACGGGCTGGGAGGACTGGTTTGGCAACTGGAAAGAACATGTGTTCAGCTTTGTGACCCCCTACCCTGATTTTGATGTTAGCGAACTTAGCCGTTACGCTGCCACAAAAGGCGTCCACATCATTATGCATAATGAGACCTCGGGCTCGGCAACCGATTATGAAAGGCAAACGGACACAGCCTACCGCTTTATGAACAAGTTTGGTTATACTTCGGTCAAAACAGGATACGTAGGCAAAATTATTCCGCGCGGCGAACACCACGACGGGCAATGGATGATAAACCATTACAACCGTGTTGCACAGAAAGCCGCTGACTATCACGTTATGCTCGACGCGCACGAACCCGTGCGGCCAACCGGTTTACAACGCACTTATCCTAACTGGCTCGCAAGCGAAGCCGGTCGCGGAAATGAATACAACGCATTCGCTGAGGGCAATATTCCGGAACATGAGACCATAATGCCCTTTACCCGCTTTATAGGCGGCCCCATGGATTACACGCCCGGAATTTTTAAAATAAAGGGTTATTCCGACGTGCCGGGCAGGCAGGTGCATACCACCCTGGCAAAACAACTGGCGTTATACGTTGTACTATACAGCCCGCTTCAAATGGCGGCTGACCTGCCAGAGAATTACGCTGCGCACATGGATGCATTTCAGTTTATAAAAGATGTGGCAGTTGATTGGGACGATACCAAAATATTGGAAGCCGAACCCGGCGATTACATTACGACAGCGCGCAAAGCAAAAGGCACACCGGACTGGTACATCGGTGCGGTGACGGACGAAAACAGCAGAAGCAGCACCATATTGCTTGATTTCCTTGATAAGGGAACCAAATACGTAGCCACCATATATGCAGATGCCGGCAACGCCGACTGGAAGGAAAACCCTGAAGCTTACCAGATCAGTAAATATCTTGTTGATGCGGATACAAGGCTTAACCTTAAACTTGCCAAAGGAGGCGGTGCAGCAATAAGTATAAAACCAGCCACGAGTGGCGACAAGGGTATAAAAAAATACAGGTGAGTTTTTGTTAGTAATTATAAAAAGAAAACCCCGGTAATGCCGGGGTTCCTTATCAACTAAACCTCAGGTTTCTCACGACCAGAAGTGTCTTTATGCGGCAATTTCCCACTTATTTTTTTTCGTTTTGTGGCATAATACCAGCCTTCTTTATTTTCGAAACAACGTAATTTCCAACCCACTGGCCTTCGGTTACACCGCTGTTCACACTTTCTAAATAATGTATACCGCCGTAATAGCGAGAGACCGAAGCTTCGGCGGCTGCATCGCGGAAAGATTTGAACGAGCGCTGCCCGCTTCCGAAGGGAATTTCGGTGACGTCGGTGTACGAAAAATTATCGCCCAATAAATACGTAAGCACCTCGGCCGAGGCATTCGATATAACAGAATGTGCGCTTGTATATTCCGGGAATGGTGGCGTTTGCAAAATAGGCTGCCATTTCACGTCCATATACCGGTTAATATAGGTTTCCGGCCGAATACGGTTACTCCGATATTTTTCGTCCCAACTGCTAATAAAGGCATCCATAATTGTACTGCCTTCAATCGTCAACACCTCAACGGTTTGGTCGAAACTAAGTTTTGCTTGCCGACAAGCTAAGGCCGTGACATTCATCCAATGCCCTCCCGGGCTTATCTTTTTAAACCCGATCATCATGTGGCCCGATGTAGTGATCGCAAACGGGTTACAATCCCAAAACAAGGCTATGTTAATTTGTTCGGTAGTCAGATGCTTGGATATATCATAAACGTCCCTGGCATGTTTAAAAAAAACCGACGCGGTATCTTTGCTAAAAGGCGTAAGCGCGGCCGGCCTGAACTGGTTTGCCGAATCGATAAGCATCGGCTTAATAGTTTTCCAGTTTGGTTCAACAGCTTCAAAATATCCCGGCGGGGTTGGATACCAGTAAGCATCGCCCTTTAGCGGCGTATATCTTTTAAGTGTACTAAGCTTGTTGTAATGATCAGTTTTCGAAAAATTGACGACAGATACGGTAGCCAGCTTTGCTACTTTTATCGAATTGTCAATAATATCCTGTTTTATCCTTAATCTTTGAAGCAATTCGATAAAACTATCCTGGTCATCTTTCAGCATATAACCTGAAGGGAGCAGTTGCCTGCCAATTTCCAATATGCTGTAATAAGCAGCTATGCGATAATCATATTTATAGCTTATAGTATCCAATGTATTATCAGGGTGATAGCTTGTGATAAAACTTTGCAAAGGCGGAATGTGCTTATTGTTGGCATTTACAATATTGTAGGCCCCTTGCATACAATAAGCATAATAACGTGCAGCAACGGGCGGGCTGGTCACATCATGTATCATCACCATCGTGTTGGAGTTAATGGCGTGATCGGGTCTTAAATAATCGGGATATGCGTTTTGATCGTCCTGGGCAAAACAAGGCGTTAACAGGGTGGCCCAAACAGTGATCAATATTAATTTAAAACAAGTTTTCATTCTTTATAAAATTGCAGTGGCCCGTCGCTCAGACCGATCAGTAAATAGGTGACATTGCCGATATTGGTTTCAACCGCTGATTTTACGTCCCCAATAACCGATAATCCGGACGCAGGCTGCTCAATGTACTTAAACCCTCCTTTTCCGTCGCCTTTTAACAGGCAGCCGTAATTGGCATCGAAACTTCCCAGCTTAAGGCGGTTATCGGAGTGGTTGCCGAGCATCAGGATATCCGTAAAACCGTCATGATCGAAATCTCCAGTAACTATTTGGCCAACCGGTGAAAATTGCGCTTCAACTGGCAATGCTGCCTGGGTAAACTTTCCGTCATGATTGATGTACAGCGTGGTTTCAGTCGTATTCACAACCAATTTGCCGGCCTTCGAAAGTTCGTCAGAACTAAAAATATCGCTGATCGTAGCGTCGGCATACGCCTTGTACGAAGGGAATTTTTTTCGCATCGAATACATTTGTTCATTCAGCTCATCGCGGCTTACAAACGGGTAACTTTTACCCTGGATATAGAAGCTGAAGAATGGGTCGATAGAGCCGTTGTTATCAAAATCAGCAAAATAAAGGTCAGCGGGTTCTTTTTGCGAAGCCCGTATCTGGGAATTTAACCCCAGGTTGCCGGCAATAAGGTCAGGTTCCCCATCCCCATTTACATCAGCAAATGCCATTGAAAACCAAAAGCCGCTTTGTGGCTTGCCAAAATAATCGCTTGTTTTATCCTGGAAACCGGCACTCGTATTAACAAATACCGATATGGGCATCATTTCGCCGCAGATAACCAGGTCTTTGCGGCCATCTTTGTTAAGGTCTACCCATTGCGCATCGGTAACCATGCCAATTTTATCAAAAGCTGTTGTTGCTTTGGTAAATTTTCCTTTACCGTCGTTTACAAGCAGGTAACTTTCGGGTGCAGCCGGGTATTGCCCGGGTATAACCCTGCCGCCTACGAAAAGATCAATATCACCATCTCCATCAAAATCGTATGGCCTTACACACGATTTACTGCCAGCATTCATCACCGGCAATGCGTTTGACGATAATATGAAGCCGCCCTGCCCATTGTTCAGGTACAGCTCATCCTGCAGTTCAGGTGTATTGGGCTCATACAGCGTATATCCGCCTTTGGCTATGTACAGATCAGGGTTCCCATCTCCGTTAGCATCAAAAAAAACAGCCGCTGATACTGAACCGATATTTTCATTGCTGCCACGGTTAAGTTTTACAATGCTGTATTTTCCACCCGGTTGTTGTAAGTATATTTTGCCCGGACTATCCTGCTCACCACTTATAAACAGATCCTCTAACCCATCATGATTTACATCGGCCTTAGCGATGACCGGCGACGTTTTCGAATACATAAACAGCATCAGCAACTGGCGTTTAAAGTCGTTAATCGTTATATCTTCCGGCTTAAAGCCGATCAGGGCCTCCGAATGTTTAAATACAGGCTTAATTGCGGCGGCTGCCGGCACATAAGGTTTTGAAGCAGCAGGATAGGCAATGGTTACCAATTCATCGGTCTTGACAGAACTCAGAAGTTCGGAAGTTTGGTCGGGCCAGATAACGCGAACGGAATCAACGGTTTTATTATTTCCTAATCCAAAGTTCAGCGTGGTCGAAACGCATGACAGGTATCCCCTGTTGGGGTTAACTTCCTGGTACTGCAGGTTTTTTGGTGTATATACATAAACCTTTGCACCTACAGCATTGGTGTTTTTTCCGGTCCCCTTCACTTTCACCGCAAGGTAAGCGGTATGGTTATTCTCGCGGCTCATGTTCTGGTACACCGATGCCGGCTGATTTATATTGTTGATCACCAGGTCCAGGTCGCCATCGTTGTCCAGGTCAGCATAAACGGCGCCGTTTGAAATTGACGCGTCTTTCAAACCCCACTCGGCCTGTTTATTTGAAAAGGTAAGATCATGGTTATTCCGGAAAATATAATTGGGCAATGATGTCGAGGGCATTGCCTTAACCAGGTCCATCAGTAAAAAGGGCTCACCGGCTATCGCCTTCTTTATTTTATAATCGCCCCAATAACGTAAAAAGTCTTTGTTGGTATAATCTCTTAAATAGCCGTTACTGATAAAAACATCTTTATACCCGTCATTATCAAAGTCGGCAATAAGCGGGCACCAGCTCCAATCGGTATTGGATAAGCCGGCAAGTTGCCCAATTTCGCTGAATGTGCCGTCGCCATTGTTTAGCTGCAGCATGTTCCGCATATATTGTTTATACAGTCCCTGCGTTTGCATTAAGGCAAAGGACTCGTAGTTTTCCTCTAACTGAAGTGATTTTTGACGGTGATTATCCTCCGGCAGCATATCCAGTGTCATTACATCCGGCAACCCGTCGTTATTAAAATCGGCTATATCCACACCCATCGAAAAGTGAGACATGTGCCTGAATAGTTGTTCTGATTTTTCGGTAAAAGTACCGTTGTGATTGTTGATATATAAATAATCCGGCTCGTTATAATCGTTAGTAACATAAATATCCGGCCAGCCATCTTTATCGATGTCCGCTATGGCAACACCAAGGCCAAATGTGAGGGGGTTCTGAACGATACCCGCTTTATTGGAAACATCTGTAAAATGCCCGCCATCGTTACGGTACAATTTATTACTTGCAAGAGCGTCGGTCTGATCCTTATACCTGGCCAGTTCCATGTTGTCGATCTTTTTTATGTTATGATTTAACAGGAACATATCCAGGTCGCCGTCGTTATCATAATCAAAAAAAACGGCCTGGGTACTATAGCTGGGGTCGTCCAGGCCATAGGCTTTCGCCTCTTCTTTAAATTTATTATTTCCCTGGTTGATAAATAATTGGTTCCGCCGGGTATCATCATTCGTCTTACCCGAATAGCAAACATAAATATCTATTAAGCCGTCTCCGTTTACATCGGCCATAGTTACGCCTGTCTTCCAGCTTCCGCTACGCCCGGAAAGTTCGGGGCAGGCCTCTTTCGTTATGTCCTTAAACTTCATCTGACCCTGGTTAAGGTACAGCTTATTGGCGCCCATATTGCCCGTAAAAAATATGTCGGGCAGGCCATCGTTGTTTATATCCCCTATTGCAACTCCGCCGCCATTGTAAAAATATTCATAGGACAATACGTTAAGCGACTCCGTTTCATTGATGTCGTTGCTGAATTTAATATTGGTTTCTTTTGATGGAAGGAGCTTAAATAAGGGCTGTTGGGATAACGCAGCAATGCTGTTTAAACCTAGAAATGCAGGGATTAAAATGATATTGAAAAGATACCTGGAAAAAGTTGAAATAGCAGCACCCATCATAACCTGTTGATCTGATTTATAAAAGAAGAAAACGTCTGTAAATTTAACAAAATAAGGAGGGAGACAATGTTGTCTCCCTCCCTGGTAATTAGATCGTTTTATTTATCCCACCAAACCCTGGAGGTAAATAGATCGCCGCCGGTAAGTTTACCAACCGCAGCGTTGTAATTAGCGCCATTGGTTGATGGCAGGCTAACAGGATATTCCATCCTTCTTGGGATACTACCATCGGTGAACTGTCCCGGGTAAGTCACAGGAGTGAGTACCGGGAAGCCCGACCTTCTCCAGTTGGCCCAGGTTTCGTTGAAATTGAAAGTAGTTGATGTTTCAACAAAATACTCCATGTTGATCTGCTGCAGCGCAGTTGCAGGCACCAGCGGGTGGGCAGCAACATAAGCCGTGATAGCGGCAGGATCAACAACGGCTTGTGCAGTCTTGTTCAACTGGGCAAGCGTCAGCATATCAGCAGTAAGTGCATTAGCATAGTGCGTAGCTGCTGTTCCGGTATTCCAGCCCAGCGTAGCTGCCTCTGCAAACAACAACTCAGTTTCGCCATAGGTAATGATATAATTCGCCCTGTTACGGTCGTCGTAAACCGCAAACCGTGGACGTGAATACTTACCATCTGGTGCCGCAGCGTCGCCGCTTACAGCAGGGTCTGCCGGGCTTGTGCCTGGATAATTTGGCGCATGTGATATATCTGTAGCGCCACCGTTCTGGTCGTAACCGTTCGGCATACCAATTTGTAAAGCTGCTGTGCTAACACCAGGCGCTTCATTTTGGTTGGCAGCTTTGCCGGTGCCGGCCGATACTTCACCAACTGCGCTTATACGCGGGTCGTTTGTTGACTGTAGATAGTTCATCAACGTTGCCGACCAGCGAACTTCTCTAAAGTCGTCTGTAACCAATAAAGCAGCAGCATCTGAGTTGCCGTTACCATTGGTGTAGTCGGTATAAACTTTAGCATCGTCAGTAACTGAAGACATAGCCCCGCCGGCATAAGCCATTTCAGCATATTTCTGAGCAGTTGCTGCATCAACCTTAGTTAAGCGCATGGCAACCCGAAGCATCAAAGAGTAACCCAGCTTCTTCCATTTTGATATGTCGCCGCCATAGAACAAGTCGGCCGTAGGCGCAGCTTTGGTGGCGTCAAGCGCAGCAGTAGCAGTGGCAAGTTTATCTAACATATCCTTGTAGATGCTCTCCTGTGTATCAAATACTGGTTGCGATACGCCTGCCTTTGCCTGTAACGCCTGCGAATACGGGATATCGCCGTATGCATCGGTAATACGTTCAAACATCATCACCAGCAATATGCTGCCGCAATTATCAAGGTTACTGTAAGCTGCATTTCCTGCCACTAAATTCTTCATTTCATAAACCAGCGAAGCAGCACCATAACTCGTATTCCAGGTACGGCTTTTATAATCCTGGAAACTTCCGCCGTACACATATTTATCGCCGTTGCTATAGTAGTTGTAAGTACCGGCAAGTGATTGCGACCACATACTTTGATACAACAATTGGTCATAACCGGTATTTGAGAACTGTATTTGCGCCTGCGACATCAGGAAGTTTGGATTGAACAGGCTGGAGCTCGTAGCATTTGGATTAGTATTTAGTTTATCGAAGTTTTTCGTACATCCAACACTAAGAGAAACGCCCGCCATTACGAGGCAACTATATATAAGTCGTTTTTTCATGTCTTTTAGTTTTTAAATTTGAAGTTTAAGTTTAAACCAAAGGTCCGTACAGATGGAAGGCTGGTACCTTCAATACCGGCATACCTGATGTCAGGAGAGAAGCCGGATTCCGGATCGATATTATCAGTATGCTTCATGATGGTCCACAGGTTACGAGCTACGAAAGACAGCTGAACTGTGCTAAATGGTGTTCCAACCATAAAGCTTTTTGGCAATGAGTAACCAAAAGTTACCTGGCGCAGTTTTATAAAGCTGCCGTCCAGGACGTTCAGAGCCGAAACTCTTTGGGCCAAAGCCTGATAATAGGTTTGCGCATCAACATTTGTAGTATTTGCCGAACCTGACTCAGTAACACCTGCTCCTACAACACCGCCGTCACGTCCCGGAAGGGTCATTTTGTCTAAACCACGGTAAATAGCGTAATAGTTGGTTGCCGATAATATTTTGTTGCCAAAACGGTAATCAACAAGGAATGATAAATTGAATTGCTTGTAATTAAAGCTGTTATTCAAACCACCATAAATTTTCGGCACTGTGCTACCCATTGGTTTTAACCCGGTTGCTTCAGGCAAACCGCTGGAATCATAAACGATCTGGCCCGATGCATCGCGCTTGTAATCGTTAGCCATTACCTGCGGGCCTGCCATACCTACAACCAGCGCCAGGCTGGCGTTCAGCGGACGATAGGTTCCGAAACCTACGTTATTGTTCTGCACATCGGTGTGCAAAATTTTGTTGGATACGTAGGTAAAGTTAAATGATGGTGTCCAGCTGAAATCTGACGTCCTGTATGGTGTGCCGTGAATTTCAAGCTCGATACCCCTGTTTTGAGTTGATCCGGTACCAAGGTACTGATTGGTATAACCACTCGAAATATCGATGCTGCCGTTGATGATCTCATTGTGCGTTTTACGCGCAAAATAAGTCAGGTCAATTCCAAAACGGTCGCCCCAGAATTTCATTTCAGTACCAGCCTCAATCTCGTTCAGCGTGTATGGCTTCAGGAACAAGTTTGGCAATTGCTGGCTGAAACCGCCTGCAGGGATACCATTGATGGAGTTATTAATGTTATAATACACAGCTGTTGCATACAGGTTTGCAGGCTGACCGCTGGTTTGTGCATAAGATAAACGAATCTTACCAAAGTCAAGGCCATTGATGTGATACAGGTCAGAGAAGATAAAGCTACCTGAAACAGATGGCGAGAATATGCTCCTGTTGCTGGATGGCAAAGTACTATATACATCATAACGACCTGTTGTACTTAACACCAGATAATCTTTAATAGCAAAGTCGGCCGTATAGTAAGCTGAATTTGTTTGAAGCTGACCAGGTGTGCCCGAATATCCGCTGCTCCTGCTTGGAAGGTTTGTTAAGCTATAGAAGTACGGAATAATAAAGTTACCGCCGTTGATATTCGTACCATCCACGGTATTCTTGCGAATGTTACCACCCACAGACAGGTCCAAATTAACCCAGTTTTTGATCAGGTCGTGCTTTGCATTGATCAGCACGTCGGAGTTTAACTCGGTGATCTGGCTGTTAGTTTGTGATATGCTTCCGTTACCGCTTACATAAGCTGTTCCGGTCGGTGTAATATCAATTCGCTTATCGTTGATGTTGTCATAACCCAAACGGCCTTGCAGGTATAACCAGTTAAGAATGCTGTACTTACCCGATAATGAGCTTATCAGGCGCGTTCTGCTTGTTACGCTCGAGAATTTGTAAGCTGCAAAGTAAGGGTTGGTAACGTAGATGTCGTTGGTAAACGAGGTTTCCTTACCTGTAGCGTCATAACCTGGCGCCAGGATGTGGTAGTCTTCGTTCGGAGCTAAAAACTGAACGTTGTTCGGGTTACCCGGACCATCGCTCAAACCAGGCCGGTTATTTTCATTATCAACAATGTAGTTTGCTACAACGTTTACATCGAACTTCTTGGTTACTGATTGAGAGCCATTGAAGTTGAATGTTTTCCTGTCCAGGCCACTATTAGGTACAATAGAGTGGTTATTCAGGTCGGATACTGATAAACGGAAGGCACCGGTTTCACTACCGCCTGTAAACGAAGCAGTATTGGTGAAAGTGTATCCTGTTCTGTAAAAACCGATATAGTTTTTTGAAGGCAATGAATACGGATGATCCTTACCATCAAACTGTGGTACCATAGATCCGTCCAGTTTAGCACCCCACGCCAGGCTACCATCGTTCAAAGCATCTGCGGCGTTCAATGGTTTATTACCAAATTGCCCCTGACCATAAGAAGTTTGGAAATCAGTATTATCTACCGGTTTATCTGCCTGGTAGTTGGTGTTAAATTCAACACCGAAATTAGAATTTTTCTTACCGCCTTTGGTGGTTATCAGAATTACGCCATTGGCAGCGCGCGAACCGTACAATGCCGAAGCAGCCTGTCCTTTCAGAACGGTCATGCTTTCAATATCGTCGGGGTTAATGTTAGCAATACCGTCACCATAGTCGGCACCGCCCCATTCGCCCGATGCACCTCTCTGGGTGTTGTCCATAGGCACACCGTTAATAACGAATAAAGGAGAACCTGCGCTGAAACTGGTTACACCACGCAATAAAATACGGGCTGATGAACCAGGGCCGCCGTTGGTACCGCTGATACTTAAACCGGCAACGCGGCCTTCTAGTGAATAGGCTACGTTCGATTCTTTGGCTTTATCCAGATCGCTGCCATTTACGGTCGATACAGAATAACCCAATTTCCTTTCATCTTTCTTGATACCCAAAGCTGTCACCACAACTTCGTTGAGGCTTTTGCTTGATGCAACAAGTGTTACGGTGATAGATGTTTTACCACCTACCGGGACTTCCTGGGTCTCGTAGCCGAGGTAGGAAATTACCAATACCGCGTCATCGGGTACGTTAATGGAAAAGGCACCATTAATGTCAGAGACTGTCCCGGTGGTGGTCCCTTTTACCTTAACCGAAACGCCGGGTAACGAAACGCCCTGCTCGTCGACTACTTTACCGGTAACTACTTTGTTGTTAACAACGTCATTTTTACCGGTAATAACGATCAGGTTGTTGCTTAACTGAGTGTAAGTGAACTCAGAGTTTGCGAGTAACTGGTCAAGAACAGAAGTGACATTCTCATTCTGTACATTGATCGATATGTTTTTCGCAGGTGGGATCTTACGTTCACTAAAAACGAAATGGTAATTCGTTTGATCCTGAATGGCAGAGATGATCTTTTTAAAATCAGCCGATTTCAGATTAATGGTTACTTTTTGCTGGGAATAAACATTAGCTAATGATTGCAGGTTGAATATTACCAAAAACACAAATATCAATTTCATTATCAATAGAGACTTAAATAGCCAATATTTATCTCTTACACCCTTCAGGTGTTTAAAATATTTCATACTTTTACTGTTAAAGGTGAATGATTAAATAGCTACAGTCGGTTCCAGAGACCGTAGCGTGATTAATTATCGGATTTTCATCTTTCACGGGAGTTACTATCAGTAGCTCCCGTTCCTGTTTTTGAGTATTTTTTTCAATCCATATGCTCTTAATTTAATTAGGGTTAATAGATATAAACTGTTTCGTTTTTATACTTGTAATTAAAAGATTCTATCAATTTCAGTGCGTTCAACGCCTCAAACACGTTCTCTTTCACAAACACACCTGTAAAATGATAATCCCTGGTATCGTCATTTTTAAATTTGAATTTTATGCCATACCATCTTTCCATCTGGTTGGCCAGGTCGCTAAATGCTTCATCCTTAAACACAAGCTCATTATTTACCCACGAAGTTTCTACAATAGTTGTGTCGTTTGATTTAAAATGAGTTAAGCGGGTAAGCGAATAATTGGTGTTAACCTCTTCAGGCAGCGGGGTCAATCTTTTCTTCCCCTCCTTTTGAAAAGTTGTGTTATTCAATATCAGTTTTTCGTTAGGCTTCAGAATGATCCTGTCAGACGGCCTGTCAGATAAGGTCACCTCTATCGCCCCTCTTATCAAGGTAGTTTCAATATTCTTATCGTTTGAATACGACTTAACATTAAATGCCGTCCCCAGCACCTTGATATTCATTTTACCGGCATGCACAATAAACGGATGCGTATGATCCTTAGCGACGTTAAAAAAAGCCTCGCCGCTCAAATACACCTCGCGGGTTGGTCCGGTAAAAGCAGAAGGATACTTCAAAACTGTTTCTGAGTTCAACGTCACCACTGAGCCGTCTGTCAAATAAATTTTCGACTTTGAACGGCTCGGCGTTTTAGTAACTGTTATAGTTGGTGTTAAACTATTTTTATAAGAATAAGCGGAATAATAATGATACAAAAAAGCGCAAATACTTAACAATAATATCGCCGCGATGCTACGCCATATAAACGGCATTCTTGTCACACGGGCGGCATCCTGCACAGGCTCATCCTCAACTTCGTCTATATCAATACGGCTTTTTATCCGTTGAAATATCAGCTCATCGTTAGAGTATTTTTCCTGGTCCTGTATCCAATACCCTTTAAAGAAATTGTACTGCTTCCTGCATTCCTCGTCCTCAGCCAGAATTTGATTTAATTCTGCCAATTCACTTTCATCGGTCTCGTCTGAAAGTTTTTTACTGAGTAGCTCAATAAATCTATCGTTTACCATTAAATGGAATGCCTGTTTTAAGTTGGGACAAAATTTTATTACAAATTGCCTACAAGATTTAAAAAAATATTTTTTTGATGGTTTGCGTTACCGCTATCAGAAGTTATTAAGATGTCAACCCGATAAAAGGCACGCTTGCCGTTGGTTCGGCGGCTGGCCTCGATGTTGACTGATGGGCCGCAAGGATTACACTTAACTTTTTGATAGCCCTAAAAAGCTGTGTTTGAACAGTACGTGGCGAAATATTTAAAATTTCCGCTACTTCCTTGTACTTCATGCCGTCTTCTTTGATAAGCCTGAAAACGATGCAGGCCTGTTGCGGCAATGATGCGATCGCCTGGTCGAGCTGAAAATGAAGTTCTTTTCGCTCCATTTCCTTTTCGGGGTCGAAAGTGTTTATGAATTCAACCCTGTCTGATGATTCTATTTGGACCAGGTGAATGTTCGAGAATTTTTTAAGGTAATTAAACGACTGATTTTTCACCGCAACGAACAGGTAGGTCTCGGGATTGTCAATATTAACCAGCTCTTTTCGGTTGTTCCAGCACTTTACAAAAATATCGGATACAATTTCTTCTGCTGTTTCTTTCTGCCCTATATAAAACACACAGAATTTGATAAGACGGGTATTGAGCATATGGAACAATAGCTCAAATGCTTTGAGATCGTTCTCAAAACACACCTTTTTCCACAGGCTTAAAGTATTTGTTTTATCAATTTTCAAGAAACAACCAATTTACATGCCCCAAACAATCTTTGCTATGCAATCTAATTGCGATGCAATGTAACAACTTTGCAACAAAATTTAATATATATTTCCAACTTTATAAAAAATAATGTTAATAAAACATTTATAAAAGATTATTTATAGACCGTGTAGGCAAATTGGCTCGAAAAATTGTCCAGTAAGAACATAAAACTCATTTCTTAAGGTTCATTTTTGGTCCGGCGGCCTGTAACATGTCAACGAGAAACAATTTAAACGCTTTTTTGCCCGGAATTACGGAAAATCGTTCCCCGGGAACCGGATTTTCCTGTTTTAATACTGGTGTTTTAAATACACTAAGTGCTTTCGTTTTAACTTGTACCTGTCTGATTATTAAACGATACCCTTATATCTACCCTTCACCACTAAAAAATTACCAACCCACGCTATGCTAATACTTCCCGGTCAAATATTTATGAAACTTAACAAGTTAAAATCAATTCTTATCATTTTTCTTATTACCCTAAGTGTGTCAGCCGGCTACGCTCAAACCAGTTATGAACTAAACACCGGCTGGAAATGCGCTCAGGCAGGCGGCGTGGAGAAAAACGGGTACGAACTTTCGGACGCAAAATTTAATACGGCCGCGTGGATGCCTGCGGTAGTACCGGGAACCGTATTGACGACGCTCCTGTACAATCAAAAAGTGCCCGACCCCTTTTTCGGAATGAATAATCAAAAAATACCCGACATATATAAAACGGGACCTGCGTATTACACCTACTGGTTTATTAAAGATTTCAGGGAAGCGGCTACTCAAAAAGGCGACCAGGTGTACCTGAACTTCAGAGGAGTAAATTACTCATGCGACATATACCTGAACGGTCACAAACTCAATAAAACATTACAAAAAGGCATGTTTTTACGGTTTAATTATAACATTACACCCTATTTAACAAAAAATGGCAACAATCGCCTTGCTGTTTTGGTTTACCCTACGGATGTAGCTGGTAACCCAAATGGCGGCCAGGGTGGCGACGGAACTATCGCCCGTAACGTTGGGTTGCAATATACCGCCGGGTGGGATTGGATACAGCCTGTACGGGATCGTAACACCGGCATCTGGGATAAAGTTACTATCCAAAAGACGGGTCCGGTTCAAATAGCGGATACACATATTGTTACTTTGGTACCCGGTACAAGGCTGCCCGACGGGCCACAGAAACCCGCGTTAATTCAAGTTTCGGCAGAACTAAAAAATGCGACCGCTGCTACAATTGCCGGCACGGTAAAATATGATATCGCCGGTAAAACTATATCAAAAAAAGTTACGTTAGGGCCGGGCACATCGCAAACAATAAATTTCGCGGATCATAAACTACAGGACCCTAAACTTTGGTGGCCAAATGGTTATGGGCCGCAAAATTTGTACGATGTCAAAATAAGTTTTGTAACCAATAGTCAAAGGGTATCCGACCAGCGGGTCCTTAAGATCGGGGTACGGCAATTAAGTTCTGAATTTAACGAACATACCGGCAGCCGGCAGATTGAGGTAAATGGCCAAAAGATTTTTATAAAAGGCGGCAACTGGATCATATCTGACGAGATGCTGCGCCTGTCAGACGCGCGGTACGACGCCGAAGTACGTTTCCACAGGGATATGAACCTTAACCTGATAAGGGTGTGGGGCGGTGCTATGATAGAACGCCCCGAGTTTTACGATGCCTGCGATAAATACGGCTTACTGGTTTTCCAGGACCTTTGGGGCTCGGGCGATTGCAACGGGCGCTGGCAGGACCCAATGAAACTGGACGATCAATGGACCCGGCGTAAATACCCGGACGATCATCAATTATTTCTCCGGTCGGCAGAGGATCAAATAAAAATGGTACGCAACCATGCTTCGCTGGCCATCTGGTGCGGAGGTAACGAGATAACGCCGCCCGAGGATATCTTGACGTCGCTGCGTGATACCATTTTGCCACATCTGGACAATACGCGTTGGTTTGTAGATTATTCCAATTCCGACAGCATGTCGCATAATACATTCGGCGGAAATGGGGACGGGCCTTACGGTATACAGCCTTTATCTGTTTTTTGGGAGCACCGCACCTTTCCTTTCAATTCCGAAGTAGGATCAGTTGGATTAAGCGATTATGAATCCCTTAAAAGATTTATTCCTGCAAATAACCTTATCCCACCCGTTTTTGATGAGGCTACCGGGAAAACGACGACCGATTCGGTATGGGATTATCATAAATACATTGGCTACGATACCAGTATAAATAAATACGGAAAAGCTAAAAATGCCGAAGACTTTGCATTCAAAGCGCAACTGGTAAACTTTGACCAGTACCGGGGCCTGGCTGAAGGGTTCAGTTCTCACATGTGGGATTGGTATACGGGCTTTATTATCTGGAAAACACAGAACCCCTGGACAGCCATGCGCGGGCAAATGTACGACTACTACTTAGACCCCAATGCCTGCTTATACGGCCTGCATAACGGCAGCGAGCCATTACATATCATGTACAACCCTGTAACTGGTATGGTAACGGCCGTTAACAATACCTTTAAGGCAAGACGAAGCATGATGCTGGTGGTGAAAACTTATGATATGGCTGGTAAAGAAAACCTGCTGACGCAGGTTTTTGCAGACATCGGCCCAACTACGAGCAAAAGATATTTTTCAATAAAGAACGAAATAGACAAATTGGCAGCCAACGAAGGGGTATTCCTTTCGCTTCAGCTGCTTGATGAAGAAAAAAAACCAATTACCGAAAACCTGTATTGGATAGCGGACCGCAGCGGAAACTATTCAGGCTTACAGAAAATGAAGCAAAGCGATCTGCTTGTTAAAGCACGATGGACACAGGCGAGAATGGTGGAAGTAACCCTTGAAAATCGCGAAAATAATCCGCCTGCTTTCTTCAACAGGATATCGTTGGTGGATGCGGGAACACAATCGCGGCTGCTTCCTGTATTTTACAGCGATAATTACGTAACGGTATTACCGGGTAAGAAAAAAACGATAATCATAGATTGCAAAAACATCGGCGGTAAAAGCAATTCGGCAATAGCTATAAACGGTTGGAATACCGGGCAACGGCTAATACCTATCGAAACCAACTAATTTATCATCAACAGCCGGGCAATATTAACATAACAACACTTCTTGATGAAAAACACAATAAAAGCCGTTATTCTTTTTTTACTGTGCGCCGTACTTGCGGCGCCTAAGATAGCTCAGGGGCAAACAGGCGGGACAAAATATGACCTTATCCCCTATCCTCAATCGCTTGTTGCGGGCACCGGATCATTCAGGGTAACCCGGGCTACAACAATTATCCCTGACGACAAACATCAATTTACCCGGGAGATAACCCAATTAAATAATCTCTTTATAAAAGCTTTTGGCTCACCGTTAAAGCAATCGGCTAAAAAGACACAAACTAATGCTATCCAAATAAAGTACGACCCCTTAATTACCGGACCCGAAGGGTATACGCTTACGGTAACTAATAAACTGGTAACTATTTCTGCAAAAGAAAGTGTCGGGGTGTACAGGGCGGCAGAGACAATAAGGCAGCTTCTTCCGGCTGAAATTGAGAATAAGACCGGGAAGAAATTAAAAAGTGTAACCTTGCCTGCTTTAAGCATCGCCGATTATACAACGTATGCATGGCGGGGTATGCACCTGGATGTTTCGCGGCACTTCTTCTCGATAAGTTACCTCAGGAAGTTTATTGACGTGATGTCCCTTTACAAAATGAACAAGCTGCATTTGCATTTAACCGACGACCAGGGCTGGCGTATCGAGATAAAGAAATATCCAAAACTAACCGAACAGGGTGCCTGGCGCACATTTGACAAAAATGATTCGGCCTGCATAAAACGGTCAAAGGACAATCCTGATTTTGCGATAGATCCGGAGCATATTATTCATAGAGATGGGAAAACACTTTATGGCGGGTTTTATACGCAGCAGCAAATGAAAGGCCTGGTTGCTTATGCCGCTGCCAGGCATATCGACATTATTCCGGAGATTGATATGCCCGGGCATATGATGGCTGCCATAACTGCATACCCATTCCTTACCTGCAATGGAGAAAATAAATTTGGCGAACTTTTTTCGAAACCAATTTGCCCTTGCAACGAAAGCACTTTTGAATTTGCCGAGAATGTATTTTCGGAAATCATGGACATCTTCCCTTCCAAATATATCCATATCGGCGGCGATGAAGTTGACCGCTCTGACTGGGCAAAATCAGATGCCTGCAAGGCATTAATGCAGCGCGAGGGTATTAAAGATCTGCCGGCACTCCAAAGCTATTTCATTAACAGGATGGAAAAGTTCTTTAATTCAAAGGGGCGTAAACTTATTGGCTGGGACGAGGTGATTGAAGGTGGGATAAGCCCGACAGCTATCATCATGTACTGGCGCGGATGGGTGCCGGACGCACCCATAAAAGCGGTAAAAAATGGCAACACAGTGATTATGGCGCCAGGGGAGCCACTTTATTTTGACAACCAGCCCGATCAGTATTCGCTTTATAAGATATATCACTTTAACCCGGTCCCCGCGAAATTGGACGGCCAGGAAGCCAAAAATATAATCGGCGCACAAGCGGAGCTTTGGTCGGAGAACCTGCCGTCTGAAAACCGGACCGATTACATGTATATGCCAAGGATGACAGCGCTTGCCGAATTGCTTTGGACCAATAAACAAGCTTACTATGACTCCTACCTGGAACGTTTGCAACGAAATTATAAACGCCTTGATATATTAAATGTTCACTACCGGCTACCCGACCTGCCCGGAATAATCAGCGAGAATGTTTTTACAGATGCTGACACGCTTACGGTAAAAAAACCGCTTTCGCAAATGCGGATCTTTTATACAACGGACGGCACTCTCCCAAAAACCACATCGCAAGAGTTAACCGGGTCGCTTATCATCAAGCGATCTCAAGTGATCAAACTGGCTGCTTTTATGCCGAATGGTTTGCGCGGGGATATTTACACATTGAATTATAAAAAACAGGATTATGCACCGACTATGCAACAAAGCAGCGCAAAGCCCGGTTTACTATGCAACTACTACAAAGCTTTTTTCAAACAAACCAGTCTAATAGCCGCCGCTAAAAGCGATAGCACGTTTGTTACCAATACGATAACGGTACCCGAAACAGTAAAAGCTCCATCATTTGCCATAACCTACAGGGGGTATATTGACATTCCCGCCGACGGGGTATATAGCTTTTACCTTACCTGTGACGACGGCGGCGTTTTAAAAATCGCCGACCGGACAGTGGTAGACAACGATGGTTTGCATTCTGCCATTGAAAAAAATGGTCAGGTTGCCCTAAGTCGCGGATTACAGCCTTTTGCACTTGATTTTATTGAAGGCGGTGGTGGCTTTACACTTAAATTAAAATACAGTATCAACGGATCGGAGCCTAAAGAAGTCCCATCAGATTGGTTTAAAAATTAACAATGTCTTTTAGCTATTTATTTTCCGATACAGAACTTCGAAAAGATATTATCCAGTAAATCATCGGTGGTAACTGCCCCCGTGATTTCGCCGAGATAGTGCAGGGCCTGTTTAATATCCATTGCCAGGAAATCTGAAGTTACCTGGGTATCGATACCGGTTAACAAGCGAGCGAGGGATGCTGTTGTTTTTTGGAGGGCTTCCAGGTGGCGGATATTGGTCACCAGGGTTTCGTCTCCGCTTAGCTGGCGTTTTACAGCCGAATTGTATATCTTATGTTTCAACTCGTCGATATGGCGTTTCTGTTTCGCTGAAATAATAATAGCGCTTTGGGTGTGTGGCAGGGATAGCAATTGCTCTTCTGTCAACAGGTCGGCTTTATTGGCTACCGCCAACATGGTTATGCCCGGTTTTTGCAAACTTTCAAGATCGCTGTTTAGTTGCTCAATGGTGATCTCCACAGCATCAAAAACATAGATCAGTAAAGCCGACTGGCTGATCTTTTCCATGGTGCGCTCCACCCCTATCTTTTCAATCGCATCTGTGGCCTCGCGTATTCCGGCAGTATCTATCAGCCTGAAATTAATACCATTGATGTTCAGCACTTCCTCTATTGTATCCCTTGTCGTGCCCGGAATATGGCTCACGATGGCGCGTTCTTCATTAAGCAGCGCGTTTAGTAAGGTGGATTTACCGGCATTGGGCCTGCCCGCAATAACCGTATTGACACCCTGCTTGATAACATTGCCTAACTCAAAAGATTCGATGAGCCGGCTTACCACCTGGTTAATATTAATGATGAGTTGTTTTAGTTGCCCGCGGTTAGCAAACTCTACATCTTCTTCCGAAAAATCCAGCTCCAGTTCGACCAGGGATGCAAATTGCACCAATTGATCCCTTAGCTGCTGTAACTGGCTGCTGAACCCTCCGCGCAATTGCTGCATAGCTACTTGCTGCGATGCTTTGGAGTTTGACGCGATCAGGTCGGCAACCGCCTCGGCTTGCGAAAGGTCGAGCTGACCATTTAAAAATGCCCTGAGGGTGAACTCGCCGGGTTTTGCACCGCGTGCACCGCTTTTTATCAACAATTTGATAATGGACTCAATAATATAGCCCGACCCGTGGCATGAAATTTCCACCACATTCTCCCGGGTGTACGACCTGGGTGCGATGAACAAAGAAACCAAAACTTCGTCCAGCACAATATCGCCATCGGCTATTTGCCCGAAATGGATGGTGTGCGATTCCTGATTGGCCAGGTCCTTGCCTTTAAAAACACTATTGGCTATAGTTATTGCATCCGGTCCCGAAAGGCGGATAACACCAATAGCACCAACACCGTTCGGAGTAGCAAGGGCAACGATAGTTTCTTCTTTATTCATTAGCTTATAGTTCATAGTTTATCGATCATAGCAAAAAACTGCCGTGAACTATTAACCATGAACCAACGGCAAAAGTCGCCATTTATAGCAATCTTTTTATTCGTTTAATGTAAAATGTTATGGCGTAACTTTGTATATGCCAAAAACTGTCCCTTTCGATTTTGTATTTGATTACCTGCCGCGTAATGTGGTTACCAAATCTATGTTCGGGATGCAATACATTTACCTGGGCAGGAAACTGATGCTCATGCTTCGTAAGTCTGCTAAGGATTTGGATATGAACGGCGTTTGGGTGGCAACAGCAAAAGAACATCACCAAAGCCTTGAAAACGACATACCGGCTATGATAGGTTATGTGCTGGATAACGGCGATATGTATGAATCGAACTGGAGGCTCATCAAAGATGACCGTGACGATTTTGAGGAGGCAGCAATAAAAGTTTGTGAGCTAATAGCGCACGGCGACCCACGCATAGGAAAATTGACCAAAAAGGCGCCACTCTGAAGCATATTTACTTACTTTCGCCTGCGTTATGGTAAGTTATTTTGAAGCCTCACTGGATACGGCCTGCGTTCATCACATCGGCAACCAGTCGCAAAACGAATTCTATGCTTTATCTGCTGAAGCGCTGGCTTTTAAAGATGAGTTAATACCTCAATTGCTGAAGCAGTATTTCCTGAAGCCGTTTGAAAAAGCCACCGAGGTTTACCATTTGATGCACAGCAGCGGCGATATTGCCCTGAATGAAGTACACCATTTTGTAACGCAGGCATTTGAGGATAAAAGCAAGTTTCATGAAGTGTCCGAACAGATCGCGAAACATCTATATAACGTTTCTAATCATCCTAATATCAAGCCAGGCGAACTGTATGTCGCTTATTTCAGCCAGGTCCAGATAGAAGGTAATTTGCTGGACGCCATAGGCATTTTTAAATCGGAGAATAAGGAAACCTATTTAAAAGTTTACCCAGATAAAGGCGGCTTTGGTATCGACTACGAGGAGAATGCCATCAATATCAATAAACTGGATAAGGGTGTTCTGATCTTTAACATTGAAAAGGAGAATGGTTACAAAGTTGTAGTGGTCGATCATACCAGCCGCGGACAGGAAGCAGCGGCTTATTGGAAAGACGAGTTTCTGCAGCTCAAGATAAGGAACGACAGTTTTAATCAAACCAATAATGCGCTGGGTATCTACAAAAATTTTGTCACCCAAAAACTGGACGACGAGTTCGAGCTGAGCAAAGCAGATAAGATCGACCTGCTGAATAAATCCATGAAATATTTTAAGGAGAAGGACACTTTTGATATGGACGAATTTACCGGCGAAGTGATCGGTAATCCGCAGGCGATCGAGTCGTTCAGAAACTATAAGAGCCAGTACGAGCAGGAATTTGAGTCGCCTATTGCGGATGTTTTCGAAATATCGTCCAATGCCGTAAAAAAGCAGCAACGGGTTTACAAAAGTGTATTAAAGTTAGACAGGAATTTTCACATTTATATTCACGGTGATAAGGAACTGATAGAAAAAGGTTTTGATGAGGGGAAGTCGATGAATTACTATAAGGTTTATTTCAAGGAGGAGGCTTAATTGGGATTTCGTTGATTAGCTTTCGTAGGCGAGTTTCATAAACTTTCGTACCTCGTCGTTCACATCATCTTGATGCAGCATCCTGAAATGATGATTGCATTGCACATCGCCCGGCACCTGGGCTATCTTCTGGAAGCAAAGGTTATCTTCGAAACGTTCCTTGAACGGAAACACGACATGAATAAAATTCTTGCCTAACTGCGTGATGTAAACTACCCGTTTATGGGAATTAGCCAAACCGATCATGGTTTTTGCCGGATGTACGGTAACAGGGCCTATTTTTTGGAATTCATTGATGAAATGATCGAACAAAGCCAAAGTATGTTCAGATTTGCCGGCCAGGAAATGAGAAAGCTCGTGGGGTTCATCGATGATCATATTGTCTAATTTAAACTCCAATTTAAGATAAATATCTGGCTAATGCTGCCTTTATAAAATCAGTTTTGGCATCAGAATATTTTTCCCGGTCATCTTTATAAAGCATTGCCAGCTTTTTTTTCAATTGGGCATAGCTTGCAACCAGTTCGGGATGACGAATCAAGATATCCCTGAAATCGGTGTGCTGTTTAAGTTCTTTGCTATTGGCCAATACCAGGTGTAAATGTGCAAAACGCTTATTGTTAACCACTTTTACGAACGTTCGCCGATAATCACGACCATCGAGTTCGGGCGGTATTAGATTCCAGTTCGCTGGCCTCAACACGTCAACAATGGCCTCAATACTATCAAAATTAACGATGGGGATTATCAGATCGATAATTGGCTTGGCGGACAAACCGTGGACCGAGGTGCTGCCGATATGTTCAACTAAATGGGGATCGAAGGGATATAAGTTAGCTAATTCAGCTATCAGCTTAGCCGCAATTCCAGGCCAGGCAGAGTTGTAATCTTCAATAATAACTGCTTCTGTCGCCCAAACGGGCCAATTTTCCTGTGCCAATGTACCAAAATCTTAAAATTAAAACTTTTCCTCTATGCCTAGCCCAAACAATGCAAAATCGTACTTAACTGGGTCCAATGGATCAAATTCCTTTAGGCGTTCGGTCAGTTCAACCGCTGTTTGCCAATCGGTTTGTTTACGGGTTATGAGGTTTAGTTTTCTCGCCACACGGTCCACGTGAAGATCGCAGGGCATGACCAGGCCGGCAGGTTTTAGCTTGTTCCAAATACCGAAATCGACTCCGCAATTGTCCTTGCGCACCATCCATCGCAGGAACATATTCAACCGTTTGCAGGTTGATTTCTGCGACGGGGCGGACACATGCTTTTTGGTACGGTTTGGATGATCTGGCAGTGAGAAGAAATAGTTCCTGAAATGGTTGAGTGACGCTTCCACTCCCTTTAAATGGCCAGGGGGCATAAACGCATCCTCCAGTGAGTTGTAATTGCCGTAATGATACCTGAAAAACGAGATAAAATACAGCGTGTCGATATCATTAAACGTACGGTGCTTAAAATGCAGCAGCTTCTTAAGGTCGGGTTCCTCATGATTCATGATGAAATCATAGGGTGCACCATCCATCAGGCGGATGAGTTCCTTACATTTATTGATGATGGTAACCCGTTGCCCCCAGGCTAAGGTTGCTGCCCAAAACCCCATGATCTCAATATCCTGCTTTTTACTAAACAGGTGCGGAATAGATACCGGGTCGTTCTTAATAAAATCGGGCTGGTTGTATTGCGCAACTTTGGAATCGAGAAAAGCTTTGAGGTTTTCTATCATGTTTTACCTATTTGTCATTGGTGGATGAACAACGAAGCAATCCCATCGCAGAAATACCACCGAATATAACGAAGGCGGTACCATTCAGCATCCGCAATGACACGTTTTGTAAAATTAAGAAAGAGCCTGTTTCAAATCATCGATCAAATCATCAATATCCTCCACTCCTACACTTAAGCGCAACAGATTATCCACCACACCAGCTTTCTCGCGTTCTTCTTTGGGGATTGAAGCATGTGTCATAGTTACTGGGTGATTAATGAGCGATTCGACACCGCCTAATGACTCGGCTAAGGAAAATACCTTAAATGATGATGCTACACGAAAAGTCTCTTTCAGGTCGGCGCCCTTGAGCGTAATAGAGATCATCCCGCCAAAATCGCGCATCTGTTTTTTAGCCACGTCGTGGTTAGGGTGATCGGTAAAGCCCGGCCAATATATCTTATCCACTTTGGGATGTGTCTTTAAAAATTCGGCAACTTTGCGCCCGTTCTCACAATGCGCCTTCATGCGCAGGTGCAGTGTTTTGATACCACGCAATACCAGGAAACTATCCATTGGTCCGGGTGTGGCGCCACAGGCGTTGTAGATGAACCAAAGCTTTTTGTACAGGTCCTCATCGTTCAGCATCAGGCAGCCCATCACCACATCGCTGTGACCGCCGATATATTTGGTAACCGAGTGCATCACGATATCCGCACCCAGATCCATAGGATTTTGCAGGTATGGCGAAGCGAAGGTATTATCCACAGCCAGCAATAAACCTTTTGTTTTGGTGATGTTCGCAATAGCTTCTATATCAATTACCTGCATAGTTGGATTTGTCGGTGTTTCTATCCAAACCAATTTGGTATTCTCATTGATATATTCGTTGATTATTGCGGGGTTTGAGAGATCAAGAAAATGAAACTTAATGCCGTAATTGGCAAATACTTTGGTGAATATCCGGTACGAACCACCATACAGGTCGTTGCCTGTGATCACTTCATCACCCGGCTTCAGCAGCTTCATCACCGCATCCGTAGCTCCCATGCCGCTTGAAAACGCAAGACCATACCTGGCATTTTCCAAAGCTGCCAAACAACCTTCCAGGGCTTTGCGGGTTGGGTTTGTACCGCGCGAATATTCAAACCCCTTATTATCTCCCGGCGACTTTTGCCAGTAGGTGGAAGTTTGATAAATAGGCGTCATAATAGCGCCGGTCGAAGGATCGGGCTCCTGCCCTGCATGTATAGCTTTAGTTGCGAATTTCATAGCCTCACCCCAACCCCTTCCCGGTAGAGAGGGGCTTTTTAGTTTTTTCAATATTTAAAAGTCCTCCCTACCGGGGAGGATTTGGGTTGGGCCTAATAGGCCCGCGCAAACAACACCCTTTGTGCCGACGGTTTGCCGGTGCGGATGCATTTGCCTTCTTCTTGTTTATTATCTAACGGTATACAGCGAATGGTTGCCTTGGTCTCATCCTTGATCAGCTGCTCGGTTTCGGCGGTGCCGTCCCAATGGGCCGAAAGGAAACCTGGCTCGTCATCCAGCAGGCGCTTAAACTCATTGTAATCGTTTACCTCGCGGGTATTTTCGGCTCTGAAATCAAGCGCCTTTTTGTAAATATTCTGCTGAATATCTTCAAGTAATTGTTCAATTACGCCGGCCAAACCGTCCTGGTTAACAGTTTCTTTTGTTTTTGTATCGCGGCGCGCCAGTTCAACCGTACCGTTCTGCATATCACGGCTTCCGATAGCTACGCGCAAAGGCACACCTTTCAATTCATACTCTGCAAATTTAGCACCGGGGCGGTGTGTGTCGCGGTTATCAAACTTAACGGTGATGCCTTTTGCCTTTAATTCTTTGGTCAACGTTTTAACGTAAGACGAGATATTCTCCAGCTCTTCATCGTGCTTGTAAATAGGCACAACTACCACCTGTATCGGCGCCAGTTTTGGCGGCAAAACCAGCCCGGCATCATCCGAATGCGACATGATGAGCGCACCGATCAGGCGGGTTGATACCCCCCAGGAAGTTGCCCAAACATAGTCCAGCTTATTTTCTTTATTGGTGAATTTCACATCAAATGCTTTGGCAAAGTTCTGCCCCAAAAAGTGCGAGGTCCCCGCCTGTAATGCTTTACCATCCTGCATCAACGCCTCGATACAATAAGTATCCAGCGCACCGGCAAAACGCTCGTTAGGAGTTTTGCGGCCCCGTACCACAGGCAGCGCCAGCCAGTTCTCAGCAAAATCGGCATAAACGCCCAGCATTTGCTCGGTTTCCGCTATAGCTTCATCGGCTGTCGCATGGGCGGTGTGCCCTTCCTGCCACAGGAATTCGCTGGTACGCAAAAACAGGCGCGTACGCATTTCCCATCTTACCACGTTGGCCCATTGGTTAACCAAAATTGGCAGATCACGGTAGGATTGTATCCAACCTTTATAGGTGTTCCAGATAATGGTTTCTGACGTTGGGCGGATGATCAGTTCTTCCTCCAGTTTGGCATCTTCATCAACAATAATATTACCGTCGCCATCATTCTTAAGGCGGTAATGGGTGACCACAGCACATTCTTTGGCAAAACCTTCGACGTGACTGGCTTCTTTTGAAAAGAAGGATTTCGGGATAAAAAGCGGAAAATAGGCGTTGGAATGACCAGTTTCTTTAAACATCCCGTCCAATACCGACTGCATTTTCTCCCAAATGGAATAACCATACGGCTTAATGATCATGCAGCCCCTAACCGGCGAGTATTCGGCCAGGTCAGCTTTTATCACTAACTCGTTATACCACTGCGAGTAGTCTTCTTCTTTGCTTATTATCCCTTTGCTCATATAAATTTTGTAAATGGCTCATATAAATCCTCTCCAACAGAGAATACTTTATTAACAGGTGCCAAATTTATAAATTTTAAGCTAACAGCCCTGCTATTTTCTGCATAAACCTAAGCACGTAAATGCCATATTTGCAAAATGATGCCGTTTATCCATCATCAGTTTAAAGCAGAGGTATGGCGCCTGGAAATAGACAGCCTGACCAATACCCTGTTTATTGAAACGCGCGACCCGGGCGATAAGAAGGTTTATTTCTCATCCATCAGCCTGGAAACGGGGAAAGTGAACTTTGAAGACCTCCAAACCGAAGAAAGATGGCTCACAGGGATCGAGTGTGCTTATAACGGCGTGGTGGTGCTGCATAATTATCAGTCGGAATCGGGGCCAACACATAAGGGTCTGATCGCGTTGGACGCACATAACGGGGCGTTATTATGGCAGGATTTCAATTCCGCTTTCGACCGTCTGACTATCAATGGGCCCGTGGTATATGATACCCGCTTTCAGCCCCCGAAATTGATGTTGGTAGATATAAAAACAGGTAAACAGGTAAGAAAGTACGAAGCTATGGCAGACCTTGAACCGTTGACTAACCTTGCTTTCCCAACTGAAGCTGAACCTGAATTAGTACTATCATTCCATCTGCCCCTGCATCCTTTGGAAAATACAGTTCATTATCTTGATCACAATAATTTGAGAATTGTATCTTTGCACGCGATTGCAGAAGGGACACTGCGGCAGCATTTGTATATTATGAAGAGCAGTGAGGTGGTTTATGAAGATTTGTTGAATGATGATATACAAAAGTTGCAGCCCGAATCGTTCCTAATGCATAAGGATAAACTGATCTACCTGAAAAACCGTTCACAGTTAAAAGTTTTGAACTTATAAATTACTTCTAAGCACAATGAAATTTAAACTGTTATTTATAACCGCTACCCTTCTATTATTTTCAATCAATGTTTTTGCCCGTCCCGTAGCCGATTCGATCGGTGTTGAAAATCACAACGGGAAAAAGGTGATCATCTATAAAATCAAAAAGAAAGATACTTATTATGCCATTGCCCACCGTTACCATGTAACCCCCAAGGCGGTTATGGAATATAATGACAATGCCAAAATGACTATCGGGCATACTATCAAAGTACCTACCGACAGGCCATTTAAGGAGACTAAACACGAAACTGCAGCCGCTGAAAAGAAACATAAAAAGAAAGGTAAGGAACAACCCGCCGAAGAAGAACAACCTGAACAGCAACAAGTAGTTCAACACGCGGCGCCTGTACAGCCACAACCGCAGCAGCAGGCCCCGCCGGTTGACAATACACCGCCAACACAGTATAAAGTATCGCCAAAGGAGACGCTTTACAGCATAGCTAAACGTTTTAATACGACCGTAGATGACATCATGAAGCTGAATAACCTGACTTCTAATAACATCCAGCCGGGCCAGATATTAAATGTTAAAGCCAACGTGCAGGGAGCGCCGGCCGCGGCTGTTACAACCCAAACAACTGCTGCTCCCGCCCAGGCCTCCAATACAACCGATAGTATTGTTGCCAAACGCGACTCAACGACCATGGTTGTTTCGACACAGGACAGCAGCAATATTGAGGCCTACCACGCCAGTGCCAATAAATTCGGCATATTCGAAAAAGACGAAAGAGGTGCGGCAACCTGGATAGATGACGAAAACCTGGACCCTAACAAAAAGCTGGTGCTGCACCGTACAGCACCAATAGGTACGGTTATCCGTATCACCAATATCATGACCAACCGCACCACCTTTGCCAAGGTAGTGGGCCGCTTTGCCGATAACGAACAAACCAAAGATGTGATCATCGTTATGACCAAAAATGTGGCTGAATCATTAGGGGCGCTGGACAAACGCTTCCAGGTGACGCTAAGCTATGGTGTTCCAAACGAGCAGTAGTTTTTAATGGGAAAAAAGCCGTTCATAATTGGGATAGCCGGGGGCAGCGGGTCGGGTAAAACTTTCTTTCTGAAATGTTTTTTAAAGCATTTTACAACTGATGAAGTTTGCCTGGTTTCGCAGGATGATTATTATCACCCGGTAGCCCAGGGTATGACGGCCGAAGAGATCGCGCTTTACAATTTCGACCTGCCACAAACTATCGATCACGAGCATTTTTTAAGCGATATAGAGAAGCTGATGAATGACGAGACGGTTTATAAAAAAGAATACACTTTTAATAACCTTAACGCTGTTCCAAAAATACTTGAGATAAAACCTGCGCCTATATTGATCGTGGAGGGTTTGTTCATTTTTCATTTTAAGGGCATCGCAGAAAAACTCGACCTGAAGATATTCATCGAGGCTGAAGAAGAAATCGCACTAAAACGCCGCATCAAACGCGATTTTGAAGAACGGGGATATTCGCGCGAAGATGTAATGTATAGATGGGTAAACCACGTGATGCCTGCCTACAATGAATTCTTATTCCCCTACCGGGATGAGAGCCACCAGATCATCGTTAATAACACGCAGCAGGCGGATGAGATCATTTTAGTGACGGAAACTATTTCGAAAGAGTTGAGGGAGAAAGTACTTGACAGCAAATAGTTCATGGTTGATAGTTCATAGCAAAATGAACCATGATTTATGAAGAATATGCTATAACGCCATTTCCGGCACTTCTCCTTCTATCATCAGCTTCCCGGCTGTGGCTGCCTTTATTTCATCGACGCTTACACCCGGTGCGCGTTCCAATAATTTGAAGCCGCCTTCGGGCAATACATCCAGTACAGCAAGCTCGGTTACGATCTTTTTTACGCAATTGACGCCGGTAAGCGGCAGCGTGCATTTGGGCAACAGCTTTGATTCGCCGTTTTTGTTAACATGCTGCATAGCCACGATGATATTCTCGGCCGATGCCACCAGGTCCATCGCCCCGCCCATGCCTTTAACCATCTTGCCGGGTATTTTCCAACTAGCTATATCCCCATTTTCGGCCACTTCCATTGCGCCCAGTATGGTCAGGTTTACCTTTTTCGCGCGGATCATCCCAAAACTCAAGGCGGAATCGAAAATAGCCGATCCGGGCAAAATAGTTATCGTTTGTTTTCCAGCGTTGATCGTATCGGGGTCTTCGTCGCCCTCAAACGGGAACGGCCCAATACCCAGCAGCCCATTTTCCGATTGCAATACCACATCCATTCCTTCCGGGATGTAATTAGCCACCAGCGTGGGTATACCGATACCCAGGTTCACGTAATAGCCATCCTTTATTTCCCTGGCAATCCGCTTTGCTATTCCTTCTTTGTCTAACATAAAATTATAAACTATATCATCGCGAGTAACGAAGCGATCTCTGAACGGACAGGCGTTGCCGATTTGCATGTGCAGAGATGGCCGCGCTATCGCTCGCCATGACTGCGCGTTATTTTTTCCTTACAGTGCGTTGTTCTATCCGTTTCTCATAATCTTTTCCCTGGAATATCCGGTGCACATAAATGCCGGGGGTATGTATGTTATCCGGATCTAATTCTCCGGGCTCCACCAATTCCTCTACCTCGGCTATTGTAACCTTTCCCGCCATCGCCATTACAGGGTTAAAATTACGGGCGGTAGACCGGTAGACAAGGTTACCCATGGTATCGCCTTTCCACGCTTTTACAATAGCATAATCGGCCTCAAAGGCCAATTCCATCAGGTAATCCTTCCCGTTAAAATTGCGGACTTCTTTTCCTTCGGCTACTTCGGTACCAATACCTGCAGGCGTAAAAATTGCCGGCATACCATAACCGGCAGCCATACAACGGGTAGCTAAAGTGCCTTGTGGAATCAGCTCAACTTCCAGTTCGCCGCTCAATAGCTGCCGTTCAAATTCGGCATTCTCGCCCACATATGATGAGATCATTTTTTTAACCTGCCGCTGCTTCAGCATCAAGCCAATGCCAAAGTCGTCAACACCGGCATTATTGGAGATACAAGTAAGATTTTTTACCCCTTTCTTTACCAGCGCCGCTATACATTTTTCGGGCAGCCCGCACAAACCGAACCCGCCCAGCATCAGCGTCATTCCGTCCTGTATATCGCGCACAGCTTCGTCAGCATTGCTAACAACTTTGTTCATATAAAACACGATTAGTAATTTAAGGGATCAGCAAGATGCCTCCTGATGATGAACTTAAATCATTTGCATAAAAATTGGCCGGATAAAACTAAGAAAATAAATCCTATGCATGCATAATAATTAACCGGTGGTTTTTAAAACAATTAAAAATATCAGCGATTGTATTAATAGTGCTAATTTTTAAAAATATGCTAAAAGAAAATGAAACGCCGCATCCTGGCCGGGACGAACACGATGCGCAACACAACGAAAATTCAGTTAAACCCAATGCTTACCGTGTTGAGGATGATAGGAACCTGGATGAAAAAGACCTTAAAACGCATTACTTGTTTGGTGACGGCAAAATGAAAGACCCAAATGCTCCGGGCATGGAAGGGCAAGGCATGGGTGGACAGGCATTCGGCCAAAATAACCTGACACCATCAGGTAATGATAAGGATAACCCATCGCAAACCGCAGGGACGGGCAACGCCTATTTCAACCGTACACAACCAGCCGAGGAGCATCCTGAAAATTCCAATTTTAAACCGGGAAAGGAAGCCAACACTTACCAGGAAGGCACGGCCGATAATGACGGCAAGGGTGATGAGCAAACTAATATACCCGGCCCAAATGAATTGCCGGATCAGCAGAAAGTAGGCGAAGATAAAAACACGATTGAATGATTTAAGCGATCAAATATGATCTTGTCAAATCGTTAAATCCAGCGACTGTGTGTTCGTGTTTTACCATTTAATGTTTTGCTCGATAAATGCGATCAGGTCGTCGGCCATTACCCGCTGTTCTTTTACGCTGGGGTGCCCGGGCGTATTTTTATAAGGGAAAAAATAGGTCAATATATTTTTGTCCCCTATTTGCGCCACAGCTTTGGTAATATAGCCCGGCCACGCCGATCCTTCTTTTGTCGCATCCATACTGCCTAAGGCGCAAATGATCTTAGTCCTGGGGTATTTGTTCCGGATTGACTTCACAAATTCCTTATATGCTTTTACAATTTGCTCTTCGGTAGGGGCTTTGTCGCCAAACCGTGCTTTAAATTGCGGGTTATCGGGCATTTTGGTTATCCATACATCATTTTGGAACAAATTGATAACCACCAGGTCGGGTGTATATTTAGAGAAATCCCATTTGCTTTCGGAATCGGTCGGATCGTTGCGGTCATACATTTCCGGCATGATCTGGGGGAACCAGCTAACCAGTATACCGATACCGCTGCGGGCGATAACGTTAAATTCGGCATCAAAATGTTTAGCCGTTAGTGTAGCATAACTCAAATAGCCATTTTCGTAAGGCGCCGTGCCCCTGTCCTGCCCTGTGGTATCAATATCTGCGTAACCGCAGGTAATGGAATTACCGTAAAATTCTATTTTACGTTTGTTAACCGGTGGCGCAGCTAATGTTAATGAACCTTTATCCAGGGCAAACTGGTACAACCATACCTTGCCCATTGTCCATTCGGTGCGTTTGAACAATTCGACTGTATGCTTACCGGCCGGTAAACCCGAGGCCAGGGTATATTCTTTTTTTACGCTATCGGCCTGCAGCACGGATATCACCTTACCGTCGACGATCACGTTGATAAAGTTGCCTGCATGTTCGTCCTTTAAAGTAGCTTTTACACCCGTTCCTGTAAAATTGATGCTCGCGCTTGAGGCCGACCACGACAATTCGGTAGCTTCATCCTGCATCACAACACGGCCCATGTATTTTATATGCGGGTCGTGGCTGCGGATAACAACAGTTTGCGCGCGGCAGATAAGGGATGCCCCGCCAATAATTAAGGTGAGCAGGTATTTGGTTCTCATTTGGTTTTAGGTATTTACTTCAAATATACATAAGTGATGCCGTCTCCGCCCCTGTCGGCGTGTTCATCTTCCATACGCCCTACGGCATCATATTTTTTCAGGTAATCGCGAATCAATTTACGCAAAATACCATCACCTTTTCCATGTAATATTTTCAGGCTGCCAATACCCATCATCAGCGCCCTGTCCAGCAGCTTTTCAATTTCATAAAGCGCTTCCTCTCCCCTTTTTCCGCGCACATCTATTTCGGGACTAAAATTCGCTACATCTCCAGTGCCGGCGCTAAAGCTTCGCCGTATCTCTTTCGGCACTTCCTTTTTGGATACTTTTTGAACCCGGCCCTTCTTCGCCACGGTGCGCAGATCGCCGATAGCGATGATCACATTTTCCTTAACTATTTCCATCACCTGCCCGGTAGTCTCCGAACCGGTAAGCTTCACCCAATCGCCGGGTTTCAGCCCTTCATTTGCCTTTGCGGGCCTGGCTGGTTCTGTTTTTGCCGTGTTCTTTTCCAGCTCCCGGCTCAGGTTTTCACGTAACTGGCGCGTTTTTTCTTTATCGGCATTGCTGCTTTTAATGCCTGATATGGTATTCTCAACCAGCTTGTTGGCATTCAGGATAATGTTCTTCGCCTCCTGTTTTGCATCGCGGATGAGCGCTTTTTTATTTTCCTCTAAATAGTTTTTCAGCTTTTCATTCTCGGTCAGCAAACTGTCCATTTGCCTCTGCTGCTTATCCAGCTTTAGTTTGGTATCAAATATCTCTTTTTTCTCCCGCTCCAGGTCGACCAGCAAAGTATCTACTTTCTTTTGATTGACGCCGACCTTATTTCGTGCCAGGTCGAGCACTTGCTTTGGCAGGCCGATCTTTTGGGCTATCTCAAAAGCATAGGAACTACCCGGCTTGCCAACTTCAAGGATATATAAAGGCCGCATTTGCACATTGTCGAATAACATGGAAGCATTCTCGATACCCGGTGTGTTACTGGCGAAAAGCTTCAGGTTTGAATAGTGCGTGGTGATAACGCCACGGATCTGCTTTTGGTTCAGCGTCTCCAAAACAGCTTCCGCTATCGGGCCGCCAAACTGCGGATCGGTACCTGTACCAAATTCATCAATCAGCACCAAAGTTTTACCATTGGCCATATCAACAAAATTTTTCATTTTGGAGAGATGTGCGCTATAGGTACTCAGGTCGCTCTCAATAGATTGATCATCGCCAATATCGACAAACATTTGTTTAAATACCCCCACGGTACTTACATCCGAGGCCGGTATCAACAACCCTGCCTGGGCCATCATTTGCAGCAGTCCCACGGTTTTCATACAAACCGATTTGCCACCAGCATTAGGCCCCGATACTACAACAATGCGGGTTTCTCCATCAATAGTCACATTTAATGGCACAACCGTTTTCTTTTCGGCTTTGAAGCTTAAATAAAGCAAAGGATGGCGGGCATCCTGCAATTTTAATTTAGCATCATTTACCAAAATCGGCATTTCCGCCTCAATATCGATGGCAAACAAAGCTTTGGCGCGAACGAAATCTATTTTGGTCAATAAGCCATGATAGGATAACAGCAAGGGCACATAAGGCCGTAATTCATCGGTCAGCGCCGTCAATATCCTTACTATCTCGCGGCGGCGCTCAAATTCAAGGTCGCGGATGTTGTTATTCAGCGAAAATACCTCTTCGGGCTCGATATAGACCGTTTGACCAGAGGCAGATTCATCATGAATGAAACCTTTCAGCTTACGCTTATTTTCGGCAAGCAAGGGTATGCATAGCCTGCCATCCCGCACAGTCAGCGAACCATCGGCTGTCCATCCGTTAGCCGTGGCATTTTTAAATATCTGATCGATCTTGCGCCTGGCTTCCTGTTCGGCTTTGGCTATACCGGCTGTTATATCAGCCAATTCGCGGGAGGCGTTCGGCCTGATCTTTCCCTTTTGGTCGATAACGGCCTCTATTTTTTTAAGAATGGATTTTTCAATGGGCAGATGCTCAAACAGGGCTTCCAGGTTAGGATACAACCCCTCCCGCTGATTGAAATAAGCGATAACAGCAAAAACGGTAGATAACGAAGCCTGCACCTGGTAAAATTCATCTTCGCTTAGGAACGCGCCTTCTATCTTCGCCTTGTTGGCGAGTGACTTAATATCGAAGAAGTGATGAATAGGCAATGCCTCATCATTTTCCAGTATATTTTTAAATTCGTTGGCCTGGCTTAAAAATTTCAGGATCTGGTCGTAATTGTTCATCACCTGTATCTTATCGACCATTTGCTGGCCCATAACACTCAGGCAATGTGCTTTTATCAGTTCCTTTATCTCGGTAAAGCCAAGCTTTTCAACACTATTTGATGGGATGAGCATTGGGCTTACGCTTAAAGGGTATAAATCGTTTGATAGGGGCCGGCTGGGTACGCGGTTGGGTTTTTGGCGTATCAATTGGTTTTACTTGCGCCGCCGGCTGTTTGGGCAATTTTTTAAGAGAGTCGGCCTTTCTTTTTGCATCAGCCGCTATCTGCTGCTGATTAACTTTATTGAGCGAATCCGACTTCTTTTTCAACATATCCGATACCTGTTCATACATCTTCACAAGTAATTCGGGGTTTTGCGAATAATACTGAAGGCTTTTTTTGAATTGATTGGAATCGGTATGAAAACTCCTGAACACCAACAGATATTTGGCCGTGCCATATTTATATAAGCTATCTGGCACCTGCATTATATTATACATACTGCCATCGGTAATATGTATCTGGGTCAGCAGCCTGGTCATCCTGTCGGGCTGTATGATGTTGTCGGGTACGCGGTCGCCACCGCAAGCCCCGCAGAAAAGCAATAGTGAAAAAAACAGGATATTATATTTTTGCATTCTTTATTTTAGCGGCATTAATAAGCAAAACTACGGATAAATGAGCATAGCAGATAACATCAAAAGCTTAAAAAACGAAACGTCGGTCATTCATGTAACGCTCATAGCCGTGTCCAAAACCAAATCAAACGACGAGATCATGGAGGCCTATGATGCAGGACAACGTTTATTTGGCGAAAATATGGTGCAGGAACTGGTAGAAAAGTACGAATCGTTGCCGAAAGATATCCAATGGCACCTGATCGGTCATCTGCAAAGCAATAAAGTAAAATACATTGCACCGTTCATAACAATGATACAATCTGCCGACAGCCTTAAACTGTTACAGGAAATTGATAAGCATGCGCAAAAAAATAACCGGGTGATCGACTGCCTGCTGCAGGTGTATATAGCTGATGAGGAAACCAAATATGGCCTGGGTTTCGATGAAGTGATCGAATTGCTCCGTTCCGAAGAATTCGCTGCCTTAAAACACGTCAGGATACGCGGCATGATGGGCATAGCGACCAACACGGAAAGCGAAAAGCAGATAAAGGAAGAATTTTACGAGTTGAAGACTTTTTTCGACGGCATTAAGCAAAGCTATTTCAGAAAGGAAAATAGTTTTGATACCTTATCGATGGGCATGTCATCCGATTATAAGATCGCTATCGAACAGGGAAGCAATATGGTGCGGCTGGGGAGCACGGTATTCGGGCAGCGGGTGATAAAGCACTGGAAAAATAATTAATACAGCATTCAGGCATTAATCAATTACATTTTATCCGGGTCATCAAACAATGGCCCGGTCATCACTGACAAATGAGCAATAACCAAATACAATTAAGAATTGCAAAACGCGGGGACTGCCCGCGACTGATGGAGCTGGTAAATGAACTTGCGCTATTTGAACGGGCTCCGGATGAGGTTAGCGTAAGCCTTGAAGAATTTGAAGCGGCCGGTTTTGGCGCCAACCCGGTTTGGAAAGCTTATGTTGCTGAATGGGAAGGGTTCATTGTCGGTTTCGCTATTTATTATGTGCGTTACTCCACCTGGAAGGGCTGCCGTCTTTACCTCGAGGACCTGATCGTTACTGAAAGCTGGCGGGGTAAGGGTGTTGGCAAGCTATTATTTGACAAGATAATACAAGAGGCACAGGAAATGGGCTTTAACGGCATGACCTGGCAGGTACTAGACTGGAACGAACCTGCTATCAAATTTTATAATAAATACGAAGCCGCCATTGAAGATGGCTGGCTGAACGGCTCGCTTTCGAAAGAGCAAATTAAAAATTATAAGGTATGAATCGCTGGATAAGTTTGTTGGTTGTTGCTGTATTTTGTTTATGCTCGTGCCATAGGTCGGCGCCTAAGGGCCAGTCGGCACCGGCAAACGACACGTTGCTGTATACGTATAAAGTTGTTAAGCAACGGGCCCCGGACTGCGGTGATAAAGCAGACACCTCCTGTACGGTTGCAAAAGTGACCTACCCTTTTTTTCCGGAACAGAAAATCCTGAATGACACGGTGGTTGGAAGATTGCTCGGCGCTTATTATACCGGTGACAAACCCGATACCAGTTTGCAGCAGCAGGTTCAAAAATTTATTCAGTTTTATAATTATGATACTACCCGCAACGCCGACCACCCGAATGTGTTTTATACTTTGGAATCGAGTGCAACTGTGGTTAGGCAGGACTCCAGCCTTGTCACATTGCAGATAGACAGGTACACCTACGACGGTGGTGCACACGGAAGCGATTATACCGGCTTTATTAACTGGGATATAAAGGCTGCGAAAACGATCAGGCTCGGCGATGTCCTGTCGCCCGGGAATGAGGAGAAATTAAGAATTATTGCCGAGAAAATATTCAGGAAGCAGGAGAAGTTAAGCGATACAGGCCCGTTTACCAGCTACTCTTTTACGGGTTCCAAATTCGCCCTCAACAATAATTTCCTGATAACTCCTATCGGTATCAGTTTTTTGTATAATGAATATGAGATAAAGCCATATTCGGAGGGTCAGACAACCCTTTTAATACCTTATTCACAAATTAAATCCTTATTGCGGCCAGGTACTGTGATAAGCCAATATATCAGGTAATGCTTGTATTCAAATTTGGAGGGGCATCGGTAAAGGATGCCGCCGGGGTGATAAACCTTTCAGAGATCGTCAGAAAATATTCCGGCCGGCAATTGCTCATTGTAGTTTCTGCAATGGGCAAGACAACGAATGCGCTCGAACGGCTTACCAAAGCTTATGTGGATGGCTCGGATGAACTTCACGACATTTTTTTTGAGATCAAGGATTATCATTTCAATATAGCAAAACAGCTTTTCGATCCCTCGCACGCTATATTTAATGAAGTCGCGAATACTTTTGTCGAGATCGACTGGATGATAGAGGACGAACCGCACGACGACTATGATTTTATTTACGACCAGGTCGTCTCGATCGGTGAGTTGGTATCGACCCGAATAGTTGCGGCCTATCTTAATCATTCAGGCATTAAAACGCAATGGGCCGACGCGCGCGGCTATGTCCATACCGACAACAACTACCGGGAAGGAAATGTGGACTGGGAGAAGACCAGGACGTCTATCCAAAACGACATTCCTAAACTGCTGGAAAAAGGCATTGTAGTGACGCAGGGATTTTTAGGCGGAACGTCGGAGAATTTCACTACTACGCTGGGTCGTGAGGGCTCTGATTACACGGCTTCCATATTTGCCTCATGCCTGCAGGCCGAATCGGTTACTACCTGGAAAGACGTGCCCGGGATTCTGAACGCCGATCCAAAGTTTTTTAACGATACCGTCAAATTCGACGAATTATCGTATACCGAAGCAATTGAAATGACCTATTATGGTGCAAGCGTCATCCACCCAAAAACTATTAAGCCGCTGCAAAATGCCAAAATACCGCTGCTCGTAAAGTCATTCAACCACCCCGACGAGCCGGGAACAATTATCAGAGAAACTGCTGAAACCACGTTTGAAAAGCCGGTGATCATACTGAAGCAGAACCAGGTATTGTTGTCTATTTCAGCGAAAGATTATTCATTTATTTCCGAGATGCATCTGAGCGAAATATTCAGCCTTTTCGCCAAAAACCAGGTTAAGGTAAATATTATGCAAACGTCGGCTTTGAGCTTTAGTGTGTGCTTTGATCTGAAATATGAGCGCTTTGAAAAGCTTTTGGTTGCGCTTGCCCCCAGTTTTAAAGTAAAATATAACGAGGATATCTCGCTGATAACCGTACGTCATTACAAACTCGGCGCGCTGCGCGACCTGGTTGCAGGCAAAACTGTATTACTGGAGCAGATAAGCCGGAATACTGCCCAAATGGTGGTGAAATGATCACCTGGCCAGCACTATCCATACCAGCATAGCAAGGGCCGCTACCAGCGTATTCAGGAAATTAACTGTATCGTTCCCGATGTACTTCTTCCGCTCGAAAAGGGCGCCAAGGAAAGAATCGGCAAGGTTACCAATGGTACCCGTGAGAACGATCATCATGAACCATGGGTGGCCCACATGGCTCCGCATCACTATAGCTGCAATTACCGCAGAACCAAGCATGCCTATCAACAGCCCTTCGATACTGATAACGCCGTCAAGTCCTTTAGCCTCCTTTTTAAAAGTTACGATATTGAAAAACCGTCGCCCGTAAACCATCCCAAGTTCTGACGATAACGTATCAGCCGTTGCGGCAGATAATGCCGCGGCCATCATCAGCCTGAATATATCAGCATAATGATGAAAAAGGAACGCCAGCAGGGCCATTGCAGCAGCTACACCGCCATTAGCAAGTACCTGCCATGCATTGCGTTTGGCCGACCGGTCGGTTATCGCCTTAAAAGGTGATTTCTCGTTCTTTTTCCAGCTTGTTGCCAGGGTGCCAAGTATAAAGAAGGCCGAAAGCATACCTAAACCGATGTACCTGCCGCCGGCAAATACCAGCAATCCCACTATTGCGCCTGCTGTACCCCCACCCGGTGTTAGTTTGCCTGCCTTTACCGCCAAAGCAGCCGCAACAACCAGGAAAATTATTACAAACAAATAGTCGTATACAGCCATTTTGTGATGGGAATGGCCGTAAATTTATAAGGATTATTCTTCTATTACGATCTGATCTTTTGTTTTGCCCATTTCCTCCAGAAATCCTACCATGGCTTCAGTAAACTTATCGGGGCCGCATACATAGTAATATTGCGTGTCGTCCGCGGCATATTTTTGAAGCAGTTGTTTATCGATATGCCCCCGGAGGAATTTTGGGTCATCGGTTTTATCCAGGACATTGATAAAGTTGTCGCCGAGCATCATTTCGAACTCGTCGCGCAGGATAATATCTTCTGCCGATCTATTGGCAAACAGCAGTTTGCAGCCTTTAATATTTCCATCCCTGTATAATTGGCGCAGGATGGCAATAAATGGCGTTACCCCCGCCCCGCCCGCAATAAATAAACCAGGGCCCTTGAAATTGATGGCACCCCAAACATCGTGGATTATAAGTTCGTCGCCGGCGTTTATATCCTGCAGCTTATTGGTCATTCCATCATGATCGGTATATAGCTTAATGGTAAACTGCAGGTTGTCCCAATCGTTCAACGACGTAAATGTGAAGGGATGCAAGTCATCCCTCAACCCTGTCCTGTTTAGCGATACGTCTGTAGCCTGGCCGGGAACAAACTTGTAACCTTTAGGTTTTTCAAAATCGAACTGCTTTACATTATGCGTAACAGGGCGTGTTGCAAGTACTTTTACGATATGTTTTTCCATTTTATTTATTTTGATCAGTTACTGCACTAAGCTTTGCCAGCGAGAATGCACCAATAGCCATTGCCAGGTCGCGCACAGCTACATCCAGGTAATTGCCGCTTGCTAACAGGCTTAAAGCGATGAGTATCAGCCACGCGGAAACTATGTATGCTCCTTTGGCGGGCTTTGCCAATACAATTATACCAGCCACTATTTCTATCACTCCCACTATCATCATAAAAACCGATGGTTTAAAGGGCAATGCTGATGCCAGGGAAGGATGTAAATATTTTGCCCAGTCTGTAAGTAAATTGGTAAATTTATCTGTACCGGCTGCAATAGGTATCAACCCGTAGGTGAATTTCAAAAGCGTCTGAACGCCGCTGATCGTTTTCATTTTCTCGTCCATGATTAAATTTGATTTTTATTATTAGAGAGAAGTCGGAAAACAAGGGTTACAAAATCTAATTTGCAATAAAATGTAACCCTTTCACTTTATTGATACTCTATTAATAACATTAATAGTATTAATCTGTTTTATGATGCCCCAGCAGCAAGTAATAACGCCGGCTACCGAAGACAAAGAAATTATAGCACGAATTTTAGCTGGTGAAAAACACCTGTACGAAAACCTTATGCGGAAATACAACTCGCGTATGTTCAGGATCAGCATGTCTATCATTAATGATGATATGGACGCAGAAGATATTATGCAAACCGCTTATATCAGTGCTTACCAGCAACTTCGTTCTTTCACCGGAAAATCGGCTTTTAGTACCTGGCTGATACGAATATTGATAAACGAGAGCCTGCTTCATAAAAAACGCCGATTAAGGCGGCAGGAAATATTAAGCAAACAGGAAATTATAGAATCCCATAACGATACCCCGTTAAACAGTCTTATGAACAAGGAATTGAAAAACATACTGGAAAAGGCCGTACTAACCTTACCGGAAAAATACAGGCTGGTATTTGTAATGCGTGAAATAGAGAATATGAGCACCTGCGAGACAATGGATGTGCTAAACATCGGTGAATCAAATGTTAAAATAAGGCTGAATCGCGCCAAAGAAATGCTGAGAAATGAACTGAGCACCCAATTTAAATCGCAGCAGCTTTTTGATTTTCATCTTACACGCTGCGACAGGGTGGTAAATTTTGTAATGGACAGGATATAATTGACGCCACAGACAAAAAATTATTTTACATTTGTGCCAAATTAATACAAAATGAAAGCAACCAGTATATTCATCACTCTTGCAGGCATAGCTATCCTGATAACTTGCCTTATTTATTTCAGGCCGGCGCTGAATGTCGTTGATTCTGACCCTATGACCATTAACCCTAAAGGCGGTATGACGTCTGAGTGGCCCTTGTTTATTGGTATCCTTACCACGTTTGTAGGTGTTATTTTCTTTTTCATAGCCACAAACGATAAAACAGCAAAAAAATAATTTAACAAATTTCCGTTTTATAAACAAAAAGGACATATCCTTGTGGATATGTCCTTTTTGTTTATGCGGCGATAAACTTATCAGCCTATTTTTATCCGGCTGCTAAGTTCAGCGGTGTTAACGGACAGGGCGCTGCTGGTCTCTGTTTTCCTTTTACTCTCCAGGTAAGGCTGGTGATATTGCTTGTAAAAATCCTTTTTTGAGTCTTTGTATGATTTTACGGCGCCTATCATGCTCATAAACTTGATGTAATACCAGGCAGTATCTACCTGGTGGGGCCTGAAGCCGCTTCGCGCACTTTTAGGGTATAAATGGTGGTTATTGTGCCATTCGCCGGCTACAATACCCGGCCAAAGCTGGTTAATGGAATTATCTTTCTGGTTATGATCTACCCCTTCGCGTTTTTTATCCTTGCCTTTACCGTGCCCTTCGTAGTTAAATGTCCGCACGCCAATGGCCCAAAAGCCGGCCGAGCCAAATATGCTGCAAGCAAGCGCATGGCCGCCAATCAAATAAAAGGCCAGGTACCAGAAAGACCAGTTGAGCACCCATGACATTACTGCCCGGTATGGATTTACATACGAACCCCACTTTTGATATTGCTCATAGGTGTTTGCCTTTACACCTGTATGTTTCATCAGCGACTTGACACGGCAATAATCATCGGCTGAAAGGTCATTGGCTATAGGCTGGTGGTTTACATCGGCCAGGAAACAATACCAAAAACCGGCTTCGGCATTGTATGGGTCGCCGGGCTGGTCTGACTTAGCATGATGAACGTGATGGGATATGGCGTATATCTCCTCGGGTATGATACTGATGGTAAGATTTTGGGTAAAAAACCGCCAGAAAGGGTTGCGAAACTGGTAAGCGCCGTGCGTGCAATACCGGTGATGCCAGATGGTACCGTGGGTGCCGAGGATGATCATGCTATACAGGAAACCTATCAGCAACATCCATGGGTCCATATATTTAAAAAGGTATAGCAGGAAAAAAGGCACCAGGCATAATACCTTAAACCAGCTAAAAAAGGGCAACCAGTTTTTACGGTTGCTGAAAACATTAAGCCTCGAAAAAAATTCTGCAAGTATCTGACTGACTTTCGGCTTTACCAGGTCGCCGTCACTATCCTTCCATCCGTATGCAGGTGGTTGTAATACATGGTCTAAAAATGCCATTTAATTAAATAATTAGAGTTTATTAGTTAGGGTTTATTAATTGGTTCAATACGTTAAGCGCAGCATTTGACTGTCAATGGCTGCGATATAATTTAATTGGCCGCTTAAAATAGCCGCCACATATAGCTTAGCCCGCCCCTCCGGCGTATGCCCTTCCATACCGGTTGTTGTTAATAAGCACACAACAATCGCGGGGCCGCACCGGCTTCCGTTGCATATATCGTTTATAAAAATTGTTGAAATAACATTTATTTGCCTGCTTTGGTATTAAGCTTAAAGATCACCAAAACGAAACAGGCAAAGTCTAAGAAATATGACCCAGAGTGGAACGTACTAAAGGTAAATTTTTTTTACGTAAAACTGACAATTGTTGCAACTTATTTTAACTCCAAAAAGATGTACTGGGAAATTATACGTGGATTATAGTCCTGGTTGTCCATTAAGAGTTATCAGAGTGACTGCGTCTGTCGGTACGCACGGGCGTGCGGCATGTGACTTTTGGTAAATTGTTGTAGCTTTAAAATATGGCGGAAAATAAAAGTTCAAGGATAAAGGAAGGATTATATTTATAAGTTTTGCCATGTTTACCTGTTATAATAGTCTGTTAAGCAAACGAGACACGTGTGTGCCAGCGAGGATAATTTTTCGGATATTGCATAAAAAAACCTTATGCAAGCTAAATTGATATGCGCGACATCCGGACTTAGACTAATTTCAGACGATTCACTTGTTGATTTTCAAGAGTTTTTATTAACACAAGGTGATGGCATAATAAAGAAAAACTTTGCATTGGATTTCGAAAAAATATTAGGGATTCATAGTTTCAGTGCATTGCGAAATAATCCTTATTTTTTTTCAAATAAAACAGGACAAAATCACAGTGAACTATACGAAATATCAAATAAGAGCTTAGCGACTGTTCAGGAATTAATTGCCTTTTTGTGGTTTGTGAAGGATAATAGTTGTAATGCTCACCAATTGTTTGCTTATCTACCCGAGCCAGAACAAGTAATCTTTATGGATAAAGTGACAAATTATTCAAATTGTTATGGGGGGTTTAACGAAGTTCAATTTTCAGCATCAGAAATAGTTAAAGCAGCGAAAATAATGAATGCAGCAAAGGAACTTTCAAGTGCGAACAAGTATGTTAAACAGCAAGATTATTACAAGGTTGAAAACATCGATCCAAACACCACTATGACATTCGTTCATAAGTTAAGTTATGGACTTAGGAACAGAGTTGAACGTGCCATATTATTCTTATTAACAGCAAGGCAGGCCGCGTTCAAACCGATGAAAATATCCTTGTATATGAACATTTTGGAATGCTTATTTTCGGATACAAGTCATGGCGATATTATTCATAAAATATCAGAAAGGGCAGCTTTTTATATAGGTGATAGTTTTGATTCAAGAATGGATATTATGCGAAATATAAAGAATTCTTATACCTTACGTTCAAAGTATTTTCACGGACAAAAGATTGACCACAAAGACTATTCCGACGTTGTATTATCTGACATGGCAAGGGAGATTGACGGGCTTATGAGAGCAATTCTAACTAAGGTTATTACTGTTAATCATAAGGAGTTTACCGATAGCGATAAAAACCTAAATGTTTTTTTTAATAAAATGATTTTTGGCAGAGATTAAAAATATTTGTACCCCCTTTAGTTTAGTCTTTCGAGGGCGACTTAAATCAAACGCCTAAAATAAGGGTTCCCAACCGGCGCAAGAATGACGGAACGGCCTGCGCGTAAAGGCTGCTCGTGACATATAGCACCTCGCTCCTGCAAGGTTCCCCCTCACGGGTTTAAACTAATTAGCCGGATATAAAAAGTTACACTAAGTGTCACAAAGCCAAAAAAATAAATTAAAAAACCCACAAAACACCGATACACGAAGCATAAATAAACGGCATTATTTTGCCTGAAGTGGTAACAAAGTTGCTTTATTACGACCTGAATGGGTTTTTTAGTTTTTTACGCGTGCTTTTGTTTTAAAAGTGGACCATATCTAACAGACTTATAGTTAGGAGGTAATATCAAGGGTGTTCACGGAAAGTGCAAAAATGGGTCACTTTTACTACTTAGTGTGTCAAATAATATGTTATTTATCAACTTATTAAAGTAAAATATTGCGCGGAAAGCGGCTTTTGCGTGAACGCTTAGTGTGGTGAGTGGTAAATGGTGAATAGTGAGTGTTTTGATTGACTATTGACTATTGACTATTGACCATTCACTACTGACTATTCACTATTGGTCCAACCTGAAAAAGGAAAATTACGGTCAAAAAAAATGGGACGAAGAATCTTTAGTAAAGATTTCGTCCCACGAAGGGTAAATGATGGGGCTCGAACCCACGACCCCTAGAACCACAATCTAGTGCTCTAACCAACTGAGCTACATCTACCGTTTTGAGGTTGCAAATGTAAATAATTACGGCCTAAAGTCAAGCAAATTTTTAATATTACATTCAACTTACGGGCGGGCGGTTATTTATTGCCGAAATTTGTATTTATGGCTGAGCAATTAGTTGAACTGAACGTGACCGGGATGCATTGTAACAATTGCGCCATTTCGGTTCATAAATTACTGGAGAAAAAGGGGTTCCATGATATCCTGGTGGATTTCGCCTCCGAGGAGGTAAAATTTTCGGCTGATAATGATGCGGCGGTTAAGGATGCCATTAAAGGTATCGAGGGTTTAGGCTATAAAGTTTTAGATGATGCAGCAACACACCAGGAAAGGTTTTATGAAAAGCTCGAAAACAAACTGATCTTTTGTGCGCTATTCACCGTACCCCTTCTTATTTCGATGTTGCTTCCCTGGCATTTTTTATCCGATCCATGGGCGCAGTTTGCATTGTGCCTGCCCGTTTTTACTGTGGGCTGCATGCATTTCGGTAAAAGCGCCTGGCATTCGGTTAAAGGCGGTGTACCCAATATGGATGTACTGATATTTATCGGTTCGTCGTCCGCATTTATTTATAGCCTGATCGGCACCCTGCAGCATTTGGGAATGCGCTACCAGTTTTACGAAACCTGTGCAACCATTATCACCCTGGTATTGCTCGGCAACCTGTTCGAAAAGCGTTCAGTTACGCAAACCACCTCGGCCGTAAAGGACCTTATCCGGATACAACAGGTTAGTGCGAATCGCATAATAAATGCGCAGATAGAGGTAATTAATGCGAAAGAAGTGCGTGCGGGAGATACGTTACAGGTGAATACCGGAGACAAAATACCCGTCGACGGCGATGTACTTTCGGGTAATGCATCTGTCAACGAATCCATGCTGACGGGCGAAAGCATCCCGGTGGAAAAGGGCAAATATGATAAACTGATAGGCGGCACTATCGTAGAGCATGGCAATATCACCATGATGGCTACTAAGGTGGGCTCGAACACCGTTTTGGCGCAGATAATCGAATTAATGAAAAAAGCGCAAAGTGCAAAGCCACCAATTCAGAAAACGGGCGACCAGGTAGCAGCCATATTTGTGCCGGCCGTTATCATTATTGCCATTGTCACCTTTATACTAACCTGGTTGGTGGGTCATGCCGGCTTACAACATGCCCTGATGAATGCTATAGCGGTATTGGTTATCTCCTGCCCTTGCGCCATGGGACTGGCCACACCAACTGCCGTTATGGTAGGCCTGGGTCGGGCGGCAAAAAATGGCATCCTGATCAAAGGCGGCGATACTGTTGAGGCGGTAACCCGGGCAAAATACATTGTTTTTGATAAAACCGGCACTTTAACTACCGGAAAGTTCAGGATAAACAATGTAAAAGCCGAAGCAGGATTCGATATCGAATCAATAAGGGGAACGATCACAGCTATTGAAGAGCGGTCTAATCACCCTATCGCACGTTCCCTGGTGGATGGCCTCAGGGACCTTCCGCAACAAAAATTGATATTAAGATCGGTAACCGAGGAAAAGGGCTTAGGTATGCGTGCCGGGGATGTGGATGGGAACCATTATTTCCTTGGGGCTTCAAAAGGCAATAATCAAGACGCTTTATTTAATGTGTCGCTGTATAAAAATCAGGTGCTAATGGCGCAGATAGAAATAGATGACGAGATAAAACCTGAAGCAGCTGCTTTGATAAGCCAGTTGAAAAGTATGGGCGTTAAACCTGTACTGTTAAGCGGCGACAGGCAGAGCAGGTGTGAAAAAGTTGCCGCAGCATTAGGTATCAAAGAAGTTCATGGAGAAAAACTACCGTCAGAAAAGTTAACTGTTATCGACATTTATAAAAAGAAGGGCCAAACTATTATGGTAGGCGATGGCATTAATGACGCACCCGCCCTCACCCAGGCCGACGTAGGCGTGTCGATGAACGACTCGAGCCAGGTGGCCATACAGTCGGCCAAAGTCATCCTGCTAAACACCGACCTGTTTTCGCTGGTAAAATTTCTGCAGATAAGCAGGCACACGTTAATCACCATTAAGCAAAACCTGTTTTGGGCATTCGCTTATAATATTGTTGCCATACCTATTGCTGCATTTGGTTTTCTCAACCCGATGTTCGGCGCCCTTGCCATGGCATTTTCCGATGTGGTGGTCATTGGCAATTCGCTGAGGCTGAAGGTGAAGAAAATTAATTAGTTCATAGTTGATGGTTAGTAGATCATAGCCTGTAATATTTTATAATTTTGGCAGATCGGACTTTGATAATAGATATGCAAGTCGCCATGAACTATTAACCATTGATCCACGAACTAACAAATGATCGAAATATTTACTGACGGCGCATCAAGCGGGAACCCGGGACCGGGCGGCTACGGCGTTATCCTGCGTTCAGGCAAACATTATAAGGAGCTTTCCCAGGGCTTCCGTAAAACCACTAACAACCGCATGGAATTGTTAGCTGTGATCAAGGGCCTGGAAGCGCTGAAAAGCCTCAATCAATCCGTTACTATTTACTCTGACTCTAAGTATGTGATCGACGCTATCGAAAAACGATGGGTATATAGCTGGCTGCAAAAAGGCTTTAAGGATAAAAAGAACAAAGATCTGTGGCTTCGTTATCTCGAAGTAAGTAAGCTTCACCAGATCAAATTCGTTTGGGTACGCGGGCATGCAGGGCACCCCGAAAATGAGCGCTGCGATGAACTGGCAGTAGCTGCGGCAAAACAGAAAGATTTGCTGATAGATTCCGTTTTTGAAGCTGAGGCAGCGCGGACTAACCTGTTGTGATTAGTCCGGACACCAGAAAATCGGCACAAATTCTGATTGTATTTCGCCCGATCTTACGGAACGGGTAGTGCCGGGTTAACACGGTTAACACAATTCAGGGTATTTTGTAGTTAATTTACTGTCTATCAATACCTTACTTAAAACAGGTGTAAACCATAAAATCACTGTATCGCCACTAAGCCCTCAAAAGTTTTTTTGGTTACCTGCGGAGAAAAATAAGCCATCATTTCTTCGGCTTTAAGCACCATATTTTCTGAGCCAATGAATATGGCCGAACGCTGGTGTAATTCAGTTACTTCCAAATCAAGTATACGTTCGTAACCATTGCTGGCCTTCCCGCCGGCCTGCTCTATGATAAAGGCCATCGGGTTACACTCATAAACCAATCTCAATTTGCCTTTGGGCGCACTGGCCGTTATCGGGTAAATAAATATTCCGCCTTTGATCAGGTTACGGTGGATATCCGCCACCATCGAGCCGATATAGCGCGAAGTATAGGGGCGCTTGGTCTTATCATCCTCAACCTGGCAGTATTTTATATATTTTTTCACCCCATCAGGAAAATGAACATAATAGCCTTCATTAATTGAATAGATCACTCCATCTTTAGGAATTTTCATCTCCGGGTGCGAAAGGCAAAACTCACCGATAGACGGATCGAGCGTAAAGCCGTTAACCCCTTTACCCGTAGTATAAACCAGCATGGTTGACGATCCGTAAATTACATAGCCCGCGGCCACCTGTTCAACGCCACGTTGCAGTACGTCCTGCAAAACAGCACGGCCCTTGGTCGATTTACGGCGATAGATAGAAAATATCGTGCCGATACCTACGTTTACGTCGATGTTTGACGAGCCGTCTAAGGGGTCGATGGCGACAATATATTTTGCGTCGGTGGAAACATCGGTGTCAAGATGAATATACTCATCATTTTCTTCCGACGCCACAATGCAGCATTCCCCGCCATGTTTCAGGGCAGAAATGAATTGCTCGTTGGCGTAAACGTCCAGTTTCTTTTGTCCTTCGCCCTGGATATTGGTGGTTCCGTTCTCCCCCAATATATCCGCAAGGCCTGCCTTATTCACCTCGCGGTTGACAATTTTAGCGGCAATACCGATGTCTCTCAGCAGTCTCGAAAGTTCACCCTTAGCGTACGGAAAGTCAGCCTGCTTTTCAATAATGAACTGGCCTAAAGTTTTAGCTATCTTCATTTACTTAGTGTATTTAATACATTACTATTTTTGCAATTCTATGGCCTCTAAGGTATGTATTTTTTCCTCAGAAATGCAAAATCTAAGCATTGTACGTATTTTATGCCAACCTTGTTTCCCTGCCGCTCCAGGGTTTAAGTGTAACAAACCAAGTTTTTTATCGTAGATAACTTTTAAAATATGAGAGTGCCCGCAAATGAATAATTTAGGGGGCTTAGTGTAAATTTCCTGTCGTATTGACGGATTATAATGACCGGGATACCCGCCGATATGCGTCATCCAGACATCTACCTGTTCACAATTAAAACGCAGGTGTTCCGGGTAAGTTATCCGGACGTCTTTCCCATCGATATTGCCATAAACTCCCCGCAGGGGTTTAAACGCAGCCAGCTTATCTGCCAGCTCTATATTGCCGAAGTCTCCGGCATGCCATATCTCATCGCAGTTTTCGAAATGTTTGAAAACGGAGTCATCAAGATAGCCGTGAGTGTCGGAAAGGAGGCCTATCTTGACCATTGAAGAAGAAAGCTTGTGCCGAAATGCATCACCAATTCCAAAATATACCCAAGGATAAGCGTAGCGCACATAATACTATTTTCATAATATCTTCTCATGATATTAAGCACAAGAGCGATAACTAAAAATATAAAGTAAACTATTGCTGCGCTTGCAAAGCTCCACAACAAAAAACGTCGCCCGTCTGCAGATTCAAACGGATGTTGAACTGCTAAAGCACTAAGTGCAGATAATAAGATGCCTCCCAGGGGAATAATCAGCAGCACGGTGAATACAATCGATGTTGTTTTCATACTAAAAAGCGATAAAATAAGGTTGCAGCAATTTAATATATTCCGATGAATAACTATCCTTCGACTCGTAAATTAAAAACTTATCCTCTTTGATTTCTGTTTTTTGCAAGCCAAGGCAAACCATCACTCTATGCGGTCCTGATAGCGGGAACGAGCGTATATAAACTAATTTTTGTTGATGTATGTCATATTTACGATACAAGGGCAATAACTCTTCAGCTGTGTCTAAAGGCAATATCATACAAAAGATGCCTACCTCGTGAAGATGCCTTGATACTTGCCCGATCAAAGTTTTAAAAAAATCTATATCCGAATGTTTAGCAACCTGTCTATTTTTCTGAGCCGACGTAAGCGAATTAATATAAAACGGTGGGTTAGATACGATCAGGTCATATTTCTTTCCAGGATTTTCGGCAAAAAACTGCTCAAATCCAATAGGATATGTGGTTAACTTTGCCGCAAAAGGCGAATTATCAAAATTGCGCCCTGCGGTTTCAGCCGCTTGCCTGTCGATCTCCACCGCATCTATTTCCGCCGTCCCAAACCGCTGCGCCAGCATCAGAGCAATAACACCCGTGCCTGTTCCGATATCAAGAATATTTTTAGGTTGATCAGCATCAGCCAATGCACCCAGCAATACACCATCGGTATTGATCTTCATGGCGCAGCCGGCTTGATCGACCTCGAATTGCTTGAATTTAAAAACGCCGGACATGGCTCAAATTTCGTAAAATTCGATCGGTAAGCCGTCCGGGTCGGCAAAGAACGTGAAACGTTTGCCTGTATATTCATCCACCCTTATTGGTTCAACAACGATACTATGTTTTTGAACTTCCGCGATAGCTTCATCAATATTGTCAACCTCAAAAGCCAGGTGGCGTAAACCAGCTGCTTCAGGGCGTGACGGCCGGGCAGGAACATTAGGGAATGAAAAAAGTTCGATCTGGTATAAGTCGTTTACTTCCAGGTCGAGTTTGTACGAATTTCTTTCGGCGCGAAATACTTCGCGCACTATTTTTAAACCGAGCACCTGCGTATAAAACTGTTTGGACCGTTCATAATCCGAACAAATAATGGCGATATGATGTACACGGTTAAGTTTAAGCATTTAATCGCCTAAGATAGAATACAAAACATTATCGTAAACCATTTTAGTATCGGTTATATGCCCGAACGATTCTTCATCAACCGTCATATAGCCGTCGGTGACAGCACCAAGCAGGCTAAACTCAACTTCGCTGGTCGCCATCAGTTCGATAAAGCGCTCCTGCTCTTCTGCCGATACGCTTACCACTACCCTGCCTTGCGCTTCACCAAAAAGAAAAGCATCCTTGCGGACAGAGTTATCAGAAGCTATCTCAAACCCTAATTCATTTGGCAAAGCCGATTCTACCAAGGTCACATACAAACCGCCGTCGGAAACGTCGTGAGCTGATTGGATAACTTTGTGTTTGATCAGTTCTTTAACAACCTGGTGCATCGCATACTCTTTATCCAGGTCGAAATAAGGGGCTGGAGCAGCCAGAATCTTATGATAGGATGCCAGGTACTGTGATGAAGCAATATCATTCACCGACTCGCCTATCAAATAAATAAAGTCGCCGGGCTGTTTAAAATCTGATGTGGTTATGGTCGAAATATCATCCAGTACACCCAGCATACCAATGGTAGGTGTCGGGAACACCGGGCCTTCGTCTGATGACTGGTTATAAAAACTCACATTACCACCGGTAACCGGGGTTTCAAATTTGGTACAAGCTTCGCTCATGCCTTTAATAGCACCCACAAACTGCCAGTAAACTTCGGGCTTGTACGGGTTGCCAAAATTAAGGCAGTTGGTTATGGCAACCGGTTCGCCGCCGGCGCAGGTGATATTACGGGCCGCTTCAGCAACCGCAATGGCACAGCCCTTTTGCGGATCGGCGTATACGTAGCGCGAGTTACAATCAACAGTCAAGGCGATGGCTTTATCCGTTCCGCGAACGCCGACTACACCTGCATCGCATGGACGGTTAGTGGTCATGGTTGATGTTCCAACGGTTGAATCATACTGACGGGTTACCCAGCGTTTTGAAGCAATATTCGGGTGAGATATTAAATGCTCTGCAACAGCTACCAGGTCGGCAGGTTCCTTAACATCTTCTATTCTGAATTTCTGATTTTCTTTATAATAAGCCGGCTCACGGTATTCGCGTGTGTAAACCGGTGCGCCACCGCCCAATACCAGGTCGTCGGCAGGCACGTCGGCTACCAATTCGCCGTGCATATAATATAACAGGCGTTTGGTATCGGTTACTTCGCCGATAATGGCACAGTTCAGGTCCCATTTATCAAATATGGCCTCAACTTCCGCTTCACGGCCTTTATGGACCACGATCAGCATACGCTCTTGCGATTCGGAAAGCAATATTTCGAACGGCTTCATGTTTTCCTGGCGGGTTGGTACCTTATCCAGGTCGATGCGCATACCGTGTTCGCCTTTCGCTGACATTTCGGAGTTGGAGCAGATGATACCGGCAGCGCCCATATCCTGCATACCTACCACGGCGCCTGTTTTGATCACTTCAAGCGTTGCCTCTAATAACAATTTCTCCTGGAAAGGGTCGCCTACCTGTACTGCAGGCAAGTCGTTTACCGAATCTTCTGTGATATCTTTTGATGCGAACGCCGCTCCATGTATGCCATCCTTTCCTGTTGCCGAGCCTACGATGTAAACCGGGTTACCTACACCATACGAGGTAGCGGAAACCGTTTCACCTGCTTTAACAATACCGGCGGACATAGCATTCACCAACGGGTTCACATTATAACACTCGTCAAAGAACAATTCACCGCCCACAGTGGGGATACCAAAGGCATTACCATAGTCGCCGATACCTTTCACCACGCCTTTGATCAACCATTTGGTACGGTCGAGACTCAAATCACCGAAGCGCAACGAGTTTAACTGCGCTATCGGCCTTGCGCCCATTGTGAATATATCGCGGTTAATACCGCCAACACCGGTAGCAGCGCCCTGGTAAGGCTCCAAAGCTGAGGGGTGATTGTGTGACTCTATCTTGAAAGCGCAACCAATGCCATCGCCCAGGTCCACCAGGCCGGCATTCTCCTCGCCTGCTTTGGCCAGCATACGCGGGCCGTCTTTCGGCAAGGTTTTCAGCCAGGTAATGGAGTTTTTGTATGAACAATGTTCGCTCCACATCACCGAAAAAATAGACAGTTCGGTAAAGTTGGGAACGCGTCCCAATATCTCTTTTATTCGTTCAAATTCTTCGGGTAGTAAACCTAAATCTTTAGCTGTTTCGGGGGTGGTTAATTCCAGGGTCTCCAAGGCAATTATCGTTTGTTGAAAGGAAGCACAAAAGTAGGAAAAAAGGTGAAAAGCAGAAAGGAAAAAGCTTAAAGCCAAAAAGCACAAAAAACAGAAAAAGGCGATGGATTTTAGCCCAATCGCCCTACTTTATATAGATCAGTTAACGTGTGCCTTAGTCCGAAGGCGGAATTTGAAAATTGAAGGGCAGATTATACCTGACGCGCACCGCCTGGCCATTTTGTATACCTGGCTTCCATGCAGGGGCAAGTTTTAAAACCCGCACCGCTTCATCATCTAATCCATAACCAACTCCCCTTATAACATTTATATCTGACAGGTGTCCGTCTTTCTCTATCACAAAGCTAACCCAAACCTTACCGCTGATATTATTTTCCTGGGCCTGGCCGGGGTAACGAAGGTTCTTTTGAAGAAATTTTGCCCAGGCTGCTTCACCACCAGGAAACTGCGGCATTACTTCAATTGTGTTAACTTCGTGAATACCGTTGTCTTCAGTCGCTTTTGCCACCTCACCTCCTTTACCGGAAGAAAGTTCAGGAATAGAAATACCGCCATCGCCTTTAACAGTTTCCTGTCCTGGGTCGACAGTTTGGAGGTCTTCTATTTTGGGTGGATTTTCAGCCTGGTCATCACGTACCGGCGTTGGTTGAGGAAACCGTACCGTACTACGTTGAGCCGGTGGTTCAACCCTTTGCTTTGGCGGAGTAACCGGCGGTTTCACTGTTTGAGGCGCGACAATACGCGGATCCGTTATAACTTCCGTTATCTTCACATACGGGTTCCTGGTCATAAAAAAGCTGCAAACCAGCATTAGCACTACAAAGCCCCCAATGGTGAAACCCAACGCCTTGAGCAGGTTGTCTGCATAGTGCTTCCTTAGGTCGTAAGCGCCGTAGGCTTTGTTACGGTCGTCAAATACAAGTTCGAGCCACCCGGACTTGTATAAATCTAATTCTGTGATAGGCATTTTTTCAAAATTTAATTTTACTTTATAACGCAATAGCAATATTTAATATTGCGCGACTGCAAAATAAAATTTTGTATGCCTGTTAAATTCTATAATAAAATTTTGAGCGGCACAGTTTCACCACTTATCCGTAACGATCTTTTTCACCGCCGGGGCAGCGGTTTTTTTCACAGAATGGTTTTGCGACATATATTCTTTCAATTTTGCGCCTAATTGCTGGCAATATGCGCCCGCCTGATCGAGATAACCGCTCAATTCTTTTTTTTCAAGTTTTGATGAAGCATTGTCCAGTTCGATTTGTTTGCCACTCACAGGCACAAAAGCACCGTAGCGGTCTCTTTCATAGGGGATAAACACAAATTCAGTAAACCAGAACCGATATTTGGAGTCCTTACATTGTATGGTAAACGTGCAGGTGATCTCGCCATTTTCGTGTTTGGAGAACGAAAGACTGGAATGGGTAAGAAATTTATCGTGGATAACAAGCGTGGTATCCGCCGTTAATTTTCCTTTCAGTTTATTATCGGCTGCAAAAGCTGCTGCTTTTTTACTTAAGCTATCGGCGCCCGCGCCGGGCAGATCAACAACCTGGTAATAGATATATTTATTTTGCTCGTTAAGCGATAACAAACTTTTTTGAGCATGGGCCAACTGAAAAACAAGCAGGCAGGTAAACAAAAGCAATATCCTTTTCATAACATAAAGATAAAGCCGCTCTCCGGTAATTGAAGAGCGGCTTGAAATTAAATTTAACCGGGGTATTATTAAAACGCGTAAACTGCAGCTAATACAAATTGTGATGCGGATTTTGTAGGCGCGCCATTGCTGTCGGTAAATATCTCGTCACCACCGTTATCAAACCTGATCTCGGGAATGAAAGTCAACGGACCCGCTTTGATGTTTGAAGTTACAGTAATACCGGTAACATGAGCTTTTGGACTAGTGCCGATCGCTTTGGTTTCGAAATACTCGCCTCTTAAACCAAAAGTAACTGCTTTAGATACGGCCAACTGTGGATAAAGCGCAACACCGTCATATCCACCACCGCCATGGGCAGGGGTAAATGTTGCAGCGTTTAAACCCAATTTAAATGCATCAGTGATCTGGTAAGCAGTGGTCAGGTCAAATATAGTACCCGATGTAGGACCTGTAGCCAGGTTAAAGTACGCGGTCCAGCCCTTTGCAGGCGCAACCATTAACTGGGCGCCAAAGGTTGACACATCATGAGTTGAGGTGTACACATTCCAGTTATCGTTAAATATACCGGCCATCAGGCTAACTTTGTCCGAAAAAGCGTAGGTTGCTTTGAAACCAGCATTCTGGAACGGGCCGGCACCAAACAGGTATGAGGTTGAGTAGTTAAAGTTGCCTGTCGGGCTAATTACTTCATAACCTACGAAAGTCGCCATGTAACCGGCGGCAAGGCTAAACTTGTCGGTTACGGCGTAGTTAACATACAAATTCTGAATGTGAAATGAATTATTTCCATTTCCGGCGCTGCCATCGCCGTTTGGAGTAGACTGATATTGCCCCCGCGGTCCAAATCCCAACTCGCCCACGAAAGAGGCTTTACCTACTGTTTTCTTCAAGCCTAAATCGATCATACCGATAGAGATCGAGTTATTGTCTGA
>Ga0310811_10000375_pt1 | contig 61070 bp, 52 predicted proteins | sample YCmetagenome_FD_207642 | JGI IMG/M metagenome (GOLD analysis project Ga0310811, IMG submission 207642) | Soil microbial communities from experimental microcosm in Duke University, North Carolina, United States - YC | ecosystem: Engineered > Artificial ecosystem > Soil microcosm > Unclassified ... | reverse complement strand
AGTCACTCTTTACTATTTCGCAGGCGTGGCTGGAGAAGGCGCGATCGACGAACTCCCGGCAGGCTATGAGGTCTCCGAGAACGTGAAGACGGGCCTCCCCCTTCTCAAGAAGATCAAATAAGTTTTTTTCGAGACTTTTTCAAAACGGCAGCCCGAGGAAACTTCGGCTGCCGTTTTCTTTTTTATTTGGCCCGCGGGTGGGCCTGATCGTAGGCGCGCTTCAGGCGCTCGGTGGTGACGTGAGTGTAAACCTGGGTCGTCGAGAGGCTGGAGTGCCCCAGAAGGGTCTGGAGGCTGCGGAGATCGGCGCCGTTGTCCAGCATATGGGTGGCGAAGCTGTGGCGGAGCTTATGGGGGCTGGTCGTGGCCGGAAGGCCGGTGAAACGGATGTATTTCTTGATCTGCCACCAGATATTGACGGTGGTGATGCGCCGGCGCGACTTGTTGAGAAACAGCGGGCCGGTCTGAATCTTCGCGGCGTGCCGGTAGACGGAAATCGCCTTGAGCGCGGGTTCACCGACCGGGCAGACCCGCTCCTTGGAGCCCTTGCCGATGACACGCAGGGTTTCACTGTAGGGATCGATGTCGTTGACGTTCACCGCCGCGAGCTCCGAGATACGCAAGCCGGCGGAGTAAAGCAGCTCCAGCATGGCGGCGTCGCGCAGATGGGCCCATGCCGTGGCTTGTTTTTCGATCGGAGCCTTGAGCGGAGCCTCGAGCAGATCGATCACCTGCCGCTGCGTGAGAAACTCCGGGAGACGTTTCTCGGCCTTCGGCAAAAGAAGGCCGGCGAGGGGATTTACCGTGAGGTTTTTGCGCTCCGACAGGAACTTATAAAAACTGCGAAAGGCGGAGAAGGTGAGGCGGATGGATGCCCGCGACCGTCCTTTCTTCATCTGATCCAGCATAAAGGCCCGGAAGTCGTCGATCGTCGCACTGCGCCAGGTGAGCTGGGGGCGAAACTTCTGAAATTGCGCGAGGGCGTGGCGATAGTTGACGAGCGTGCGCGGGGATGCGTTGCGCTCCCCCTCGAGGTAGGTGGAAAAAGCCTCCGCCAAGGGATCCCTCGGGAGCTTCGGCTCGACAGGTTTGGATGATTTCCTGGCCACGGAGAACGAACGCCGGGCGGCGTTCGTTTAGAGGTCGGTCCTGCCCATCGGCTCGCCCAGAGGCGGCTGCGCGGTATCCGTGACGACGCCCACCTTGCCTGTGGCACGATGGAACTGAAGGGTCGCGGAGCGGGTCTCCACGCCATCCGGCGACTCCGCGAGGATGGGAATCTCGTAGTCGGCGTTCGGGAAAACGAAATGGTAGCGGAAATTGCCGTTGGAATCCAAAGCCACGGGCTTGCCGTCGATGGTGACTTTAGCGCGGGGATCGGTGCCGCCGTAGAAGATGACCTCGGCGTTGACGTGCATGAAGAAGCCACGCTCGGCGAAGGAGGAACTCAGATTCTCCGAGGCGCCGCTCCAACTGGTGGTCGCCGCGGCCGAGAACCAGCTCGAGACCTCCGCGGACGTCCAACTGGAAAGCGCGGCCTGGGCCCAGCTCGACTGCACGCCGGATAGCCAGCTCGACATCGCGGTCAGGGAGCCGCTGGATTCGCCCCTGACCGACCAGCTCGAGGTTGCGGCCTGGCTCCAGCTCGCGAGGGCGGTCTGCATGCCTTGGGCAAAGAGGGATTCACCCCAGCTGCTGCCGAGCGCCGCCGCCCAACTGGCGAGGGACGCGCCGCCCCAGGAGGTGCTGGCCGTTTCGCTGGAGAAAGCGCCCGCGCCTCCGCTGAAGAGGGCTCCGGAGCTGAAAAGCGCGCCGCCACTGAAGATCGAGCTGCCGCTGAAGAGAGCGCCCGTGTCCCGGAACGAGGAGAGGAGCTCGCTGGCGCCGGCGCCGGAGCTCAGATGCTCGGCGAGGAAGTCGCGGAGCCGGGTCTCGACCTCGCTGGAGCTGAGGGAGCCGCTGCTCAATTCCGAGACCAGATCGGCGCCGAGCAGTGAGCGGAGCAGCTCACGCTGCTGCTCGCTGAGAAGGTCCGGAAAGGCAATGTTGCCGAAGGCGGAAAAGTCACCTTCCTGCTGGAGGCGGGAAACGGCGGAAAGCAGGTCTTCACCGGAATTCACCGCGCTTTCCAGATTGTCGATCAGGCGCTGGAAGCTGAGGTGAAACGGGATGGTGGCGTAGTCGAATTCCTCCGACGAGGCCATGCTCTCGGAGGGAGTCGTGACGACGACCGAGCGGGCGATCAGGTTCCACACTTTTCCCCGGTAAAAACCGATCTCCAGATAGTAATCCGCCGAGGCCTCGCGCACGGGGACATACCAATTGCGCGTTTCGAAGGGGACCTCGATCTCGCCCTCGAGCTCGACACCCCGGTAGTAGCGAAGGAAGGCGGCGCCGCCGGGATGCTTCGCGATATCGATATCCCAGTAGGTGAAAAGCCAGTGTGGCTCCTGGGCAATGAGAAAGATGGTGTCCTCACCGTAACCGTGGGGGAGCTCGCCCAGGTTTTCGAAGGCTTCCCGCGCCGGGGCCGGGTCCTCAGATGTCAGGGAAGCTGGCACGTCGGTCTCGGTGCGCAGGGTGAATCCCTTTTCCTTCTGTGTTTTACCCGATTTAGGCTTTTGCGGCATCAGCTTGGCGTGGTGCGGTTTGTGTAAAGCTTATCGAGGCAAGTCTGCACCCCGGTTGGGTGTGAACAAGGCAATTTTTGTGCCAGACCTGACATTTTAAGGCAGACACTTGAAATTGCGAAAACGCCGAATACTTTTTCGGGCATGAATCGGTTCGTTCTCTCTCTCGGATGCGGGCTACTGATCCACTCCGCCGCCGTCGCTCAGTCCTCCTCGGCTCCGGTCGCGTCCGGCGCGAGCAGCCTGGCGCATTCGTTGAATACGGCTTTCGCCGACGTTTACGAAAAAGTCTCGCCTGGAGTCGTGGTGATCGAGGCGCAGGAGGCTTCGCCGCAGGCGACCTATCCGCAGATGGGGTCGCCGTTGATGCAGTTTTTCCAGCAACAGCAGGATCCGGACGCCCGCCGCGGGGAGATGAACCAGGGGTCGGGGTTCATCATTACGACCGACGGCTATATCCTGACGAACAGTCATGTGCTCGAGGGGGCGACCGCCGATGGATTGCAAGTGACGCTGAAGGACGGCCGCAAGTTCCAGGCAAAGGTCGCCGGGATCGACCCGGATTCCGATCTCGCCGTGCTGAAGATCAACACCTCCGGGCTGCCGATCGTCGAGTTCGGGGATAGCGATAAGGCGAGGGTTGGTGAGTTCGCTTTCGCACTCGGAGCGCCGTTCGATCTGCGCTATACATTTACGTACGGCATCATCAGCGCCAAGGGGCGGACCGACATTAGCCCGAACCGCCGTGGCAATTACGAGGAGTTCATCCAGACCGACGCGTCGATCAATCCCGGCAACAGCGGAGGCCCTCTGGTCGATATCGACGGCAAGGTCGTAGGGGTGAATACGATGATCTACGGGCTCGACCGCGGCCTCGGGTTTGCCATCCCGATCAATATCGCCAAGAAGATCGCCGGAGAGTTGATCGCCCAGGGCCGTGCCATCCGTGCCTGGCTGGGGGTGGCGATCAAGGATCTGAATGACCTGCCGCAGCTCGCGAGCGAGTATCCCGATTTCCCGAAAGGCATCTTCGTGCAGGGTATCTATCGCGGCACTCCGGCCAGCCAAAGCACCTTGAAGCCTGCGGACATCATCGTCTCGGTGGACAACGTGGCCGTCGCGACGCCGCTCGATCTTCAGAAAGCCATTTTCGAGAAAAAGGTCGGCGACGAGGTGGAACTCGGCGTCTGGCGCAACAACCAGGTCGTGAAGGTGAAGCTGCGTACCGCCGAGCATATGGACCGCCTGATGCCGGTCTCGAATCAGCGTCTGGCGCCGCAGCAATCCGCGCCGTCCCAGGAGGACGACGAGACGCTCCAGAACGATCCGTCCGCCCAAAATGCCCAACCCGATACCAAACAGGATCCCGCGGCCGGGCTCCAGTTGCGGGCGGTGACGGCGGACCTGGCCATGGCGAAGAAGCTGCAGGCGCAGGAGGGAGTCTACGTGGCGAATGTCCAGCCGGGCAGCGCGGCCGATGCGGCCGGCGTGCAGCCCGGGGATGTCGTGACCTCGGTTGGGTCGACACAGGTTCGCACCCCTCAGGAATTCCTGAAGGCGATGAACGCCGCCACCAGCGACGCGGTGATCTTGAATATCAATCGCGCCGATCAGAAGACCTACGCGATCATCAAGCTGTAGCGCCCGCGCTCATCCCGCACACTGGCGGTAGTTCCGCCGACCTGCTACGCTTCGCGCGAAAGTGAATCGCCTTCTCAACGAAATCGGCCGCTCCCAACGCCTGAGCGTCCTGCAGGAACTCAAGCGCTCGAACGGCCTGCCGGTCAAGGAGTTGGCCAAGCGCCTCGGCATGAGCTACATGGGCGTGAAGCAGCATTGTCTCGAACTGCAGCGCGGGGGATATCTCGATACCTGGAGGAATCCCAAGCCCGTGGGGCGGCCCGAGATGCTCTACCGGCTCACGCGCAAATCGCACGAGCTCTTTCCCGTGCAAGCGCACGAGATGCTGCTGCAAGTGCTCTCCGCCGCGAAGCAGCTCTACGGACCGACTGCACCGGCGAAGTTGCTTTTCCTGCATTTTCGCGAGAAAGCGGAGGGCTACCGGTCGCGGCTGAAAGGCGAGACGGTGGAGGAGCGGGTGAAATGGTTCGCGCGGCTGCGGGATCGCGAGGGCTGCCTGACCGAGCTGTCCCCGGGGCCACCCCTGTGCATCGTCGAGCGGCACAGCCCGATCGCGGATTTGTTCTCTACGTTTCCGGAGGCCGGAGCGATGGAGCGCGAGCTTTTCGAGCGGGTGCTGGAGGCGAAGGTCCGCCGGGTGGCGAAGGAGACCGGCGGCCTGTACGAGTGCGTCTTCGAGATCGCCTGAGCTGCTAGTCGATGAAGCCCCAGTGGCTCGTGAAGGGCCAGAAGGCGACGAAGGCCTTGCCGGTGACATTTGCCTGAGGAACGAAGCCCCAGTAGCGGCTGTCGGACGAATTGTAGCTGTTGTCACCCAGCGCGAAGAAGCAATGCTGAGGAATGGGGACCGTGTCCTGAGGATCGGTCAGGTAAATCGCCCCCATGGAAGGATTGGAATACCCGCGATAACCGTCCTTGAGGCTCATCACTCTCTGGAAGCCTTTCGCCGAAGCCAGTTGGCCGTTGAGGAAAAGCTGGGGAGAAATGATGCGAAGCGTGTCACCTGGGAGGCCGGCCAGACGCTTGATGTAGTGCTGCGAGCCGAGATCTTTGGGGAAGTCCGGGCGATCCTCGATGCCGGAGATGCCGGTGGTCCGGAAAACGAAAACGTCCCCGCGCTGTGGCGACGAGAAGTTGTAGGCGAGCTTGTTGACGAGAACGAAGTCGCCGTTGTCCACGTAGCCCCGCGCGATCGGCTCGCCACGCTTGATTTGCCGCCCTGGGACGGCGCCAAACGTGCCCGCGGTAACGGCCAGGGGCGCGAAGACGGAGTAGGAGTTCCCGCTTTCGCAGATCACCCGGGTCCATGTGAAATAGTTCAACCGGGATTCCTCCTTGAGATCGATCACGACCTCATCCTGATTGGCGACGACATCGACGAAGGTGCGCCCGCGAACCACGAAGTCGAAGGCGCGCACCAGCGGATTCGGCGGTGCTTCCGAGCTGACGCGGCCGACCACGCCGTTGAGCGTCGGCTGCATGGAGCCGGTCGGGATCTTGAAAGGCTCAAGCAAGTAGGCGCGTACGCCGGCGGCGATGACGATGGCTACGAGCAGGACCTCGCAATTCTCCCGCCAGCCGGGATTCGACCGGGGAGGAGCGATTTTGCCGACGATTTTCTCCAGTTCGACCGCACTGGCTTTCACGGCGGCGGAGTCCCGGTTTCGGGCGGCCTCCTCGAGGGCATCGATCCGGGTGTCGATGGCGGCAACCTGATCGGCGGTCAGGAGGTCGAGCCGGTAGCGGATGACCCGGCGCGCGGCTTCGCAATATTGGCGGGCTTCCTTGACATAACGCGGCGTGAAGAACATGGAGTGCGAAACTTTATCGAAGTCGCCGTGAGACACAAACCCGATTTGATTGCCATTGCCGAGGAGGTCGTCGAGGCCACGCTCGCCACTCTGCCGCCCGAGGTCGCGAGCGAGGTCGAGCAGGTCTCGGTCTTCGTGGAGGAGTTGCCCAACGAGGACGATCTCGAGCACGGGGTCGGCGCGGATTGGCTGGGGATCTTCGAGGGGGCGAGCCATTCGCACCTGGATTTGCCCGATCCGCCGCGCATTCGCATCTGGGTGGAGAATCTCTGGACGTTTTGCAGCGGCCGGGAGGCGGATTTTCGTGAGGAAGTCCGGATCACCCTTCTCCATGAGATCGGGCATTTTCTGGGCCTCGACGAGGAAGCCGTGGCGGAGCGGGGGTTGGAATGAGGCTCGTATACTCGATCCTGAGGAACCGACGCGCCGTGTTCCTCGCGGGAGGGGCGTTTTTGGTCGGGCTCGTGGCCTGGCGCACCTCCAGATGGATTCGTGCGGCTGGAAGGGTGGGGGAACCCGCGGAGTCGATCGATTTGCTCGAGGCGAATCGGAAATTTTACGACGAGCTCTGGAGCGAGGCCAGGTTGGTCAATCCGAAAAAATTCAATACCTGGCCGCTCGTGCGCCGGCTTCTAGCCGGTGGTACTTCGCGACTGGAGGTGGGCCCGGGGCTGCGCCCACGGCTGCCTCTGGCAGGGACGGATTTCATCGATGCGAGTGAGTCGGCCGTGAAGATCCTGCGCTCCCACCGGGGGAATGCGCAGGCGGGAATTATCTCCGCGCTGCCCTTCGCCAATGATCACTTCGACCTCGTGTGCGCGCTCGACATCGTGGAGCACGTCGAAGACGACGAAGCCGCTTTCGCGGAGCTGGCGCGAGTCACGAGAACCGGGGGTACGCTCCTGCTCTCGGTGCCGCTCTACGAGGACCGTTGGACGAAGTTCGACGATTTCGTCGGGCATGGCCGGCGTTACGAACCGGTCGATCTCATCCGGAAGCTGGCGAGTTTTGGCTTTCAGATCGAATGGAGTGCCGCCTATGGGATGAAGCCCCGGTCCTCGTGGCTGAGTGACTTTGGCATGCGCTGCCTGCTGCAGCGGCGGAAGCGGGCGATGTGGTATTATACCCACCTTTTCATGCCCATCGGCCTGTGGTTTCAGCCCCGACTGAAGTTCGTGGAAGGGCTGGTCGCGGAGTCGAGGATCGACGAAATCCTGCTTATCTGCCGCAAGCACGCGCGGTAAATCGCGACGTTTTTTCCGCGCCGCTTGCGACGCGGGCGGGCGGCTCTATACTGCCGCCTGTGTCCTACGCGCCTTTCGTTCATCTTCACCTCCATACCGAATATTCTCTGCTCGACGGGGCGATCCGGACGAAGGATCTGATGAAGCGTGCCGTGGAGTACGGCATGCCAGCGGTGGCGATGACCGACCATGGGAATCTCTTCGGCGCGGTCGAGTTTTATCAGAACGCCGAGAAGGCTGGCGTGAAGCCGATCATCGGCTGCGAGGTCTATGTGGCGCCGGGGTCGATGCATGAGAAGAAGGCCTCCTCGGGGAAGGACGCCGCCTATCATTTCACGCTCCTCGCCGAGACCGACGAGGGATACCGCAACCTCGTCAAGCTGGTCTCGACCGCGCATCTCGAGGGCTTCTACTACAAGCCGCGCGTCGACAAGGAACTGCTCGCCACCTACAGCAAGGGGCTCATCGCGCTCTCCGGCTGCTTGAAGGGCGAAGTAAACCAGTGGATCCTGCAGGGACAGCCGCAAAAGGCGCGGGAGACCGTGGCGCAATGGCGCGACATTTTTGGCGCGCAGAATTTTTTTATCGAGCTGCACGATCACGGCATCGAGGCGCAGCGGCAGTGCAATCCGGAGCTGGTCAAGATCGCCCGGGAGTTCGACCTCGGGCTCGTGGCGGCGAACGACGTGCACTTCCTCGACCGGTCGCACCACGAAGCGCATGACGTGATGATCTGCATCGGTACCGGTGCGATGGTGCACGATGAAAAGCGCATGCACTACGTGCCGGAGCTGTACTTCAAGAACGGCGACGAGATGGCTGCTCTTTTTGCCGAACTGCCCGAGGCCTGTACGAACACGCTGCGCATCGCCGAGCGATGCGAGATGAAGTTCGAGTTCAACAAGCCGAAGTATCCCGACTATACCCCGCCGCCGGAAATCTCGCGTGGCGACTACCTGCGCCAGTTGTGTTTTGACGGTCTCGCGGATCGATTCGGCGCCCGCGTCGAGACCGATCCCGAGCTCACGAAGCGCCTGGAGTATGAACTCGGCGTCATCGAGAAGACCGGCTTCATCAGCTATTTCCTGATCGTCTGGGATTTCATCCACTATGCGAAGCAGCAGGGTATCCCGGTCGGTCCCGGACGTGGCTCCGCGGCCGGTTCGCTCATCGCCTATGTGCTCGGGATTACGGATATTGATCCGCTCCAGTACGGCCTGATTTTCGAGCGCTTCCTGAACCCCGAGCGTATCAGCCCACCGGATATTGACGTCGACTTTTGCATGGACCGACGCGGCGAGGTCATCGAGTACGTGCGACGGAAATACGGTGAGCGCTCGGTCTCGCAGATCGTGACATTCGGTACGCTGGGCGCGAAATCCGTGGTGCGCGACGTGAATCGCGTCCTGGGGATGAGCTATAGCGAGGGCGATCGTCTCGCAAAGATGATCCCGAACGAGCTGAACATCGATCTCGAGGGGGCGGCGGAGAAGAATCCCGAGCTCAAGCTGGCGATCGAGAACGAGCCTGCGACCAAGCAAGTGTGGGACTATGCGCTCACCCTCGAGGGACTTAGCCGCAACCTCGGCACGCACGCCGCCGGAGTGGTGATCGGAGATCGCGCGCTCGACGAGTACATCCCACTCTGCCGCGGAAAAGAGGAGGAAGTCGTGACCCAGTACGCGATGGGTCCGCTCACCGATCTGGGCATGCTCAAGATGGACTTCCTCGGGCTCAAGACGCTGACCGTCATTCAGGAGGCGGTCCGCCTCATCCATCTGCGGGAACCGGACTTCGATCTGGGGAAGATCTCGATCACGGACCCGGCGACCTTCGCGCAGCTCAACAGTGGTGAAGTGACCGGCGTGTTCCAGATCGACGGTGGCATGAAGTCGTGGTGCAAGTCGTTCGACTTCCAGTCGATCAACGACATCATCGCGCTGAACGCCCTCTATCGACCGGGGCCGATGCAGTTCATTCCCGATTACATCGATCGAAAGAAAGGGCTCAAGAAAGTCGACTATGCCCACAAGCTCCTCGAGCAAGTCTGCGCGGAGACCTACGGCATCATCATTTACCAGGAGCAGGTGCAGCGTGCGGCGAACGTTCTCGCCGGCTACTCGCTCGGTCAGGCCGATCTGTTGCGCCGCGCGATGGGTAAAAAGGACGCGGAGAAAATGGCGAAAGAGCGCAAGGTCTTCGTCGAGGGCTGCGGGAAGGTGAACGACATTCCAGCCGGCACCGCGAACGCGATCTTCGACTTCCTCGAGAAATTCGCCCAATACGGGTTCAACAAGTCCCACAGCGCGGCGTACGGTCTGATCAGCTACCAGACCGCTTATTTGAAGGCGCACTTCCCCGTGGAATTCATGTGCGGCCTGATGAGCGCGGACGCCGACAACACGGAAAAGCTCGCGGGCTTCCTGGCGGAGTGCAAGCGCATGGGGGTCCGGATCCTGCAGCCAGACGTCAACGAGAGCGGGCTGAAATTCGCCCCGGTGCCCGATCTGAACGGACGCGGGCCGGCCATTCGATTTGGCCTGGCGGCGATCAAGAACGTCGGTGCGGGCGCCATGGAGGTGGCCGTGACCGAGCGGACCAAGAACGGCCGTTTCGAATCGCTGGAGGATTTTTGCACCCGGCTCGATTCCCGGGCGGTGAATCGCAAGCTCGTCGAGAGTCTGGTCAAATGCGGCGCCTTCGACAGCTTCGATGAGAATCGAGCTCGAGTGTTTGCCTCGATCGAAGAGGCGATGGCCTCCGCCGCCAGCACGCAGCGGGATCGGGCGAGCGGGCAGGTCTCGATGTTCGATGTGCTCGAGACCACCACGACCAAGAGCCGGAAGTCGGCGGGGCCGAAGATCGAGCCCTGGCCGCTCGGGGAAACGCTGGCGGCCGAGAAGGAGTTGCTCGGTTTTTATGTGACCGGCCATCCGCTGGACGCCTACGCCGGGCATTTCGACAGCGCGAAGTACACCCGCATCCTGGACGCCAAGGAAGTCACCGATCCGATCACCTTGAAGCTCGCCGGCATGGTGGTGAGCGCGGAGCGAAAATTCACGAAGCGCGATAACAAGCCGTTCTGCGTTTTCCTCCTGGAGGATTTTACCGGGTCGCTGGAGCTGACGGCATGGGACGAGACCGCCACCGAGCATGCCGAGCTGCTGAAGCCGGGCACGGTTGTGAGCGTAAGCGCACGGCTGACCCGTCGCGAGGACATGGTGCGTGCGAATGCGAACTCGATGCAGCCGCTCAAGCCGCGGGTGTCGCGCAAGGCGGTGGAACTCCAGTTCTCTCTGCCGAAATGCAACGAGGCCGACCTTGCGAGGGTGGCGGAGTCGATCCGAAAGTTTCCCGGGAACCGTCCGGTGCAGATTGGGTTCGTCAGTGAAGATGGGCGACTATTGAAGCTGCGAGCCGGTGAGGAATTCACCGTGGGCGACGAGAGGGCGCTTCGGTCCGATCTGGCGGATCTGCTCCTGTCCGCCTAGCGCTTGCGTCCGCCGCTGAAGCTATAGGTCACGTCGCCATCCGGCGTGCCGGTAAGAGTGACCGTGATCGAGAGGGCGCCGCCGCCGATGAGTCGGAGCTGTCCCTCGGCATGGATATCCCCGGCGAGACCCGAGAACTGGACAGGGCGATTGCCATTGAGCACGAAAGTGCCGCTGCCTCCCGCTTGAGCTGTACGGGGGTCCATGGAATTGCCGACGACCCTCCCGTCAGGGAGGAAGTTCCAGCGGAGGACGACGCGGTAGCCGCTCCGGGTGGTGTAGAAGGTATTCGCCCAGATCACGGTGGCGGATTGGCCATTTTTCGCGGCCCGGATCCGGATGTCCGCCGGCCCGGCAAGGGTATTCTCGCCGGCTACGATGGAGTAGCCGCCGGTATAGCGGGCGCCGAAATGCTGAAAGCCGAAGCGCGGGCGATGCGATTTGGCCGACGCGGGGAGCGCGAACGCAATGGCCAGCACCATGACGGCGGACAGGCCAGCGTAAAATTTCTTCGATCGCGACACATTGGATAGTTGCGCGTGCGAACCGGTTGGGTCAAGGCTGCTGGCGAGGATCCAGGACATCACGGAGGGCGTCGCCCAGGAAATTAAGGAGGAGCAGATTCGCGGCCATGAACGCGGAGGGGAAAACAATCATCCACCAGAGGTTGCGCACGGGGTTGATTGCAATAGTACCGTCGGCGAGCAGGGAGCCGAGGCTGGCCTGGGGAGCCTGGATGCCGAGACCGAGGAAGCTCAGGAAGGACTCGTCGATGATGACGGCCGGGATGGTGAGGGTGAGATAGATGATGATGACGCCGAGGAGATTCGGCAGGAGGTGGCGAAAGAGGATGCGCACATGCGACTGGCCGAGAGCCTGAGCGGCGGTGATGAACTGGCGGGTTTTCAACGCCAGGACCTGACCGCGGACGATTCGTGCCATCGTGAGCCACTCGATGACGCCGAGCGCGATGACGAGGATGACGATGCTGGAGTAGTCGACGAGCCATTGCCAGCCATGGGCCGCGGCGAATTTCCGCAGCGTAAGATTGAAAACCCCGATCGAGGCCAGGATGAGGAGGAGGCGGGGAATCGAGTGGAAAGCGTCGACTATGCGCATCATCACGCTGTCGATGGCGCCGCCGAAATATCCGGCAACAAGGCCGTAGCTCGTACCGACGCAGAGGCTGATGAGAGCACCGCAGAGGCCGACGAGCAGAGACACGCGGGTGCCGGTGAGGACGCGGTAAAGAAGATCGCGGCCATTGAGGTCGGTGCCAAAGGGGTGGGCCCACGAGGGCGGGGCGTACTGAAGGGCGCTGGGATGCGTGTAGGCCTCCGGGAAAAAGGGCGGGGCCACGATCACAAGGAGCGCGATGAGGCCGAGCAACCACCCGCATATCACAATGACGCGGTGGGTACGCATCCTCTGCCAGATGGAGGGGCCGGCAAGGCCCGACGCACGGTCAGCCATCGAGCTGGATCCTCCGGTCAAGAACGGTGTAGGCGAGATCGACGACGAGATTGAGCAGCACCAGAAGGGCACAATAGACGATGACCACACCGCCGAGCAGGAAGCCGTCGCGATTGAAAATGGAGTTCACGAAAAACCCTCCGGCGCCCGGGATGTTGAAGATGGTCTCGACGACGATGGAGCCGGTGAGGAGGTTCGCGGCGAGGGGGCCGAGGTAGGAGATCACGGGCAGAATCGCCACGCGCAGGGCGTGCTTGTAGAGGATGGTGCGCTCGGGGAGGCCCTTGGCACGGGCGGTGCGGACGAAGTCCTGATTCAGCACATCCAGCAGGCTGCTCCGCATCAGCCGCGCAATGTAGGCGACATAGGGGGCGGCGAGTACGAGGGCAGGGAGGATAAGGTGGGAGAGGCCTCCCCAGCCACCGACGGGCAGCCAGGCGAGCCAGAGCCCGAGGACGAGGATGGAGAGCGGGCCGATGACGAATGAGGGCAGCGAAATGGCCAGGAGGGCGGCGAGCATGGCGCCGGTATCGCCCATGGTGCCGTGACGGGTGGCGGCGTAGGCTCCGAGCCAGATCCCGGCGCCGGCGGCGAGCAGGAAGGCGGTTGCTCCAAGAGTGAGGGTGACGGGCAGCGTCTGCGCGAGGAGTTCGTTCACGCTCCGGCTACGGTATTTCGTGGAAAGGCCGAGATCGCCGTGCAGGAGGTCGCCTAGGTAGCCGGAGTATTGCTGCCAGAGGCTGCCGTCGAGTTTATACTTCTTGAGGAGCTGCTTCTCGATGGCCTCGGGCAACTTGCGCTCCGCATCGAAGGGGCCGCCCGGGAGATTGCGGACCAGGACGAAGGTGACAGAGACCACGCACACAAGCACGAGCAGCAGGGCAGCCAGGCGGCGCAGGATGTAGGTGGCCATCGAGCGCAAAAGCTAGAGGCTGGATGTCTCGGGCAGAAGAATTATCTCTGGGCAGGTGGAGGGGGCGTTTGATGGCGCGCGGAGCTTTCTGTGCTACTTTGGGGGCGATTTCCCGATGCGAAGGCTGTTCTTATTTTTTTGCCTGCTGATGATCTCGTCAGCCCGCGCGGTGATCGTCTCGGGTGGGGATGGCTCGGGGAATCTGACCGGAACGGGTGTTTCCGGCTGGGACTATGTCGGCAGCGTCAACGGTGCGAGTGGAGTCTATCTGGGAAACTATGATGGATCCTATTGGGTGCTGACTGCCGGGCACGTTGGGGCGGGAAATTTTACCCTCAATGGGACGACATATTCGGTGGTCGATGGATCATCGGTGTCGCTGACCAACGACGACGGAGCCGTCGTGGATCTGACTCTTTTTCGGATCTCGGCCGATCCAGGGCTTGCTACACTCGCGCTGAGCGACAGTACTCCGGCGACCGGAACATCGGTGACGATGATCGGTTATGGGCTTAACCGGGGCGCGACCGCCACACGGTGGGATACGAGTTGGAACGAAAGCCAGTTTGGCGTTTACAGGGGATACAAATGGACGGGCGCCTCGGCCAAGCGATGGGGAAAAAATACCGTCGTCGGGACGGCAACCAACGGCACGACAGAGTATTTCACTACGACTTTTCTCAGCACGAATGGGAGTGCTCAGGCGACGGTCGGCGACTCTGGCGGCGGCGTTTTCATTACCGTGAACGGAACGGTCGAGCTTGCAGGGAGCATGGGCCTCGTTTCTTCGTTCAGCGGCCAGCCGGGGAGTACTTCTGTGTACGGAAACCAAACTTACAACGCGGATATATCGGTCTATCGAACGCAGATTTTGAGCATTGTTTCCGCAGTGCCCGAGCCTGGCGTGTCGATCCTCGGTCTTGGTGGCCTTCTGATCATCCTCGCGGGAGGGATGATCAAAACAAGACGGGCTGCCCTTCGGTGAGGAAGTGAACCTTGTCCAGGATGCCTAGTTCGCTCGCACGTTCGGCAAGCCTCTCCGGCGGTTCCTGAGGTGGTTCGTAACTCAGGCGGAAGCTGCCGTAGTGCATCGGGATGAGTTTGCTGGCGCGCAACTCTCCGAAGGCTGTGAGCGCCTCCTCCGGATTCATGTGAACGTTGCGCTTCGTCGGGGCGTCGTAGGCCCCGATGGGGAGCAGGGCAATCTCGACATTGGATCGCTCGGCGATGCTTGGGAAAATCCCCTCGACATAGGCGCTGTCGCCACAATGCAGGATGGAGCGACCGGCAAACTCGAGCAGAAATCCGCCGAAGCCGCGGTGAGAGTCGTGAAGCATGCGCGCACCCCAGTGGTGTGCGGGCGTGAGCGTGATTTTGAGATCCTCGTGATCGATGGAATCCCAGCAGTTCAGCTCGTGGACGCGATTGAAGCCGAGGCCGTGGACGAGGTTGCCTACGTTCTGTGGAACAACGATGGGCTGGTCGGCGGCGACGGCGCGCAGGGTCTTCTTATCGAGATGGTCGAAGTGCGCGTGAGTAACGAGGACGAGGTCGATATTGGGAAGGTCGTGGAGCTCGAGGCCGGGATGCTTGATGCGCTTGAAGACCTTGAGCCACTTGGCCCAGATGGGGTCGATGAGGATGCTGGTGCGAGGGGTCTGAATGAGGAAGGAAGCGTGGCCGATCCAGGTGATGCAGACCTGGCCCTCGGCGATTTCGGGGAAAACGGGCTTCAGCTTCGAGCCGTTGCGCTTCGCGAACATTGTCGGGATCACGACCTCGGTGAGGAAGTTTCGCTCGTGCCAGCCGGCGCCAAGTTTCATGGAGGCATGGTTCGCGGGACGCTTCTTTCGCCTTTTGCCGGCGGAGACCGCCATCTTACGGCGGGCTTTTCGGATTTCCTTGGCGAGAATTCGCTGAACCATACTAGCGTCGGGCAGTTTCCATGATATCGGAGGAAAAGCAAATGTTGCGCTTGCGGGTGCTGGAATCGCTGCGGGCGATGAGCCCGGAAGAGCGTTCTGAAAAATCGAAGGCGATTTCCGCGATTCTCCGACTGCGGCTCGGGGAGATGCCTGGCGTCGTGTTCGGGTTTGCCCCGCTCCGCCTCGAGCCGGACTGGCTTGCGCTGGGATGCGAGGGTGACGTGGCGTTTCCGAGGATTGAAGGGACGACATTGCATTATCATCAGGCGTCGGATTTCGTGCGCGGGCCCTTCGGCGCACGGGAACCTTCGGGTGGGGAATTGGTTTTTCGCGAGCTAGCCTCGGCCGTGCTGGTGCCGGGACTGGCCTTCGACCGCGACGGAGCACGCCTCGGGCGCGGAGGAGGGTTTTACGACCGGCTGCTGGAGGATTCCCTGTTGAGAGCACCGAGAATCGGGGTCTGCTTTGCCTGTCAGATGGTCGAGCGCGTGCCCGTAGAGCCTCACGATGCCAAAGTCGATGCGATCGTTACCGAGGAGGGATGGATCGACGTGCGAAATAGCGGGCCCGATCGGGATTGAGCAGAATTTCGGCGGGAGCGTCGGAAAGATTGTTGTGGGCGATCAGCCACCGGAGCAGGACGAGGCTGGCTACGGCATCACAAAGGGCATCGTGCCATCGGAAGTCAGGCGCCTGGGCCTGGCATTCCGCCTCGCAGCCGCAAGTCACGGCCAGGGCCGAGAGTGAGTGGGAGTCTGTCTCCGGTGCGGCGGCGTGAAAAAGGGAGAGCGTATCCACCCAGGGGCCGAAGCCATGGCCGGGGAAGGCTCGCAGGAAGCGCTTTTCCGTCCCGGCACCGTGCGAGACGACCCAGCGGTGGGAGAGGCGCCCGCGTACTTCCGGCCAGAGCGCGAGCAGGGTCGGCGCCCCGGCGAGGTCGGCGTCCTCGATGCCATGGACTTTGCGTGCGCTCCAGGCGACGGGCCGATCGGAGCTGAGGTAGCTCCGAAAATGGTCCGAAATGATGCCGTCGCGCAGCGTCGCCATGCCGAGCTGAATCGGCACGTCGGTCTGGCCTCGGGCGACGCCGGCGCTCTCGAAATCGATGGCCGCAAACTCGACGTCGCGCACCAGCATGGCCGGAAAACTATCCGCGCAGCAGGGCTGCGGTCGTCTCCCAATCGAGGCAGGCGTCGGTGATGGAGACGCCGTATTTCAATTGCTTGAGGTCGCTCGAGGGCTGCGCACCGAAGTGGATGTTGCTCTCGATCATCGCTCCGATGATTTCGCTGCCGCCCGAGGCCCGCTGGGCGAGGACGCTTTCCCAGACGAGATGCTGGCGCGAGGGATCCTTTGCCGAGTTGGCATGGCTGCAATCGATCATGATCGAGTCCCGCAAGCCGGCCTTGCGCAAGGTCTCCGCAGCGGCAGCGACATGCTGCGGCTCGTAGTTCGCCCCGTCCCGCCCGCCACGCAAAACGACATGGCAGTGGGGATTTCCGGTCGTCTTGACAATGCTCGTCGAGCCATCCTGATCGATGCCGAGGAAGCTGTGCGGCGCACGCGAGGATTTCATCGCGTCGATCGCCGTCTGGACGCTGCCATCGGTGCCGTTCTTGAAGCCCACCGGCATGGAGAGGCCGCTCGCCAGCTCCCGGTGCGTCTGCGACTCCGTCGTACGGGCACCGATCGCGGACCACGAAACGAGGTCGGCGATGTATTGAGGGATGATGGGATCGAGGAATTCCGTGGCTGCCGGCAGGCCAAGATCGGCGATATCCAGCAGGAGCTTGCGGGCGGTTGCCAGCCCGTGAGCCATGTCGCAGCTATCGTCGAGGAACGGATCGTTGATCAATCCCTTCCAGCCGACGGTCGTGCGGGGCTTCTCGAAATAGACGCGCATGACGATCTCGTAGCGGTCGGCGAGTTCGCGGCGCAGCTCGGCAAGGCGGCCGGCGTAATCCAGGGCGGCTACCGTGTCGTGGATGGAGCAGGGGCCGACAACGACCAGGAGGCGCGAGTCTTCGCGCTGGAGGATGCGCCGGGCCGCGGCCCGGCCGGCGACGACGGTTTGCAGCGCCGTCTCGGAGGCGGGCAGCTGCTCTTTGATTTGCGTAGGCGTGATGAGGCGGGTGACGCCGCGGACGCGCAGGTTCTCCACGGGATCAGCGCCGCGGTTGCCGGCGCTGGTCTGGAGCTCGGAAAGACCAGTGATCATAAAACGTAACATTATTCCGCCGAATCAGCCGCCGCGCAACCCTTCTTGCAAAATGGGGCCGGTCATTCATTCCCGACGAATCCCCTTTGCGAGGGCTTTTGCCTTCGTGCTAGGTTGGAGCCCGTGGAAGCCACTACTCAGGATCAGTCCAAGCCGTTACATCGCCGGCTGGAGAGTGCGCTTCGACTTTTTGCCCGTACCCGGGCCGGGACCCGCCACCTCTTCCGGAGGATGATGCGCAAGCCCCGCACCGTGGCCGAGGGGCCCAACCTGCTGCCGACCCTGATCAAAGTGCTGGCGGCTTTCGCGCGTGCGGACGGCGAAGTGCTCGAGGAGGAGATCGACTCCAGCCTGGGCTTCCTTCGGTATGACTACCCGGATGCGGTTTATTCCGAGCTGCGAAAGCTTTTCCGGGATGCGCTTCACGAACAGCAGGATCTCAATGCCATCGCGCAGAAACTTTCGAACCAGCTCAGCGACGATCGGAAAATCCTCCTCGGCGTCCAGCTCTACGACCTGATTTCGAAGGCGGGGCTGAAGCAGGAACAGGTCATTGCCTACTACTCGTTCATGTCGCAGCTCGGCATGGCTGCGCAGGCGATCGACATCGTCTACCAGCTCAATGCCAACGAGCAGGGGGACGCCCAAATCTATCAGCAGGGAGCTTCTCCGCTCGAGGCGGTGAGCTTTGGCGGTTCTGAGAAGTCGGATGTGCTGATCAAGGAATTCGGCGCCGACGAGCGGTTGCTCGCGTATCGCTACCACGAGCTCATCATTCTGAAGAACATGAGCAGCCGGAACCTGATCGTGCAGGGCCGGGTGCTGAAGCCGAATGACTTTTGCCGCCTCTACGCGGGCCAGCGCATCATCATCGACGAGCAGGTCATCGCGTATCAGGACCTCGTCTTCTATTTCAACGCGAAGAAGAACGTCTCGCTGCCGCAGCTCTATGTCGCGGTGAACAACGACGACGAGGTGCGCCTCGAAAAGAACAAATCGCGGGATAGCTGCCTCGAGGTGACTTTCGGGCTCAAGGTGCGGGTGAAGGCCCTGCGCGATGTCGATGCGGTGCTGAACGGCGTCCGGCTCAAGCTGGGCATCTCGGTGGACGCCTCGCTCGAGGATCGCATTATTTTCCACGATGACAGCGAGCTGGAGATCGACGACCTGAGACGGCGCGCGCGCTCCTACGGCGGGCGTTTCCAGCTCAAAGCCTCGAAGTCCGAGTATCTCGTCTCGAACAATCCCGGTCTGCTCAACGAGGGCGATATCCTGCTCTCTCCTGGTACTGGCGGCGATGTGCTGCTGAAGATTTTTTGCGACTACGATCGCAAGGTCGGCCGTGTCGAGGTGCTGCAGGCGGATCGGCCGATCCTCGTGCGGGGAAATCCCGTGCGCAATTACACGACGCTGACAGATGGGGATACGATCCGCATCGATGCCGGACAGGTCCTGCGGTGCAACTTTACCGAGCGTCTGATCGAGGAGGAGCGAAATATCATTCGCTCGATGGAGGTGCGCGACGTGGTCTGCCGGTTCCGCAATGGCGACGTCGCGCTCGATGGCATGTCGTTTCACGTCCAGCGTGGTGAGATGGTCTGCGTGATGGGGGCGAGCGGCTGCGGCAAAAGCACGCTGATGCGGATGCTTGCGGGTCAGTTCCCGCCTGGGCATGGCGAGGTGCTCCTGAATGGCCGGTCACTCTATGCGAACTACGAGTCGCTGCGCCGGTATGTCACTTACGTGCCGCAATACGACGCGTTCGACGAGCAACTGACGATCGAGGAGAATCTCGACTTTGCCGCGGCAATCCGGTCGCCGCATTTGTCCCGCCATGAGCGCCTGCGCCGTATCGATGGCAAGCTGGCGGAGCTCGGGTTGAACGAGCGTCGCGCGAGCGTGGTCGGCAGCTCGCAGAAGAAGACGCTCTCCGGCGGTGAGCGCAAACGACTGAACATCGGTCTGGATATGATCAGCTCGGCGGACATTTTCCTGTTCGACGAGCCGACTTCCGGCCTGTCGTCGAAGGACTCCGAGCACGTCATCGAGATCATCCGTGCGATGTCGCACAACAAGATCGTGCTGGTGACGATTCACCAGCCGACCTCGCGCATCTTCCAGATGTTTCACAAGGCGCTGCTGCTCGACAAAGGCGGCAAGATCGTCTTCTTCGGCACGCCGCACGAGATGCTCCAGTATTTCGCCGACGCCGAGCATCTGCAGCATTACGGAACGGCGCTCGGCACGACCGATGTCGGCGATACCGCCCGGCCGGAGTTCATTTTCGATGTGATGGAGACGCCGCTGCGCGATCTTTCCGGAGACATCATCTTCGAGGAGAACAACCGCGGCCAGCTGGTGCCGGCACGCCGTTACTCGCCGGATTACTGGCGCGACAAGTACGAAGCCTACCGCCTGGTGAAGGATGTGCGGGCTACGCCGGTGACGCGCGAGGAGGGGGCCAGCGCCGCCCAAAATGCGGTGCCGCCCTTCCAGCGAAGGCGGGAGCCGATCCGCTGGCGGGAGGAGTGGTCGCAGCTCTCCACGCTCGTCAAGCGAGCCTTCATCAGCAAGGTGCGAAACCGGGCGAACCTGCTCATCACGCTGCTGGTGGCGCCGACGCTCGCGTTTCTCATCGGCTTCGTGCTGCGCTATGCGGAAAGCGATCACTACGACTTTGCGTCGGCCTTCCATATCCCGACCTATCTTTTCCTTTCGCTCGTGGTCGCGATGTTCCTTGGGCTGACCAATAGCGTCGACGACGTTACCCGCGACCGGCCGATTCTGCTCCGGGAGCGAAATCTCAACGTCCGCCTCGGCTACTACGTCGCGGCAAAGGCGGCGACGCTCGCGGTATTCGGGGTCATCCAGTGCCTGCTCTACGCGTGGGTGGGGGATGCTCTGGTGGAGCTGCGTGGGATGTTCTGGATCGTTTTTCTGGCCCTCTTTCTCACGGTGATGAGTGGCATCGCCATCGGGCTGGTCGTTTCCGCGTTGGTAAACGAGAGCAAGACCGCGGTCCTCTTCATTCCGGTCGTCCTTATTCCGCAGATCATCCTCAGTGGTGCGCTCATCAAGTATGAGCAGATGAACCGCAATCTCGACTTCGCCTACGCGGCCGATCAGTGGTTCGTCCAGCATCCGGATAGCGCGCCGCCGCGCAGCGATCTCAAGGTGCCGTTCATCTGCGAGCTGATGCCGATGCGGTGGTCCTACGAAGCGATCATTTTTGCACAGGCAAAACTGAACCCGCTCACGCGCCGCCAGGATATCATTCAGAAAAAAATCGCGGCGCTGGCGGAAAAGAAGAACCCCAGTGAGGCGGACGATGACCGGCTGGACGATTTGAAGGAATTGCTCGCGCTGGTCTCCGGGCTCTCCGGTCCCACGGCCGGGGATGTCGACCGGAGCCTGGGTTACATCGATCAGGTGATCGCTGGAGGTCCCTACGACGCCAAGGCCATCCAACCGCACTCCGGACGGATCACCGCGGACCAGCTCTATACGAACACCAAGGTGACCGATCTGGTCTCGAAGGCGGAGATGGAGCAGTTCGACTACCGCGCCGGCAAGCAGCAGAACGTATTCTTTGGCCCGATCAAACAGTACTTCGGGATCCGGGTGAGCGTCCTCACGTTCAACATCTGCGTCCTCGTGGCGTCGATTTTCGCCTGCCTTTTTGCGCTCTATTTCATCCTGCGCTACCAGATCGGCGTGCGCGGTCCATGATCAGGCGAGCCAGAGCCAATCGGAAACCTTTTTATGTCACTGCCACTGGAAGATGCGTTCAATGACGTGCTGGGAAAGGCTGTTCGTGGATTCACGAAATCGCCGGGCCAGCTCTCGCAGGAAACGGGCCTGTCGCTGGAGAAAATTCTCGCGGCCCTCAATGGAAGTTTTGACGAGGCTGTCGTGAGAGCTCTGGCGGGTCCCTTGGGGCTCGCTCCCGAGCGGGTGGTGGCTTTGGGGCAGGGGACATATGTGCCCGCGCCCGTCGGTGTGGAGGGGCTGCGTCAATTCAACACTCCTTTTGAGGATATGTTCGTGAACGCCTATCTGGTGTGGGATTTGGCGACGAAATCAGCCGCGATTTTCGATACCGGATCCGACGCCGGGGACATGGTGGACGCAGCGTCCGCTCTCGGCGTGCGAATCGAGCAGGTTTTCATCACGCACTCCCATGGAGACCACATCTATGATCTGGACCGGGTGCTCGAGAAAACCGGAGCGAAGGCCTGGGCGCCGAAGCGGGATGAGGTGGATGGGGCCGAGACCTTTGAAGCGGGGCGGGAGTTTTCCATCGGCGGCCTGAGGGTCGAGAGCCGGCTGACCTGGGGGCACGCGCGAGGTGGAGTCACGTATGTCGTCCATGGTCTCGCGCGCGGCGTGGCTGTTTGCGGGGACGCTCTATTTGCGGGGTCGATGGGTGGGGGCATGGTCTCCTATGCCGATGCCTTGCGGACGAACCGCGAGGAAATCTTTTCTCTCTCCGACGACACGATTCTCGCTCCCGGCCACGGACCGATGACCACGGTCGGGGAGCAAAAAATGGCCAATCCCTTTTTTCCGGAGGTTTGAATTTTATGAACGAGCGAATTGGAGTGGTTGGCCTGGGGCGGATGGGGGCAAACATGGCCCGACGGTTGAAAGATGTAGGGTACAAGGTCAGCGCCCTTTACGATCTGTCCGAAGGAATCACGGATTCACTGGCCGGTGAGCTTGGTACGGTGGCCTGTCGAAGCCTGCCGGAGGTTACGCGGCTGAGTGATGTGATCTTTACCGTGGTGACGGATGATGCCGCCATGCGCGGAATTTTCTCCGGGAGTGATCAGTCATTATTGAGCGGCGCCGAGGGGAAAATTTTCGTGAACTTCGCGACCGTGACTCCGGCGATTCATCTTGAGGTCGAGTCGGTTGCGAACCGGGCGGGTGCCCGGACACTCGAGGCCTGCATGGCATCGAGCATCACCCAGGCCCGGGAAGGGACACTCTATCTGATGATCGGTGGTGACGAAGGAGTCTTTGATTCGGTGAAGCCAATCCTCGAGAAGCTGAGCGCGTCCCTGCGCTATATCGGGGCCACGGGGCAGGCGGCAAAGGTGAAAGCCCTGGTCAATATGGTGATGAACATCAATACCGCCGGCCTGGCCGAGGGGCTCGCGCTGGGCGACGCGCTTGGACTCGATCTGACCATGCTGCGGGAGGTTTTCTCCCAGACGGGAGCGAACTCACAAGTTCTCAAAACGGACGGCGAGGATATGCAGAATCGGGACCATGCCTGCTTTTTCTCCGCCGCGCACGCGGCGAAGGATTCCGGCATTGCCCTGGAACTCGCGCGCGAAGCCGGAGTCGTGGCGCCACTTGCCGAAGGGGCCAGGGCCCAGTACGAGTTGATGGTTTCCGCGGGGCTCGGCGAGCTCGATAAATCCGGAGTGGCCGAGTTGACCTTCAAGTCGCGCCGACCCGGGAAGTTCGCCGGGTGACCGCTAGGCGGCGGGTTTGCCTGGGAGCTCGCTTCTCAAAAAGGTCGGCGCGGTTTCACGAAGAAAATCTTCGATCATCTGGAGGGTCTGATCGCGATTCTTTCCGTCTGGAGTGAAACCTTTCATGATTCGGGCCATCACGATGACGTATGCCCAGCGGTGAGCCTTGTTGTGGAAAAGAAGGTCAAGATTCGTGATCGCGACCCGGTCGAGGTGTTTAGCCGTTTCTGCATCCTTGCTGACGAAGAAATAAGTATAGAGCGCTGGCACTTCGACCGTCGCTCCATTGGGCGTGCGCCATGGGCGGGTGATATCGAGCACCATGAGATCGAGGCTGCGGCCGGACTTTAGCGGTACTTTGACGATCTTTCCGCTGCGTACATTCCACCCCTGGCCTACAAGGCATATTTCCGGGCGGTGAATGCTCCGGTGCTCGGCTCCGCTCAGAACAATCTCAACATTGAGATGTTCTCCGTTGGGTGACGTGTAGTTCTTTTTTGCGAATTCCGTATCTGGAGGAAGGAGCGCGAGTTCGCTTTCGTTGGGAGCCTCTTCCTTTCCTGTGAAGTCGAAAACGCGATCGGGCCATTTCAAGACGACACCGGGCTCGATCCCAATCGCGGCGGGCTTGATGAAGTAACAGGCGCCAAGGAGAGCAAGCAGAAGAACCAAAAAAGCCGCCAGCTTGACACAGATCTGGCTGACGACCGAAGAAGTCCGTGCAGGTACAGTGAGGTTGTCGGAAACAGGCATGGCCTTTAGTAGATGTCCGGCGCGATTTCGCGGTTTTGCGACGGGGCGGAAGTTGTTCGGGGCCGGGGGGAGAGGTCGTGCCATTTGCGCCGCCATTCCGCAGGATTGGAATTCAGCAGATTGCCGATCAAAATCATGCCTCCAAGCGCCACGAGGAATACCGCAAATCCTGCCCCCTCATGGAACCAAGTGGGTTTTTCCAGGGAACCAATAGCCGTCGGAGCGCCAATGGAAACGATGCCCAAAGTCAGAATGAGGATGCGGGCAAGATTTCCGGCAATGGCAAGCGGAATGGAGGAAAGAAAGAGCAGGCCACGGCGCCAGGGCGATTGGAGCGTAAAGTAACCGTAAAGCGCCGAAATCATCATGAGCGCATAAAGGGAACGGATGCCACTGCAAGGATCGGCGACATCCACTTGAAAAAGCTCTCCCGCCGCCAGGTGAACACCGGGATTGGGCGCGGAAAAAATGCCCGTGCCATTTTGGATCGTCGGCAGGCCGAACAAGTTCATAACCGATACGCTTAGACCAGACATGAACATCCGAAGGGGAAAGGTGACAAGATTGTCGAGAAAGGGCATGGGCCACGTAAACGTGAGGAAGGCCAGAGGAAAGGCTAGCGCAATGAGCCATTTCCATCCGAGGATCCATAGAACCAGCGAAGCGAGGAGAAGCTGGATGGAAAAGAATCCAATATATTGATTGTCTACACGGTGGCCCGCCCAGAAGAGAATCAGGGTTAAAATGACGAAATTCACTCCGGGCCACCAACCTTTGATCGGCAGAATGGCCAGCTTTTTACGTTGAGAGTAGATAACGATCCCCGCAAGCACCGGTACAGCCATGCCGTATTGGAAATCCGGAAAAATATTCCACATCGTCCAGAGCGCGTTCGTCACGCTCGTCAGTTGCATGGTGTGGCTGTAGGTGTAGGGGAAGAAACCGAAGGTCAAAATGAGCCCGCAACCGCAAAGTGCGATCAGAACGCTCAACAATCTCCGTTTCGGTTGGTCTGGGAACATCGGAGTCAGTATCTGGTGCGCGAAACCCGTTCGCAAGGGACAATGAAACAAGGACCCGGCTTTGCGAGAACGAAGCTTGAGCTTCTTCGATAACACCGTTGCAATCTAAGCCTCAACAAATGACAGAACGATTTTTCAAAGCTGCGTCGTATACGTTGATCACTTTCCTGATCCTGGTCGGAGCTTTCTTGAGTTTCAGACACAAGGGAGGAGTCGTTTTTCCCGACGAAAAGGAGTACTATACACTGGCGGAAAACCTTGTGAAATATCACATGTTGACTTGGGATGGCGTCACTCCGACCGCCAGCCGCCCTCCAGGGTTTGTTTTTTGGCTCGCGATTTGGAAGTCGATTGGAATCAGTTGGAGCGGCCTTGTATGGATCAACTCGATCGTGGTGGCCGGCGCCCTATGGATGCTCACCGGCAAATGGTTCTCGCCGGAGAGGATGTGGGCATGCCGCGCGGCGACCTTTGGGCTGTTGTTCTGCTATCCGGTGTCTCTTTACGTTTTTTCTACTCTGTATCCTCAGGCTTTTTGTCTGACGCTGATTGCGGTTTCTCTGGCGCTGTTGATCGGCTGGAGCGGTATGTGGAGCACGATAATCGCCGGGCTCTTGATGGGGTGGTGTGCACTTTCGGCTCCGATGTATCTGACTTGGGTTGGCATACTGGCCCTGATTCCGATTTTAAATGCGGGGAAAGAAGGAATTGTCCGGGCTCTCGTTTTTGGGGCGGTAGCAGCTCTCGCCATCGGAAGCTGGGGAACACGTAATTCGGTCGTCATGCAGAAATTCGTCCCGTTTTCCACGAACAGTGGTTTCAACCTTCTGATTGGGAACAGTCCCAACACCCGACCGAATGCGGGCCTGAACATCGATACCTCAAAATACGAAAACGAGGCCAAGGGGCTGAGCGAAGTGGCGAAAGATGCCTTTTATTCCCAAGAGGCTAAAAAATGGGTGTTGGAAAACCCTGCGCGGTCAATTTCGATGTATTGCCAGAAATTTTTGAATTACTTTAATTACCGGAACGAATTGGTAACGACGTCCGCGGGTTCTACTGGCCGGGACCTCCTCATGTTTGTCACATACTATGGGCTTATGGCCGTATTGATCGCCCGTTTCTTCATGCCATCGTTGGCGGGGGCCATGTCGTGGCGGGACGGACTATTGCTTCTCGGCTACCTTGCCTGTGCGATGTTCACCGCAGTGGTCGTCACGCGAATCCGGTACCGGGTCCCTTGTGACGTGCTGGCCCTCTTGATCATAGCTCCACTGCCGGCAGCTCTGATCGAAAAATCGATCGCGTACCTATCCGGGCGTTTCAGGGCTGCAAAATAATCCAGCGGTTCAGGCTTTCTCGATGCCGCTTTCGGTAATCGTGGAGCCTTCCTGGTAGTCGTAGTCGGTGTTCACGTCCCAAAGATCGTGGGTAGCGCCATCCCGGAGATTTTCCGCGATGAGGATTCCCATCAGGATGCTGTGATCCTGGTTGTTGTATTTGAAAGCCCCGTAGCGCCCGATGGGGAACAAGCCGGGGACGGTTTTCAAATATTCCGCCACCGGTACGAGGTGATCTTTATAGGTACGGGTATAAACTGGGTAGCAGCGAGGGATGCGAATGACTTGAGTGCGTTCCACCGTCCCCGGGGGAGTAAAACCTGCGGCCACACATTCACGGCTCCCCAACTCCTCCCACCAAGCATCAGGACGGCGCCAGTCTTCATCTTCGAAATTAGCCCAGTATTCCAAAGCGAGAATAGTCTTCTCATGGCCGTGACTGAGGCTTGGCCCCCAATTTTTGAAATTGGTGACACGGCCCACTCTCAACTGAGGGCTGTGCATGTAAATCCAGTTGTCCGGGAATGGATTGGTGGAGGTTTCGACGTAGACCAGGATCGTGTTGCGGAATTGCAATTTGGCTGCGGCTTCCTTGACGGCACTTGGAGCGTCTGGCAAGCGGTGAACCAACTGGGTGAGGGGCATCGTGCTGATGACGTTTTTTGCCTGCAGTGAAAAGCCGTTTTCCAAACGTACCTCCAGCATTCCGCTTGCTTGCGGAGCTACGGAATGCACGGGCATGGAGCAGTGTACTTCCCCTCCGCTTGCGATGACCCGATCGCGCATTTTTTCGTAAATGCGCCCGGTGCCTCCCCGCGGAAAAGCGAATCGATCCGCGAGCGTGGCATGCTGGCCGTGGTTGCCGAGGAAGGCGGTTTTCAATGCCTCCAGGAGTGAAAATTTTTTGATCCGCTGCGCTGCGAAATCGGAATGAATTTCTCCACAAGGGACTCCCCAGAGCTTCTCGCTATAGGTTTTGAAGAAGATTTCGAAAAGCCGTCGTCCGAAACGGGAGACAACCCAACTTTCGAAATTGTCCTGACCTTTCTCCGGAGTGATCCGCTCCCGAAGATAGCTGAGCAGGCATCGTGCGGACTCAAAAGGCCCAAGATTCAGGAAGGCATTAAACGGTTTGAGCGGATAGTTGTAAAAGCGGCCCTTGTAATAGATACGCGTGAGCCGCTCGATCATGTCGTAGTCGTGACCGGCAATCTCGAGCCACAACTCGTTGATTCTTCGATCCTTTGAGAAGAACCGATGGGGACCGATATCGACCGACTGGCCCCAGAGGGAAATGGTGCGGGCCATTCCACCAACGTGTTCCGAAGCTTCGAGGACGCAGACCGATTTTCCAGATTGCGCCAAAAGATAGGCGGCGGTCAGTCCCGCGGGGCCAGCTCCGATAACAACAATGTCGTACTCAGTCTTCATGGGTTCGCAATGGATCGGGACATCTTGTGAATGGGACGGGAACGAAATACACAGGCCGGGACGACGCGGGAGACTAGCGGCGCGTCCGCGGCGCGTACAAACAATAATCCCGTAGAAATCGCACGGCGCCCGGGCAGTCTCTTTCTTGTCCCTCCTTTGGGAATACGTAAACTGCCAGCTGCCAACGGTGGCTGAAGAATATCCCAATGTCTGTGAGAGAAGTTTCCGAAATCAACCTGCGCCCCGTATCCTTTCGTGACATTTCGAAGGAAGAAATCGTTGCGGCGATCGACATGGCGCAACTGCCGATGCAGTCGTTTGTCGGATTGAATGCGCACACGATATATCTGGCGGAACAGGATCGGGAGTTTCGTGAGGTTTTGAACGCCGCCTTCCGTTTTTGTGATGGGTTCGGGGTGCATTTGCTGGCGATGTTGCAAGGGGTGAATCGTCCACGCCATCGTAATACCGCCACAGATTTCATGTGGGACGTTTTCGAGCACCTGCATGAGTCGGGCAAGACCGTGTATCTCCTGGGAGACGAGCCAGGCGTGGCAGAGAATTTTGCGCTCCTGCTCGATAAGAAATTTCCCGGATTGGTTTGCGGCCAGCAGCACGGTTTTTTTGCCATGGAGTCGGACGACGAGCGGGCAATCGTGGCGGGAATCAACGCGCGGCAGCCCCATTTGCTTTGTGTTGGCATGGGGCAGCCAAGGCAGGAAAAATGGGCGTTTCGGTTACGGAACGAACTGAAATGCCCAGCCGCCCTGCATCTAGGCGCGAGCATGGCCTTCGCAACCGGAGTGCGAAAACGTGGGCCCGCATGGGCGACGGGGCGCGGCCTCGAGTGGCTGTTCCGGGTGCTGCACGAGCCGCGAAAAATGTTCTCACGTTATTTCGTGGAAATCCCGTGGCTTATCACCCGGGCTTTGCGGCGCGGCTGATCTACTTTTCGCGAGGAAGGGAAAAGATAGGGAGCGTTGCACCTGCGCGCGACGCGGCGAGCCATGCGGTGGAGGTATCGAGCGCTTCTCCGATCACCTGATCCATATCCAGATAGCGATAGGTGCCGAGTCGTCCTACGAAGGTGACGTTGCCCAGCTCTTTTGCGAGAGCTGCGTATTGGTCGTAAAGCACTTTATCCGAGGCAAGACGCATCGGATAGAAGGGAACATCGCCCGGAGCGGTGGCTTTGCTGAACTCGCGGAAAACGACGGAGCGTTCGTGAGTTTCCCAGGGAGAGAAGTGCTTGTGTTCGTGCTGGCGGGTGAATGGGTGAACCTCATCGGTGTAGTTGATCACCGCGTTGCCAAGCAGGTTGCCCTCGCCCTCATATTTCTCGAAAAAAATCGTTCGGTAGCCAAGCCGGCCGAAGCGATGGTCAAAATATGCGTCGATGGGGCCGGAGTAAAAGACGTGAGCAAACTCCGAGGCCATGGCGGACTCGAAAGGGATTTCGAGCTTTACCGTGATGTCGGGGTGTTGCAGCAGGCGCTCGACGATCGGTGTGTAACCGTCTCGAGGCATCGCCTGATAGGAAGTCTTATAGTAATTGTCGTTGTAATCGAATCGCACTGGCAACCGGCGCAGGATGGAGGCTGGCAGCTCACGTGGATCAGTTCCCCATTGCTTGAGGGTATAGCCACGGAGAAAAGCTTCATAGAGTTCGCGGCCAACAAATTTGAGCGCCTGTTCCTCGAAGTTGGCCGGTTCGTCGATCGTGGGATCGCCGAGCGTGGCTACGAACGCCCGGGCTTCGGTGGGGGTGAAAGTTTTTCCGAAAAATTGATTGATCGTATGAAGGTTGATCGGAAGGGAAAAGACGCCGTGACGATTGACCGCCTTTACCCGATTCACGTGTGGCACCCAATCCGACCAACGGGAGAGATAGGAAACGACGTCGGTGAAGTTGGTATTGAAAATGTGCGGCCCGTAAACGTGTTCGAGCACTCCGGTATTGCCTCGGGCGGTATGGCAGTTGCCTGCAACATGATCACGTGAATCGATGACGACACATGAGAATCCACCTTTTTCGACAAGTTCGCGTGCGAGGACCGCGCCGGTAAAGCCTGCGCCGACGATAAGAATAGGGGGCTTGAAGCTCATGTGGTGGGCATAAGCGATTGCCATGCCTCGAGCACGGAGGGAACAGAAATCTCGCGGATGCAGCGCAAATGACCCAATGGGCAGGGCTCGGCACCGCATGGGGCGCAAGGTACCAGATGGACAAGATATCGCTCGGTCGGGACGTAAGCTCCGAAGAGACGAAAATGTTCGCGGCCGTGACCGAGGACGACGCAGGGCACGCCGAGAGCGGCAGCGACATGGCGAATGCCGGTGTCGAGTGCGACGACGCATGAAGAGCCCTGCACGTGGCGAAAAAGATCCTCCATCGTGGAGGATCGGAGGGACAGGTTTTCCACTTCCGGGAAATCGATGAGAAGTTCCGCGGCGCGCGCGCTTTGCGCAGGACCTGCGGAAAGGGCGACTCGAAGGTTTCGCGAACGGGCGGTCTTTAACAGCTCATGCCAATGCTCCGACGGCCATTCCTTGGTATGTTGCGCGTAAGGAGCGATCAAGAGGTCATAGCGCTTGGGCTCCAAGGGCTGCCTCACCACAGGAGGCCAATGGAGATCCACTTCTTTAGGAGGCAGGTGCAACCAGGCGCGAATGAGGTTCCAATGGTACTCGACCACCAGTTCCCGGTCGCTCGGGCAATAGACGTCTGTCAACAGACCCTGAAGTCCCTTCTCCGCGCCACCCATGCGGTGTGGGATATTTTCGAGATATGCTGCCAGGACGGCAGGAAAATCCGGCCGGGTGAGCCGATGGAAAACCACGGCATCATAACGCCCGGTGCGCAACATTTCTCTCCACATGGCCACTTCTGCACGGAAACTCACTCCTTCGATCTCCGGGGCGGTTTCGAAACCGATTTCTGAAAGATCGAGCTGGTGGCGGTAACGTTCCTGAATAACGAGAGTCATTCGGGTCTTTTGCAATTCCCGACGCACGAGTACCATGGCAGGAAGCGTCATGAGGACGTCACCCAGATGATGGCGTCCTATGAACAAGACGTTCTCCGGGAGCTTTCTCGATGGTTTCGGGCGTAGATACTCATAGGCCAAAGCTGGAAGGCCTATCCCGAAATGAATCAAAGAGGTGAGAAGAGCCTGGCGTGAGGAAGGAAGAACAAACCGAGGCCGGAAAAAGCGCCGCCACCCATTTCCATGGGAATACCAGCGGGAAAACGGCCATGGGGAAGGGGAAGGTCGAGGCATCGAGGAAATCGATTTGCTACGCGCGGGAACGGCTTCCGGCGCGCAGAGCTTTCTCATGAACGATTTGTTGGAGCGTGTCTTCGAATTGTGCGGCCAAATGACTCCAGTCGCGAGTCCCGGCAAAACGTCGTGTGGCGTCCTCAAACTTTTTCGGGCTGGCGGTGGTTTCGTCCCACATTTGTGACAAAGCCTTACGAAGTGAAGCCGGGTTGAAGAGAGGAAATTGTCGGCCGATTTCGTGGCTGGGTACAAAATCCAGTTCGGGAATTGGAGAAACCAAGAGCGGCGTGCCAGCGGCGGCGGATTCGATGGTGACGATGGGCTGTCCTTCGAACCGAGACGGCATGACGACGAAACGTGCTCCCCGCAGGAAGTCCCATTTTTCCGGTCCGGCCAATTTCCCGACGAAGCGGCACGCCGGGAGAGATCGGAGTCGTTCCTCGAGTCGATCTATTTCCCGGCCAGCGCCTGCAAACCGCACCGGCAGATCTGTGCCTGTGAGCGCTTCCAATAAGAGATCGAGGCCTTTTTGGTGAAAATCGATTCGGCCGAGGTAAGCGATGTAGTCTCGATCGGCCTGGCTTTCCGGAGGCCGGGTATCCGGCGTAAAGCCCATCGGGATCACCTTAGAATGAGGCGCGCGAAAGCGTGATCTCAGGTTGTCACCCACGAGGATATGGTGCTCGAAAAAGCGAGGATACCATCGCTCCATGGCCCAGAGCGGCACTCCCGGGAGACCGTGGCGGCTCAGGAACGCGGGACCGGTGTAATTTTGAATTTGCAGGACAACTTCAGCCTTTTTGCGCAGTCGGAAAGCCCCAACCGGGGCATAGGGCGAGAAATCCTCAACAACGATATCGGAATCCCGCGCTAGATGGGGAAGCTGTCGCCAGGCTGCGATTGCAAATTCGATCGCCTTGCAGGCAGGCTTGCGGCTAGGGCCGAGAAAAGTTTGAAGATATCCGTCGTGGTTGCCGGCGAAGCGTCCGCAACCTTCAAAGCTACCACTTATGATATGATAGTCGTGTCCATTTTGAGCGATGCGTCGGGCAATTTCGTGAACGCGCATCGCTCCTCCTCCACCGATCGTCGGATGTCTCGGATGGTCATGAATGAGATGAATGATTTTCATTCGATCGATAGGCCGGCGGGTCTATTTGCGATCTTATCCTCTTGGACGAATCTCCGGTGCAAGCCAACGTCACTCACTTTACGATCGGGCGGTCATCGACCGATAGACTTCAGCAGTTTGTTCCGCACAGATTTTCCAACTAAATTTTTGCGAGCGCTCGAGTCCTGCGGCGATGCGATCATGACGGAGGTTCGGTTCTTTGAGCAGGCGCAACATTTCCTCGAGGTAGGATTCCGGTGTTTGTTCCGCATAGAGAGGAACGTCGCCACCCACTTCGGGCAGACTGCTTACTCGTGAGCAAATCACGGGAATTCCCAGGGTCATGGCTTCCAGGACGGGAAGGCCAAAACCTTCATAGCGCGTGGGAGCGAGCAGGGCAAATGCCCTCCGATAAACGTAGGCGAGCATGCTGTCCGGGATGCGCCCCAAATAGCGCCAGGAAGAGGGGGGCTCTCCCTCATGGGATACCCCTTCCACTCTTTCACCCACGACCAGTAGCGGGGGCAGGTTAATCATCTTGGCCTCGGCCAGCCGGTAGGCCTCATTCAAAAGTCGAAGGTTTTTTCCCGGCTCCAGTGCGCTGACGAAGATAAAATAAGTTTCAGGCAGATTCTCCGGGAACGGCTCTTCCGGCGAGTCCGCATCAAACTGGCTGCCGAGGTGGATAACGTCGATGCGGCTGGCAGGGTAACCGAGGAATTTAATCGCATCATCGGCCGTGGATTGGCTGACAGAGATGATCCGGTCTGATTTTTGGTAGGCTCTGATCGCCAACGGAAATCGCTTCAGCGTCCACCAGCGAAATCGATCTGGGGTGTGAAACGGCTCAAGGTCATGCAAGGTAGCGACTTTTGGGACGTTTCTGGCGCTCCGCACGCAGACATCGCCGGGAGTGTGAAGAATATCGGCTCCGCTCATCCGGACCTGGATTGGAGAAATGGCTGTTTGCCAAACGAATTCTCGGCCGATGGTTTTCAGCGCCCGGAAAGGTTGCCGATATCCGAAATTGGGAAGCGCGTAGGCAATGGTCTGGAGTGCAAGGTCAGGGAGCTGTAGCTCTTGAAGCGCGTCCAAAAGGCAGCGAATGTATCGGGCGACTCCTCGCCGTGTGTAGTAGAGGCATGAGGTGTCGATGACGACCTTCATAGAAGAGAGTCCTTACTCGAGGTGGGCGTAGTCGTGCGATTGCCGGCCATCCGAGTGGACCTGAACAGATTCTTTTTCATCGGCTTTGCATAATCCTTCCATGATGCCCCAAAATAGAAAATAGGACGGAAAAATGGAGTTGATGTCGCCATAAACCGTCAGGAAAACGAGGGTCGTGGTGGCGGTCACGGCGAGGAAAACCTGATGGGCGGTGTGAAGCTGGGAGCTGTTCCAACGTCGGTTCGATAGACGCCAATGTCGGATCACGACCGACACCATTAACGCGATTCCCAACACGAGGCCGGGTATGCCGGTGAGAATGATCAAGCTCAAATATCCATTGTGGAAGGCCCCGGTGACCATGGCCCATTCCGTGCCGGATATGTCGCGAAAGGAACGGACCAGCTGATCGCCGTTGAAGGCGAGCCCGCGGCCGAGCCAGAGATATTCGGGAACTTCCTTCACTGCCTCCTGCCAAAGCTCGAGGCGCCAGGATACCGTGGCATTTGCGTCGATGCTTGCTGATTGGGAAATTTGGACCCCGGGCAGCCAGCTTATCGCCCGTTGAATGCTCGGTGGAAGTGCGTCGGCGATCTGATAAATTACGCCCAAACCAATAAGGCAGCCGATGACGCAGGCTATGACCCGTCCAGGGGTCAGAGTTCGTTGGAGAAGGATGACTAAAAAAGTAATCAAGATGACGGTGGCCGTCATCAGTCGGAAACCGCTGACGAACGAAAGCAGCAAAATAAAGATAAGCGCTCCCGAGACCCACAAGGAACGGAAGTTGAAGATATTCCGCGTATGCACGAGAGCGAGGAGCGCGAGTAGTAGCGTCTGAGCGGTCGTTCCGGCGCTGGAGAGGCGATCCACATTCTGTCCCGTTTCCGCGGTCAGATCGCTGGACATAACACCCCCTGCCTGGACGAACAGATTGATGTAGCCAAGTCGAAATCCGTAAACGGTCAGCAGGTCTGCAAAGACTGGAATGAGCGACAATGCCCCCATGGCGAAGATGGCCCTTCGCCACCAAACCGCGGGCATATTGACGATAGGAATGGCGAAGACCAGGGCGGCGGCCAGAATGACTTGGATATAGACGTATCCTCCCCAGAGGTCGCTTCCCAGAAAACGGAGCCCAAAACCGCGACAATATCCGATAACCATCAGCCAGGTGCAGAATGCAATCAACAGCCAATGAGCTGAACCGATTTTGATCGGTATTTGTCGGGTGAAAACCAGCACGATCAGCATGGCGGCCAGGGTGGACATGGCCGCGATCTCGTAGAGGCCGAACTGGCCGGGGAGCCCGGGAGCATTCAGCCGGCTCGCAAAAAGGCACACCGTCAGGAAGGTGCTGATTTCTGGTTTAGCGATAAAGAGGACGGCAAGAATGCACAGGACGGCGAGCACGGGAAACAGGTACTCGCCGGAGCCCACCGCAACGCCGATGATCGTCGCGGAAAGGACTGCCAGCGCAGTAGTGACAAAAATGAGAATCCTTGAGTCCATTCGGGGTGATCAATGGAGCATCGCAGGTGATCTAGCGCCAGAACCGAATGTATCGTCCTGCCATGGCCTCCAAGGAGAATTCTTTCTCGAATCGAGCCCGAGCTGCGGCTCCCATCGTTCGCATCGAGCCCGGGGTGGCACAGTATTTTTGCAGGGCGGATATAGCCTCCTCGACGTTGCCTTCGGAGAATAGAATTCCGGTTTCGAGGTGTCGTACGATTTCCGAGCTACCGCCCACGTCGCTGGCTACCGCAGGTACGCCGGCCCGCGCCGCTTCCAGTAAGGCTGTGGGATATGGATCAAATCCGATCGAGGGGTGAAAAAGCACATCGATCGAAGCGAAAATATCCCGGGGGCTGCAATATCCGAGATGGCTGACCCGCCCTTCTGCATGCTGCAGCATTTTTGCAAGGATTGGCGCTGAATCGGAGGATGGCGCGCCGTAAAGTTTCCAGCACAGCGGTAAAGCGGAGGTCCTGGCAACGACCTCGGCAAGCAACGAAATCCCCTTCCAACTCGCGTTCAACCCCAAAAAACCAATCCGAAGTTGTTGGGTGGCTGGGCGTGGGCTGGATGCGGGGATCTCGGGCAAGCCATTTGGGACGGTCTCCATGGGAACGGACCAATCCTCTCCCGAGCAAACACGCTCCAGGGCGTGACTGACGACGGCAAGCCGGTCGAGCCGGTTGGCCGCAAGACGGATGAGCCATTGCCTCTGCCGGCTGTGGCGAAGTCGAGGGTGATCATGGAGCGTTCCGCTCGTGGATAGTTTCCAAAAGCGCCCCAACAGCCCGGAAATTTCAAAACCGCGCGTATGCCATGCGTGAAGGATGCTCACTCCCTCAGCGGGGCGAAAAGTTCGCAATAGTGGCGGGAGGGCACGAAGAGCACTGGCTAAGGAATCGTTGGTAATGGGCCAGTCCCAAACGGGCAGGTCGACCATTTTAGCCGTTTCGAAGACCGGAGAGCTCGACGGGGTGATCACCCCGGCGATGACCTCGCGCGCCACAGGTGACTGGAGGAGATATTCGAGCACCCTCTCCGCGCCAGATCCGCGCCCGGGAGTCCCGGAGAAGATTATGACGTGCGGCGGAGCAGTTGTGGGCATGCTGCGGAAAGATTGCCGGTTTTACAGCTTCACGGAACGACAAATTTCCAGTCCTCTTGGCCTCTTGTTTCAAATACGGTTGAGCCTATGGACATTGTTGTGACCACGATTTTTCCCCCAACGAAGGGGATGTATGAATTGGCGGACGGGCTGAGCCGCGCTGACGACGGAACCCTCTGGGTGGTTGGCGATGTCAAAGGTCCCTTCGAATATCCGCTGGATCGCGTGAAGTTCTTTCCGATCGGCGAACAGCGAAAGCTTCCTTTTTCGCTCGTCGAGCTGTTGCCCGAGAAACATTACACGCGTAAGAACCTCGGCTATCTGCTGGCCATCCAGGCGGGCGCGCCGGTTATCGTGGAGACGGATGACGATAATATCCCTTTGACCGATTTCTGGAAGACGAGAGGTGCGCAGGCGTCCTGCGATACCGTTCGTCATTCCGGCTGGGTGAATGTTTATCGATATTTTTCGCCCGAGTTTATCTGGCCGCGAGGCTTTCCGCTGGAGAACCTGCAAGATGAAATCCCGGGGATTTCGAGCTCTCGTGAGACTCGTGCAGCTTACATTCATCAAGGCTTGGCTGACCAGAATCCAGATGTGGATGCGGTGTACCGATTGACGCGTCCGCTGCCGATTTCTTTTGTCCGGGATCGCGATCCGTTATTCCTGGAGCAAGGAGCTTGGTGTCCCTTCAACAGCCAGAATACCACTTTTTTCCCTCCGGCGTACCCCCTGCTTTACCTTCCGAGCCACTGCTCGTTCCGTATGACCGATATCTGGCGATCCTTTGTCGCTCAGAAGTGCCTGTGGGCCATGGGCAGTGGAGTGCTTTTCCACTGTTCCACGGTATATCAGGAGCGCAACGAGCATAGTCTGCTGCGAGACTTCTCGGACGAAATTTCCGGTTATCTGAAAAACGCGGAAATATGTCGCATTCTTTCGGCTGTGACTTTGGATCCGGGGCTCGATACCGCCGTCGTTTGCGCAAACCTGAAGAGATGTTACAGCGCTCTGATCGAGGGTGGTATTTTTCCCGAAATCGAAATGGAACTTCTCGATCGGTGGTGCACCGACCTCTCCGGTCTTTAGCCGGATTTACCTAACTGTCCGCGCGGGTGGCGGGGAGGGGTTTGCGAGCCAACACGCCAACTCCGATGTAGATAGGCTCCGACGCCGTATTCTGTAGAAAGGGCCGTGATTCGATGAAACCGCATAGCCAATTGAGGGCTGGCTGGATGGTCGCGCGGTAGATTCTTCGGAACGCGGCGACCGTGTAGTGCCAAGCCGGCTTTTCCGGACAGCGAAGAGTTTCCATGGCAATGTGGAAAAGGTAGACGGACGCTCTGGGGCCGGGAGTGATCTTTACGATATCTTCAACCAGAAAGCCCTCCTTTCGAAGGAGATGAGCAAGTCCGTAACCAGTCCAGCGGTAGTAGTCGTGAGGACATCCGTGTTCAAGAAACATGCCGTGGGTGGTGAGAAGGAGCTGCCCACCGGGTTTGAGAATACGAAGAGCTTCCCGCACGTAGCTAGTGGGATCGGGAACATGTTCGAGAACTTGGGAGGAAAGAACGACGTCGTACGAGTCGGATTTTTCCTCGGTCAGTCCGGAGCTCAAAAGAACGCGGTCGACAGACGGACCGGGAATGATATCGGCGCCGACGTATGGTTCACAACGCGTGAAGATATTTCGATAGGGTTTCCCTCCGCACCCGTAGTCGAAGAGCGATCCCGACATGGACTGAGCGAAGTGTGAGATAGTCCTGAAAAGGTCCAGGAAAGGAAGGTGTTCGAGATCTCTTAGCGGAGGGTGCAGCCGGCGGCGCAAATAGTTATCCTCCACCAAAGGCGTGCTCCACTGAGAGTTGCCGGATGATTTCTCGTTCATCAAGTCGAACGTTTGCGCCGGTCGATCCATGCACTTAGTCTCCTCGAAAGCGCATAGGTGGCGCGGGTGAGCATGGGTTTGCGACGTGGTTGATGTCGGGTCTGGGACGACGTCTCGCTCGAAAACTCAAATCGAACTTCCGGGAGCGTTGTGGATGATAGCCCCCAATTCTCCGGATTTCTGGAGCGATAGTCCGTAACTTGAGTGATCCACTCGTTCCAGTCGTTGTGAACCATCGAAGTCTCGTTTTTAGGGCCCCGGACCGGCAGGTTGTGATCGAGGTGAGCCACGCAAATTTGGTCTCCCAAGTCCGGGGTGCGGCCTCCGCCGTCGAGAAGGTTGAGCCGCCTGGCATTGTTCGCGTCACTGTGCCCCCACTGTTTCATGCCCTCCTCACAACCTCGGATGGCGAGCCAATGTTCACGGGGTGCCAACTGGAAATCGCCAACGGAGTCGAAGCGCAGCCATTCTTCCGCCCGCTCCCGCGGAAAGCGAACTCCGGTCGCAATCCGGGACTCGATAAGTTCAAAAGCACCGGAGGGGTCGCTCCTATCAAGGGTCAACCACTCTTCGATAGGAATGGCGATACGGGGAGAAAGATAGAATCTGAGCGGAAGCGAAGCAACAAGCTGACGGAAGGAAGCGGTGGAAATCGGCTGAATGACGATGTCGCAGTTGGTCGAGAGGATCCACGTATTGCGCGGATTGCTGCGACGGATGGCGACATTGCGCGAAAGCTCATCTGAAAAAGGAAGGGAGGTTTCGCCGATCGCTTCTCGCATCTGGTCGCCGGTAACGCGGTAGGAGCGGAGGAACTTTCGAGCTCTAGAGGTAAGGGTATCCGCGATCGCTTCCACCAAGGTCTGCTCTCCGATGGGGGTATTGCAGTCTACGTAAATGATCTCGTCGTCTTCTTCACAGAGTTCAGCGAGGCAGTTCAGGCTGATCGCGGTGCGCTTGTCGAGATTGATGCCGTAGTGGTCGTTCCGACCGGCCACGATATAGGTGATCATGTTGTAGAGAGAAGGTTGCGCAGCTTGCGTAGAGAGCGGCGAGCCAGGGCACCTGGAAGTTCTTGAAAGGAAAGGGGAGAGAGCGCGGGCATGTCCAATTGTGTTTCGACATTTCCGTTGAATTTCAGCTGCCGAAGCCGATGTACAAAGGCATCGGTCTGAGCTTTGATTGCCTCTGGAGCCGCCATGGCCTGAGCGGTCCGCCAGGCTTCCCGACGACAAGCCAGAAGTCGGCTTCTGTCCGCCACGGCCTCACACAAGGTGGCGGCGGCGGTCTCGATTTTGTTTGGCTCGTAGGTCCAACCCATTTTTGGTGTGACGGTATGCGCGATGCCTGCCGGTAGTTTTGGAACCACCGGAGCCAGACCGCAGAGCATCGATTCCACCAGGGCAGTCGGCAAGCCTTCCCACTTCGAACAAAGAAAAAATAACTGGCAGCGCTTCAATGCGGCGGGCAGGTCGCGAGGGGCGGTCCATGCATGAAAGGTCACCATGTGTGCGACATGGCGGGCGTCCAGTTCCGTAAGCAATCGTGCTTTTTCCGGACCATCGCCATGAATCTCCCAGCGAAGATCGGGCCGATGGCTGGCGACGAGTTGAATGATGCGGGGAAGTCTCTCGATCTGTTTCTGAAACGAGTCGAGCCTGCCGACATACGCGATGCGCAAAGGTTCATCCAAGCCCAAGGTCGGCTCAGGAACGGTCAGAAATTCGCGGGAAATGTGATACGGCAGGAGCTGAAAGGGAACCGGGCGATTCAAGGTCCGGTTTAGCAGATCTTCAAGATCGGGCGTGTTGGCGCTGCAAAGCTCCAGAAAAGGGCCCGTTGCCCGGGCAAGATGTGGAATGCTGAGATAATCGTGACTTTCAAAGGAAAAAAAATGGGATGCTCGCGGAAGAGCGGTAAATCGAAGCCAGTCGAGCTCCTCAACTCCGGAAATGCGGAATACAACGTCGGGAGCGGTTTCGGAAAGAAGTTGCAGATAGCTGCGCCGCCGGTCGAGGGGCGACGTTCCTTCGACAACTCGATAGTTTTTCAGGATGGAATCAGAAGCGTCCCGGCCAACGATGATGGAGGATGTAACCTGACGTGTCTCAAGATCGGAGTGCAGTTGCTTGAGCAATGACGTACTGCCTCCCCGTCCCGGAAAATGTGAAAGCAAGGTGACACGCATTGGTTTCAATGGGCCGCAAAAGTAAGCGAATCCGGGAATGTTTGCACAGTAAGACCTGCATCTCTACCGCGGTTGCATCTGGTGGGGGGCGGATTTTGGAATTCTGATCACAACCAGCGGATGAAGCGAAATAAGACCGGCAACCAGAATCCTCCGCTCGGACTGGGGATGTCCGAAGGATGAAAACGGGGATTAAGAAAGCGCACGGTGGCAAAGGCCAGCATCACGAAGAGGCCGGCACCGATTTCCGGGGCCACCGAGTAGGGAAACGCGAAATCTGGTCGAAACCTGGTCATCAGGTAGAAAGTGCCGGCGCTTGCGGAGAAGGCCAGGACGGCGCGCAGCCAAATGCGACCGGCGACGGAGCCGAGAGTCTGCCCTAAATCGAGACTCAAGGTTGAGAGCATTGGGAGCGCCGAACCAGCGAGGGGCGATATCATGAAACCGATCGCGAAGGCGACGATGCCGTAGTTGTAACCAAGGATGGCTCCGCAAAGCGTGCCAACCAGCATTTCCCGGAGATAGTTGCGATTCATCGCCGGAAACGCCCCTTTCGACAGAAGATAATAGGCCGCAGGAGTGGTATTGCCAATGAGCAGAAAGCGGACCGAGAGGCAAAGGAGAAGGGCAGGGGAGGCTTCCCACGATGGCCCCAGATACCAATGGATCATGCCCGGAAGAGCCGTTGCCATCAGGGCATAGGCAACTCCCTGCAACCAGGCGTTGAGGTGCGAAAGCTGCAATGCCCATTCGGGGGCCCGTTGGGAATGGCGGGCAAAATATGGCCATGAGACTTCGCTGGGAACTTGGAGAAACGATCGGGCGTATGAGAAAATGCGCGAGAGGATCAGGTAGATGCCTGCTTCTTTGGGGGCGAAAAGCAGGGATACGAGCAGGACGTCGGAGGTGAAGAGCAGGATCAGGGAAATCTGGCTCGAGAGGCTGGAGAAAGCCTCCTTCCGGTATTGATCGAATTGAGACTTGAAACCGACGGTGGTTAGGGGAACGAGGTCGTGGATCGCAAGCCGGCTGGCAAGGCACACAAAAATGATTGGAAAGGCGAAAATTGCCGGGATGATAAGGCTTGCGGGAAGGGCCCAAAGTCCCCAGCCCAGTCCAAAGCAAGCCCACAAGGACGCAACGTTCAGGATCGTTCCAAGGGTTGTGACAACAAAGGAGAGAGTTTGCGAGCCGAGGCCAACGAGCAGGCCGTTTTGAGAGGTCAGAGCAATCGAGAAGCCTGCGGCGAGTCCCATCACGGCGTAAAGTGGCGCTTGCGACCCTCCCCAGAGGGCGGAATGGAGCGCTCCCGCCGAGGTGAAAAGAAAAATCGCTGCCAGAGGAGCGATCACAAAGAGCAGAAGGTTGATCTGTTGGCCGAAACGGATGAGCCTCAGTCGCTCAGACGGGTCAGCGGCAATTAATAAATGGCGGTTGACCACGACCCGAAATCCCAGGTCGACCAACGGAAGGTACGTCAAAAGTTGAACGGGGATGGCAATCGAGCCGAGTTCGGCGGGAGTGAGATACTTGCCGTAGAGGCGGATGATAATCGCGCCTGAGAGCAGCATCACCGCGATCGAGATGATGCGGATCGTCAAGGCGAGAAAATAGGAGCCCGTCATGAGATCGATGAAGTGTGACTGATCTGCTCGGTCTTGTTACCTTGGTCGCAGATCACGATGGATCAGGTCGAGGGTGGCCGGCGCGGCGAAGAGGTTGGAAACGAGACTTGATCATAGGGTCGCCGGCGAGGAAACGGCGGGGTTCACGGCTCCGGGATAGCAAGGAAAGATGGCGGCTGCCAATCACGATACGAGGACGGGCCGGAAACCCGGGAAGGATTTTTCGTGCAAGGCACTTTTCGAGTCATAGACTCCCGAGTCCGTCATGCGTTCTGTCGTTGCCATATTTCTCGCCCTGGGTTTGATCGCGGCCCAAATCGCGCATGGAGGAGTCCTGGCGCCTTTTTTGAGTCTGCCAGCTTATGCCCTTGTGGGAATGGCGGGGATTTTCTCATTACCGGGAGCGATTTCTGGCTTGCGGGGCTCCGCGCCGTCCGCCGTGGTGCCGATTCTGGGTTTTGCCGGATATCTCGTATGGCGGTGCACCGTCCGCGTGCCCGATCCAGTGCTCGCTTCCGCCGATTTTGCCACGGTACTCGGTTGCCTGGCGGCTTGGGGGGCGGTGACGAGCGGGATGAATAGCAATGGCAGTCGCTTTCTTTGGCTTTCAATCTGCGGGGCCGGGGCAATTCTACAGGTTGGCATTGCGCTATGGCAGATGAATCATTCTGGATTTGGAGGGCCGTGGTGGTTTTCACAAGATCTCCGGTCTCTATACGAAAATCGATTTGCAACACGTGCTAGGGGGTCCTTTCTCAACCCGAATCAGTTTTCCTGGTTGATGAACGCGATGGCTCTATTGCTATTGAGCGTCGGAGCTTGGGGGCGCATCCGGCCGCTTTGGCGTGTCATTGTTCTTTATTTCTCGGCGGTCTTCGTTGTGATGTCTGTTTTGTCTGCCAGCCGAGGGGGCCTGATCAGCCTCGCTGGAGGGGTCTTTCTCTTTGCGGGTGTGAGCTTCGGAGCGGTTTTTTTTGTGTTGCGGCGGCAGCGGGGATTGATTCTGGGAGGGGCGGTATTGGCCCTGATGTTTTGCGGTTTGGCCGGATATTTCGCGTTTTCCATGAGCTGGGTCGCCCAAGGAAGGCTCGATTCTCTTACCGTGCCGGATGTGCGCTCGTTTTTTATCGAGCACGCCGTGCGGCTGTTTCAGTCCCATCCGTTACTGGGTGCAGGTCCAGGGATGTATCGATATGCGGCGCGGCTTTATCGGGATCCCCATCAGCCTGGGGATGCAGTTTTTGCCCATAACGATTGGAGCCAATGCCTTGCGGAGTATGGCATCGTCGGGTTTGGTCTGCTGCTGCTGGTTTTTATTTGCGGCCTGAGCGCGGGCATCTGCAATTTTACCAGATATATTCGGGCCAGCGAAGCTGTAGGGGGGCTGACGAGTACTCGTGGGGCTTTTGCATTGGGCGGCAGCTGCGCGTTGATGGTCTTCGGGATTCATAGCCTGACGGACTTCAACTTCCACATTCCGGCGAACGCTTTAGTGGGAGCGATGATGCTGGGACTCGCCACTGCGCCCGGTCCGGAGCGATCCGCCAGGCGGGTATGGCAATCTTTGACCGGGGGACTTTCGGTCGTAGGTTTGACCGGAACCACGGCGGTGTTGGTTCTCTTTTTAAATCACGAAGTACGCCCCCAATGGGAGACATTGAAGGCGCAGAATGACTTCGCGCGTAGTGATCTCGACGGCGTTTTGGAACATACGCAGAGGGCTTTGCAAGCGGATCCCGAGTCAGCGATAGCTTTGAGCCTGCGCGGCAAAGCGCTCTTTGAGTACGAGGCCTGGTTGGAATCCCGGCGAACGGATTTGCCAGAGCTTCCCACGGATGATGACTCCTCTGCCGGGACGGACGATGGCTCTTCGGGAACCACGGAGGCAGCCGATGACAAATCTGATTCGGCGGCCGCTGACGATACGGAAGCTCAGCCGTTGCTATCCGATGCACGGCGAAACGAACTCTGGCAAGAAGCTCTGAAATGTTATGCGCACGCGGCAAAGATACAGCCGATGGAACGGCTATCTCATATCGGAGTCGCCAAGGCCTGGGTCGAGTTGGGGGCGCAGAAACGAGCTCGAGATTCTTATGTCCAGGCGATCCGACTTGATCCCAATGACAGCTTCCCTTGGGCGGCTTACGGAGATTTTGTGCAAGATCAGGACCAAATCGCGAGCGCTATGCAGATATACGCGATCGGAGCTGGGCTCCCCGATGGTCAGTACGCTCTCGACCAATATAATTCGTTGAAGGAAGATCTAAACTCCGACACAGAGGATACGCAATGAGGCTTGCGATTTCACTCATGCTCGCTTTTCCGATTGCCTCGATGCTGGGACAATCGACACTCGACAGTGAACCGTTGGATCCAGTTTCTCAGCAGGCTTTCGCCACGGAGCCGTCCGCTCAATCGGAGGCATCATCCCCGAGCCAAACTGATGTTTCGGCGTCTTCTGCGTCCACCTCGGCGACCCGCGAGGGGGCTGTGATGGCGTCCGGAGTCGACGAATCGTCTTTCGACACCCCGTCTCTGCTCGATCGCCTCACAGATCAGGTTGCAAGCTTGTTTCCCGTAGGTGTCCCTGGGGCGCGGGACAAGGTAGTGTTAACTTTGGCCACATCTTTGGGCTACGATACAAACGTGCTATACACGGCGCACAACCAGATCAAAAGTGCGACGGCAAATGCGAATGCCGTTTTGGATTACAAGTTCGGCTCTCCGAGACTAAAGCTTCAAACACAGTTATCGGGCGGGACAACCTACTATAATAATCGGCCAGGTGATTCCGATGATCAAAATTTTCGTTTGGTTTTGGGTGCGGATTATCAAGTGAATCAAAGATTGACGATCAGTTTTAATACAGACAGTGCTTATCTAGCTCAGCCTGATCCTCAACTCGTAGGAGGGGTGTCGCAATATCAAGGCAGTTACTTCTACACCGATACCAGCTTGGGCCTGCAGTATAGCCTCCGCCCGAGATGGGCGCTTACGGCGAGCTTCGAAGCCAACAGCACGAATTATGACGAGGAAGCGGTGAATAAATTCTCCGGCTATTCTCAACAGGTGTACTCGCTGGGCGCCAATTTTCTTTTTTCTCCCCGATCGACGATCATATTCCAATATCGGTTTAACCCGATTCATTATTACACCGACGGTTTGGGGTCGGACGGACATTACCTGACGCTAGGCCTCACTCAGATTCTCTCACCCAAGCTGACGCTGTCACTTTCGGGTGGTGCGGAATATCGAAAGCTAAAAAGCACGGTCGATAACGGTCGCGATTCCTATCTGGGGCCGTTTTTTGAAGGCAATCTGGCATATCAGTCGGGCCCGGATTTCGTGATCAACGGAAACATGAGATTCGGAACGGAGCCCTCCGGAGCGGCATCCGTGTCGATTCGAACAACCTTTCGTACTGGGCTGAGTGTCTCCAAGACGTTCGGAAAACATTTCGAGTTTGGCGGGGGCTTGTTTTACTCGAGGAGTGACAATGATCAACCGGCCCCTGCCACCGATTTTACCCAGGATTTTTTCTCTGGTTCATTGGATTTCAAATACCGTTTCTCCCGAGCCACAGCTTTGACATTGCACTATGACTACAACGTGGCGACGGCGAGCATTCCTGACTCCGGCTATACGCGTGGCTTTAGTTCAATCGGCCTTGAAGTCATCTTCTGAGCTACAGACATTGACACTGCTGCTCTCCATGCGTAATTGAACGGACTTTTTCTCTCCAATGGCCCAAACGAGTTCACCGTCCGAGACGCAGTCGCACCATCTTTTCGACTATGTGCGAATCCTCAGCGTTCGCTGGCCGCTGGTATTGACGGTCTTCCTGTTGGTCGCTACTTCGGCGACCGTCATCACGTTCCTCCTTCCGAAGCAGTATACTTCCGAAGCACTGATCCAGGTTCAGGAAAATGCTGACTTCGAGATCTTCCAGAGCAAGGGGCCCAGCTCCATCGACCCAAGATTTACGACCACGCAATTCGAAATCATTCGCAGCAAGGAAATCCTCAAGCCTGTGATCGAGAAGCTCGGTCTCGCCAAGGAATGGGCTGAGAAATACGAGATCAAGACGCCCGAGCAGGTCTACTTCAAGCTTTTGAAGATGATCAGCCTTGAAGAGCTGCGAAACACGAACCTGATCTCCATCTCCGTACTCAGCCGAGGAAAGAAGGAAGCGGCAGACATCGCCAACGCGGTCGCTGAAGAATACCAGCAGGCACGGATCAAGGAGCAGCAAAGCTGGACAGCGAGATCGCTCTCGTCTCTCGACGACGAGGTTGAAAAGCTGCGCGCGAAAACGGAAACGCTACGCAAGCGTGCGTCGGATATTCGCATTCAAAATCAGATTTACGACCTTAACCCGGAAAGCGTCGAAGATGCGATGCAGGCCAGTGACAAGGTCATGATGAATGTCGAGGAAGAGGTCAGCGCCCAAAGGCTGAAGACTGCCTCTTTGAGAGCCCAGCACGACCAACTCGCCAAGCTCAGCGACGACTCGATCATGCGTACGATCGCGACGCTGGGGGTGGACGACGATACGATCAAACAGATTCTTCCGCTGTATCAGGAGGCCAGGTCTGAGCAGGCAAGATTGCTTGAAGGCGGCTACGGTAAAAATCATCCGAACGTCAAAGCGCAGACGGCCAAGATGGATGCCTACATGGACCAGCTGAAGAACCAGATCGTGAGTTTGCGATCGGCCTTGGAAGTCCAATTGACTATTGAGGAAGAGTCGCTCAAAAGCCTCGAGGAGAAGCTGAGCGAGAGTCGCGCGGAGCAGCAGCAGGGCCGCACAAAATCCGCGACTTATTACGAAGCGAAGAACGATTACATTCAGTCAAAGAAAGTTCTGGAGGCTGCGGAGACCCGTTTCCGTACGGAGATGATGCAGCGCAGCATGCCCCTCAATCCTGCGGTGATTTGGGAGAGGGCGGAAGAAGCGGAAAGCCCATCCCGCCCGCGCGTTTTTCTGAACATCGCTCTGGGCGTGTTTTTTGGAGTGGTCCTTGGGCTCGGATTCGCCTTCTTCATCGAGTACCTCGACACAAGCGTCAAGACGATGGAAGACATCGAACGCTACTTCGAACTGCCGGTGCTGGCGGTGATACCGAAAGGTATCGGGGTTCTCATGGATCTGCCGCCGGATGCGCCGGATGGCGAGCCATATCGAATTCTGCGCACGAACGTGGAGTTCAATCGAAAAGATCCGTCGGCGAATGTGATGACCCTCGTCAGCGGCGGCCCAGGCGAAGGCAAGTCCACTACGCTCGTCAATCTCGCCTACGCTTTTTCACAGTCCGGTATGAAGACCCTGATCGTGGATGCCGATTTGCGTCGCCCGCGGCAGCATTCGATTTTCAAAGTCAGTAACAGCAAGGGATTGACGGATTATCTCTCGAAAGGTGTTCCGATCGATGAACTGATTCAGCCGACAAAAGTTGAGAATTTGCAAATTGTCCCCAGTGGCAAGCTGCCGGCCGGCGCGATCGCGATGTTGAACTCCCGTCGTATGATGACCCTCATCGAGGAATTGAAGGTGCGTTACGACATGGTGCTGATCGACGCGCCTCCAATTCTTGGCATCAGCGACTCATCGGTGATCGTTCGTGCGGTCGATTTGACGGCGATCGTCATCCAGCATCGTCGCTTCCCTAGGGCTATGCTCATGCGAGTGAAGAATGCCGTGTTGAGTGCAGGTGGCAATCTGCTTGGGGCTGTCCTGAACAACGTGGACATCCGGCTCGACCAGTACTACCAATACCAGACAAATTACACCGGCTACTATAGCTCTCCCACTCAGGACGATGGGGAGTACAAGGGCAAGGGCGGAGGAACGAAGCCAGCGAAAGTTACTCCGCTGGTTGCGCCTGTCGCCAAGGGTGGTCACTCCAAGGATCAATATTAAGTCGTTATTTATGCGTTTTTGGTATCTTGCCGCCACGGCGGCCTGTCTCCTCATGGCTGGATGTGCCACCTCGAAATCCGGGAAAACCGCCTCGGCTGACAACGGTGTCCCGACTTTGAAAGACTTGGGTGGGGACGTTGAATTCAATGCCGCTTCCAATCTTCGTTTGCGTGCTGGCGATACTCTCGAGATCCGGCTGGGGGGCGTACCGAGGGAAGAGATCGACCAGGTTGCGGGAACCTACTCGGTTGATACGGAAGGGTATGTAAACATTCCGCAAGTCGGCCGGATTCGGGCAAGTGGCGAGACGCAGGAAGCCCTGCAGATGGCGATTGAAAAGAAATACCGCGATCAGGCGGTGTATACAAATCCGACCATCACGGTGGTGGTGCCGATGGCCACCCGGTTCGTCAACGTCGGCGGAGAGGTGCGCTTGCCGCAACGAATTGCCTACACTCCCGATCTCACCGTACTGGCTGCGATTTCGGCGGCTGGTGGCTTCACCGAGTATGCGTCCCAGAGCCGCATCAAGCTGTATCGCGACATGAAGGCAGTGCCGATCGACATCCGGAAGATTCGCAAGAACCCTGGCCTCGATATCCCGCTGCAGCCTGGTGACACGGTCGAGGTGATGCGAAGCTTCTTCTAGGAAGTTTCGATCAGAGCGCGGTTTTTCCAAAAATAGCCCGCGCCCGAAAAGACCGTGAGGGCGGTGGTAATGCCGACCATGGTCACGCCGACATTACTCCACGCCCATGGTACCCATGAGAGCCGTTGAGAGTTCCAATCGCCGAGGGCCAGGAGCAGGAGGAAAAAGATGATCGTGCCCATCTGCCACGCGGTTTTATGTTTGCCCAGCTTCTCCGCGGGCAGCACTACTCCTTTTGCGCCAGCAAGCAGACGAAGGCCGGTGATCAAAAATTCACGGGCGATTATCACGATGACCACCCAGGCAGGAATCGCGTTGGTGGGAATCAGGCAGATGAAGGCTGCTGCCGTAAGGATCTTGTCGGCCAGCGGATCCATCAGTTTGCCGAAATCCGTGACCAATCCGTATCTGCGTGCAATCTGGCCATCCAGGTAATCCGTCGCGGTAGCCACCAGGAAAAGCGCCAGAGCCAGGGTGTGCGCGAAGGGGAAATCCACCGAGAGGCATGCCACGAAGAAAATGCTCAGGACAAGGCGGGCGACGGTGAGCTGGTTTGGAAGATTCATCGCGGGAGGAAGAGAAAACCGCAGTGGCGCGGTGAGCGCAAGGTTACGTCGAGGTGGAGTTGAAAATGGGTTTTTTCCAAATCGGCGCGCGGCGCTTGAGCTCTTCGATCAAAGCGCGGCTGGCCGCGTAGGCGCCGTCGCGATGCGCACAGTATACTCGGGCGAAGAGCGAGGTCTCGCCGCTCGGGACGAAGCCGACGCGATGGGCGAGCCGGCAGGCACGGACCTCGGGATGTGACGCGGCCACATCGGCTACGATCCTGCGCAATTCTTTTTCCGCCATACGAGGGTGAGCCTCGTAGTGAATGCCGTCGAGAAGCCGGCCGTCCTCCAAGGGGCGGACAATGCCAAGGAAGTCGATGGCCGCCCCGCAATGATGCGGATCGAGTTCCGCCGAGGGCACGACGATCCTCTCGCGGGTGATCAGGATTTCACAAAAGTCCATTGCGCCGAAGCTGGAGGGAAGGATAACCTTTTCCGCTCACACTGCATTCCCCTTATTTTTTAAATGAGCAATAGCGACATCGGTTTGATCGGCCTCGCCGTCATGGGCGAGAATCTAGTCCTCAACATGGAGAGCAAAGGCTTCTCCGTGAGTGTTTACAACCGCACCACGGCGGTCACGGAGAAGTTCGCCGAGAGTCGTGCCAAGGGGAAAAACATTCTGCCGACGAAGACGCTCGAGGAATTCGTTGCCTCGCTCAAACGACCGCGCAGAGCCATGATCATGGTGAAGGCCGGTGGGCCGGTGGATGCCGTGATCGATCAGCTCGTGCCTTTGCTCGAGAAGGGGGACATCATCATCGACGGGGGAAACAGCCTTTGGACGGACACGCAACGCCGCGAAAAGGCGCTCAAAGAGAAAGGACTCCACTACGTCGGGACCGGTGTTTCCGGCGGCGAGGAGGGCGCACTCAAGGGGCCATCGATCATGCCTGGTGGCTCGAAAGAGTCCTGGGAAGCGGTTGGTCCGATTTTCCAGAAGATTTCCGCCTTTGTGGAGGGCGAGCCCTGCTGCCGTCACATGGGACCGGATGGCGCCGGTCACTATGTGAAGATGGTGCATAACGGCATCGAGTACGGCGACATGCAGCTGATCTGCGAGGCCTACGCGATCTTGAAGGCGACGATCAATCCGAGCGCCGATGAATTCCACGAAATCTTCGCCACCTGGAACAAGGGGGAGCTCAACAGCTACCTCATCGATATCACGGAGCAGATTTTTGCGAAGAAGGACGACGAGACCGGCCAGCCGATGGTCGATGTCATTCTCGACAAGGCCGGCCAGAAGGGGACGGGCAAATGGACGGTGGGCAACGCGGTCGAGCACAGTGTCGTCCTCTCCACGATCAATGCCGCCGTCGAGGCGCGCATCCTGTCGTCGATGAAGACCAAGCGTGTCGCGGCGAGCAAGATCCTGCCTGCCTGGGAGGCACCCGCCTTCTCGGGGGATCGTCAGCAGCTCATCGACGACGTGCGCGACGCTCTCTATGCGAGCAAGATCGTGAGCTATGCCCAGGGACTCGACCTTCTCGGCACGGCGAGCAAGTTTTACGACTGGCATCTGAACTTCGGCGACATTGCCACGATCTGGCGTGGCGGCTGCATCATCCGGGCTGTGTTTCTCAACCGGATTAAAGAGGCCTATGAAGCCTCTCCGGATCTCGAGAACCTCATGCTGGCGCCGTTCTTCACCGACGTCTTTGCAAAAGCCCAGGCCGGCTGGCGCCGCGCGATCGTGGCTGCGGTCGAGTGCGGGGTGGCCGCACCGGCTTTCACGGCCAGCCTCGGCTACTACGACAGCTACCGTGCGGAGCGCTTGCCGGCGAACCTGCTCCAGGCCCAGCGCGATTTCTTTGGCGCGCACACCTACGAGCGCCTGGACAAGCCTGCCGGCGAGTTCTTCCACACGAACTGGACCGGCCACGGAGGCACCACTGCCTCGACCACCTACACGGCCTGACGGCCCAGACGCGGCTCGCACGGGTAACCTCCTCTCGAGATTGCCCGGCGGGGACACGCTCTTACGATGACTGATGCCGCGGAGAGATCCTCCGCGGCATTATCGTTTCTGGCGCCAGGCTTCAGGACGAGACGCCGCTCAATGGGTGATGGCGGACGGCATCCCAGGCAGTTTCCTGAATCACTCGATTGAGCTCAGGGGTTTTCCAATTGGGGTTCGAAGAGTTCTTCAGTACGTCCGGCAAAGGGAGGCCGACGGGGCTGCGTCGATAAATCACCGCGAAATGGCAGTAGGCGACCAGTGCCTCCAGAGGAGCTTGGGGATGGCCGAGCTTATCCGTGAACAGCTCCGACTGTTTTTTGATGCCGGGGACTTTCCCTGCCATGACTTTTTCCCGGAACGCGACGACGGCCTGGCCGACGGGCGCAACAAAGACGACCTGCTTGCCGAACTGCGCATTCAACTTGCGGACATAGTCGTCCATCTCCTTGAAGTAGGGGCGGTGCAAGGCCTCGAGCTTTGAGGCGGTCGCGGCGTCGAAGTTCACGGAGTTCTGATCTCCCGTAAATGGCCACTCGAACTTGTCCCACGGGATCCAGAACTCCTGGAGCGACATGCGGAAGTCGGGATTGTGCGCGAAGCCGAGCTTCGCGAATTTCTCGATGCCATCGTCCGGATGCAGCATGCATGCGAGGGTGAGCACATCGACATTCCCGGCCGTCAGCGCGGCTTTCGCGGCGTTCTTATCGTCGGGTACGTCCCAGTGTTGGATGGCCATGCTGCCACCGATCTTCGACTCGCCGACGATTTCATGTCCGGAGATGCCGGCGCTCTCGGCCATGTTCTTGAGGATCGGGGCAACGAACCAGGCATGGAAGCTGTTACCAGCCGTGAAAACGCGCTGACCTTTGGTAATAGGGTCCGCTTGTGCTGGCGCTGTCGCGAATGCATGCGCGCAAAGCAAGGCGACCACGATGAATCTTGGAGGGAAACAAAGTTTCATAAGGGGATACTGGTATCGCAGCAGCGATCGTTTCGGGGAAGGGCTTTTTTTACCGGGAATCGATGAAGGTCTCGATGGCGGCCCGGGCGGTATTCGTATGCACGGCGACGACCTGTGACGTGTCTTTCGTATAGCCGCCGGCGAGCACCCACGCGATGGGAATGCCGGCGGCTTTTGCAAACGCGAAGACCCGGCGATCGCGCTCGAGGAGATCCTCGTGGCCGAGATCGAGCGGTGAGTAGGGATCTTCGCGGAGGGGATCGGCGCCCGCCTGATAGAGGATCAAGTCCGGTCGGCCATCATGAAGAAGGCGTGGGAGGGCTTTCTCGAGGATGGCGAGCATTTCCTCCCCCCGGCAGCCATTGGCGAGGATCGCCTCGGAATGGTTTGGCCCAGCGGGATGTCGAATCGTCTCGACGTCACGGTGAGGTACATTTTGCCAGTAGTCGTTGCCGTAGATGGAGAGGGCAAATATCCAGTCCCGACTTTCGGCGAGGGATGCGGTGCCGTTGCCGTAGTGAAGATCCATATCCAGCACGGCCGCCCGGCGGATGCGTCCTTCGGCGCGTAGTTTCTCCAAGGCGACGATGAGGCCGTTGAACGTGCAGAAGCCTTCGCCATGATCCTCACAGGCATGGTGGAATCCGCTGGCCAGAGCGGCGGAAACTCCACGATCGAGAGCCATCTTTGCCGCGGCGTAGACGCCGCCATTCGTGAGGCAGACAGAGGGATACAATTCCGCCGACCAGGGGAATTTTTGTGACTCCGCGAGAGCGCGAGGCTCACCGGTGCGGATGGAGCGGATGTATTCCGCAGTGTGGACGCGGCGAAGGTCCTCCTCCGTGATCGGCTCTGGCGCGATGATTTCCAGACGTGGATCGTCCCGCAGCGCGTCGGCCACGAGGCGGAACTTCCGAATCGGCATGATGTGATCCCCGATCGGGGCCTCGAATCCGGCGTCATGAAAAATGCGGAGCGTCATAATGTGGTGGGAGGAAGAAGGGCGATCCGTTCCTCGCCACGAGGAAAGTGCGCGAGATGGTCCCAGACGCATTTCATATCCCGGGCACGGAATTCCGTGGCGTACATTTGATACAGGCTGGTCACGATGCCATGAACCGTCTCGGCGCGGATCTTCGTCTCTGACTCGCGCCCCACTTTGCGTACGAGGAGATCGAGGGTGATCGGTTCGGGCCCGGCGGAGGCATCGATTTCCGCGAAGGGACGGAAGTCCGGCTGGAGATAGTTGATCCTGGATGGATCGATTTTCCGGTAGCCGGCTTTTTCGTAGGCGGTGAGCCTGACGGTGCGAGCCTCATTGGAGGGATCGGCCGGTTCCATTTCTCCGACGAGGTAAACCTGGCTCCCGGTCGGCAGTCCCTGGGCGGTGAGGCAATGGCGGGCGGTCTGGATGGGAAGCGCGCGCAACCATCCGGCGATGCCGGAGCGTCGATACGGTCGCGCGACGAGATTGTGCGAGAGATGCACGACCGCCATGGACATCCCAGGACGGACAATGGCGGTTTGGTCGCGCACGGCGACGAATTCTCCATTTCTGGTGACGAGGAGCAACTCGTAGAGGAGAGCGATGCCATGGGACGGAGAACTGGGATCCCATTTCATGCGGTCGGCCAGTACCTCGGGCTGCTCGAGTTCGTCGCTGGCATCGAATTCCTGCCAGAGGGGATCGAAAGCTTGGGGAAAAAGCGGATCGTCGATCGACCGGATGCGGTGCAGCTCAAATCCCGACCAGTCCAGACCGGCGCTTTTGGCGTCCCCGGGGGCGAGGTCGGAGGGGATCATCCACGGCTGGAGCATGATCCAATGTAAGCCTCAGTGCGGCTTCAATCGATAGCGGAGTTCGGGCGAAGGCTCGAGGAGGTCGTGGGGGGCGCCTTGCGCCACGGAGCGGCCAGCCTTGAGGACGAGCAACTGGTCGCAGAGCAACTGGACTTCCTCGGTGGAGTGCGTGACGTAGAGCATGGGGATGCCGATCTCATCCCGAACGCGCAACAGATAGGGGAAAATGCGCTCCTTGAGCGATTGATCGAGACTCGAGAGCGGCTCGTCGAGCAACAGCAGGGACGGCTGGGCGACCATGGCCCGGGCGAGGGCGACACGTTGTTTTTCGCCTCCGGAGAGAGTGGCTGGCAGGGCATCGAGGAGGGGTGCAATCTCCAGGAGGTCGCACATCCCCTTGAGCAACCGATCGTCGGCCACCGGCATTCCGTAACGGAGGTTGGCACGTACACTGAGATGAGGGAAGAGCGCCAGATCCTGAGGGACATATCCGATGCGGCGCTGCCGGGCGGGGATCCACAAGGAGGTGGCGCTGTCGGACACGACGCGATCGTTCAGGAGGATCCGGCCGCGGCGGGGGCGCCGAAGGCCGGCGATGATTTCCAGCAAGGAAGTTTTCCCCGCACCGGAAGGCCCGAAGATGGCGATGAGCCGGCCATCGAGGACGCAGTCCAGGGAGAGCGCGAAATCGCCCAGAGGCTCATGGAGATGGTCCAGGGTCAGCTTCATGCCGTGAGCACGCTCCGGCGTACCAACCAATCGCTGCACCAGACGGCTCCAAAGGTGATGATCACCGAGACGGTGAGAAGCAGCCAGGCATGGGAGTCGTGCCCGAGCTGAATGTCACTATAGATCGCCGTGGAGAGGGTGGTCGTGAGCCCCGGGATGTTTCCGGCAACGAGAATCGTCGCGCCGAATTCTCCCAAAGCCCTGGCGAAGGCGAAGACCACTCCGGCCATGATTCCCCGTGCCGCAAGGGGGAGCGTGATGGTGGCGAGGACCCGCAGAGGAGATGCCCCCAAGGTCGCGGCGACCTTCTCGAAACGGGGATTCACGGACTCGAAGGCCGTGCGCGCTCCCCGGACCAGGAGGGGAAACGACATGACCGCCATCGCGGCCACGACCGCCTTCCAAGTGAACACGACGGAGATGCCGTGAGTCTCGAGCCAGTTGCCCAGAGGGCCGCGCCGTCCGAAAAGCTTCAGGAGGATCAAGCCTGTTGCCACTGGCGGCATGACCAACGGGAGTGCGACAAGCGTCTCGACAACCGTTTTTCCCGGCCACGATTTGCGCGCCAGCAGCCATGCGAGAGCCGCTCCGGGCAAAATCCCCAACGTCACGGCCAGGACCGCCGCGCCAAGAGTGAAGAAGATGATCTGTGCGTCGGATTCCTGCACGAGCCCTACGCTAGCGGGACCTCGTGCGAAAATCGGGCAAAATCAGCGCCAGACCATCAAGCAGTCGCCCACAGGGAAACGCTCGGGTGGCGAAACCGCTCACTGCGAATGGTTGTGCAAATCTGCCGGTGCAACTTCGCCGCGTGCTGATGCCACGTCTGACTGTCCGGCAGACGGGACAGGCGGTCCATCATGCGTGCGATTTTTTTCAGGCGCTCCCGGCGTTCTTCCCGTGGCAGGATCAACCGGCCGCCTTCCCGAACGGTGTTGTCGAGAAGGGATTGGCCGAATTTTTCCGCGAGGGATGCCAATGTGGTCTGTCGGGGAGTCATTAGATGCGTCGGTTGACCCCGCCTGCCACGAAGGAGAGGACGAACAGAACCAGGAAGACAAGGAAGAGCACTTTTGCGATACCGGCCGCGGTGCCGGCAATGCCGCCGAATCCAAGGAGAGCGGCGATAAGAGCAATGATCAGGAATGTGATGGCCCAGCTTAACATAAGATTTTCGGTTGAGTTTCGGTTGCGCCTTATGTGATAGCGACCATCGTGCCAAACTAGCTTGATATTATCGTAAATATCTAAAAGTAAAATACTTATGATGATTTGATTCCGGGATACTTCCTGAGGTTTTTCGGGATTTTACGGGCAAAATGCAATATCCAACGATGCGCATTGCGCAATCTGCACGGCTAGTCAGCCATGCGATTGTCCGAGTGCGAGAAAACCTTGAAGAGCTCGGTCGACGAGGCGATCGAGATGCTTCGGGCATGCACTTCGGCGGCTCGGACGAACAATTCGCCGGCTCTGTCCGCCTGTCCATCACGTTCGTAGAGAGCCCCGAGCAGCAGGATGCTCTGGAGGTCGTTCGACTCGGAGGTCAGCATTTGGAGGGCGATCCTGGCTTCGTCGTGGCGGCGTTGGGAGAGGCAAAATTTCGCATAAGCACGCAGCAGACCGTTCGGAATTTCCGACAGGCTGCCGTAGGCGGACTGGGCGAAGCGGACGTGGCGGCTCAGTGCGTGATTCACCGCGTAGCGGAGCTGGGTCGGCTTGATCGGCTTGGTGAGGAAATCCGTGATCCCCGCTCCGATCGCGGCCACCGCGGTCTGGTGGTCGGCGAACGCGCTCGCCAGGACGATGGGGGCGGTAAAGCCGCGGGATCTGAGTTCCTCGGCCGCCTGAAGGCCGTCCATACCCGGCATCCGCAGGTCGATCACGACACAGTCGGGCTGGATCTTCATTGCCCGCTCCACGGCTTCGGTACCGTTTTCCGCCATCTCGACTTCGAAGCCGGCGGAGCGCAAGGCGACGGAGAAACCGAGACGGATGGTTTGTTCGTCGTCGACGACGAGGATGGGGTTCGTGGTGAGGGAGGTCATGAGGCTAGAGGAAGTTCACAATAAAATCGGGTGGCGACATTGGGCACGCTCTCGACGCCGATGCGCCCGTCGTGGGCATGGACGACCTCCCTTGCAATCGAGAGACCGAGGCCCACACCTTCGACCCGCTGGCCGGGAGAGCGAAAGAATTTATCGAAAATGCGCGCGTGAAACTGGGAGGGGATTCCCGGGCCGGAATCGATGACGGAAAGGCGGACGAACTTGTTTCCGACCCGATCCGCCGTCAGTCGCACGGTGGAATGCTCCGGGGCAAATTTCAGGGCGTTCGAGGTGAAGTTCCCGATGACATGAATCATGCGTCCGCTGTCTGCGAGCACCGGGGGAAGTTTGTCGTCGGCGTGCACGGAGAGCGTGATATTTCGCCCGACAGCGTGAATTTGAAAAGCGTCGCGGGTCTCGGTTAGCAGATCTCGGGGCGGCACCGGCTGCAGGTCGAGCTGCGTGCGTCCGGCTTCCATGCGCGAGAGTTCCAGCAGGCTGTTGAGCGTGGTGAGGAGGCGCTCGCAGTCGTCGCAGGCGGCCTGCACCATTTCCTCCTGCATTTTCGTGAGGTCGCCTCCGCTTTTCTCGAGCAGCAGGTGCAGGATCATGCGAATACCGGTCAGCGGCGTCTTGATCTCATGGCTGATCGTCGAAATGAGATTGGTCTTCATGTCGTCGAGCCAGCGAAAGCGGGTCACGTCGATCAGAATGACGGCGGCTCCGGCGAAATCTCCCTCGGGAGAAAAGATGCGGAGGATTCGGGGCAGGTAGTGGGCTTCGCGCTCGCCGACGCGAAAGAGCAGCGCCTCCCGAGGGCCTTCCGGGAGGTAGTCGACGCGATTGGCCCGGACTTGCTCCAGCCGCTCGAGAATCGGAGGTGGCAGGGAGGCTGAGCTGTCGACGCTCGAGAGGAACGATTCCGCAGCCTCGTTGGTGACCCAGATTTCATAGTCCGCGTCGAGAAGCATCACGGGATAGGGAAAGGCGGCGATGGCCTCGCGGAGGGAGCGATTCAAGTGAAGAATCGTCTCGTCCGTATCGCGGCGGTAGGTGCGCAGCTCTTCGGCCATCGCGTTGAACGTTTGGGCGAGCAGCCCGAGTTCGTCGTTCGACCGGACCGGGACGCTTTGCTCGAAATGGTGGTCGCGCACCGCGTTGATCGAGCGGGTCAGATCTTCAATAGGCGCAACGAGGGAGCGTCCGAGTCGATAGTAGGTGTAAATGAAGGCGCCGATCGCCGCGACCATGGCGCCGATGAGGAACTTGATCGTGTCGGAGGCCACCGTGTCCGCGTGAGTCTGGGCGTCCATCATCTGCCTCTCGTTGGAGGTGAGGATTTCTTCGGTCGTTTCCGTCAGGCCGAGGAGCTTGGGCTGAAGTGTGAGCCGGAGCGCGTTATAGCGATCCTGAGCATCCGGTGGGAGGGCGAGGATCTGGCGCAGGGTTGAAAGGTAGTCGGATACCTCGTCCGACAGCTTGTGGACTTCGGCTGCATTTTCCCTGGGCGTGAGCAGGCGCAGCGCGGTGAGCGTGCGCTCGAGCGGGGGCTCGTACTGGGTCTCGAGCGGGTCCGGGCCAACGGCAAGGGTGTCGGCGAGCTTCGGTTTAAGATACGCGACATTCATGCGCAGCATTTCGAGCCGGATGCTGTGGGCCTCGCGAATGGCCTCATAATTGTCGCGGAGGATGGAGTTGATGTCGGACTGCAGGCGGACGATGAGCCAGATGCTGTAGCCGCCGACGGCCATGAGCAGGACGAAGATGGAGACCATCCCGATCAACAGCCGCCACCTAAGCATGGCCGCTGCGCTCCCATTTCTTCCGCTTGCGGTAAAGGGTAGCCGGGTCGATGCCGAGGATGCGGGCGGCGGATTCCTGGCTGTCCGCGATCTCGAGGACACGCTCGATGTGAGAGCGCTCGATTTGCTCGATCGATACCAGGGCGCCGACATGCAGGCCGGGTGCCGCCGGAGCGGCGGCGGTGCCCGTTTCGAAAAGATCGGTGGTCCGAAGCTTGCCGCCCCGGGCGAGGATCACCGCCCGCTCGATGACGTTGCGAAGTTCCCGCACGTTTCCCGGCCAGGGATGGGAGAGCAATCTTTTCCGCGATTCGTCGTCGAAGCCGTCGACCTGATTTCCCACCTGGCGCGCAAAAAACGTCAGGAAGTGATCGGCGAGCCTCAGCAAATCACTGGGGCGCTGACGCAGCGGCGGCATCGTTACGGAAATGACGTTGAGCCGGTAGTAGAGATCCTCCCGGAAAGTCCCGGCGGCGACGGCGGCCGAGAGATCGCGATTGGTGGCCGCGATGACGCGCACATCCGCGGTGTGGGTCTTGTTTTCGCCGACGCGTTCGTACTCGCGATCCTGGAGGAGCCGGAGGAGCTTGGGCTGGATCTCCAGAGGAAGTTCTCCGATCTCATCGAGGAAAAGCGTGCCTCCACGGGCGGCGGCAACCTTGCCCCAAGTGTCTTTCACGGCTCCGGTGAAGGAGCCCCGCAGGTGACCGAAGAGCTCGCTCTCCAACAGCTCACGCGAAAGGCTCGGGCAGCTCACGGTGACAAACGGCCCATCCGTCAAATGGCTCCGATCATGCACGGCACGGGCGACCAGGCTTTTGCCGGTGCCGCTTTCACCGAGAATCAGCAGGGAGGCGGGCGAGCGCGCCGCACGGAAAAGCACATCGTAGACGTGCGCGACCCGAGGGTCGTCCGACTCGAAATCGGCCCCCGGTGATGAACCGGCCATCGCGCCCTCGAGATTTTCGATCCGTCGCTCCAGGGTGCTGGATTTGCTGACGCGGCTGATGATGAGACGCAACTGTTCGGGAGTGAAGGGCTTCCCGAGATAGTCGGACGCGCCGGCCTGCATGGCTGCGACGGCGGTTTCGATGGACGCGAAGGCGGTGAAAACGACGACGGGCAGGTGCGGCAACGCAGTTCGTATTTCCCGGAGGATTACCAGGCCATCCTCGTCGCCGAGCCGCATGTCGAGAAAGACCAGGTCGTAGATCTCCTCCCGTAGCTTCAGCAGGGCGATGCGGCCGCTATCCGCCGTGTCCGCCTCGTGCCCCTCCGCCCGGATCGCCAGGGAGGTTGCATTCCGGATGCTTCTTTCGTCGTCGACAATCAGGATTTTCATCGCCGCAGGAACGGTCACATGGGTTTCAACGCCGGGTGGTAGGGACGGGCCGCAGGGTCATGCGCCGGGGAATATAGTCCGCCGAACAGAAGCGGGCCATCAGGGGAAATCCCCATTTGAGAGGGCTTAATTACCTGATCTCGTGTGCACTGCGAGGCGCACGAGTTCCCGGCATGAGCCTACGCCGAGCTTGTGTTTGATGGCTTCGCGATGGGTTTCGATCGTCTTCACATGGTTGCCGAGCTCGGCCGCGATGTGATGCTTGTCGAGCCCCTTGCCGAGGGCTTCAAAAATGGTGCGCTCGCGCGGAGTGAGGAGGGCGAGACCTGGCAGGCGGGTTTCGCGTTCGCGCCGGTCCGCCGCGAAAATCCGGTCGAGAGCGGCCAGGAGCTTTTTCGGAGCTTCGCTCTTCTCGACGTAGGCCGAGGCCCCCGCGGCGCGCGTTTCCGGCTCATAAGCCGCACGGTCCAGCATGGACAGGACGATGATTGGGACGTTCGGCTGGATGCGGCGGACTTCGTTGATGATGTCCAGACGTTTGCTGCGTTTGAACATCAGGTCGACGATCACGCAGTCCGCTTCGGCGCGCGAAAGGTGGCGCAGAGCCTGTGCGGGGGTGGCTGCTTCTCCGCAGACTCGATAGCGCCCCGGGAGATCCAGTACCGCACGGAGACCGTCCCGGACGACAGGATGATCATCGATGAGGAAGATTCGGCGGGTGGTGTCAGTGGCGTTCATGAGCAGGTTTCGCAGGGTTTTTCAGAAATCGGCGGTTGAGCTTCCAGGGAGTGCCTGTTCGCAAATCGGCAGCGGACGATCGTGCCACCCGAGGCGCCTGTCAAAAGGCGGAGCGAGCCGCCGATGGCTTCGGCACGGAACTTCATGGTCGGAACGCCCATTCCCGGGATATCGGTCCTCCGCGCGGGATCGATGCCGGTTCCATCATCGGAGATTTCGATGCGATTTTCCGGGCCGGTCACGAGATGGATCCGGATATGCCGGGCTCCTCCGTGGCGGAGGGCATTTGTGCAAGCTTCCTGCGCGATGCGGAACAGGTTGAACGCCACATCGGAGTCCGAAATCGGCGTTGCGAGATCGGACGTGAAAACGCAGTCGACTTCGAAGGCTTCCTTGAAATGGCGGCACAGTCGATCGAATGCGGCGGCAATTTCCGGTCCGTCGATCTGGGGACTGAGCTTGAAGGCAATATCCCGTGATCGCTCGAGGCAGCCCGATATCTGCTCCTGCAGGACATCCAGCTCCTTCGCAAAGGCGGGGGGCGCAGTCTCGCGAATGGCATGCAGCCGGTAGGAAACCCCGGTGAGTTCCTGTCCGAGAGTGTCGTGCAGATCCTGGCCGATTCTCGTTTGCTCCCGGTCGGTGCAGTTGAGCAGGGCAATATGAAGTTCGCGCGTGTCCGTCACGTCGTGGATGAGGAAGTAGGCTCCCTGTCCGCGACGCTGGTCGAAGATGACTCTCAATTCGAAGTGGGCCGGACCTTTCTCGTCCGCGGTCTGAATGAAGAGATCCGCATAGCCCTGGTGCAGGGCCGCTTCGATCCGATCCGCCTCGTCAGGCAGCAGTTCGAGGAGATTGGTTTGCCCTGGAATCAATTGATCCAAGGCTCCCGAGCGCGGGATGGAGCCCTCGATCTCCCGAACCAGCCCCGCCTCGTCGACACGGCCGATGACGATGGGCACGCTTTCGATGAGAGCTTCGCGGATGGATTCCGGAGGTGGGGCGATCATGTCTTCGCACAATGATCGAAAGGCGAAACCTTGCAGGATGCCTCCCCGAAGAAAAATGTGGGCGTTTTGCAAGGACGCCAGCCCGGGCCGTCAGGCGTTCGGGTCGCGCAGCTTGTAGACGATATGGCGGGACTGGAGCCATCTCACTCCGAACATATCCATGGTCGCCTTGATGGCCCGGTTGCCGAGGCCGTACTTGCTGACGCCGAATTTACGGGGGCGGTGATTTACCGGGATCTCCGTAA
>Ga0310811_10000374_pt1 | contig 61173 bp, 63 predicted proteins | sample YCmetagenome_FD_207642 | JGI IMG/M metagenome (GOLD analysis project Ga0310811, IMG submission 207642) | Soil microbial communities from experimental microcosm in Duke University, North Carolina, United States - YC | ecosystem: Engineered > Artificial ecosystem > Soil microcosm > Unclassified ... | reverse complement strand
GGCCGACGTGCACGTCGCTGATCTGCGCGATCGTGAAGCCTTCGAGGGCGGCCGGCAATCCGGGGATCGGCACGTCGACGTTCAGAATGCGAGCGCGGCGCCGCGCGTTGACGAAACCGATCGCGCTGGTCAGCACCGCGGCCGCAATGACCGCGACTGCACTGCCGGTGCGCGCATCGACGAGATCGATCGCGTGCGGCCAGATCGAGTCGATGGTCATCAGCGACGCGAGCACGATATCGCGCACGATAGTGAGCATCAGAAGCGACGAGAAAAAGCCCATCGCCAGCAGGCCTATCCACGCGACGCGGTCGCCGAACGGCTGGCGCTCGATGCGGCGCGCAAGCATGCCCATCGGAATCAGCACGCACGACAGCACGAGCCACAGCACCGCGAGCCACTTGCCGAACGCGGGTACGGGCAGGTCGGGAATGAGCCGGAAGCCAACGTACACGTGCAGCAGTACGCCGATGGTCAGAAAGCGAACGAAGAATGAAAGGCGGGGCATGGGGTAGACGCGGAAAGAGACGACGGGAGGCTCAGGCTGCGGAGCATTCTACCGGTAGCGCGCCAGCTCTGCCGGGCGTCGAATCGATGGCGCGGCATCCATTGCTGCAATGCACCGGCGACAGGTGTCGACGCCGCGAGATGGCGCGAAGGGGCGGACGCTCGCTGCGATCGCGCGATGCAGCACGGCAGGTGCGAGGACGAAGCGCCGGCGAACTGCACCTGCGCGGACGGCACGCGCGTTGCTGTGTGCGGGTTCGAGCGGGCAATTAAACGTCCATTGAAGCCATGCACCGGATGATCTATGCTCGATTCAAGGTCTGTCACGGCGCAGCGAAATCGCGCTTCACAGGCGGGCCGGTTGCGCGGACGCGCACATGGGTGGGGGAGGCATCATGAAAACGATGAAGCCCGTCGGGCACGATCAACAACCCGTTCGCCATGTCGGCTACGAGGGTAGCCACGTGATGTTGCCACTCGTGGTGGTATCGATCATGGCGCTCGCACTGTATCTCGGCGTCAGACATATCAAGTTCTCCGAACTGGGACGAAGCGCGCTGTTCTATGTCGTGATGATGTTCGTCGCGCTCGGTATCGCGGGGCTGTTCGGTTTCGTTGGCGGGTGGCTGCGTTCGCGCACGACCGACGACACGCCCGAGGGCTTCTGCTTCGTCGGCGCGCTGATCGGCGCAGTGGTGTTCTATATCGCGCTGTTCAGCTGATTTGGGAGGCGTGCTGCATCGCGCGTCGCCGCGCGATTCATTCGCACGACCGCATTCCGGATGCGCCCGTGCGACACTGCGAGTCCGATCGCTCTTTCGCTTCGCCCCTTCATGATGTTCGATCTATTCGACGATGCGCCACAACCCGAAGTCGACTGGTATCCGCAATGGCTCGCGCCCGATGCGGCCGCTTCGATGCTCGAGCGCGTGATCGCCGAGACCACCTGGCAACAGGACACCATTCGCACGCCGGGCGGCACGGTCGCGTTGCCGCGCCTGACCGCGTGGCAAGGCGAGCGGGACGCGGTGTATGTGTACTCGGGCATCCGCAACGTGCCGCAGCCGTGGTCGCCCGCAGTCGCGGAACTGCGCGATGCGGTCGATGCGGTGTGCGGCGTGCGTTTTAACAGTGTGCTGCTGAACCGATATCGCAACGGCGCGGACAGCATGGGCTGGCATGCCGACAAGGAGCGCGAGCTGGGCGCGGAGCCGGTGATCGCGTCGCTGAGCCTCGGCGCGACACGCCGCTTCGATCTGCGGCACAACGCGACCGGCGTCGTGCGGTCCTTCCGGTTGTCGAGCGGAAGCCTGCTCGTGATGCGCGGGCAGACTCAGGCGCAGTGGCGGCATCGGGTGCCGAAAGAGAGCGGTATCGCGGCAGAGCGGGTGAATCTGACGTTTCGAATCGTTGCGCCGGGCGTGCGGTGATCTTCATTTTGAGATGATCGACCGAATTTTGCGCATATTTCCGCCGAATGTTGCATTTCTAGCTTTAATGTCTTTCCCGCGGATACGTGAGCTACCAGAAATACGCTTTATGCGCATAAATCCCCGAGCCGGCGTTGCACGATCGCGGCCAGCCGGGTCGCCGCCAACCCGGTTGCGGCGACGGCTGTCACTTCCGGATAGTGTTCGCGCGTAATGTCCGTGAGCACTTCGCCGGGGGGCGCTTCCACGAACACCGTCGCGCCCGACTCGACCATCAACGTCAGCGCGTCGAACCAGCGAACCGTGTGGCTCATGTTGGTCGCGAGGTCGTCGCGGATCGCGTCGCCGCTGCGTAGCGGCCGGCCTCCGCGATTGTCGACGTAAATGCCCTGCGGCGCGCCGAATGGAATGTCTTTCGACCACTCGACAAGCTGGTTCGTCGCGTCGTCCAATAGTTGGCAATGCGAAGGAACTGTGACGGCGAGACGCAGCGCGCGCCGCGCACCGGCATCGAGTGCGCGCGCGGCGAATGCGTCTAGCGCGGCGTCGGCGCCGGCAACGACTATCTGGCGCGGCGCGTTCACATTCGCGACGTAGACGCGTTCACCATCGCCGCCCGCATAGGCCGTATCGGCAGCGAGCGCTTCGATCTGCGTTTCGTTCAGCCCGCTGATTGCGGCGAGTCCATAGCCGGAGGGCCACGCCGATTCCATCAGTTGCGCGCGCTCGCGGACCATCCGCAGCGCGTCGCCGAACGCGACCGCCCCGCAACTGACGGCCGCCGCGTACGCGCCAACCGACAGGCCCGCGTGGAATGCCGCGTCCAGACCGACGCTCGCGAGCACGCGCGCAATCGCGACGCCGGCCACCGTCAGCGCGACCTGCACGGACACCGTGGAGCGCAGCGCGTCGGCGGTGTCGAGCGTCGTGACGTCGATGCCTAGCGTGGCCGACGCTTCGTCGAGCGTCGCGCGAACCGCATCGTGGTCCGGCAGGCGGTGCAGAAAACCCTCGGTTTGCGCGCCCTGTCCCGGGAAGACCAGCGCGAGCGTCATGCCGCGTCCCACGGGTCGGCGACGAACCGTGCGCCGCTCGCCGAACGCGCGAGCACGCGAGGCTTCCCGGCGGCCAGTTCGGCGAGCGCGACGCCGCCCGCCGGTGTTTCCAGTTGTGCGTCGATGCGGGCACCGGTGTGCGACGACGCATCGCCGAGCGCACGAGCCAGCGCGCGGATCGTGGCCGTGTCGCTGCGATCGGGCATGCGGATCAGCAGATCGAGGTCGCTCGATTCGTTGACCGTCAACGTGCGTGACGCGAGTTCGAAACCCGCGCTGCCTGTCGGCCCCCACGCGAAGTCGTGCAGGGTCGAGCGCGTATCGCGCAACCGCGCGAGCGCCGCGAATGCGGGCAATGCACTGCGTCCGTCGGCGGGTTCGCTCGTGGTCAGGTGTTCCGGCGCGAACGCGGCTTCGATGTCGGCCGCCGCGGTCCAGGTGCCGAATCGTTGCGCACGCGTCGCGCCGCGCACGCCGATCGCGATACATCCGCTGGCAGAGGGCGCACGTCGCACGACGGCGAACGGCGTACGCGAGAATGCGGCTTGCAGCCAGTCGGGGGCATCTGCATCGAGTCGCAGCCGTCGTAGAAGCAGCAGATCGTGCGGGCGCAACGGACGGGCATCGATGACCGGACCGGCGAGCGCTCCACCGTCGCTCGCGCTCATTACGCCGCATCCCACTGCGCGGCGAGCCGCCGCCGCACTTCGATCGACGCAGCCCGCGTGCGCCCGGCGGCATCGTTGCGCAAACGACGCGACAAATCACGCGTCGCATCCTCGCGTGCGTTTTGCACCATGTCGACCAGCACCGACCGGACGCGTTCGATCTGCGCGCCGTCGGGCGCATCGGCATCGACGCCTTCGATCAACTGGTCGAGCAGCCCGAGCTTCGCAAACGACGTCATCGAATACGACATCGGCACGATCGTCTCGCCGAGCGCGTCGAGTTCGTCCACGCTGCGGCGCGTGACGCGCGCGGCGGCCTCCTTGCCCATCGCGTGGACCAGCGTGCCGGGGGCATCGAGCGCGACGATCCGGTTCGCCTGATACCCGTGCGCGAGGAACGCGCCGGACATCGCCGGGCCGACGATCAGCGCGATCACCGGATGCCCGGCGAGCCGCGCGCTCGCGTAGGCATCGACGGCCGCCGCGCACGCGAGGTGAATGCCGAGCATCTCCTCGCGATAGCCGTACGCCTGGCTCTTCACGTCGACGATCGCGACGATCGGCCGGCGCGCGCGCGGCTCGGCGCGCGCGGCATCCTCGTTTACCGCTTCGCGCACGGCCTGCGCGAGTCGCCAGCCCTGTTCGAGGCCGACGACGTTGTCGCGGGCGCGCGCGAAGCGGTTCGACGCATCGGGCACGACGGCGACGAAGCGCGCGATATCGTCGCCGAGCGGCGCGTCTGCGCACCAGACGGGCGCGGCGCCGCGCGTTCCGCCCGCCAGCGCATTCAGCCAGATCGCGCCACGGGTCATCGTCATGTCGTTGGTCATGCGGAGCCTCCATTCGATACGGATGACGAAGCAATGAAAACGGATCGCATCGCATCGGGCGTCACCGTAGCCGGATCGACTGCCGCGAGCTTCGCCAGATAGCCGTCCACCTGCTCGCTGCGATGCGAAGCCCGCACGCCGTGCGCGAACATCTCGCGCACGGCGGCGCGCACCGCATCGGTCGCATCGTCGACGAGCGCATCCGCAAAGCCGGTCCGCGTGCGCTGTTCGCCGCCGATCAGTTGCCAGACGGCACGGCGGTCGCTCGCATCGAGTTCGTCGATGCCGGCCTCCTGTTCGATCACCTCCGGGCCGTTCATGCCGAGACGGCCTTGCTTCGTCATCACGAGATACGAGCACAGCGCCGCCGCGAGCGACATGCCGCCGAAGCAGCCGACCATCCCGGCGATCACGCCGACCACCGGCACATGTCGCCGCAACGCGACGATCGCCGCCTGGATCTCGGCGATCACAGCGAGCCCGAGATTCGCTTCCTGCAGCCGCACGCCGCCTGTTTCGAACAGCACGACGGGCCGCACGATGTGCCCGCGCTCGCAGTCCGCGAGCGCGAGTTCCAGCGCCGCCGCAATCTTGCTGCCCGCCACTTCGCCGATGCTGCCGCCCTGAAACGCCGACTCGATCGCGGCGACGACGGCCGGCTCGCCGTCGATCGCGCCGCGCGCGATCACGACGCCGTCGTCGGCCTGGCACACGATGCCCTGCAAAGGCAGCCACGGCGATTCGAGCCGGTCGAACGGTCCGAGCAATTCGCGGAACGTGCCCGCGTCGAGCAGCGAGCGCGCCCGCTCGCGCGCGGTCAATTCGATGAAGCTGTCGTGCAGCAGCATCGTCGATTCATTGGACCCGGCCGTGCTCATGATCGTGCTCCGTTGCCATTGTCTTCCGCGGCCTCGACCGCCTCCGCGAGGCGCAGCGCGACGACGCCCGGCGTCGCGCCGAAGTCGTTGATCGCGATGAGCGCGGCGCCGTCGTAGCGCGTGAAAAAGCGGTCGAGGACGCTCTTCCAGATATGCGAGTAGCCGTCGACACTCGTTTGCACGACCACGCGCGCGTGCATCGCATCGGCGGGTTGCAGCAGCACTTCGAGATCCCCCGAGCCGACCACGCCGACGTGCGCGCGCGTCGTCACCGCGCGCGCTGCCGGGTATTCGAATGTCAGTTGTTCCATGAAGCCATCCTTGTACGGGTACGGTGATGAATCAGCCGGTCGATGAACAGCGTGGCGGCGAGCAGGTCGGCCGCGCCGCCCGGCGATGCGTTCAGTGCAAGCAGCGCGCGTTCCAGCGCGTCGAATGCGGCGCGGCCCGCGCGCGTCGCGACGCCGCCGAGCGAGCGCACGCGACGCGCGCCCTGTTGTGCGGCGTCGCGACCGGCGAGGCCTGCGCGATGCAGCACGCAGGTGTCGTCGAGCGACGCGATGATCGCAAGCAGCGCGTCGATGCGCGCGATGCGCTCGTCGTCGCCGCGCTCGCGCGCCGCGTGCAGCGCGGGCAGCCCCACGCACAGCACGTGCGGAAAACCTTCCTGCGCTTCGCGACGCGCGCCGCCTGCCTGATAGCGCACACGCACGCGCTCGCCGTGGCTGTCGATCGGCGTCGCGCGCAGATCGTCGTGTCGCGCGATTTGCGCACCTGTGTCGCAGATTCGTGCGGCGTCCGTGTGGATGCCGTCATGAGGCGCGGCATCGCGGATCGCCGCGCCAGCCACCAGCAGACCGACGATCCAGATCGCGCCGCGATGCGCGTTGCTGCCGTTCGTCGCGCGCAGCATCGCGGCTTCGCCCGCGCGGCCGACGCGCGCGAGTTCGGTGCGCAGCGCAATGCCGGGGCGCGCGCGCCGCGCCGCTCGTGCGAGCGCCGCGAACGTCGGTTCGAGCGTGTGCGCGGAGCGCAGCATCGTCGCGAGATCGAGATCGCGATGTGCGCCGCTGCCGCGGGCATCGACGAGCGCCGGCTTCGGTGTGAGCCGCGCTTCGTCGATCAACGCATCGCGGGCGAAGCGGGCGAGCAGCGCATCCGATGTGAGCGTTGCGGGACCGCACCCACGCAGCGTGACGACGACGTCGTCGCTCGCACGACGTGCCGTGTCGGGTTCGGGCGAAGCGGCAAGCGCGTGCATCGCGTTCACCAGCTGCGAAAACGCGCGGGCGGCGCGTACAGTCCGCCCGACCACGTGACGAGATCGTCGATGCTGCGCGCGGCGAGCAGCGACCGCTTCGCGTCGCCGCGACGGATGCCGAGGTCCTCCGGATACTGCACGATCCCACGCCGGCGCAATTCGGCGGTCTTGTCGGCGTTCGCGCGCAACCCGACCGGCGTCACCCCGGCGACGGCCGCGAGCGCGGCGCGCCGCTCGTCGAGGCCCTCCGCGCGATGCAGATGCGCGATCCCTTCCTCGGTGACGACATGGCTCACATCGTCGCCATAGATCATCACCGGCGCGACGGGCATGCCGCTCGCGCGGCCCACCGCGATCGCATCGAGTTCGTCGACGAACGTCGGCTCGCCGCCTTTCTTCCAGGTTTCCGCGAGTTGCACGACGAGCTTGTGTCCACGCGACACCGGCCCCGTGTCCTTCATCAGCTTGAGCCACGCTTCGCTCGCGTGGCGTCGTCCGCGCGGATCGTGGCCCATGTTCGGCGCGCCGCCGAAACCGGCAAGCCGGCCGCGCGTGACGGTCGACGAGTTGCCGTCCGCGTCGATCTGCAATGTCGAGCCGATGAACAGGTCGACGCCGTATTGCCCCGCCATCTGGCACAGCACGCGGTTCGATCGCAGGCTGCCGTCCGCGCCGGTGAAGAACACGTCGGGGCGCGCAGCGATGTACGCTTCCATGCCGACCTCGCTGCCGAAGCAGTGCACGCTGTCGACCCAACCCGATTCGATGGCGGGGATCAGCGTGGGGTGCGGATTGAGCGTCCAGTTGCGGCAGATCTTGCCTTTCAGGCCGAGCGATTCGCCATAAGTCGGCAGCAGCAGTTCGATTGCGGCGGTGTCGAAGCCGATGCCGTGATTGAGCGCGGTAATGCCATACGGTGCGTAAATGCCCTTGATGACCATCATCGCAGTGAGCACCTGCAGGTCGCCGATGTGACGCGGATCGCGCGTGAAAAGCGGCTCCACCGCGTAGGGCCGGTCGGCCTGCACGACGATGTCGACCCACGAGCCCGGAATATCGACGCGCGGCAGTTCGTCGACGATCTCGTTGACCTGCACGATCACGATGCCCTGGCTGAAGGCGGCGGCCTCGGCAATCGTCGGCGTGTCCTCGGTGTTCGGTCCCGTGTACAGATTGCCGTGGCGGTCCGCCTTCTCCGCGCACAACAGCGCGACCTGTGGCGTCAGATCGACGAACATCCGCGCATAGAGTTCGACGTACGTATGAATCGCGCCGACTTCGAGTTGCCCGTCTTCGAGCAGTTGCGCGACGCGCAGGCTCTGCGCGCCCGCATACGAGAAATCGACGCGATGCGCGATGCCGCGCTCGAACAGCGTCAGATGCTCAGGACGGCTGATGCTGGAAATCAGCAGATGGACGTCATGGACCCTCGCGGGATCGACCTTCGCGAGCGAGCGCGACAGAAAATCCGCCTGCTTCTGGTTGTCGCCTTCGAGCGCGACCCGGTCGCCGGGACGGATCAGCTGTTCGAGCGCGTCGGTCAGGCGTTGCGTGGGCAGCACGCCGTCTTCGAGCCAGCCGGCGACGGCCGCGAGACGGCGCGCCTTCTCGTCGCGCCGCGTGGTCCATGAGCGCGGCGCGGCCGCGAGGGATTCGGTGGAAGCGGGGCTCATCGGCGTGTCAGGTCCTCGTGCGGGAAGACGACGCGCGAGCCCGCGTGCGACGCGCGGGGGCATCGTCGGCGGCTGCGTTCGTCGTCAGGAAGCGATAGATCAGCTCGCCGGTGCCGAGCAAATGGGCGCTGACGAGCGAGCGCGCAGCGGCCGCGTCGCCGCGCTTGACCGCCGCGAGAATCTCCGCGTGGTCGGCGTCCGACTCGCGCTTGAACTGCGGGAAGTCGAGCTTCAGCCGCAGATAGCGTTCGCCGCGACGGTGCAGCGTCGCGATCGTGTCGAGCAGGCGCGGTCGCGCGCTCGGCGCGTACAGGCTGTGATGGAACGCTTCGTTGCGGGCGACGTAGAGCGAAGGGTCGCGCTCGCGTTTCGCCGCGCTGCATAGCGTGGTCGCTTCGCGCAGCGTCGCAGCGGTGTGTTGCGGAATCGCGAGGCCGAGCGCAAGACTTTCGAGCGCCGAGCGCATTTCGTAGATTTCGCGCGCTTCGTCGGCGGACAGCGGCGCGACGCACGCGCCCTTGTGCACCTCGATCGTCGCCCAGCCTTCGCTCGCGAGTTGCCGCAGCGCCTCGCGCACCGGAATCGCACTGACCGAGAAGTGGCGCGCAATCGCGTCCTGACGCAACGGCGCGCTGGGCGCGAGCGTGCCGTCGACGATGGCCGCTCGCAACGAGTCGGCGATCATGCGAGAGGTGCTGGTGCGCGGCGTCGAAGCGACTGGCAATCCGTTCGCTGCGTTCCCGCTTTCCAGGGGAAAACCATTCGTTGCATCGCTCATAAGATTGAATATTATATATAAAACGCGACCGGCGCCAGCCGGAAAAAACCCGCAAAAGACGGGTCTTCAGCGGACCGGCGGGCACGACAGATGCGCCCGCGAGCCGCTGCCGATACACGCAGCGCGGAAGTCATCCCGATCGAATCGTCTCGATTGGCCGGACATCACTGGAGCATCGGAAGAGGAGCGTCATGAATACGATCACCGGAGCCGCGCGCAACGCGCGACGGCGCACGCCGCTGAACCGTTCGCAAATCGCAGGCTTCTGGGGAGCATGGGCAGGCTGGACGCTCGACGGGATGGATTCGTTCATCTACGCGCTCGTGCTCACGCCTGCGCTCGCGGAGTTGTTGCCGCGTTCCGGCTTTGTAGCCAGTGCGAGCAACATCGGCCTCGCGGGCTCGATTCTCTTTGCGTTGTTCCTCGTCGGGTGGGGGCTGTCGTTCATCTGGGGGCCGATCGCCGACCGCTTCGGCCGCACGCGCGTGCTCGCGGGGACGATTTTCATGTTCGCGATCTTCACGGGCCTCGCGGCCACCGCGCAAAACGTGTGGGAATTAGGCTTCTACCGCTTTCTCGCGGGCGTCGGCATCGGCGGCGAATGGGCGCTCGCCGGCACCTACGTCGCCGAGGCGTGGCCCGAAGACCGGCGCAAGATGGGCGCCGGCTATCTGCAGACGGGCTATTACGTCGGCTTCTTCATTGCGGCCGCGCTGAACTACACGATCGGCGTGCGCTTCGGCTGGCGCGCGATGTTCCTGACCGGCGCGGTGCCGGTCGTCGTGGCGATCATGGTGCTGTTGCGCGTGAAGGAGACGGACAAGTGGCGCAAAGCCGAAGCGCGCGTCGTGCACACGCGGCCGCTGCGCGAGATCTTCAGTGCTCCGTATCGACGTCGCACCTGGGCTGCGTGCACGCTGCTGACGATCGCGATCATCGGTCTGTGGGCGGGCGCCGTGTACGAGCCTTCCGCGGTGATCCAGCTGGCGACGCGCGCCGGCGCGAACAAGGCCGATGCGATCCGCACCGCGTCGATCGCAACCGGCATCCTGTCGATCGGCACGATACTCGGCTGCCTTGCACTGCCGCCGCTCGCGGAGCGCATCGGACGCCGGTGGACGCTCGCCGTGTATTTCACGGGGATGGCGCTGTCGATCGCGGCGAGCTTCGGCTGGGCGTTCTATCTTCCACATGGACTCGTGCCGTTCATCGCGTGGCTGTTCGTGCTCGGCTTCTTCGGCGGCAACTTCGCGCTGTTCAGCCTGTGGCTGCCCGAGCAATACGAAACGCGCATGCGCGCGACCGCGTTTGCGTTCTGCACGTCGGTCGGGCGATTCGTCGGCGCGGGCGTGAACTTTCTGCTCGGCGCGGCCGTGCTCAGCATGCACACGCTCGGCGTGCCGGTCGCGTTGACGGCGCTCGCGTTCGTCGTCGGCTTGTTCGTGATTCCGTTCGCACCCGAAACGAAGGGCGAAGTACTGCCAGAATGAGTGCGATGACCGACGCCGCGCTGCTCGATCGCTACCTGGCCCGAATCGGCTATCGCGGTGAACGTGCGCCGACGCTCGCCGTGCTGCGCGAGTTGCATCGCCTGCATCCGTTCGCGATACCGTTCGAAGACCTCGATCCGTTCATGGGGCGGCGCGTGGCGCTCGACATCGATTCGATCGCCGCGAAACTCGTGGACCGGCGGCGCGGCGGGTACTGCTTCGAGCACAACACGCTGTTTCTGTACGCGCTGACGCAGTTTGGATTTCACGTGACGCCGCTCGCCGCGCGCGTGCTGTTCGGCCGCGCACCGGACGCGGTCACGCCGCGCACGCACATGCTGTTGCGTGTGGAAATCGATGGCGTTGCGTGGATCGCGGATGTCGGCTTCGGCGGCATCACGCTATGCGCGCCGCTTGCGCTCGCGTCGCGCGACGTGCAGCCGACGCCGCACGAGGCAGCACGCATCGACGATGCGCCGGACGGCACGTACACGGTTTTCGCGCGCATCGGCGACGAATGGAAGCCCGTCTATCGCTTCGACACCGTGCGCGCAGAGCCGGTCGATTACGAAGTGTCGAACTGGTACACGTCGACGTCGCCGGATGCGTTGTTCACGAACCATCTGCTCGTGTGCCGGCCGTTGCCGGACGGCCGCGCGATGCTGTTCAACGACCGCTACACGGAATGCGACGTTGCGTGGCGGCGCCGCGAGCGCACGCTCGGCAGCGCCGACGAACTCGACGCGTGCCTGTGCGAGCGCTTCGACATCGACACCGCGGGCCTCGACATCGACGCGCTGTACGCGCGCATTGCCGGGCGCGGCGCGAGGCCTTGAGAAGGAGTACGGCGATGATCGTCCGGCTCGTCATGCAGACGTTGTTGTCGCTCGTCGTGATGGGCGCCGTGCTGTTCGCCGCGGCGGGCACGCTCGCGTGGCTCGCCGCGTGGCTGTATCTGCTGGAAATCGGCGTGGTCGGGATCTGGGTCGGGCTGTGGCTGGCGCGCGTCGATCCCGATCTGCTCGTCGAGCGGATGCGGCCGTTCATCTCGCGCGATCAGCAGGCGTGGGACCGCGTGTTCATGAGCATCGTGCTCGTCGGCATGTTCGCGTGGCTCGCGCTGATGGGCTTCGACGGGGTGCGCTTCGGCTGGTCGCGCGTGCCGCTGTGGCTGAACGTCGTCGGCGCGATTGCCGTGTTCGTCGTTTTCTGGCTGACGCGCGACGTGTACCGCGCGAACCACTTCGCGACGCCGATGGTGGAAATCCAGCACAAGCGCGGGCACAAAGTGGTCGACAGCGGCCCTTATGCAATCGTTCGGCATCCGATGTATGCGGCGGCGATGCTGTTTTTCATCGGCACGCCGTTGATGCTCGGCTCGTGGTGGGGGCTCGCGTGCATGCCGCTGCTCACCGCCGCGCTCGGCTATCGCGCGGTGAGGGAAGAGCGCGTGCTCGTCGAAGGGCTGCCCGGTTATCGCGAGTACCGGCAGCGCGTGCGTTACCGGTTCGTGCCGGGGGTCTGGTGAGCGGCGGCCGCGCTACTTCGCCACTGCGAACAGCGTCAGGTTCGTCAGCAGTTTGAACGCGAAGCCGACGCTGACCGCCGCGCCCACGCCGAAACACCACAGCAGCACGAACCATAGCCAGCCGGGCAGCCGGCGACGCTCAGTGGTAGTGCTCGTCTGCATGGCTCACCTTGCCGCGGAACACCCAGTAACCCAACGTCGTATAGCCGAGAATCACCGGCAGGATCACGGCGGCGCCGACGAGCGTGAACATCTGGCTCGAACGCGGCGCGGCCGCTTCCCATAGCGTGACGCTGTGCGGAATCGCATACGGCCACAGGCTCACGAGCAGCCCGACATAGCCGAGCAGCACAAGTCCGAGCGCGGCGATGAACGGCGTCGTGTGCTGACGGTGGCGCACCGCACGCCGCATCCACGCGGCACACGCGGCGACGAGCAGCGGCACCGGCGCGAGTCGCCACAGCAGTCCCGAGTCGAACCAGCGCATCGCGATTTCGGGCGATTGCAGCGGCGTCCACAGGCTGATGATCGCGACGAACACGAGCAGCACGACCGTCAGCGGCCACACGATCCGGTGCAGGCGTCGCTGCAGGTCGCCTTCGGTCTTCGCAACGAGCCAGCAGCAGCCGAGCAGCGCATACGTGACGACGACACCGAAGCCCGTCAGCAGCGTGAACGGTGTGAGCCAGCCGAATGCATCGCCGACAAAGCGTCCGTTGTCGATCGGCAGTCCCTGCAGGAACGCGCCGAGCGCGATGCCCTGAAAAAAGGCCGCGCCGGCCGATCCGCCAATGAACGCGAGGTCCCACAAATACTTCGTGCGATTGGACTTCGCGCGCAACTCGAACGACACGCCGCGAAAGATCAGACAGGCGAGCATGAACACGAGCGGCAGATACAGCGCGGACAGCACGGTCGAGTAGACGATCGGAAACGCGGCGAACAGCCCGGCGCCGCCGAGCACGAGCCACGTTTCGTTGCCGTCCCAGACCGGCGCGACGGTGTTCATCATCAGGTCGCGCTCGCGCTCGTCGGGGAAGAGCGGAAAGACGATGCCGATGCCGAGATCGAAGCCGTCCAGCACGACATACAGGAATACGCCGAGCGCGATGATCGCTGCCCAGATTACGGTGACGTCCATTTTCGTTTTGCCTCGTCGTTATGAGCTTTAAGCGTCGATCAGCCGGTCGGCGGCGGCGAGCGGTCGGCGCGCGAGCGGGCCCGCTTCGCCGGGAGCAGGAAGCGAAGCGTCCGGCGTTTTACCGGGCAGCGCGGGACCGGTGCGGATCAGCTTCAGGATGTAATAGATGCCCATCCCGAACACGAGGAAGTAGACGGTCACGAACGCCATCAGCGACAGGCCGACCTCCTGTGCGGCGAGCGGCGACACCGCCTGCGCGGTGCGCATCACGCCATAGACGACCCACGGCTGGCGGCCCGCTTCCGTCGTGACCCAGCCGGCGAGCAGCGTAATGAATCCGGTCGGGCCCATCGCGAGCGCGAAGCGCTGGAACCAGCGCGCGTCGTACAGCGTGCCGCGGCGGCGCAGCGCGAAGCCCGCGGCAGCGAGCACGATCATCAGTATGCCGAAGCCGATCATCACGCGAAACGTCCAGAAGACGAGCGTCGAATTGGGCCGCTCGTCGGGCGGGAACGATTTCAGTCCGCGAATCTGGCCGTCCCAGCTGTGCGTGAGGATCAGGCTGCCGAGGTGCGGAATCGCGACGCGATAGCGCGTCGTTTCGGCTTTCATGTCCGGAATGCCGAACAGGTTCAGCGCGGTGCCATTCGTTTCGGTATCCCAAAGACCTTCGATCGCGGCGATCTTCGCCGGCTGGTACTGGCGCGTGTTCAGGCCGTGCGCGTCGCCGACGAACGCCTGAACCGGCGCGAGCACGAGCAGCAGCCCGAGCGCCATCGAGAACATCTTTTTCACCGCGGGGTCGCGGCGGCCTTGCAGCAGATGCCACGCGCCGGTGGCCGCGACGACGAGCGCCGCGACGATGAACGCGGCGATCGCCATATGCGAGAGACGATACGGGAACGACGGGTTGAAGATGATCTTGAACCAGTCGGTCGGCACGACGTGGCCATTCACGATGTCGAAGCCTTGCGGCGTCTGCATCCAGCTGTTGGACGCGAGAATCCAGAACGTCGAGATCAGCGTGCCGATCGCGACCATCAGCGTCGCGCCGAAATGCGCGCGCGGACTCACGCGGTTCCAGCCGAACAGCATGATCCCGAGGAAGCCTGCTTCGAGAAAAAACGCGGTCATCACTTCGTACATCAGCAGCGGGCCGGTGACGGGGCCTGCGAATGCCGAGAAGCCGGACCAGTTGGTGCCGAACTGATAGCTCATCACGACGCCGGACACGACGCCCATGCCGAACGCAACCGCGAAGATCTTCGACCAGAACACGCACAGGTCCTTGTAAAAGCCATTGCCGGTCTTGAGCCAGCACGCTTCGAGCACGGCGATGAAGCTGGCGAGGCCGATCGACAGCGCGGGAAACACGATGTGGAAGGAGACGGTAAACGCGAACTGCACGCGGGCCAGGTCGAAGGCCGATAAGGAGGAGGTTTCCATAGGCGCATGTGAGACGAGAGGCGACGCGCGACGGCCGTTGCCGCGGCGCACTGCGGGCTTGCAGATGCGCGGATCGTATCGGAGACGGCGGGCGTTTGCTGCGGTGCACCCATGCGCCAGTGTGTCGCAGCAGTCAATCGGATCGTGCCGAATTCTTCGTTAAGGCACTGATGTAAATCAATTTTGCCGGCAGGGCGGTAGGGTTGGTCGGCCCGCGTTGCGGTGGCCGAGTGCGTCAATACACCGCGACGAGCAAACAGGCGCGGCCGTTCGCTTTGCGCGATGGGCCGCCGGCGGATCAACGGATCAACGGTTCAACGCGGACTGAGCCCGTTGCAGCCACTCGCTGTTGTGCTCGCGCACGTAGCGCGGCCAGTGCTTCGCGTCGTGCACGATCTCTGCGTAAAGCTCGCGCGCACGCTGGCGGTCCGCGTCGTCGGGCTGCGCCGCGAGCCAGTCGGCGTAGAGGCAGCGGGGCGCCGCGTCGCGCGCGCTGGCGAGCGCCTTGTCGAACGCGGCGCGCGTGTCCGGTGCGCCGAGCGCGGCCAGTGCTCGCGCGTACAGCAGCGCGGGTTCCGGCTGCTGGCGCGCGATCGGATGCACGGCGAACAGTTTTTCCAGCGCCTCCCGCGTGCCCGCCATGTCGCCGGTGGCGAACTGCGCGCGCGCGAGGCCTTCGAGCAACGCCGGATCGGAAGCGAACGGTCCGTTCGCTGCCGCCTGATAGTGCTGCAGCGCTTCGGCGGCATTTCCCGCGTCGAGCAGCGCCGCGCCGAGTCGCATCCGATGCGCGACGGTCGGCGCACGATCGAAGTTCGAGCGCGCCTCCCGCACGGCGCGGTTCGGATCGACGATCTGCGAGAAGGCGCGCGTTGCCGCCCTTGCGCCGCGCGACTGGCGCAGGCCCGGCAAGTAGATGGCAAAGAAATAAACGACGCTGCCGATGCCTGGAAAGAGAAACAGGATCAACAGCCAGTACATGTTCTGCTGGGTGCGCACGGCATGGACGGCGAAGAACAACGCGACGATGACGTGAATACTGATTCCGAAGATGCGCATGGGCGACGAGTTCCGTTGTGATGCGTAACTGACGACGGGTCAGAAATCGCAAAACAGGATTGTGACAGAAGCGCGGAAGCGCGCCGCCATGCTGTCCGCGCAGCGGAAGTCCGGCGTATTCGCGAACTCCCGACGACCTCGCAATCCATTGGGCCCTGCAGCGCAAAGACTATTTCCGTGCGAGGTCCGCGGTATTCGCCGTCCGTTGCCATGCGAGTTCGCGCACATTGATCTTCTGCGGAATCAGCTTCGCGCCATAGAACGCATCGGCGACTTTCTGCTGCGAACGCAGCACGTCTTCGGTGACGGGCAGCGTGCCGTATGGCACGCGGCGGACCCACGTCTCGACGAGCGTCGTGTCGAGGCCGACCTTCGGCGCGAGCAACGCTGCTGTTTCGGCCGGATGCTCGTTGACCCAGCGGCCACCGGCGCGCAATTGCGCGAGGACGACGTTGACCGCTGCCGGCTGTCGCCGTGCGAACTCGGGTGTCGCTTCGTAGAAGTTGTATGAAGCGTCGAGCGACGTGTAGTCGGCGACCGTGCGCGCATGCAGCGTCTGCTGTGCGGCGGCATAGTAAGGATCCCAGATTACCCACGCGTCGACATCGCCGTTCTCGAACGCGGCGCGCGCATCGGCGGGCGCGAGATACACCGGGTGAATGTCCTGAAAGCCGAGTCTCGCCTTCGACAGAATCTGCAGCAACAGATAGTTCGAACTCGAGCCCTTCTGCAGCGCGACGCGCTTGCCGCGCAGGTCGGTCGCCGTGCGGATCGGCGAATCGGACTTCACGATCAGCGCTTCGTTGTGCGGCGAACCGGGCTCCGCGCCGACGTAGACGAACTGCACGCCGGCGGCCTGTGCGAACACCGGGGGCGGCGCGCCGGTATAGCCGAAGTCGATGCTCTTCGCGTTCAGCGCTTCGAGCAGTTGCGGGCCGGCCGGAAATTCGAACCATTTGACGTCGTAACCGAGCGGCGCGAGCGCGTGTTCGAGCGTGCCTTGCGCTTTCAGGATCGCGAGCAGGCCCGCTTTCTGGTAGCCGATGCGGACGGTGTGGCTGGCGGCCGGCTCCGCGTGCGCGGCGGCGCTTGCGAGGGCGACGATCGCGGCGAGTGCGAACGTGCGCCGCCATGCGTTTCGAGGAAAGGGAATCATGCGAAGCTCCGTGACGATTTCCGTGACGATTGGTGCGGACAACGGATCGTCGCACGGCGCTACGCGCGCGCAAACGAAGCAAACGAGATTTGAATATGATGGCGCGTGGCGGTCGTGACCGCCGTGTGCGCGGCGTTCAGCGTTGGGGCAGCGTCGTCGAGCCGGGGCCGAGTGCGCGCTGCATCAGCAGCGTGTCGCGCCACTCGCCGTGCTTGAACCCGACCGCACGCAACGTGCCGACGGGTTCGAAGCCGACGCTTCGATGCAATGCCGGCGAGCCGCCGAGCGGGTCCGCGATGACAGCGATCATCTGCCGCCACGGCCCCGCCTCGCAGCGCCCGATCAGCGCGTGCAGCAGCGCGCGTCCGACGCCCTGGCCGCGCAGCGTCGCGTCGACGTAGACCGAATCTTCGATCGTGTGACGGTACGCGGCGCGCGGCCGGTACGGCGTCGCGTAGCTGTAGCCGGCCACGCGGCCGTCGAGTTCGGCGACGAGCCACGGCAGTCCGTGATCGAGCACCGCCGCGTGTCGCGCGAGCAGTTCGTCGGCGCTCGGCGGCGTCTCCTCGAACGACGCGGTGCTGTTCAGCACGTGATGCGCGTAAATCGCCGCGATGGCGGGAAAATCGGCGGCCGTTGCGTCGCGGATCGCGAGCGGCGACGCGGTGCCGGGAGGGGGATTACGGGTATCGGTGCGCATGCGGGCGTCCAGTCGGCGAGCGCGGCGAACCTGCCGCGCGAGTGTCGCCCACTATGCCCAAATTCGCGGCGAATTCAAGGCGGTCAAAAACGCTCGCGCGGCTACGCGCGCCCGATCGCGGGCGCCGGCGCGCGCGCGAACCGCCGCGCGAGCGCGACGCAGCCGATCACGACCGCGGTCACGCCGATCATCGCGAGCGGCACGGGTTCGTGCAGCAGCCACGCGGCGAGCCCGAACGCGAAGAACGGCTGCAGCAGTTGCAATTGACCGACGCCGGCGATTCCGCCGAGCGCGAGCCCGCGATACCAGAACACGAAGCCGATCAGCATGCTGAACAGCGACACGTACGCGAGGCCCCACCACGACGCGACGCTGACGGTCGCGAACGACGCGGGCCGGAACCACCACGCGAGCGGCGCCATCACCGGCAGCGACACGACGAGCGCCCACGAGATCACCTGCCAGCCGCCGAGGTGCTTCGACAGCCGCGCGCCCTCCGCATAGCCGAGCCCGCAGACGACGATCGCGGCGAGCATCAGCGCGTCGCCGACGGGCGACGCATCGACGCCGTGGCGCAGCGCGAACGCGATCACCGCGAGGCTGCCGGCCGACGAAAACACCCAGAACATCGGCTGCGGACGCTCGCCGCCGCGCAACACGCCGAACAGCGCGGTCGCGAGTGGCAACAGGCCGATGAACACCGTCGCGTGCGCGGCGTTCACGTGGCGCAGCGCGAGCGCGGTCAGCAGCGGAAAGCCGACCACGACGCCGAGCGCGACGACGACGAGCGGCAGCAGTTCGCGCCGCGCCGGCCGCGTCTCGCGAAACGCGAACAGCAGAACAAACGCGAGCGCACCGGCGATCGTCGCGCGCAACACGGTCAGGAACAGCGGATCGAGCGTCTGCACCGCGAGTCGCGTCGCGGGCAGCGATCCGCTGAAGATCAGCATGCCGGCGAAGCCGCAGAGCCAGCCGTCGGTGGTCGGATCGAGGGTTTTGCGCATGGTGGACAAAAAGGATAGGACGTCTGGCCGATGGTGCGCCCGGCCTGCCGAAACGGTAAGCTACAGATCGGTACAATTTTTCCAAACTGTACTGTACGAACTGCAGTACAGCTGGCGGACATGAATACGACAGAAACGGACGATACCGCGACCCTGCCGGGTACGCGAGTAGGACTCGTGATGGACACATTGCGCGAACGGATCGCCGCTCGCGCACTGCTGCCGGGCGCGCGCGTGCCGTCGATCCGGTCGATGAGCGACAGCCTCGGCGTGTCGAAGTCGACGGTCGTGGACGGCTACGAGCGGCTCGTGGCCGAAGGCGTGCTGGTCGCGCGGCGCGGCGCGGGGTTCTTCGTCGCCGGCCATGCGCCGCCGCTCGCGCTCGCGCAACTCGGGCCGCGCATCGATCGCGACATCGATCCGCTGTGGCTCACCCGTCAGTCGCTCGAAACCGATCCGCGCGCGCTGAAACCCGGCTGCGGCTGGCTGCCGTCGTCGTGGCTGCCGCAGGACGCGGTGCGTCGTGCGCTGCGCGCGGCGGCCCGCGATCCGCGCGCGCCGCTGTCCGACTACGCGTCGCCGCTCGGCTTGCCCGCGTTGCGCCAGCAACTGTCGTGGCGGCTCGCTCAGCACGGCGTCGAAGCCGCGCCCGAACAGATCGTGCTGACCGACGGCGGCACGCAGGCGCTCGATCTCGTGTGCCGCTTCCTGCTCGAACCGGGCGACACGGTGCTCGTCGACGATCCGTGCTACTTCAACTTCCAGGCGCTGCTGCGCGCGCACCGCGCGCGCGTCGTCGGCGTGCCGTATACGCCGGGCGGTCCCGATCTCGTCGCGTTCGAGCGCGCGCTGACCGAGCATCGGCCGCGCCTGTACGTGACGAACTCGGCGATCCACAACCCGACCGGCGCGACGCTCGCACCCGCGTTCGCGCACCGGCTGTTGATGCTCGCGCAGCAGCACGACCTGCTGATCGTCGAGGACGACATCTTCGCGGACTTCGAAACGACGCCCGCGCCGCGTCTCGCCGCGTTCGACGGGCTCGCGCGCGTGGTCACGATCGGCAGCTTCTCGAAGACGATGTCCGCGGCGGTGCGTTGCGGCTATATCGCGGCGCGCGCCGCTTGGGTCGAGCCGCTCGTCGACCTGAAGCTCGCGGTGTCGTTCGGCAACGGCGAACTCGCGGCGGATGTCGTGCACCGGCTGCTGGTCGACGGCACGTATCGCCGTCACGTGGACGCGCTGCGCGCGAAGCTCGCGGACGCGATGAGCGACACGATCCGGCGGCTCGGCGCAGCGGGCCTCGAAGTGTGGACGCGCCCGCAGGCGGGGATGTTCGTGTGGGCGCGCTTGCCGGACGGACTCGACGCGGCGCGCGTCGCGCGCGATGCGCTCGCGGAGAACGTCGTGCTCGCGCCCGGCAATGTGTTCAGCGCGTCGCACGGCTCGGGGGATTTTCTGCGCTTCAACGTTTCGCAGTGCAATCGCCCGAAGGTATACGAAACGTTGCAGCGGGCGATGGAGCGTGCGGCGCAGTCTGCGTAGGCGCACGGGGCGGAACGCACGCCAGCAAACAAGCGCGCAGGCACGCGAGCACGTCATCACGGCAATGCGCAAGCCACGCAAGCCACGCAAGCCACGCAAGCCACGCAAGCCACGCAAGCCACGCAAGCCACGCAAGCCACGCAAGCCACGCAAGCCACCAACCCCACCGCCCCCCTCAAGCGTGCTTGCGCAGCGGCACGTCCCGCAACAGCCACGACAACGCGAACGAAAACACGACCACGCATGCAGCGACCAGATACACCGTATGGAGCGCCCCCGCGAACGCGTTCAGATAGCCGTCGCGCAGCGCGGCGGGCAGCGCGTGGATCGCCTGGGGCGTGAGCGACGCGGGCAGTTGCGTGTCCGGCGTGATGACCTTCTCTAGCCGCGCGTTCAGCCCGTGCGAAAACACCGCGCCGAACGCGGCCACGCCGACCGATCCGCCGATCGACCGGAACAGCGTCGCGCCGGACGTCGCCACGCCCATGTGCCGGAACGCGACCGCGTTCTGCACCGCGAGAACCAGCACCTGCATCACCATCCCGAGGCCGCAGCCGAGCAGGCCCATGTACAGATACATCACCGTGATCGGCGTATCGAGGCGCAGGCGCGCGAGCAAAATCATCGCGATCGCCACGAGAAACGTGCCGGCGATCGGGAACATCCGGTACTTGCCGATCCGCGTGATCAGGCGCCCGGTGATCACGGACATCAGCATGACGCCGCCCATCATCGGCAGCAGCTGCATGCCGGCGACCGACGGGCTCGACCCCTTGACCACCTGCAGATAGAGCGGCAAAAACGTGACGGACCCGAACAGCGACACGCCGACGATGAAGCCGATCAGGCTCGCGAGCACGAACGTGCGCTCGCGAAAGAGTTCGAGCGGCATGATCGGCTCGACCGCGTGTCTTTCCTCGTGGATGAAGCCGACCACCGACACGATGCCGAACAGCAGCGTGAGCCACAGTTGCACGGACGTCCACGGCAGGATCGTGCCGCCCTGGCTCGTGAACAGGATCAGGCACGTGAGCGCGGACGCGAGAAACGCGGCACCCATGTAGTCGATCACGTGCGTCACGTGCGCGACGCGCGGCCTGAACACCGCGCCGATCACGACGAGCGCGAGCGCGCCGAGCGGCAGGTTGATGTAGAAGATCCAGCGCCACGACAGACGCTCGACGAGAAAGCCGCCGAGCAGCGGACCCACGACCGTCGCGAGCCCGAATACGCCGCCGAACATTCCCTGATAGCGGCCGCGCTCAGCGGGCGGAATCACGTCGCCGATCGCGGCCATCGTGACGACCAGCAGCCCGCCGCCGCCGAGTCCCTGCAGCGCGCGCAGCAGGATCAGCTGCATCATGTTCTGCGCGACCCCGCACAGCGCGGAGCCGACGAGAAACAGCACGATCGCCGCCTGCAGCACGATCTTGCGGCCGAACAGATCGCCGAACTTGCCGTACAGCGGCACGACGATCGTCGACGTCAGCAGATACGCGGTGACGACCCACGACAGCCGGTCGAGCCCGCCCAGCTCGCCGACGATCGTCGGCAGCGCGGTCGACACGATCGTCTGATCGAGCGCGGCGAGCAGCATCACGAGCAGCAGCGCGGGGAACAACAGCCGGATCGGCGGATGCGCGTCGGTCGTAGCCGGTCCCGGCCGATGGGGCGTATCGGGCAGGTCCGGTTGCGGGGTGTGAACGGGTTCCATCGACACCTCGGGCTGAAATGGAGGGCAACGGCGATACGACGCTCGGCGCGAACGCGCGAGGCGGGCGTCACTCCGGCAATGGTCCACCATTACTTCAATACGCGCGACCAGTTGATCGACGTGTCGATCGACGAGCGCTTCGGGCCGCTGTCGCGCCGCGCCTCCGCCCGGTCCGGCCGCCGCGCTTCATCGCTCCCGGCGAAGCGCATCCGTGGTTCCCGCCGCCGTGGGTGCGCGAGGTGATCAGCGAGGGCGGGCTGCTGCGTCAGCGGATGCACGAGCGGTTCGGCCACGCAGAACAGCAGGCGACGTTACGCAACATCCAGCGCCGGCGGAAAGAAGGGAAGGCCGTCGCTCGTGTTCACGTCGCTGCCCGGCGTCACGCTGCTGCCGCTCGCGACGTCGCCGATGTGGCGCAACGGGCCGTCGCGCCGGCGAATCGGCGCGCGCGAAATCGCCCGGCGTGCGGTCGCGATGCTGACGCACGGCGTGTCGCCGGCCGTCGACGGACGCGCGGAGCCGGCGCTGGTTCCGTTTCCGAAGCCATTGCATGCACTGCGTGCGGGGGATATCACAGGCGCCGCGACGGGCGTGCTACGCTGCGCCCATTCAATCGATGTGCGCGGAGCGCCGCGCATCGATGCGCAGTATCAGGCCCCGCGCGAGCGCGCGGGAGGCACGGCGGTCGGACCCTTTGCGTCGTTCGCGCGGCAGGCGGGGCGCGGGCTCGCGGGTCGTCGAACACATTCATCGGGCTGTCGCGTGGCGTGCTTATCGTGCGCGCTCAGGTGCATGTCGCGCGGCGGCCCTCGGCGGTGCGGCCGGCGCGCGGCATGAAGCGTACGCGTAGCGCGTGCGGCGCAGGGCGCGGCATCGAATTTGCTGATTGCGGGCAGCGGCTCTTGCGCGGTATCGCGCCACGCGGCGACACCTCGGCCGCGAGCGGCGCGGGACAAGCCGGCCCACCAGACAGAACGGGATTCAACCCACAAGATGAACGCAGTAAACAGGCTCGACCGGACGACGATCGTCCTCGTCGAAGACGATCCGGAAAGCCGGGCGTCACTGGCATCGTTGCTGGAAGCGGAAGGGGCGAACGTGGTCGCGGTCGCGGACGCCGAAACGGGCGTCGAAGAGGCGATCCGGCTGCTGCCGGACGCCGTCGTGTGCGACCTCGACCTGCCGGCGATGGACGGCTTCTACCTGATCCAGCGTCTGCGCGATCACGAGATCCGCAGCGACCATGCGCCGGCGGTTTCCGTCGCGCTGACCGGCCACACTGACGACAGCTGGCGATTGCGCAGCATCGGCGAAGGCTTTCACCACTTCATGACGAAACCGGCGCAGCCCGAGAAGCTCGTCACGCTGCTGCGCGACGCGATCGACGCGCGCCATTCGCTGTAGCGGCGCGCGCGACGGCTGGCTAGTGGGATGCGACGGCGTTCGCGCCGGGCGCGGGCGCGTCGTCGTCGCCCGGCTGCGGGGCGGCGGCCCCGGCCTGACATTGCGCGCACAGCCCCTTCAGTTCGATGCCGTCGCCGGCGAGCCGGTAGCCGGCTGCCTCGATCTGCGCGACGAGCGCCTGACGCAGCTTCGGCTCGTGCAGTTCGGTGATGTTGCCGCATTGCTGGCACACGACGAGGATCCCGTGCTGGCATTGCGTGAGATCGTGACAGACCGCGAACGCGTTGATCGATTCGATCCGGTGGATCAGGCCGGCGGACAACAGGAAGTCGAGCGCGCGATAGACGGTCGGCGGCGCGGAGCCGGGATGGATCTGGCGCATTTCGTCGAGCAGCGAATACGCCTTCGTCGCGCGGCCGGAAGCCAGCAGCAGTTCGAGCACCTTGCGGCGGATCGGCGTGAGCTTTTCGCCGCGCTCGCGGCAATACGCGTCGGCCATCGCGAGCGCCGCTTCGAGCGACGCAGCCGGTGCGCCGGCGTGCGCATGCGCATGCCGATGGTCGTCGTCATGATCGTGCGCGTGACCGGCGGTGGTGGCGGTCGCTGCGGTCGGTTTGGCGGTGTTCATCCGGCGATTATACGGGGCCGCCGCCGGCGCTGCCCGAGCCGCGTGGCCGGGCAGCATGCACGCACGCGGGGGTCAGGTGAGCTTCACATCGAAACCGCGCTGCACGCCCGGCCGTGCAAATAGCGCGTCGTACCAGCGCTTCACGTTCGGATAATCGGCGAGATCGACCTTGTGGCGCTCGTGTCGCCACGCCCAGCCGAGAATCGCGAAGTCCGCGACCGACAGCTCGCCCGCGACGAACTCGCGCGTGGCGAGCCGCGCATCGAGCACGCCGTACAGGCGCTTCGTTTCGTCGGAATAGCGCTTCAGGCCGTAGCGGCGATCTTCTTCGTTGTCGAGCGCCGCGAAGTGGTGCACCTGGCCCGGCATCGGGCCGAAACCGCCCATCTGCCACATCAGCCATTCGAGCACCGGCACGCGCGAGCGCAAGTCGCGCGGCAGGAAGCGGCCCGTTTTCTCGCCGAGATACAGCAGGATCGCGCCGGACTCGAACACGCTGATCGGCTCGCCGCCCGGCCCGTCCGGATCGACGATCGCCGGGATCTTGTTGTTCGGGCTGATGCGCAGAAATTCCGGCGCGAACTGCTCGCGCTCGCCGATGTTGACCGGAATGACTTCGTACGGCAGCGCCATTTCTTCGAGGGCGACGCTGATCTTGCGGCCGTTCGGCGTGCCCCACGCGTAAAGCTGGATCGTCATGGATGAAGGCAGAAAGGGAATAAACGCTTCAGGTGAGCGGCAGATCGATGTATTTGCGGAAGCCCTCGCGCGTCGCGAGCCGCGAATACCAGCGTTCGAGGTTCGGCAGCGACGGGCGTTCGATTCCGTCGATCCCGAACCAGCGTTTCGCGAACGCGCCGATCACGATGTCGGCGAGCGAAAAGCGCTCGTTTTCGAGGAAGAAGCGGCCTTGCAGATGGCGATCGAGCAGCTTCCAGCATTGCGCGACCACTTCGACGTCGGCCGCGAGCTTCGCCAGGTCGCGCTGGTCGGTGGGCGTGCGCACGGCGGCCATGAAGACGGGCCGCTCGGCCGGCACGAGCGTCGCGAGCGACCAGTCGAGCCAGCGCTCGACGCTCGCGCGCACCTTCGGGTCGGACGGATACAGCAGGCTCGACGGACCGTATTGCATCGCGAGATAGCGCAGGATCGAGTTCGATTCCCACAGCACGAAGTCGCCGTCGACGAGTGTCGGAACGCGGCCGTTGGGGTTCATCGCGAGGTACTCGGGTTCGTTGTTGCGGCCGAACTGCAGGCCGGCGTCGATACGCTCGAACGGCAGCACGAGTTCGTCGCAGCACCATAAAACCTTCTGGACGTTGACCGAATTGGCGCGTCCCCAGATCGTGATCATCTGGCGAAATCTCCTTACACCGGATAGGGCGAATAGCGGAAAACAGCGGATAGACAGCGAAGCCATGCGCGGGATGAAGCAAGCACGCAACGAAGCGCGCAAGCCGCAACGATACACGATCCGGCTTGCGTTTATATGAACGGCCGGCGGCATCGGGGCTTCTCGTAGAATACCGCGATACCCCCTGCACCGAGGCGACGCACGATGGCCCGCATTGTCCCTGACGACTGGCAGCACCTGGAGGCGACCGGCGCGGCCGCGCGCGAGCGCGAGACGCTCGCGGTCCTCGAAAAAGGGCTGCCCGACGGCTACACCGTCTATCACGGCGTGCACTGGACGCGTCTTTCGGAAGGCTTCTCCGTGTTCGGCGAGGCCGACTTCGTGATCGTGAGCCCCGCAGGCCGCGTGATGATCGTCGAGCAGAAAACCGGCTTCCTGCGCGAAACGCCGAAAGGGCTCGTGAAGGTGTATCTGCAGACCGAGCGCAACGTGGCGGTGGCGCTCGCGCGCACCGTCGAGAGCCTGCATCGGCGCTTCACGGCCGCGTTCGGCGCGGGCACGTACTTTCTCGAAGAACTGCTGTATTGCCCGGATCACGTCGTGAAAGACGCGTCGATCGCGGGTGTCGATCCGGCGCGGATCGTCGACGCGACGAAGAAGGGCCAGCTCGTGTCGATCGTGCGCGCCGCGCTGCCGGCCGACGAGCCGCGCCTGCCGTGCGCGTCGAAGATCCACCACTTCCTGTCCGACGAACTCGCGCTGACGCCCGATGCGAGCGCGCTCGTCGGCGCGGCGGGCACGCTCGTCACGCGGCTCGCGGGCGGCCTCGCGACATGGGCGCGCCGGCTCGAATTCGCGCCGTTCCGGCTGCGCGTGATCGGCACGGCGGGGTCGGGCAAGACGCAGCTCGCCGTCCAGGTGATGAAGGACGCGGTGGCGCGCGGCCAGCGCACGCTGTACGTGTGCTTCAATCGTCCGCTCGCCGATCACATCGCGAAGGTCGCGCCGGCGGACCCGGCGCTCGTCAAGGTCGCGAACTATCACCAGCTGGGCGACTGGGTCGCGCGCGACGGCGGTCACGTGCCGGATTTCACGGGGCCGGACGTGTTCGGCGAACTCGAACAGCGCTTCGCCGCGACGCCGGTCGACGCGCGCTGGCAGTTCGACGTGCTGATCGTCGACGAAGGGCAGGATTTCCAGCAGGCGTGGGTCGCGCCGCTCGAACGGCTGTTGCGGCCCGGCGCCGCGTGGTGGTGGCTCGAAGACCCGCTGCAGAACCTCTACATGCGCGAGCCGGTCGATCTGCCGGGCTGGACGGTGCTGCGCGAGACGACGAACTATCGCAGTCCGCGCGACATCCTGGATTTCCTGCGCGACGTCGCGAGCCGGCCCGTGCCGGCGCTGCGCACGCTGAGCGCGGGCAGCCCGTTCGACGGCTCGGAGGTCGCGCTGTCCACGTACGACGAAAAAGGCGCGTCGACGGACGGCGAGCCGCCGGCCGTCGCGGCCACGAAGCGCGCGATCACGCACGCGCTTTCGCTCGGCTTTCGCAAGCAGGACATCGTCGTGCTGTCGTTTCGCGGCCGGGAAGGGTCGCTCATGACGCCGCTCGATCATCTCGGCCCGCATCGTCTGCGCAGCTTCACCGGCGAGTACGACCTGTTCGGCAATCCGCGCTATCGCGACGGCGACGTGCTCGCCGATTCGATCTATCGCTTCAAGGGACAGTCCGCGCCGTGCGTGATTTTCACGGAGATCGACTTCGACGCGTTCGACGAGCGCGCGGCGCGCAAGCTGTTCGTCGGCGCGACGCGCGCGACGATGAAGCTGATTCTCGTGGCGTCGCAGCGCGCGGCCAACGCACTGGGGATGGAGCCGCGCGGCTGAACGCGAGGCGAAACGGATCAGGCCGCTGCCGCGCCGCCGCGCGTCAACCCCACGCGGACGCGCCGATCAGCGTGCCGGTGCGCGTATGCGCGTTCCACCAGATCACGCGCAACAGCGGCGCGCGTTGCGCAATGAAGATCGCCTGCACCGGATCGCTCTCGATGAAGTGCGTGACGCCGCAGCGCAGCGCCGCCGCCGCCTTGTGCGCGGCCGCGCCGGCCGGCGTCTCGTCGTGCTCGCCGGGCGTGCGCATCAGCAGTTCGAGCTGACCGAACCCGTGATGTTCGAGCCACAGCTGCGTGCGCGCGCGATCGATCTCCGGCCGGCCCGTGATGATCGCGCGCGTGCGCTGAAGGTCGATGTCTGGAAACTTGTCGAACGGCAGCAGCGCGTCGCGCTCGATCAGCGCCGCATCGAGGTCTTCGTCGTAGCGCGACAGCGGAATGTCCGGCAGCAGGATGCCGTCGAGATCGATCGCGTAGATCGCGTATTCGTGGTCGTTTGCCATCAGCGCGCCTTCGTGCGAGCGGTCGCGGGTCCAGTCCGCGCGATAGCGGTCCGTATACGCCTGGCGTTCCCACGGAAAGAGCGCGAAGTAGCCGCTCGCGTCGATCGAATAGTCGGGGCGCAGCCGGCTCAGGTCGTCGTACGCGCCCGTCAGCGTGCGCACGCTCAGGCCATGCTCCGCGAGGAACGCGATGCAGTCGGTCAGCGTGAAGCCGCGTCCGGCGATGTCCTCGCACAGCAGCACCGTCGAGCCGGGCTCGGGCAGCGGCAGCGCCGAATCCCAGCGGACTTCGCGCGTCGCGCGCTCGTAGCGCAGGAACGCCACCGGCGAGCCGGTCGCGTGCGACACCATCAGCGCGAGGGGCGCGCCGCCGCGCAGGATGCCGATCACGGCGGCGAAGCGCTCCGCTGCGAGCCTGGGCTGCAGCGACTCGATCCATTGGTCGAGCTGTTCGTAAGTGAGCGGGACGATCGGCTTGTTCATCGGTCGGGGAACGCAGACGGGTAGGTCGCGCGGAGCATGAACGAGTGGTTATTGAACGCGACGTTTGGCGATATTATGCATGGGCCCGCCTGCCGCTGCAGGGCGGCGGCGCGCGGGGCAAGCGCGGAGTGCGCCGCGATTACACGTAAAAGACGACCTACATGAAGCAGATTCAGCATCCGTGCGCGTACCGCACATTCATCGGAACCCCGCTGCGCGGCGCGACATTCGCGCGGCCGATCGTATCGATCCCGCTCAACGGCTGAGCGTACGATGCGACGCCGCTTTCCCCGCTTCATTCATCTGCTGGTCTGGTTCGTCGCGCTCGCGCCGCCGGTCGTCGCGGTCGGCTATCTGATGTACGCGAACCTGATCAATCCGCGCGTGATCCAGCGGCTGACCAGCAACTACGACGGCCAGTACTGGGACGCCGCGCAACTGCAGATCAGCTATGGACGCTTCGAGAACCAGTTGCTGCGCTACGCGGGCGGCACCGATCGCGACCTCGGCAAGCTGCAGACGAGCTACTGGCTGCTGCAGTCGAAACTGAGCGTCGTGCGCAATTCGATGGCGAGACTCGACGAATCGGCGGCGCTCGCGCCGGTGCTGCCGCGTCAGCGCGCGAACCTCGACCGCCTGTCGGCGACGGTGGACGCGATCGGCCCGCAACTCGACCGGCTGCGCGACGACCCCTCGCATGCGTACGCGATCGCGGTGCGAATGCGCGAGCACTGGCCCGCGATCAGCGACTTCGCGCTCAGCCGGCGCTTCGCCGACGTGTCCGAGCGCGAGGCGATCCGCCGCGACTTCATCGCGAAGCGGCGCGAGCTGTTCGCGGCGGGCTTCGTGCTGCTCGTGCTGTGCGCCGCGGCCGCGGTGATGCTCGTGCTGAACGGCTATCGCCGCACGCGCCTGATCCAGCAGCAGCGGGCGCTGCTGGCGGCGGAACTGCAGGCGAGCCAGGCGGCGCGCGAGGCAAGCAACGCGAAGGACGCGTTCCTCGGCATGATCAGCCACGAACTGCGCACGCCGCTGCATGCGATCGTGTCGTCGATCGAACTGCTCGCGTTGAAGCCGCTGCCCGAAGCGGACCGCAAGGTGATCCACCGGCTCGACACGGCTGCGCGTCAGCTCGAAGCGCAGATGCGGGACCTGACCGACTACGCGCGCCTCGGCGCGGGCAAGCTCGAATTGCGGCACGAGCAGTTCGATCCGCGCGACCTGCTGCAATCGATCGTCGATCAGAACGAGGAGGCGGCGCACCTGCACGGCCTGCAGTTGACGAGCGCGCTGCGCGGCGTGCATGGGATCGTCGAGTCGGATCCGCACCGCATCCGCCAGATCGCGAACAACCTCGTGACGAATGCGATCCGCTATACCGAGCGCGGCACCGTGCGCATCGAGTTCGTGACGGCGTCGTACGCGCTGTGGATCGTCGTCAGCGACACGGGGCCGGGCATGTCGCCCGAGCAGATCCCGCTGATCTTCCGCGAGTTCACGCAGCTCGACGCGTTGCGCTCGCGGCGTCACGAGGGCGCGGGGATGGGCCTTGCGATCGTGCGCGGACTCGTCGACCTGTTCGGCGGCTCGATCGCGACGGACAGCAAGCCAGGAGAAGGCACGACGTTCACGGTGACGATTCCGGTGACGCCGGTCGTGGGTCCGCCGCCGTCCGACGCGCGGCAGCCGCGGCCGGGCGACGGCGAACGGCCGCGCGTGCTGGTCGTCGACGACAACCGGGCGGTGCGCGAATCGCTGTGCGAGATGGTGGTGCTGATGGGCTACGACGCGCTCGCGGCGGAGGATACGGACAGCGCGCTCGCGCTGGTCGGCCACGAGCCGTGCGACGTCGTGCTGCTCGATCTGCACATGCCGGGGCGGGACGGGTATGCGTTCTTGTCAGGGCTCGATGCGGCGCTCGCGGCCGGCGAGCGACAGCGAGCGGCGGGCGGGCAGAACGGCGGGCAGAACGGCGGGCCGGGCGGCGGGCGGAACAGCCGCCCGCTGCTGATTGCGGTGAGCGCCTATGTGCCGGAGCCGGGCTGCGTCGACGCGCCGACGCCGTTCTTCGATTGCCTCGCGAAGCCGGTGCACTACGACGTGCTGCGCACCGCGTTGCAGCGCGCGATGGCGGCGCGGCTGCCGCTGCGCGAGCAGCAGCCCTGAAAGGCCGCGCGCGCCGGCGCTATCCGCGATTGAGCCGCTTCGACAGATCCGCGACGATAATCGCCATCCGCGCCGGCTTTTCGTAGCACGCGACGCTGTATTGCCGGACGATCTGACTGATCTCCGACTCGCTCGCCTTGCCGGTCAGCAACTCGCCGGTCAGCACGAAGATCGGCGCGTCGGGGTTCTCCGACGCGCGCATCGCGCGGATCGCATCCGCGGACGTTTGATTGCCGAACAGCCAGTCGATCACGACGCCGTCGAACACCTGTTGCCGCAGCGCGTCCTCGAACGCAGCGAGCCCGTAGATCGACTCGGCGGCGAAGCCGCTGTGCTGCAGGTAGTCGCGCAGGTTGTCGGCGGACGCGTGGTCGTCGTCGACGACGGCGATCAGCGGCTTTTCGAGTTCCGCGCGGCGCGGATAGATCTCGATCTTGTGGACTTCATGCGCGTTCTGATAGAGCGTGCCGTCGTGACGCGCGACGCGCCACTGCCCATTGCGCTCGTACGCGACGAACTCGGGCCGGCAGCCCGGCTCCACGGGCGCGCCGATCCACGCGGTGCACGCGAGTTCCGCCGCGCTCACGCACAGCAGCGCGTCCTGCGCGCTCGCGCCGACGACGCCGGGGTCGAGCAGTTGCGCGCCGAACAACTGCGCGGCCGGCTCGCCGTACGCTTCGGCGACCTTGGTGATTTGCGCGAGCGTCCACGGGCTGTTGCCGCGCAGCTTGCGATGGCCCTGTGAGAAGCTCAGGTCGAGAATGCGGCACAGCTCGGCCGTCTGCTGACGCTTGCCGATGCCGTGACGCGCCATCAACTCGCGGACGCGTTGTGCGACTGCGACGGAATCGGTGCTCTGGGCGGGGGTTTGCATACTGCGTGGGAGTTTTTCGAATCGGGATCCTGAATGCACGGCTGCACCGCGCCGCGTGTGCGCGCGAACCCTCATCAAAAAGGGGCCACGCAAGCCGGGGCACTATTCTAAACGCATCGATGCATAAAAAATTATGTTGGCCTTAATTTGTGTGAGGATTAGCGGGCCATTTCGATGCAAAGACATTTGCCGATTAGGGCTTTCCCGTAGAAGCGTTCAGATGCGCGGAGCGCGGCAGCGCGCCGGCAATCGCATCGCGCGGGCAAGCGCGCGATGCGAGTTCTCACGGCGTGCTGCCTACGCCGCCTGCAGCCCGCCGAGCAACTGCCGCACGCGCGACAGATCGCGGTTCACCGGGCTTGCGTCGTCGAACAGTTCGGCGAGCCAGTCGACGAACACGCGCACGCGCGGCGACACGCGCGGCGTCTTCACGAACGCGACCGACACGGGCGTCGGCAGCGGCTTCCAGCGCGGCAGCACTTCGCGCAGTTCGCCGCGCGCGAGATACGGCTCGGCGGCGAGGCGCGCCGGCTGGATCAGCCCGTATCCCTTCAGCCCGCAGGTCAGATACGCGAACTCGTCCGCGACGTGCACGAAGCCGTCGAGCTTCACCGACGTCGCGCCGCCGTCGATCTCGAAGTCGAAATCCACCGGACGCCCGCTGTCATGTGACAAACAGTTGACCGCCGTGTGACGCGCGAGATCGTCGAGCGTTTGCGGCGTGCCGTGCCGTTCGAGATACGCGGGGCTCGCGCACGTCACGTGGTCGAGCACGCCGAGCCGGCGTGCGGCGAGCCCCGAGTCGGGCAGCTCGCCTAGCTGGATGCTGCAGTCCACCGTCTCGCCGACCAGATTCACGTTGCGCCGGCTCACGCCGAGCGCGATGTCGATCTGCGGATGGCGCGCGTGGAAATGGTCGAGCGCGGGCAGCACGATCGCGTTCGCGATGACGGCGGGCATCTCGACGCGCAGACGTCCGCTCGCGGGCGCGTCCGTGCGCCTCAAGCTTGCCTCCATCTCGTCGATCTGCGCGAGAATCTGCGCGCAATGGTCGTAGTACGCGGCGCCTTCGGGCGTCACCGACACGCGCCGCGTCGTGCGCACCAGCAACTGCGTGTTCAAAAGCGCTTCGAGGTTCTGGACCAGCGTGGTCGCGGTCGCTCTCGGCATGTCGAGCGACTGCGCGGCTTTCGTGAAGCTGTGAGTGTCGACGATGCGCATGAACGTGCGCATCGCCTCTATACGGTCGATCACGGGCAAGCTCCTGTAATGCGAAAGAGGTGCTGCGGGCACGGGCCGCGCGAAGAATCGAAAAGAAACGCGGTGCCGTGGCCGACGTCGCGGCGAGCGCCGCAAAGCCGGGGTGCTGCAAGACGCGAAAGGCGGGGCGCGGGGGGCGGGGCAGATGGGCCGTCCGGAACGGACGGCCCGGTGGGATCAGGGCGTCGTCGTTGCCGGTGCGCTTACTGCTTGAGCGTCGCCATGTCGATCACGAAGCGGTACTTCACATCGCTCTTCAGCATGCGCTGATACGCGGTGTTGATGTCCTGCATCTTGATCATTTCGATGTCCGACGTAATGCCGTGCTCCCCGCAGAAATCCAGCATTTCCTGCGTTTCTGCGATCCCGCCGATCAGCGAGCCCGCGAGGCGCCGCCGCTTCATGATCAGGTTGAACACTTGCGGCGACGGGTGATCGTGCTCCGGCGCGCCGACCAGCACCATCGTCGCGTCGCGGCGCAGCAGTGCGATGAACGGGTTCAGGTCGTGTTGCGCGGCCACCGTGTTCACGATCAGATCGAAGCTGTTCAGGTGCGCTTCCATCTGCGCGGGGTCCTTCGAGATCACGACTTCGTGCGCGCCGAGACGCTTCGCGTCTTCGATCTTCGACGGCGACGTCGTGAACAGCACGACGTGCGCGCCCATCGCGGCCGCGATCTTCACGCCCATGTGGCCGAGGCCGCCCAGGCCGACGATGCCGACCTTCTTGCCCGGCCCCGCGCCCCACGTGCGCAGCGGCGAGTACGTCGTGATGCCCGCGCACAGCAGCGGCGACGCGCCGGCCGGATCGAGGTTCTGCGGAATGCCCAGCACGAACGCCTCGTCGACGACGAGCATCGTCGAATAGCCGCCGAACGTCACGTCGCCGCTCACGCGGTCGATGCCGTTGTACGTGCCGACGAAGCCGTTTTCGCAATACTGTTCGAGCCCTTCCGCGCAGCTCGCGCAGGTGCGGCACGAATCGACGAGACAGCCGACGCCGACGATTTCGCCGACCTTGTAGCGCGTGACCGCGGAGCCGGTTTCGAGCACGCGGCCGACGATCTCGTGGCCCGGCACCACCGGAAACATCGTGTTCTGCCATTCGTTGCGCGCCTGGTGCAGATCCGAGTGGCAGACGCCGCAAAACAGCACGTCGATGCGCACATCGTGCTCGCGCAGGTCGCGACGCTGGAACTCGAACGGGCCGAGCGGGGAACCGGCGTCGCGGGCGGCATAACCGAAAGTCTGGTACATGTTGACTCCTGAAAACGGGCTGTAAAACGGTGTTGCGGCAGGGTTCCCATCGTAAGGACGGGCTGCGTATCGGGGAATACCTGAAGCTATCGAAGGTTTGCCTGTTTCTCCTGGGGTCGAGCGCCGAAAACGGATCAGTGCTAGATTTCAAGCCTGATTCTCTGCAACCGGAATGCCAACGTGATGACCACCGTTTCGTTTTCCGCAATGACCGCTACGTCCGCCACGTCCACCGCGGACGCATCGGCCACGCCGGCCGCCGCCAACGCGCAGCAACGCATGGTCGAACTGCTGATGGCGCTCGCACCGAAAGACGGCATGCGCGCGACCGCGCTCGACAGCGTGCACCTCATGCGTTCGAGCCGCGCGTATCCGCGCCAGCCGGTGATGTACGAGCCGAGCATCGTGATCGTCTGCCAGGGGCGCAAACGCGGGTTCCTCGGCGATCAGGCGTTTATCTACGACGCGCAGCAGTACCTCGTGCTGTCGGTGCCGCTGCCGTTCGAATGCGAGACCGAGGCGAGCCCCGACAAGCCGCTGCTCGCGATCTCGATCCGCGTCGACCTGACGATGGTCGCCGAACTGTTGATGGCGCTGAACGACACGCGCGGCAACACGGTGTCCGAACCTTGCGGCATCTACGCGACGCCGCTCGACGCGCCGCTGTCGAATGCGGTGCTGCGCCTGCTCGAAGCGCTGTCGTCGCAGTACGACGCGCAGATCCTCGGACCTTCGATCGTACGGGAGATCTGTTACCGCGTGTTGACAGGCGTGCAGGGCGACGCGATTCGCGCGGCGCTCACGCATCAGCATCATTTCGGCCGCATTGCGAAGGCGCTGCGCCGCATTCACGCGGACTATCGCAGCGACCTCGACGTCGATACGCTCGCGCGCGAGGCCGGCATGAGCCTCGCGGTCTTTCATGCGCATTTCAAGGCCGTCACGTCGACGTCGCCGATGCAGTACGTGAAGACGACGCGCCTGCATCATGCGCGTCTTCTGATCACGCACGACGGGCTGAACGTGAGCGCGGCGGCGACGCGCGTCGGCTACGAGAGCGCGTCGCAGTTCAGCCGCGAATTCAAGCGGCTTTTCGGGCTGTCGCCCACCGACGAGCAGCGCCGCGTGCGTGCGATGAGCGAGCCGGCCGTGCCGCAGCCGCCGATGCTGACGCCGCTGCAGCGCCGCTATGTGACCGCCGTATGAACGATACGAACCACACCAACGACTCGAAGGAATCCACGCCGAATGAAGCCCCTGCTGCTGTTGACGATCCCGCTCGCCGACCGCTACCGCGCGATCCTCGCCGACCATTTCGACGTACTGCACGCCCCCGATGACGACACGCGCGCGCGTTCGATCGCGTCGCACGGCGATTCGATCCGTGCCGTGCTGACGAACGGCACGGTCGGTTTCGCCGCCGCCGACATCGACCGGTTGCCGGCGCTCGAACTCATGAGCGCGCTGGGCGCGGGTTACGAGAACGTACCGCTCGATGCGGCGCGCTCGCGCGGCATCGCGCTCGCGAACGGCGCGGGCGCGAACGCGGACTGCGTCGCCGACCATGCGTTCGCGCTGCTGCTCGCCGCCGTGCGCGCGGTGCCGCAATACGACGCCGCGTGCCGCGCGGGCGTGTGGCGCGACGCGCTGCCCGAGCGGCCGATGCTCGCCGGGCGGCGGCTCGGCATCGTCGGGCTCGGTCATATCGGGCGCAAGGTCGCGCGCCGCGCGGCGGGCTTCGACATCGAGACCGGCTATCACAATCGCACGCCGCGCGACGGCGCAACGAGCCGCTATTTCGATTCGCTGATCGATCTCGCGCGCTGGAGCGACTTTCTCGTGCTCGCGACGCCGGGCGGCGCGGCCACGCATCATCTCGTCGATCGCGCGGTGCTCGACGCGCTCGGGCCGGACGGCTTTCTCGTGAACGTGTCGCGAGGCAGTGTCGTCGATACGGCCGCGCTCGCCGATGCGTTGCGCGAACGCACGCTCGGCGGCGCGGCGCTCGACGTGTACGAAGGGGAGCCGAAGCCGCCGGCCGGGCTGCTCGCGCTCGGCAACGTCGTGTTGACGCCGCATGTGGCCGGGACGTCGCCGCAGGCGCTCGAAGCGACGGTGCGCCACTTCATCGACAACGCGCAGCGGCATTTCGCGGGCGACCCGGTGCTCACGCCGATTTGACGAGGCGATTCGCCGACGGTTGCCGTGCCGTCGGCGCATCGCTATGCTGGGTTTTTTACACCCGGGAAGGCACGCGATGAGTACGCACACGGCCATCGTCGAATGGCACAGCAACGGCAGCCGCTTCACCGACAACCGCTATAGCCGCGCGCATCAGTGGCGATTCGACGGCGGCGCCGTCGTGCCGGCATCCAGTTCTCCGCACGTGGTGCGCGTGCCGCTGTCCGATCCGGCCGGCGTCGATCCCGAAGAGGCGTACGTCGCCGCGCTTTCCAGCTGCCACATGCTGTGGTTTCTTTCGATCGCCGCCGACGCGGGGCTCGCCGTCGATTCGTATCGCGACGAGGCGTCGGGCGTGATGGCGAAGAACGAAGCGGGCAACGAATGGATCGCGCGCGTCGTATTGCGCCCGCACGTGGTGGTGCGCGGCGAGACGCCCGTCGATCGGGCGGCGCTCGACGCGCTTCATCATCGCGCGCACGAAGCGTGTTTTCTCGCGAATTCGGTGAAGACCGACGTGGTGGTCGAGGGCACGGTCAGCGTCGGCGGATGAGCGCTTCGCGCCCGCACGCGGAACGCGGCTTGCGGATCGCTGGCGGTGAACCCGCCCGCCAGGAGACGCCGCGATGACGACCACCGCCGACCCGAACGAGACCCCGAAGCGCGACGACCGCGCGCGCATTCCCGACGATCAACCCGCGCCGCACGTCGAGCGGCGCGAAACGCATCAGACGAGCGAGGTGCCGCTCGGCTCCGGCGACCGTCCGGAGGCGCCGGGCAGCGGCGGCGATTCGGCTCGCACCACGCACCGGATACCGGCGGTTCGCGAGCGCAACGAATCGGGCCGCCATCGCGGTCCCGATCCCGATACCGGTCCCGGGCACGAGCGCTAGCGCGCGACCGTCGGCGAATGCGCGCCCGGCTCGCCGGCCGACGCGCCGCTCGTGCCACCCGGCTCGCGGGCGGGCGTCGCCGGCCGGTGCGGATCGCCGGATTCGGCGGATTCGCCGGACCCGGCGGGTGCGCCCGGTTCACCCGCCCGCTGCGCGTCGTCCATGTCCGGTGCCGCAGGCCCGTCGACCGACAGCGGCGGCGCGCCTTCATGACTGCGATGCCGGAACGCGAGCCGGACGATCTCGCGCGTCGGCGCGCTCGTGATCAGCATCGGCACTTCATCGGGCCGGAACCACTCGCAGCCGACGATCTCGCGGCTCGGTGCGGGCGCGAAATGATCGGGCAGATCGATCAGGAAGATGTGATGGTTCTTGCCGAGTCCACGAAACTCGAACAGATAGGTCAGGGAATCGACGGCGACCGTCGTCTCTTCGGCCAGCTCGCGGCGCGCGGCGTCGTGCGGCGTCTCGTTGCGTCCGATCGTGCCGCCGGGCAGCGCCCAACGTGACCAGCGGCGGGTGACGAGCAGGATTTTCTCGCGTCGTCTGCACAATACGGTGGCTCTGTCTTTCACGCGCGGCCTCGCCTTATAGCGGCCGCGGGTGATCGCCAGCCCCGTGCGGGCGCTCGCTCGGGTCGATTGCTGCCGGGGGAGTAGGGTCGCTCATCGGTGGCTCCTTGTTGGGCGTCTGTCTGTATTTCGTCAGCGGAGCAACCTGCGTGCCGCGAAGCGACGGCGTTCGCGCGTCGCCGCGCGCAGCGCACGTTCGTTGCGCGAAGGCCGCGCGCCGCGCACGTTCACAGTTCGCCGCGCGCCGCGAGCGCGCGAATGCGATCGGCGGTGCGGCACGCGATCGCCTGTATCGTCAGCGAAGGATTCACTCCACCGACAGTCGGAAATACCGAGCCGTCGCACACCCACAGATTGCGGATGTCCCAGCTTCGGCAATCGGCGTCGACGACGCTGGTCTCGCGGTCGAACCCCATGCGCGCGGTGCCGTTCAGATGGCAGGTGTCGTCGTCCCGGGTCCAGATGTCGGTCGCGCCGGCCGCCGCGAGCGCGCGGCGCATGTAGTCGAGCGAATGGCGCACGAGACGCCGGTCGTTATCGCACATCGACCACGTCACGCGCGCAATCGGCAGACCGAGCGCGTCTTTTTCGTCGGCGAGCGTCACGCGGTTGCGTTCCTGCGGCAGCGTTTCGCCGACGATCTTGAGCCCCGCCTGATAGTTGTACTTCGCCATCTCGCGCACGAGCGCGTCGCCCCAGATGCCGCGGCTCGTCTGCGTGGCCGCCCACACGACGGGCAGCGGCCCCTGGCTCATGTAGCAATAGCCGCCGAAGAAGTCCTTCCCTTCGTCGGTGTAGTTCCAGTGCTCGGTCAGCGCGAGCGACGGCGGGCCCTTGTACCAGCGGATCTCGTCTTGCAGCGTGCCCCACGCGGCCTGGTTCGCCTGCACCATCAGGTTCTTGCCGACGAGGCCCGAACGGTTTGCGAGGCCGTCCGGAAAGCGGCCGTTCGCCGACATCAACAGGAGGCGCGGCGTTTCGATCGCATACCCCGCGACGACCACGTGGCGCGCGCGCTGGAATTGCCACCGTCCTTCGCGATGAAAATGGACGCCGCTCGCGAGGCCGTTCGCATCCACCTCGATGCGGCCCACCATCGCGAGGTCGCGGATCTCGGCGCCCGCCCGCACCGCGCGCGGAATCCACGTGACGAGCGTGCTTTGCTTGGCGTTCGTCGGACAGCCGCTCACGCAGAAGCCGCGATACACGCACTGATGTGCGTCGCCGCGCGGCGCGGACAGCGTCGCGAGCGGCGTCGGCGACCACGGAATGCCGAGCGCCTCGCAGCCTCGCGCGAGCACGAGGCCCGCCGCGTTGACCTCGTGCGCGCGATACGGATAGCGCGGCCGCTTCGGACCCCACGGATAGCGCACGGGACCGGAGATGCCGAGCGTGCGCTCGACTTCGGTGTAGTAGCGCCACATCTCGCGCCAGTCGAGCGGCCAATCCGCGCCGTAGCCGAGTTTCGTCCGCGACAGGAACCACTCGGGACGAAACCGCAGCGACACCATCGCGAAGTGCACCATGCTGCCGCCCACGGCCTTGCCGCTGTTGTTGCTGCCGAGCTGCAACGGGTTCTCGCCGTCGACGATGCGCTCGTCGGTCCAGTAGAGCTTCGCCTGATGCGTTTCGTCGGACGCGAAGTCTTCGAGCGGACGCCACCAGGCGCCCGCGTCGAACGCGACCACGCGAAAGCCCGCTTCCGCGAGGCGGCACGCGAGCGTCGCGCCGCCCGCGCCGGTGCCGACGATCGCGAAGTCGACCGCTTCGTCGAGCGGATATTCGCGCATCGGCATCCATCCGCCGCGACGGAACACGTCCGGCGCGCGTCCGTTCTTGCCGCGCGGCGCGTGCTGTGCGTCATCGGTCATCGTCGTCCTCCGGACCGGGCGTGCCGGGCGCCGACATTTCGGGTTCCCAGGGATCGCGCCGGTCGAAGCCGAGCCGCACGTAGCCGCGCGGATTCGCGGGGCCGCCGAAGCCGAGTGCATTCCACGCGTACGGGTGCGAGTAATACGCGGTGCAGACGTCGTGCAGCACGCGCTTCTCGAAGAACACGTTGCACGGCATGTCGTGCCATGAGCGGTGGTGCAGTTCGCCGCGTTGCATGCGGGCGACCATTCCGCGTTGCCCGGCGTCGTCGAGGTCCGCGAACGGATGCCGGAACGCGCGGCGGCTCTCCGCGTCGAGCGCGGCGAGGCCGATCGCCCATGCGTCGCGCAGCGGCGGCAGACGCGCGTCGCGAAAGCCGTCGCGGCGGTCTTCGAGCAGCTTCGTGTCGACGAGCGCGGCGACCGGCACCTGGTCGCGCGCCGGCGCGCGCTGCGGCACCACGCACGCGCACAGCGCGACGAGCGTGCGCCAGTGCGTCGGCCCTAGAAAACGCGCGTGGTTCGGCGTCGCGAGCCGCGCGTCGATCACGCGGCGCGTGATGTCGTCCCATGACGGGCTGTCGCGTTTTGCGAGCACGCCGCCGCGGGCGGCGTCGGCGTCACCCTTCATGCGCGGATCCCGGGCGCCGTTCATCGCTCCGTCTCCCGCAGGCGCAGCGCGGCCAGCCCCGCGAGCGCGAGCGCGCTGAACGCGGGCGGCGCGGGCAGCGGCGGACCCGCGAACAGGTTCTGCGACCAGTTGCGCCATCCGCCGTGTGCGCGGCCGACGCCGCCCGCATGAAAGCCGGCGCCCGCGAAGCCGAGCGCCGTCGTCACGCGCAGCCACAGACGCGCGAAGCCGCTCGCGCGTTGCGCGTGCGCGCGCGGCGCGCACGCGGCGTGAACGAGCAGTGCGGCGCCGATCGGCGCGACCGTGACGGGCGCGATCATCGCGGGATGCTGGAACGTGCCGCGAAAATGCAGCAGCGCGGCTTCCGCGGCCGTGCCGGCGAGGCCCGCCGCGGCCACGAGCGCGAGCGCCTTGCCGGCCGGCATCCCGAAGAGACGCGGATCGTGCGCGGGCTCGTCGCGCAGGCGCTCCGCGATCGCGCCGAGCGCCCCCGCGAGCAGCAGCGCGAACGGCGCGCCCGCCGGCGCGCCGTAAAAGAAGTTGTGCCACGACAACCCGCCCGGTCGCTTCGTGACGTTGTACAGGTGGAAGCCGGTGCCCGCCGTGCCGGTCGCGGCCGCCGCGATCTGCACCGCGTGCCGCAACCGGTGCGACGCCGCGGTGCGGTCCGCACCGGCCCACAGGCTCGTGCCGAGCGAACCCGTCGCGACGACCAGCGGCACGTACATCGCCGGATTCTCGAACGAGCCGCGATAGTGCTCCATCGCGCTGTCCGCGAGCACGGACAGCGACAGCAGCGTCGAGCCGTAGTTGAATCCGCGCGCGGCGGCGACGTGCTTGTCCGCGGGCGCCGCGCCGGCCACGCCGCGCAGCGCGCCCGTCGCGAGCGCGGCGAGCGTCGCGCCGGCGGCCACGCTGACGAGTCCGACCGTGAAGCGGGTTGCCTGAGTCATCGGCGCTTCTCCTCTGTCGATTGGTTGCGGCGGGCTAGCACGCGAAACGCTCGGCATCGGCGCGCCGGAACGCGAGGCCGCAACCTGGCCGCGTGAGGTCGGGCGCGATGTGACCGTCCGACACGCGCGGCGCGCCGTCGAACAGCATCGCCTCGATGCGCGCGTGATCGTGGAACCATTCGACATGCCGCAGACGCGGCGCCGCACACGCGACATGCAGATGCAGCGCGGGCGCGCAGTGCGCGGACAGCGGCAGATGCCACGCGTCGACGAGCGCCGCCGCCTGCAGAAAGCCGCTCACGCCGCCGCAGCGTGACGCGTCGGCTTGCAGCACGTCCACCGCGTGCGTGTCGAGCAGCGTGCGAAAAGCGTCGGGCGTGTACGCGTATTCGCCGGCCGCGAGGTCCATGCCGGGCGGCAGGTTCGCGCGCAACGCCGCGAGGCCGCGCCAGTCATCCGACGACAACGGCTCTTCGAACCAGCTCACGCGCGCTTGCGCGAACGCCTGCGCGAGCCGCTGCGCCTCTTTCGCCGTGTAGGCCCCATTCGCATCGACGAACAGACCCGCCGCTTCGCCGATCGCGCGACGCGCGGCCTGCACGCGCGCGGCATCGGCGTCCGGGTGCGTGCCGATCTTCATCTTGACCCACGCGCAGCCGTCGTCCTCGACCCAGCCGCGCAACTGACGCGACAGCGTGTCGATGTCGTACGTCGTGAAGCCCCCGCTGCCGTAGACGGGCACGCGATCGCGCTGCATCCCGAGCAGGCGCGCGAGCGGCACGCCGAGCGCTTTCGCCTTCAGGTCCCACAGCGCGGCATCGACTGCCGAGATCGCGCACGACGCGACGCCGGGGCGCCCGATGTTGCGCACCGCGCGCTGCATCGCGAGCAGGATGCGGGGAATGTCGAACGGATCGCAGGCGCGGACTTCGGCGGCCAGCACGCCGTCGATCACCGTGGCGGCGCTGCGGTCCGCATACGTATAGCCGAGACCGGTCGTGCCGAGCGCGTGGATCTCGACGACGACGAGCGTCGTGGCCTGCCACCGGGCGGTGCCGTCGGCTTCGGGGGCGTCGGTCGGGATCGTGTATGCACGCGTTTCGATTGTCGGGGCGCTGGCGGAATTCATCGCGTTGTGTTCGAAAAGACAGGTTTGGCCGTCGCGTTGTCCGGGCGGCCGGTTGATACGCTTCGCCGTCGCAAACCGCGCGCCCGCAGCCCGCCGTCGACCGACAGGCGCGGCGTGCGACACAAGCGTCGACAGGTACGACGCATGCTCGCTGCCTTTTCGTGCGAGAGGGGGCCACGACATGTCTACACTGACCGAGGAGCAAACCGCCGACGATCGCGCCGAACCGGCGGGCGAGGACGGCCGCGAGCGCGACGTCGCTGTCGCCGGCGCTGGGGTCGCCGTGATCACCGGCGCGGGCGCGGGCGTCGGCCGCGCGGTGGCCGACGAATTCGCGCGTCATGGCTACGCGATCGCGCTGCTCGGACGCGAGCCGACACGTCTTGCCGATGCCGCCGCGCAATTGCGCACCGCGCATCGCGTGCGCACGCTCGCGATTCCGACCGACGTCGCCGACGCCGACGCGGTGGAAGCCGCCGCGCAACGCGCCGAGCGCGAACTCGGACCGATCGCGGTATGGGTCAACGTCGCGATGGCGACGGTGTTCGCGCCGGTCGCCTCGCTGTCGCCGCGCGAGATCGAGCGCGCGACGCAGGTCACGTATCTGGGTCAGGTGTACGGCACGATGGCGGCGTTGTCGCGGATGCGAGCGCGCAATCGCGGCACGATCGTCAACGTCGGATCGGCGCTTGCGTATCGCGCGGTGCCGTTGCAGTCCGCGTATTGCGGCGCGAAGTTCGCGATTCGCGGCTTTACCGCGTCGCTGCGCTCGGAGCTGCTGCACGAACGCTGCAACGTCGACGTGACGATGGTCGATCTGCCGGCCGTCAACACGCCGCAGTTCGACTGGGCGGCGAACCGCACCGGACGGCGCGCGCGTCCGGTGCCGCCCGTGTGGCAGCCGGAGGCGGCCGCGCGCGCGATCTGGCATGCGGCGCGGCATCCGCGTCGTCAATACTGGGTCGGCTGGCCGACGGTGCGCGCGATTCTCGCGAACCGTCTCGCGCCGGGGCTGGTCGACCGCTATCTCGCGCACGCGGGCTATCGCGCGCAACTGACCGACGAGCGCCTGGCCGCCGATGCGCCGTCGCAGCCGCCCGGCAACCTGTTCGCACCCGTCGCGGGTCCGTACGGCGCGCACGGCCGCTTCGACGCCGAAGCGCGCCACGACGCGCCGTGGACCACGACCGGCGCGCCGCTCGCGGTGTCGGGCGTGCTTGCGCTGGCGGGCGGCCTCGCGTGGCTCGGCTGGCGGGCGTGGCGCCTGTATCGCGCGGATACGGCGACACGCGCAATCCGATGAGCCGCCCGATCGAGGACTACGGGCTGATTGCCGACGGGCGTTCGGCCGCGCTCGTCAGCCGCGACGCGTCGATCGACTGGCTCTGCTGGCCGCGCTTCGATGCTGACGCGTGCTTCGCGGCGCTCGTCGGCACGGCGGAGCATGGGCACTGGTCGTTGCGGCCCGAGCGCGGCGCGTCGCGCTGCGAACGTTGCTACGAGCCGGATACGCTCGTGCTGCAAACGGATTTCCACACGCCAGACGGCGCAGTACGCGTGACGGACTTCATGCCGCCGACGACGCATGGGGACGCGCCGTCGCTGGTGCGCATCGTCGGCGGATTGCGCGGCACCGTGACGATGCGCTCGACGCTCGCGCCGCGCTTCGACTACGGCGCGCGCGTGCCGTCGTTCGCGCGCGAACGCGACGCGCTGGTCGCGAGGGCGGGGCCGTCCAGCGTCGCGCTGTACACGGACGTGCCCGCGGATATCCGCGAACGCGCGATCGTCAGCACGTTCGAGATCCACGCCGGCGAGCGCCGATCGTTCACGCTTCGCTACGGCGACGACGCCGGGCCCATCGACGTCGAGCGCGAACTCGACCGCACGCGCGGCGACTGGCGCGACTGGATCCGCGCATTCGACGACCGCCGCACGCCTTGGCCCGATGCCGTGCGTCGCTCGCTGCTCGTGCTGCGCGCGCTGATCTATCGGCCGACCGGCGCGATGGTGGCCGCGCCGACGACGTCGCTTCCCGAAGTGCCGGGCGGCTCGATGAACTGGGATTACCGCTACTGCTGGCTTCGCGACGCGAGTTTCGCGCTCGACGCACTGCTCGACGCAGGCTTTCACCACGAGGCGCGCGCATGGCGCGACTGGCTGCTGCGCGCGATCGGCGGCACGCCCGAGCGCATCCGCATTCTGTATCGCGTGGACGGCAGCGTCGTGAACAGAGAACGCTGCATCGACGCGCTGCCGGGATGGAACGGCGCGCGCCCGGTGCGCGTCGGCAACGCCGCAACGGAGCAGCGCCAGCTCGACGTGTTCGGCGAGGTGATGGACTGTCTGCATGTCGTGCGCGCGGCCGGCAGCGGCGCGTCGCCGGAAGAAGTCGAACTGGAGAGGCGCATCGTCGAGCACCTGGAGCGCAACTGGCGCAAGCCGGCCTCCGGCATCTGGGAAATCCGCTCGGCGCGGCGGCAGTACACGTTGGCGCGCGTGATGGTGTGGGTCGCGCTCGACCGCTTTTTGATGCATGCGTCGGCGCCGTCCAGGCCTCGGCAAGCCGACGACGATCTGATCGAACGTGCGCGCGCACTGCACGCAACGATACACCGCGAAGTCTGTGAGAACGCATGGAGCGATACGCGCGGCGCGTTCACGCGCGCAGAAGGGAGCGACGAACTCGATGCGAGCCTGCTGCTGATGCCGCTCGTCGGCTTCCTGCCGATCGACGACGAGCGCGTGCGCGCGACAGTCGATGCGATCGGCCGCGAACTCGGCGACGGCGGCCTGATCCGCCGCCTGCCGCGCGGCAAGGAGGGACCGCACGAGGGCACGTTCATCGCCTGCTCGTGCTGGATGGCCGACTGCCTGCTGATGCTCGGACGCGATCGCGACGCACGCGCGCTGTTCGAGCGAGTGCTCGGGATGGCTAACGATCTGGGCTTGCTGGCGGAGGAGTACGACGTCGACGACAAGCAGCTCGCCGGCAACTTCCCGCAGGCGCTCAGTCACCTCGCGCTCGTGCAGACGGCGCTGCGGTTCGACCATCCGCACCGCACCCGACGCTAGCCGCCGAGCCCCGCCGACAGGAAATCGACGAACGCGCGAATGCGCGCCGACGACCGGTGCCGCTGCGCGTACACCGCATAGATATCGGCGTCCGGGGTTTCGTATCCGGGCAGCACGACGACAAGGCGCCCGTCCGACAGATAGTCGTTGATGTCCCACTCCGCGCGCATCAGGATGCCGTGCCCGTCGAGCGCCCACTTGACGGCGATCTCGCCGTCGTTCGTCGTCAGGTTGCCGTTGATGCGGACCGACTCCGTGTTGCCCGGCGACGCGCCCGAACGGGCGGTGAGACGCCACACGCCGTACGCCTCGTTGCCCTGGCGGATCGCGATGCAGTTGTGCTTCGCGAGATCGCGCGGCGCCAGGGGCGCACCGCGCCGCGCGAGATAGGCGGGCGACGCGCACACGAGCCGCCGGTTCGGCGCGAGGCGGCGCGCGATCACCCGTGTGTCGGGCGGCTCGCCGAAGCGGATGCACACGTCGAACGAGTCGTCGGCGAGCGGCGGCGGCGTGACCGACAGTTGAAGCTGCACCGAAACCAGCGGATAACGCAGCACGAAACGCGAAATCAGCGGCGCGATGTGACTGCGTCCGAAGCCGAGCGTCGCGTTCACGCGCAGCAGGCCTTGCGGATGGTTCTTCGATCCGCCGAGCCATTCGCCCAGCTCGTCGATTTCGGTGAGAATCCGGCGCGCGTGCTGCAGATAGACCTCGCCTTCGGGCGTCAGCATCATGCGGCGCGTCGTGCGGTTCACGAGCGGCACGCCGGCGCGCTTTTCCATCTGCGCGAGCCGCTTGCTGATGGCGGCCGGCGTGAGGCCGAGTTCGCGCGCGGCGGCGCTCAGGCTGCCCGAAGCGGCCAGCGTGGAGAAGAAGCCCAGGTCGGCGGGCAGGACGGCATCGGTCACGACGGATTTGTGAATCGAAGTTAAAGGCGCTTTGAGTATAGCGTCCGCGCGGCGCACGCGGCGTTCGGTAAAGTCGATCGCTTGAATGGCGCTCACGATTGAACGACAAGGAGACCCGACATGAAGACGTATCGCATCGCCACCATTCCCGGAGACGGCATCGGCAAGGAAGTCGTGCCCGCGGGCAAGGCCGTGCTGCAGGCGCTCGCGAAGACCACGCAACGCTTCGCGTTCGAGTTCGAGGACTTCGACTGGGGCGCCGACCACTACCGCAGGCACGGCGTGATGATGCCGGAGAACGGCCTCGATGCGCTGCGCGACAAGGATGCGATCCTGTTCGGCTCCGCGGGCGATCCGGACGTGCCCGACCACATCACGCTGTGGGGCCTGCGGCTGAAGATCTGCCAGGGCCTCGATCAGTACGCGAACGTGCGGCCGACGCGCATCCTGCCGGGCATCGACGCGCCGCTGAAGCGGTGTCGTCAGCAGGACCTGAACTGGGTGATCGTGCGCGAGAATTCCGAGGGCGAATATGCGGGCGTCGGCGGGCGCGTGCATCGCGGGCTGCCGCTCGAAGCGGCGACCGACGTGTCGATCCTCACGCGCGCCGGTGTCGAGCGCATCATGCGCTTCGCGTTCAGGCTCGCGCAGTCGCGTCCGCGCCGGCATCTCACGGTGATTACGAAGAGCAACGCGCAACGTCACGGCATGGTGATGTGGGACGAGATCGCGCTGGAGATTTCGAGGGAGTTTCCGGACGTCACGTGGGACAAGGAACTCGTCGATGCGGCGACCGCGCGCATGGTGAACCGGCCGGCGTCGCTCGATACGATCGTGGCCACCAATTTGCACGCCGACATCCTGAGCGACCTCGCGGCGGCGCTCGCGGGCAGCCTCGGGATTGCGCCGACCGGCAACATCGATCCCGAGCGGCGGTTTCCGTCGATGTTCGAGCCGATTCACGGCTCGGCGTTCGACATCATGGGCAAAGGGCTCGCGAATCCGGTCGGCACGTTCTGGTCGGTGGTGATGCTGCTCGAGCATATCGGCGAGCCGGACGCGGCGGCGCGCGTGATGCAGGCGATCGAGACGGTAATCGCCGATCCGGCGCTGCATACCGGCGATCTCGGCGGAAACGCGACGACCGCGCAGGTGACGGACGCGGTGTGCGCGGAGGTCGTTGCAAACGTCGGATGACGATGTTGCGGCCAACCCCGCTCAACGCCGGATGGCCGCTTTCACATTGCGCGTCACCCACGCGGTGAGACCGGTGCGCACGACGAGCGGCGCGACGCGCGTCGGCCCGAGGATCAGCGCGCCGAGCACCACGGATGCGAGCAGCGTGACGTTCGGCGCCGCGGCAAACGCGCGGCCGATGTTCGGCAGCGTCAATGCGTTCGTGCGCGGTTTCGCGGTCCTTTCGGCGATACGCATGCCGACGTTGGCCACGAGCAGTTGCGTGCGCGTCAGCTCCATCTGCTCGCGCAGCGCGGCGCCGTGCTGTTGCCGCAATCGGGCGCGCGCGTTCATTTGAGTGCCTCCTTGACCGTTTCGAGGTCCGCGCGGAGCTCGTGCTTCAGAACGTCGAACGAGGTCGACGGGCGCTGCGCGCGAAACGTCAGCAGCGCGGCGACCGAGGCGATCAGCCAGATCGCCGCCACGCCCCACACCGTGACGATCGAGTAGGGCGTGCGCCACGCGGACGCGATCACCGCGACGCAGAAGAACGCGAGCGTAAAGAGCCCGCTGACCGCGAGCGCGACGAGCGCGATAAGTTCGCGCATCACGCGCGCTCGCGATTCGGCCAGTTCGATCGACAGCAGGTCGCCGTAGTCCGCGAGGCGTGCGACGGCGAATCGCGACACATTGCGCCAGCGGTCGAGTTTCGAGTGAACTGACATGGCCAACCTCCCGCCGCTTCAGTGCACCGCGTTCGTTTGCAGTGCCATCCGTCGGACAACGCCCCGCGGTCCCGTCAATGGCGATTGCCGGCCCACAACGCGCCGATCACGAAGCCCACGCCGAGCGCCGCGCCGAGTACGGCGAGGGGTTTGTCGGCAAGCGCGTCCCGTGCGACGTCCGCCGCGTCGCCGACCATCTGCATCGACTTCCCGCACAGGACCTTCGCGTTGCCGCGCAGGGTCGTCCCGGCATCGCCGAGCATGTCGCCGGCGGCCTCCGTCGCGCGGCCCACGGCTTCGTGCATCACGCCTTCCGTTTTCGTCGTTTCCATCGCGGTGCTCCTCCTCATGTGCGGATTTATCGGACGTTCCCCGCCTGCGCAAGCGCAGCGTCGAGAAACGCTCAATGGCACATGAGCAATCGTCGTACCGCCAGGAGGGGAGCGTGCAGGCCCGGCGCGGGAGTTTCAATCGGCGGAGTTCAATCGGCGGAAGCGCTCTGGCAGCCGCACGAACGCGCCGCGCCGGACCGCAGGCGCCCCGCGGTCACCGTCGTCTCGTTGCCGCAGGCGCATTGGCAGAGCCAGCGGCCGTCGCCGATGTAGCGAACCGTCACCAGCCTGCCGAACACTTCGCCGCCGCGCAGTGCCGGAGAACCCGGCCGGTCTCGCCACGAACGGGCTTCTTCGGGGCATCCGCAGTGCTGCACGCGTCCGCTTTCCACCTCCTGCTGCTGCGCGATGACATGGCCGCCGCATCGGCATGCGAGCAGCCACGCGCCGGCGCCCCGGTACTGCACGGCCACGAGGTCGCCGAATACGCGCCCGGCGATGTCGCGGCTCGGCGGAAACGGCCATGCGGGCGGAAGAGGGGAACGAATTCGTTGGTTCATTGGACGGTGTTCGCGGCGGTCTGCCCGCCTAGTCTAACCGCAAGCGATGTCCGGACGCCCGCGTACCAGGTTCGGCGCATGCACCAGGCGCGGCCTGTGCGCGTCACCCGTGTCGATGACGACTGTCGCCGGACACGAAGCTGCGCACGGTATTCGACGCGCAAGGCGCGGGCAGCATCGCGTCGCGCCGGTTGATGCGCGACGCCGGATATAGCGTGTAATTCCGTCCAGGCACGCGCACTGCTGAGTGATCTCAGGGTCGGTCGACCTCATCGACGATCACGCGCTCCAAACGGGCCAGGAGGTGTTTCATGCAGCCAGTCAAGCGTTTATCCGCGCAGCACGACGAGCCGTTGAATCCCGGCGACGAGGGACCACCGGATGCGCCAGGCGTCGGCGAAGACCTCTGTAGCGCGTGTCACGGGACGGGGCTCGTCGAAGGGCAGCGGTGCTCGGTCTGCGGCGGGACCGGAAGGGTCCTTCAAGGCATCGGCGGCGGTTGAATCAGGCGGCGTTTCGATCGTTAGCGAACCTCACGTTCGCGCCGCGCTTCACCACCGCAGCAGCCGCGGCCCGAGCCACGCGCCGATGCCCGCCGGCAGCAACATCCCGATCACGTACCAGATGCTCCAGAACGCGGGACTCATCTCCGGGCAGTGCAGACAGTACGCGATCGTCGCGAGCGCGCTCGACAGCAATCCGGCTGCGGCGCCCGCCGCCCGCAGGCGGGTGGGCGCCATGCTGCGCACGCCCCAGAACACGGCCGCGAATGCGGGCGCCGACAGCAGCACGATATTGAACGGACACGTGCGCCACGTGAGGCCGAGCACCAGCGGCACGCGCTGGTCGGGCTGCGCGCCGGCGAGCACGAACGCGGCGCCCGCGAGCACCGCGGCGAACGGCAACGCGACGAGCGCCCACGCATAGCCGCCGCGCATGCCGGGACGCCCGAGGCGGCTCACCGCGAGCATCGCGGCCAGCGCGACGGCCAGCGGAAACGCGAGCTTCGCCCAGAAAATCGCCGTCTGCGCGACGCTCGACAGATCGTGCCGCACGCCGAACACGACGCTCATCAGCAGCAGCGATCCCGCGAAACCGAGCGCCAGCGCACGCGCGAAGCGTCGCAGCACCGCCTGGCGGTCCACCTGTGTGACGCCGGTCGAAAGCAGGCTGATCAGATCGTCGGTGTTCATTGCGCCCCCCGGATGCGCGCGGCAAGCGCCTTGAGGCCGCGATGAATCCCGACCTTGACGGCCGATTCGGACAGCCCCGTCAGCCTCGCTGTTTCCACCACCGAAAGGCCTTCCAGCTTCACATGCATGATCGGCAGACGCTGCTTGTCCGGCAACTGCGCGAGCAGCTTGCCGATGTCCCGGCGCGCGTGCGCGGGTTCGTCATCGGACGCGGCAAAGAGGTCGGCGTGATCGTCGAGCGGGTCGTTGAGCAGGTCGCGGCGCGCGCGCGAGCGGAAAAAATCGGTCAGCTTGTACCGGGCGATCGCGTACACCCACACCGTGAGCGGCTCGTCGGCGCGCCACGTGTGACGCGCGTTGTGGACCGCGAGCAGGATCTCCTGCACGAGATCCTCGACGTCGTCGCTCGCTTGCGGAATGCGCCGGCGCAGATAGCCGCGCAGATGGCGCGCGAGCTCCTGCAGGAAGTCGCGATACGCGACTGCATCGCCTTCCAGTCCGCTGACGAACAGCGCTTTGAGCCGGGTTTCCGCGAAATGCAAAGAGTGTCCTGAGTGGTCGCGACGATGGGTCGGCAGACTGCTGTGCGGCGGGTTCATCCGTCTTTCGATTTGCAAACATAAAGACGGCTCGCACAGGCCGTCGCCCCCGCGCGCAATCGCGTGAGCGTAGCGGAACGTTTCCGTCGCCGCAACAGCCGTCGTCGCCGATCTGTCAGTCATGTTCAGGTTTGGGGTGTCTTGTACGGGGCGTGGGCGCCCGTAGGGGTAATTCGTTCGGGGTGCGCAGCCGGTTACAGCGCAAGCCGTTTTTTCGGGCCGCGTCGCGCGGCGCGAAAATTTTCGTCGAAGCGCTGTAACCGCCGCTCGAACGCCAGCGAATTCACTCGCATGTTCCCGCCACCGAGGCGCCGCCATGCACACGTCGATCGAAAACCCGCACACGCTGACCGCGCAACGGCGACGGGATCCCGCCATTCATCCGCTGTGGCTGCGCATCACGCATTGGCTCAATGCACTGGCCGCGGTCGTGATGATGTTGTCGGGCTGGCGCATCTATGACGCGTCGCCGGTGTTCACGCGCATCGTGATTCCGCCGTCGATCACGCTCGGCGGGTGGCTCGGCGGCGCGCTGCAATGGCATTTCGCGGCGATGTGGCTGCTGTTCTTCAATGGCCTCGTCTATCTCGCGCTGAATGTCGCAACCGGCAGAGGGCTCAAGAAGTTCTTTCCGCTGAGCGCGCGGGCCGTGCTGCACGATCTGCGCGCCGCGCTGACGGGCCATCTTTCGCACGCCGATCGGGCGCAGTACAACGCGGTGCAGAAGCTCGCGTATCTCGTTGCGATCGCCGATCTCGTCGTGCTCGTGCTGTCGGGACTCGCCATCTGGAAGTCGGTGCAATTCCCGCTGCTGCGCGAACTGATGGGCGGATACGACCGCGCCCGCGTCGTTCATTTCTGCGCGATGGCGCTGCTGGCGGCGTTCGTGGTCGTACACGTGACGATGGTCGCGCTCGTGCCGCGCTCGTTGCTCGCGATGCTGCGCGGGCGCTGATCGAAGAGAACCACGCCACGCCTACCGCCCACGCTCACGACTAGTTGAGGATTCCGATGAAACCGAACGACAGAACGATCGTCGCGCTGGACCGCCCCGCGATTCTGGCCGACGCGCGGCGCGAACTCGACATGCCGTCGCGGCGCCTGTTCGGCAAGCGCCTGCTGACGCTCGGCGGTCTGTCGATGCTGACGGGGTGCACGCTGACCGACGACGCGTCGGTCGAGCGGTTCCTCGCGGCCGTCTCGCGCCTGAACGACCGCGCGCAGGCGTGGCTGTTCGACCCGTCGCGACTCGCGCCGACGTACACCGAAGCGCAGATCACGCGGCCGTTCCCGTTCAACGCGTTTTACAGCGAAAGCGAAGCGCCCGTCGTGGACGGCGGCGACTACCGGTTGCACGTGAGCGGTCTCGTCAAGGGCCAGCGCGTGTGGACGCTGCGCGAGCTGTACGCGCTGCCGCACGCGGAGCAGATCACGCGACACATCTGCGTCGAAGGCTGGAGCGCGATCGGCCGCTGGGGCGGCACGCCGTTCGCGGATTTCCTGCGCCGCGTCGATGCGGATCTCACCGCGAAATACGTGGGTTTTCGCTGCGCGGACGACTACTACGAAAGCATCGACATGGCGACCGCGCTGCATCCGCAAACGCTGCTCGCATTCGACTACGACGGTCAACGGCTGCCGCGCCAGTACGGCTATCCGATGAAGCTGCGGATGCCGACCAAGCTCGGCTACAAGAACCCGAAGCACATCGTCGAGATCTTCGTCACGAACCGCTTTCCAGGCGGCTACTGGGTCGACCAGGGCTACAACTGGTTCGGCGGTTCGTGATGCGTTTCACTTTTCTCACCAGCAAGGAGTAGGGCAATGAAGAAGATCGGAATCGTGGCATATGCGATGTCGGCCGTCCTGTTGAGCGTCGGCGCGAATGCCGCGTTCGCGCAGACAGGCGGCGGCATGTCGAACGACACGCAGATGCAGGACACGATGAAGAAGGACTCGATGGACAAGGGCGCGATGTCCCACGACTCGATGGGCGACAAAGGCGCGATGAGCCACGATCAAATGGGCAAGTCGAAGATGGGCGATGCGATGGGCAAGGACCATTCCGCATCGGGGACGATGGCGCACTGAGCGCGGGCTGCCCACGGCCCCGGCGTGCCACGGCGCATCACCGCGCCTGGCACGCCGAACGATATTGGTCCGACGATTGCCGGCGCAGATCACGTGCGCTGTCGGACGTAGCGCGCGCAAACGACTATTGTGCATTCCACTTAACGCGCTCAAGATTGTGCGGCGTGGCAGACAGCACGCGTCGACTTCGACACCCGGTGAGGGAGAACCCTATGACAACACCGAGTCGCACTCCTGACGTCAAGCGTCGAGCGGTGATCAACGCGGCTGCCGCGGCCGCGGCGCTGCAAATCGCGCCACCGTTCATCATCAAGGCGCGCGGCGAGGCGCCGCTCAGAATCGGCATGGTCGACCCGCTGACCGGCGTCTATGCTGCGGATGCACAGAACGAAGTAACGGGCGCAAAGCTCGCCGTGCAGCAGATCAACGCGCGCGGCGGCATTCTCGGGCGGCCCGTCGAACTGCTCGTCGAAGATTCGGCGAACGACGTCGGCACCGGCGTGCAGAAGGCGCGCAAGCTGATCGACCGCGATCAGGTCACGTTTCTGATCGGCGACGTGAATTCCGCCGTCGCGCAGGCCATCGCGCAGGTCAGCAACGAGAAGAAGGTGTTGCACATCGTGTCGGGCGGCCACACGGACACGATCACCGGCAGCGACTGCAAGTGGAACGTGTTTCGCGTGTGCAACACGACGAGCATGGAGGCCAACGCGGTCTCCAACCTGCTGTTCAGCAAGTACGGCAAGAAGTGGCACTTCATCACGCCGGACTACGCGTTCGGCCACACGCTGCAGAAGGCCGCCGCCGCCGACCTGCAAAAGCTCGGCGGCACGATGACCGGCAACGAACTCACGCCGCTCGGCACGACGGATTTCTCGGCCTATCTGATCAAGGCGCGCGAAGCGAAGCCCGACGTGCTGCTGGTGTTGCCGCAAGGCTCCGACATGGTCAACTGCCTGAAGCAGATCGCGCAGTTCGGCATCGGCAAGGACATGCACGTGGCCGGCCTTCAGCAGGAACTCGAATCGCTGGAGTCGATGCCGCCCGAGGCGCGCGTCGGCATCTGGATGATGGAGTGGTACTGGAAGCAGCCGGGCGTGCCGGCCGTCGACAAGTTCGTCGCCGACATCCGCAAGATCAACGGCGGCAAGGTGCCGACCGCGCGTCACTGGTTCGGGTACACGTCGGTGCGCACGCTCGCCGCGGTCGCGAACAAGGAGCAGACGCTCGACTCCCGAAAGCTTGCCGAAGCGCTCGGCGGCTTCGAACTCGCCGACGACATCAAGCTGCAGCCGAACAAGGTCTATTACCGCAAGGGCGATCATCAGCTGATGACGTCGGCGTTCGTCGGCGAGGCGTTGTCGAAGCCGGGCGGCGATCCGCAGGACCTCTTTCGCGTCGAGCGCGTGGTCGCGGGCGACGAGACCGCGCCGCCCGAGAACGCGACCGGCTGCAAGCTGCAGTGGCCGGCGTGAAGCCGGACCCCTTGCGCGGAAGGGACCGCCGGGCGCGCGGAGGCGGCACGCGCGCATCGGCAATAACAAAGCGTGTGCGATGACCCAGCTACTGCTCTTCAACGTCACGAACGGGTTGATCATCGGCGCGTTTTACGTGCTGATGGCGCTCGGGTTATCGCTGATCCTGAACCTGAGCAACGTGATCAATTTCGCGCACGGCGGCTTTCTCGTCGCGGGCGGCTACGTCGCGTACACGATCACGCCTTACGTGGGCTTCTGGGGCGCGCTGCTGATCGCGCCGCCGTGTGTCGCGCTGATCGGGCTCGCGCTCGAACGCCTCTTCATCCGGCGCGTCTATGGCCGCGACCCGCTGTACAGCCTGTTGCTGACGTTCGGACTCGCGTTCGTCTTCGAGGACGGCACGCGCTTCATCTGGGGCGCTCAGGGCAAGCCGGTGACCGTGCCGGCCGTGCTCGCGCAGCCGTTGAGCAACACGTTTTTCTTCGTCACCGGCTATCGGCTGTTCATGGTGGTCACGGTGACGGTCGCCGTCGCGCTGCTGTTCACGCTGTTGCGCTACAGCCGGCTCGGCATCCGCATCCGCGCGGGCACGCTCGACCTCGAAACCGTCGCGGCGCTCGGCATCAACGTCGGCGGGCTGCGCTCGTTCAATTTCGCGGTCGGCGCTTTTCTCGCCGGTCTGAGCGGCGTGCTCGCGGCGGGTCAGCTCGGGCTCGAACCGACGATGGGAACCGGGCTTCTGATGCCGAGCTTCATCGCAATCATCGTCGGCGGCGTCGGCAGTCTGCCGGGCACGCTGCTCGGCGGCCTGCTGATCGGCGTGGCGTCGGGCATCACGGCGGTATTTCTGCCGGCGGCGAGCGAGGCCGTCATCTACGTGATGATGGCCGTCGTGCTGCTGCTGCGCCCGCGCGGTCTGCTAGGCGAGGAGGGGATGCTGGAATGAGCGAGAGGCCACCGTCTCGCCAGCGGCGGCTCGTGACGCTCGCGGCGATCTGGGCAGCGTTGCTGCTCGCCCCGTACTGGATGCCGCCGCTCGGCGGCTACACCGCGCTCGGCACGCGCGTGCTGGTGCTCGGCCTCGCGGCGATGTCGGTGAACTTTCTGCTCGGCTTCACCGGCGTGCTGTCGTTCGGTCACGCCGCGTATTTCGGACTCGGCGCGTACGGCGCGGGCCTCGCGCTGAAATACGCGGCGTCGAGCACGCCGTTCGCGCTGCTCTGCGGGACGGTGCTCGGCGGCATCGCCGGCGCGCTGCTCGGCGCGCTGTGCGCGCGGCGGCGCGGCGTGTACTTCGCGATGGTCACGATCGCGTTCGGGCAGGTGTTCTACTACATCGCGTTTCAGTGGAGTTCGCTGACGGGCGGCGACGACGGCCTGCGCGGGTTCTCGCGCATGCCGCTCCATCTCGGCGTGACGACGATCGACATCCTGTCGAATTCCAGCGCGTTCTATTATTTCGTGCTGTTCTGCCTCGCGCTCGCGGTCGGCGTCATGGGCTTCCTCCTGCGCTCGCCGTTCGGCCGCACGATGATCGCGATCCGCGAAAACGAGCAGCGCGCCCGCTTTCTCGGCATTCCTGTCGATCGCCACATCTGGATCGCGTTCACGCTGTCGTGCTTCTTCATGGGATTCGCGGGCGCGCTGTACGCGCTGCTGAACAACTTCGCCGATCCGCGCGGGCTGCACTTCAGCCAGTCCGGCGACTTCGTGATGATGGCCGTGATGGGCGGCATGCGCAGCTTCTGGGGACCGCTGCTCGGCGCGGCGGTGTTCGTCGTGCTGCAGGACACGCTGTCGAGCCTCACCGTGAACTGGATGTCGTTCATCGGCATGCTGTTCGTCGCGATCGTGCTGTTTTTCCCGCGCGGCCTGCTCGGGTTCATCCGGCACAAGGGCGAATCATGAGCGTGCTCGACGTGAAGGGCGTCAGCAAGCGCTTCGGCAATCTGCTCGCGGTGCGCGACGTGTCGCTGACGGTCGAAAAGGGCGAACTGCGCGCGATCATCGGCCCGAACGGCGCCGGCAAGACCACGTTCTTCAATCTGATCAGCGGCTTTTTCCCGCCGTCGTCGGGCGCGATCGTGTTCGACGGACGCGACATCACCGCGCTTTCCGCGCATCGGCGCGTGGCGGCGGGAATGGCGCGCACGTTCCAGATCACCGAGATCTTTCCCGAGCTGACGGTGTTCGAAGGCGTGCGCATCAGCACCGAAGTGGCGGCGGGGCTTCGGCTGCGTCCGTGGATCAGCCGCGCGGAGCGGCATCGCGTGCGCGCGCGCGTCGATGCCGCGCTCGACATCACCGGCCTCGCCGCGAAGAGCGACCGGCTCGTCGGCGAGCTGTCGCACGGCGATCAGCGCGTGGCCGAAATCGCGATGGCGCTGGCGCTTCGCCCGCGGCTGTTGCTGCTCGACGAACCGACGGCCGGCATGGGCGACCAGGAAACGCACGAAATCACGCAACTGGTGCGGCGCCTGTACGACCAGCGCGACGTGACGATCGTGCTGATCGAGCACGACATGCGCGTCGTGTTCGGTCTCGCCGACCGGATCACCGTGCTCGATCGCGGCACGCTGCTCGCCGAGGGCACGCCGCAGCAGATCGCGGCGAACGAGACCGTGCAGGCCGCTTATCTGGGAGAGCCGACATGAGCGCGGTGCTCGTCGCGGACGGCCTGCACACGTACTACGGGAAGAGCCACATCCTGCACGACGTGAGCCTGTCGGTCGAGGAAGGCAAGATCACCGCGCTGCTCGGCCGTAACGGCGCCGGCAAGACGACGACGCTGCGCACGCTGATGGGCCTCACGCCGCCGCGTCACGGACGGGTGACGATCTTCGGCGCGGATACGTCGCGCTGGCCGACGTACCGGATCGCCGCGAGCGGTGTCGGCTACGTGCCGGAGGGGCGGAGGATCTTCGCGAACCTGAGCGTCGAGGAAAACCTGAAGGTGCCGCTCGTGCGCGGCGGGCCGTGGACGATCGCGCGCGTCTACGAACTCTTTCCGCGCCTCGCGGAGCGCCGCGAGAGCCGCGGGCGGCAGTTGTCGGGCGGCGAGCAGGAGATGCTGTCGATCGCCCGCGCGCTGCTCCTGAACCCGCGCCTGCTGATTCTCGACGAGCCGTCGCAGGGCCTAGCGCCGCTGATCGTGCGCGAGGTGTTTCGCGTCGTCGCGCAGATGCGCGACGAGGGCATTTCGGTGCTGCTCGTCGAGCAGAACGCGCGGATGGGCCTCAAGATCAGCGACTACGCGTACGTGCTCGACGACGGCGGCATCGTGCACGCGGGCAACTCGCGCGAACTGGCCGCCGACGAGCATCGGGTGCGCGCGCTGACCGGCGTCACCGCGCATGAATAGGTGGGGTTTGGGCCCCCCGGCGACAGGATTGGGCAAGAAATTCAGAGAATCGAACAAGCGTGGCGGGCGAGTTTGCACGACACTTCGATGATCGCCGCCAGGGCACCGGCGGCGCGCATGCGTTACGCCCGTCACCTTGTCCGGAGCACCCGATGCCCACGACGTTCATCCTCAACGGCAAGTCCACGACGCTGGACGCCGATCCCAACATGCCGCTCCTGTGGGCGATCCGCGAGGTCGCCGGGCTGCACGGCACGAAGTTCGGCTGCGGCATGGCGCAGTGCGGCGCCTGCACGGTTCATCTGGAAGGCGCGGCGATCCGCTCGTGCGTGACGCCGCTCGCCGCCGTCGCGGGCCGCCACGTGACGACGATCGAAGGTCTCGACAGCAAGCCCGCGAAAGCCGTGCAGGCCGCGTGGGTCAAGCTGCAGGTGCCGCAATGCGGCTACTGCCAGTCGGGGCAGATCATGTCGGCGTCCGCGCTGCTCGCGCAGAACCCGAAGCCGACCGACGCCGACATCGACACCGCGATGAGCGGCAACATCTGCCGCTGCGCGACGTACACGCGGATCCGCGCGGCGATCCACGACGCGGCCGATTCGATCCGGGGGTGAGCGATGGCGACTGAATTGACCGACAACTTCCGCACGACGCGCCGCCGCCTGCTGAAAGGCGCGGGCAGCGCGGCCGCGCTCGCACTGACGATCGGCTTCGAATGGATGGGCCCCGCGCGCCGCGCGATGGCGGCCACCACGGCCGCGGGCGAGACGCGCGACTTCGAGCCGAACGCGTTCCTGCGGATCGGCACGGACGACAGCGTGACGGTGATCGCCAAGCACGTCGAACTCGGGCAGGGCGCGTACACCGGCATCGCGACGATCGTCGCCGAGGAACTGGATGCGGACTGGACGCGCGTTCGCGTCGAGAGCGCGCCCGCCGACGCGAAGCGCTACGCGAACCTCGCGTTCGGCACGATGCAGGGCACGGGCGGCAGCTCGTCGATGGCGAACTCGTGGATGCAGCTGCGCGAAGCCGGCGCGAAGGCGCGCGCGATGCTCGTGACCGCCGCCGCGCAGCAATGGAAGGTGCCGGCGACGTCGCTGCGCACCGAACGCGGCGCGGTGGTCCACGACGCGAGCGGCCGCCGGGCCACGTATGGGTCGCTGGTGCCGGTCGCGACGGCGCTGCCGGTGCCGCAGACGGCCACGCTGAAAGACCCGAAGCAGTTCACGCTCGTCGGCAAGGCGTCGCTGCCGCGCGTCGACGTGCCCGGCAAGACGAACGGCACCGCGCAGTTCACGATCGACGTCGTGTTTCCGGGGATGCTGGTCGCCGTGCTGCAGCGTCCGCCGCTCTTCGGCGCGACGGTCCGCTCGTTCGACGCGGCGGCGGCGAAGGCGGTGCCCGGCGTCGTCGACGTCGTGCAGGTGCCGCGCGGCGTCGCGGTGGTCGGCAAGTCGTTCTGGGCGGCGAAGCAGGGCCGCGATGCGCTGAAGGTCGACTGGGACGACACGCACGCGGAAAAACGCAGCACGGCCGACATCATGGCCGAGTACCGGAGCATGGCCGCGAAGCCCGGCCTGCCCGCGCGCGCCGACGGCGACGCGGACCACGCGATCGCGGGCGCGGTGCGCAAGGTATCCGCAAGCTACGAGTTTCCGTATCTCGCGCACGCGCCGATGGAGCCGCTCGACGCGGTCGTCAAGCTGACCGCCGATCACTGCGAGATCTGGGCGGGCGACCAGTTCCAGACCGTCGATCAGGCGAACGCGGCGCACGTCGCCGGGTTGCAGCCGCAACAGGTCGACATCCACACGCTGTACGCGGGCGGCAGCTTCGGCCGGCGCGCGAATGCGGGCTCCGACTTCATCGTCGAGGCCGTGTCGATCGCGAAGGCGCTCGGCGCGAACGGCACGCCGGTGAAGCTGCAATGGACGCGCGAGGACGACATCCACGGCGGCCTGTACCGCCCGATGTTCTTCCACAAGCTCGACGCGGGGCTCACGAGCGACGGCCGGGTCGTCGGCTGGCGGCAGGTGCTCGTCGGGCAGTCGATCATGGCGGACACCGTGTTGTCCGGGATGATCAAGAACGGAATCGATCCGACATCGGTCGAGGGCGCGGCGAACCTGCCGTATGCGATCCCGAACGTATCGGTGCAACTGCACACGACGAAGACCGGCGTGCCGGTGCTGTGGTGGCGCGTCGTCGGCAGTTCGCACACCGCGTACGCGGTCGAGTCGTTCGTCGACGAACTCGCGCATGCGGCGGGCAAGGACCCGTACCAGTTCCGCCGCGATCTGCTCGCGCACGAGCCGCGGATGCGCGCGGTGCTCGACCTCGCCGCCGAGCGCGCGGGCTGGAGCAGCGCGCCGATGCCGGCCGGCAAGGGACGCGGCATCGCGGTGGCCGAGGCGTTCAAGACGTACGTCGCGCAGGTCGCCGAAGTGTCGATCGACAAGGACGGCAAGGTGACGGTGGACCGCGTCGTCTGCGCGGTGGACTGCGGCACGCCGATCAATCCGGACGTGATCGCCGCGCAGATGGAAGGCGGCATCGGCTTCGGGCTCGGCGCGGTGCTGTATGGCGCGATCACGATGAAGGACGGACGCGTCGAGCAGAACAACTTCGACGGCTATCGCGTGCTGCGCATCGACGCGATGCCGAAGGTCGAAGTGCACATCGTGCAGTCGGGCGAAGCGCCGACCGGCGTCGGCGAGCCGGGTGTCGCGCCGCTCGGGCCGGCAGTCGCGAACGCGATTTTCGCGGCCACCGGCAAGCGGCTGCGCGTGCTGCCGTTCTCGACGGAGAACGTTGCGTAGGCGTTCATTCGACGTCACTCGCGCGTGATGCAAAACGGGCGATGCGCTTAACTCGCGCATCGCCCGTTTTGCTTGATGGGCCGGACATCGGTCCCGCTCCCCCGCTGTTCATCAATCTTACACAGGCGCCGGTTATCGTCGTCACGCAAGAGCGCCGCGCATAGCGTATGCGTGCGGCCCGCCGTTTGACGAAACAGCAGGTGACCATGACCGCCGAATCCATGCATTCCGCGCGGGCCGGCATGCCGTCGCGCCCTTCTCGCGAACACTCGCATGTGCGCTCGCGCAGGCAAGCGCGTCTGCGCATCGTGTGCTCGTTTCCGATGCTGGTCATCGCGTGCGCGCTTGCCGCTGCGTGCCATGACGACGATCGCGCGACGCTGTCGCCCGCCGCGGACGCCGCGCGCGGGGCCACGTCGGCCGCGCCGCTCGCGCAGGGCGTGAGCGCGCCGCCGCAGACCATCGCGATCCTGGCGTCGCCCGCCGCGCCGCTGAAGCAGGCGGGCGCGGATGCATCGCCCGCCGCCGCACCGCTTGCACCACCGGTGATCCACACCGTCGACTGAGCAGTATCGGCCGCGCGACGGGCGGGACCGCCCGCCGTTTTCCGTTGCGGGCTTTTCGCCACCCCCTAACGACCGAAGACGAAAAATGACCGAGAAAAGTCGTCGTGATTTCCTGCGCGCCGCCGCGCAGATGGCCGGCACCGCCACCGCGATGAGCGTGCTGCCGGCCGGCATCCGCAACGCGCTCGCGATTCCCGCGAATAACGCGAAGGGCAGCATCGAGGATGTCGAACACATCGTGATCCTGATGCAGGAGAACCGCTCGTTCGACCATTACTTCGGCACGCTGCGCGGCGTGCGCGGTTTCGGCGACACGCGCGCGCTCACGCTGCCCGGCGGCCAGCCGGTCTGGAGCCAGCCGACCGCGCCCGGCA
>Ga0310811_10000373_pt1 | contig 61202 bp, 54 predicted proteins | sample YCmetagenome_FD_207642 | JGI IMG/M metagenome (GOLD analysis project Ga0310811, IMG submission 207642) | Soil microbial communities from experimental microcosm in Duke University, North Carolina, United States - YC | ecosystem: Engineered > Artificial ecosystem > Soil microcosm > Unclassified ... | reverse complement strand
CGAACGGCGTTTCCTTCACGGTCGGGCGGCCGATGCCGCGTGCGCGCGCAATCTCAATGAGCCCGTACACGACGACCGTGACCACGACGAAAATGAACACGCCCGACAGCGTCGCATTCACATAGTCGTTGAAGATCAGGCGATGCACTTCGTCGACGGTCTTCGCCGGCGCGGGAATCTTGCCGTCCGCGAGCGCCGCCGACAGCTTCGATGCGTGCGCAACGAAGCTCACCTTCGCATCCGCCGAGAAGATCTTCTGCATGCCCGCCGTGATCGTGCAGATCAGGAGCCACAGCGTCGGCGCAGCCGTCACCCACGCGAAGCGATCACGCTTCATCTTGAACAGCACCACCGTGCCGAGCATCAGCGCGATGCCGGCGAGCATCTGGTTCGAGATGCCGAAAAGCGGCCACAGCGTATTGATGCCGCCGAGCGGATCGACCACGCCCTGATACAGGAAGTAGCCCCAGGCGGCAACGCACAGCGCGGTCGCGATCAGGTTCGCCGGCAGCGAGTCCGTGCGCTTCAACGCCGGATGGAACGTGCCGAGCAGATCCTGCAGCATGAAGCGGCCCGCGCGCGTGCCGGCGTCGACCGCGGTCAGGATGAAGAGCGCTTCGAACAGGATCGCGAAGTGATACCAGAACGCCATCATCGCCTGACCGCCGATCACCTGGTGCAGGATCTGCGCCATGCCGACCGCCAGCGTCGGCGCGCCGCCCGCACGCGCGACGATCGTCGTTTCGCCGACCGCGTGCGCGGTCGCCGTCAACATGTCCGGCGTCAGCACGAAGCCCCACTGGCCGACCGTGTGCGCGACCGCATCGGGCGTCGTGCCGAGCACGGCGAGCGGCGCGTTCATCGCGAAGTACACGCCCGGCTCGATCACCGACGCGGCGACGAGCGCCATGATCGCGACGAACGACTCCATCAGCATGCCGCCGTAGCCGATGAAGCGCGCGTTGGTTTCGTTATCGAGCATCTTCGGCGTGGTGCCCGACGCGATCAGCGCGTGGAAGCCCGACACCGATCCGCACGCGATCGTGATGAACAGGAATGGGAACAGGTTGCCCGCCCACACCGGACCCGAACCGTCGATGAACTTCGTGAGCGCCGGCATCTTCAGTTCCGGCGCGACGACGAGAATGCCGATCGCGAGCGCGAGGATCGTGCCGATCTTCAGGAACGTCGACAGGTAGTCGCGCGGCGCGAGCAGCAGCCACACCGGCAGCACCGACGCGATGAAGCCGTAGCCGATCAGGATCCACGTGAGCTGGGTGCCGCTGAACGTGAACAGCGACGCGAGCGCGGCGTTGTCGTGCACGTACTGGCCGAACGCGATCGACGCCATCAGCAGCACGAAGCCGATGATCGAAATCTCACCGATCTTGCCCGGACGGATAAAGCGCAGATAGACGCCCATGAACAGCGCGACAGGAATCGTCGCGCCGACGGTGAACGTGCCCCACGGCGAGTTCGTCAGCGCCTTCACGACGATCAGCGCGAGCACCGCGAGAATGATGATCATGATGAGGAACGTGCCGAACAGCGCGATCACGCCGGGCACGGTGCCGAGTTCCATCTTCACGAGATCGCCGAGCGAGCGGCCGTCGCGGCGCGTCGAGATGAACAGCACGACGAAGTCCTGCACCGCGCCCGCGAACACGACACCCGCGAGAATCCACAGCATGCCGGGCAGGTAGCCCATCTGCGCGGCCAGCACCGGACCGACGAGCGGACCTGCGCCGGCGATCGCCGCGAAGTGGTGTCCGAAGAGCACGACGCGGTTCGTCGGCACGTAGTCGAGGCCGTCGTTGTGGCGCACGGCCGGCGTCATCCGCAGCCCGTCGAGCTGCAGCACCTTGCTTGCGATGAAACGGCTGTAAAAGCGGTACGCGATCAGATAGACGCAGACCGCGCAGATCACGATCCACAGTGCGCTGATTCGCTCGCCGTGCGCGAGCGCGATGGTGCCGAACGCAAACGCGCCCAATAGCGCGACTAGTGTCCAGACAACGAAACTGGATGCCCGATTCATGGCGTCTCCTGATGTTCCTTTGTGGTTCTCGGTATATACCCGGCCTGGGAAGCCGGACCCGCGCATCGCGAATCGGGGTAGGACCGACAGCGTGCGGCGCCGGTCACGACGCAGAATGCGCCGAGCCGTGGGCGTGTAGTATTCGCTTTCGCCCACTACGCGACAAGCGGACAATTACGTAACCCTTATACGTGCTATTACGTAGGGGCGCAGTGCATTCACGCGATGAATCTGAAGACAAAGCTCTTTCTGCTCGCCGTCGTGCCGTTTCTTCTGGCGATTGCCGGCATCGGGCTCGGCATCCGGCAGCAGGCCACCACGCTCGCGACAACCGAACACGCGACCATCGAGGCCGCGTATCTGGCCAGCAAGGAGACCGAACTGCGGCACTACGTCGACCTCGCGACGAGCGCGATCGAGCCGCTTTACGACGAGTCGGCCGATCCGTCCGCGGACAGCGACGCATTGCGCGAGCGCGCGCTTGCCGTGCTGCAGAAGATGGACTTCGGTCCCGACGGCTATTACTTCGTGTACGACATGCACGGACGCTCGCTGATGCATCCGCGCGAGCCCGATCTCGTCGGCCGGGACCTGTGGGAGTTGCGCGACCCGACCGGCTCGCCGACGATCCAGCAACTGATCGCGGCCGCGTCGCGCGGCGGCGGCTTCGTGCGCTACGTGTGGCGGCGGCCGTCCACCGGTCTGCTCGCGCCGAAGCTCGGCTACGTGGTGCCGCTGTCGCGCTGGGGCTGGATGGTCGGCACCGGCATCTATCTGGACGACGTCGACTCGACGCTCGCGCAACTCGATCAGAGCGCGTCGGCGAACATCGAGCACACGCTGCGCTGGCTCGGGCTGATCGCGCTCGCCGGCGTCGGCGTGATCGCGCTCGGCGCGCTGGTGCTCAACGTCAGCGAATATCGCAGCACCGACGCGAAGCTGAAGCGCCTCGCGCAGCAGGTCGTCGAATCGCAGGAGAACGAACGCGCGCGGCTCTCGCGCGAGCTGCACGACGGCATCAGCCAGATGCTCGTGTCGGTGAAACTGCTGCTCGAATCGGCGCTCGCGCAACTGGAACAGAGCGGGGCGCGCGTGCCGGCCGCGGAGGCGCCGCTCGCGACCGGGCTGGCGCGGCTCGGCGACACGCTGCGCGAAGTGCGCCGCATCTCGCACGCGCTGCGTCCGGCGATGCTCGACGATCTCGGCCTCGCGGCGGCGCTCGAACAACTGACGCGCGAGCTGAGCGAGGAGGCCGGCATCGAGATCGGCTTCACGCACGTCACGCACTCGCACACGGCGCCGCTGGCCGACGACGTGAACACGATGCTGTTCCGGATCGCGCAGGAAGCGCTGACGAACATCGTCCGTCACGCGCGAGCCGAGCGCGCCGCGCTGACGCTCGACGTGTCGTCGCAGGGCGCGACGCTGACGATCGCGGACAACGGCCGGGGCTTCGACATCGACGACGCGCAGTCGGATCCGGGCGCCGGCATGGGTCTGCGCAACATGCGCGAGCGCGTCGAAAAATTCGGCGGCACGCTCTCGCTCAGTTCGCAGCCGGGACATACGGTCGTCACCGCGTGGGTGCCGCTCGCGGCAGGCGTCGGTGCCGCAAAGGACGACAAATGAACGACACTGCCAAGCCGGCGCGCCTCGTGCTCGTCGACGATCACCCGCTCGTGCGCGACGGTCTGCGCGCGCGTCTCGAAGCCGTGCCGAACCTGACGGTCGTCGGCGAAGCCGGCAACGCGGACGAGGCGATCGCGCTCGCCGCCTCGGCCGCGCCGGACCTCGTGCTGATGGACATCGGGATGCAGGGGATGAACGGCATCGCGCTCGCGAGCGTGTTCCATGCGCGCTTTCCGTCGATCCGCGTGCTGATGCTGTCGATGCACGACAACGTCGAATACGTGACGCAGGCGGTGCGCTCGGGCGCGAGCGGCTACGTGCTGAAGGATTCGCCGGCCACCGAGATCGTCCGCGCGATCGAGCTGGTGCTCGCGGGCAAGACGTTTTTCAGCGCGGGACTCGGCGCGCGGATGATCGAGGCGTCGGCGCTTCAGACGCCGGTCGAGCGCCTGACGCCTCGCGAACTCGAGATTCTGGACGCGCTAGCCGAAGGGCTGTCGAGCAAGCAGATCGCGCAGCGCAACGGGTTGTCGGTGCGCACCGTCGAGACGCACCGGCTCAACCTGAAGCGCAAGCTCGCGATCGAAGGCCAGGCGGAACTGATCAAGTTCGCGGTCGAGAACCGCCGCCGCAAGGGCTGACGCGGCGCATCAACCCGCGCTGCGGGCGTTGTGGTCGACGAGATATTTGATGAGTCCGTCGATGCCGCCCTTCGCGATCTGGTCGGCGAACTGCGTCTGATACACCTGGATCAGCCACGCACCCATCATGTTGATGTCGTAGATTTTCCAGCCCGCGGCAGAGCGCGTGAGGCGGTAGTCGATCGCGTCGTCGCCGCCGTTGCTGATCACGTGCGACTGCACGACGGCGTCGTTCGCGTTCGCGGCCGTGTTCGACGGCAGGAATTTGAACGTCACCTGCTGGTCGCGCAGCTGCGACAGCGAAGCCGCGTAGGTCCTCACGAGCAGTTGCTGGAACTGCTGGTACAACTGTTGCTGCTGCTGCGGCGTCGCGGTGGACCACGGCTTGCCGACTGCGATGCGCGTCGTGCGCTGGAAGTCGGTGGACGGCACGAAGTGCGATTCGACGATCGACGTGATGCGGGACATGTCGCCGCCCCGCGCCTGCGGGTCGGCCTTCATCGCGTTGACGGTACCCTCGACGGCGCTGCGCACGACGGCATCCGGCGTGCTCTGCGCGAAGGCGGCACCCGACACGGTCACGAAGGCGGCCGCGAGAAAAGCTGTCAAGTAACGTTTCATACACTGTTCGGAACAGAAGGTTTCAACGCCGGAGCGTCGGTATGACGGGCATTCCGGCTGGCCAGTATACCGGCTTTGCCGTGCGAGCCTCATGTACGCAAGCCGCGCGCCCGCACACGGGGCCGGTATACTTGTGCGCTTCGTGCCAGAAAAACTGCATCTTTGACAGGGCCCCCTCGCCTGTATGCTGAAGCCATTCATCATCAACCTCGTCGCCTGGTCGGTACGTCGCGCGGCGTGGGTCATCGCACTCTCGATTGCGCTAGCCGTGCTGTCCGGCGTGTACGTCGCGAAACATTTCCGGATCAACACCGACATCAGCGGGCTCGTCGTGAACGACGCGCACTGGGCCGGCCTCGGCAAGGCGATCGACGACGCGTTCCCGCAGCGCGGCGGATCGATCCTCGTCGTCGTCGAAGCGGACGCGCCCGAGCTGGCCGATGCGGCCGCCACCAAACTCGCCGACGCGCTGAAACAGGACACCGAAGCGTTCAGCGGCGTCTCGCAGCCCGCGGGCGGTCCGTTCTTCGAACATAACGGGCTCTTGTTCCTGCCGACCGAAACGGTGCTGTCGACCACCGGCCAGCTCGTGCAGGCGCGCCCGCTGGTGAACCAGCTCGCGAAAGACCCGAGCCTCACCGGCCTCGCGGGCACGCTGACCACCACGCTGCTGCTGCCGCTGCAGTTAGGCCAGGTGAAGCTGCCCGACATGGCGCATCTGCTCGGCTCGTCGGCCGACGTCGTCGATCGCGTGCTCGCGGGCCAGCCGGCCGCGTTCTCGTGGCGCGCGCTCGTCGACAGGGACATCGCCACGCATCCGGCGTTCGCGTTCGTCACCGTGCAGCCGGTGCTGAACTTCGCGGTGCTGCGCCCGGGCGCGAGCGCAAGCGCGGCGATCCGCGCGAAGGCCGCGTCGCTGAATCTCGACAAGGACTTCGGCGCACAGGTGCGGCTCACCGGCGAACAGCCGCTCGCCGACGAGGAATTCGCGTCGGTCCAGGACGGCGCCGCGCTGAACGGCGCGCTGACCGCGGTCGTCGTGCTCGTGATCCTGTGGCTCGCGCTGCGCTCGGGCAAGCTGATCGGCGCGGTGCTGATCACGCTCGTCGTCGGCCTGCTGATCACGTCGGCGCTCGGCCTGATGATGGTCGGCGCGCTGAACATGCTGTCGGTCGCGTTCATGGTGCTGTTCGTCGGGCTCGGCGTCGATTTCGGCGTGCAGTTCGGCGTGAAGTACCGCGAGGAGCGCCATCTCGACGACCGCCTCGAAGCCGCGCTCCTGAAAACCGCGCGGCTGATCGGGGTGCCGCTCACGCTCGCGGCCGTCGCCGTCGCCGAAAGTTTCTTTTCGTTTCTGCCGACCGCGTATCGCGGCGTGTCGGAACTCGGCCAGATTGCGGGCGTCGGGATGTTCGTCGCGTACTTCGCGAACATGACGCTGCTGCCCGCGCTGATCACCGTGTTCAGGCCGCGCGGCGAGGTGGGATCGCCCGGTTTTCCGTTCCTCGCGCCGGTCGACGCGTATCTCGCGAAAAACCGCAAGCCGGTGCTGATCGGCACGCTGATCGTCGTGCTCGGCGCGTCGCCGATCCTCCTGCATCTGCGCTTCGACTTCAATCCGCTGCATCTGAAGGATCCGCATACCGAGTCGATGGCGACGCTGCTCGCGCTGAAGGACTCGCCCGTCATCTCGATCAACAACGTGAGCGTGCTCGCGCCGTCGCTGGCGGACGCCGACAGGATCGCCGCGCAGCTGTCGAAGCTGCCCGAGGTCGGCCGCACGACGACGCTGTCCACGCTGATTCCCGCCGATCAGCAGCAAAAGATGATGCTGGTGTCGAGCGCGGCCCAGCAATTGCTACCGGTGCTGCAGCAACAGCCGGCGCCGGCGGCCACCGACGAAGTGCGGGTGCAGACGCTCAAGCGCGCGGCGAACCAGCTTTCGCTCGCGGCCGACGACCATCCGGGGCCGGGGGCGGCCGAAGCGAAGCGTCTGTCGGATGCGCTGATGAAGCTCGCGAACGCCAACCCCGCGACGCGCGACCGCGCCGAACACGCGTTCGGCACGACGCTGACGCTCGCGCTCGGCCAGCTTTCGCGCCTGCTGCAGCCGACCGAGATCACGCGCGCGACGCTGCCGCCCGCGATGGTCCGCGACTGGATCGCGCCGGACGGCCGCGCGCTCGTCGACGTGTCGCCGCGCGTGCCGCCGGGCGTCGATCCGAACGACGACCAGATGCTCGCGCGCTTCGCGCATGCGGTGAAGGCGGCGGCGCCGGGCGCGATCGGCGGACCGATTTCGATCCTGCATTCGGCGGACGTGATCATCCATGCGTTCCTGCAGGCCGCGGCGTGGGCCGTGCTGCTGATCACCGTGCTGCTATGGATCACGCTGCGTCATTTCGGCGACGTGCTGCGCACGCTGATTCCGCTCCTCGTGTCCGCGCTGGTGACGCTCGAAGTGGCGGTCGCGCTCGGCATCCAGCTGAACTTCGCGAATATCATCGCGCTGCCGCTGATGCTCGGCGTCGGCGTCGCGTTCAAGATCTACTTCGTGATGGCGTGGCGCGCGGGACAGACAGGTCTCCTGCAGTCGAGCCTGACGCATGCGGTGCTGTTCAGCGCGGCGACGACGGCGACCGCGTTCGGCAGCCTGTGGCTGTCGCACCATCCGGGAACATCCAGCATGGGCAAGCTGCTTGCCCTCTCGCTGTTTTGCACGTTGATCGGCGCCGTGGTGTTTCAGCCGGTGTTGATGGGCACGCCGCGAACCAAACGCGTGCGCACCGAAACACAAGGAATCAAACAATGAAGAGCCAAAAGGCCACAAGCAGGACCGCAGGCAAGTTCGTCACGATCGCCGTTGCACTCTGCCTGACGCTGTTGACGGCAGGCTGCGCGACCGGTCCCGACCGCAAGCCCGAAGACCCGTTCGAGCCGACGAACCGGGTGATCTTCAAGTTCAACGACAAGCTCGACCGCACGATCGCGCAACCGGTCGCGCGCGGGTATCAGAAGGTCACGCCGCGGCCGGTGCGCGAAGCGATCTCGAGCTTCTTCTCGAACCTCGGCGATGTCGGCAATCTCGCCAACAGCGTGCTGCAACTGAAGGTCACCGAGGCGACCGAGACGCTGATGCGCATCGTCATCAACTCGACGTTCGGCGTCGGGGGCCTGTTCGATGTCGCGACGCAGGCGGGGCTCTCGAAGCATCCGGAAGACTTCGGACTGACGCTCGGACGCTATGGCGTTCCTGCGGGCCCGTACCTCGTGCTGCCGGTGTTCGGGCCCAGTTCGGTGCGCGACGGGATCGGGATGGGCGTCGACGTGAAGTTCAATCTGCTGAACTACATCGAGCCGGCCGTGCGCAATCCGATGTACATCACGCAGTTCGTCAGCGCGCGCTCGGACTTGCTCGGCGCGTCCGACCTGCTGCAGCAGGCGGCGCTCGACCCGTATTCGTTCGTGCGCGACGCGTTCCGGCAGCAGCGCGAGTCGCGTCTGCGCGGCACGTCGGGCGCGGGGACCGGCGGCGGAGCGCCGCCGCTGCCGGATTACGGCGATCCCGGAGAGGGCGGCGATGGGGCACCGGGGGCGCCGGGTTCGCCGGGTTCGCCGGGTTCGCCGGGTTCGCCGGGGGCGCCGGGGGCGCTGGGTTCGCCGGGGGCGCCGGGGGCAAACGCGCCGGCTGGTGCGAACGGTGCAACGGGTGCCACCGACTCCGCCGCAAGCACCGAGGGTGGCGCAGCGGCCGCGGCGGCCGGCACCGCAGGCGTCGGTGCCGCGGGGGCAACAGGCGCAGCAGGCGCGACCGGCCCGGCAACCGCGCCGCAGCCGGCGACTCGTCCAGGCGATGCGGTGGCTGTCGCAGCGCCCGCTTCCGCGCCCGCAGCGACACCCGCCAACGCACCGGCGGCGGCATGGGCACCCGCCGCGGTGCCCATGCCGGCCCAACCGGACAGCGGCACGGCCACGCCCGAAACGCCGCCGACGGCACCGGCGCACTGACCCGGCGCGCGACCGGGTATCGCGAGGGCATTGCCGGAGTATCGCGAGGTTATCGCCAGGTCTGCGTAAACTCGCCGATCACGCGCGACAGATGCGCGTGCATCGCGGCGCGCGCGCCCGCCGCGTCGCGCGCCATCACGGCCGAAAAGATGCGCTGATGGTCGTCCTGCGACGCCGCCCGCAACGCGGGCGTGTGGAAGTGCTCCTCGATTTTCTTCCACAGCGGATCGGCGCGCGAGTTGTCCCACATCGCAGTCACCACGAGCCGCAGCACTTCGTTGCCGGTCGCCGCCGCCATCGCCAGATGAAACTCGCGGTCGGCGGCCTCGTTCACCGCCTTGTCGTCCATGCTGTCGCGCATCGTGCGCAACGCGGCGAACATCCGGTCGAGGTCCGAGTCCTTGCGCTCCGTCGCCGCGAGCGCCGCCACCTCGCTTTCGATCACCGAGCGCGCGCGCAGCGTCTCGATCGGCCCCGGCCCGCGCGGCAGCTCGAACGTCACGCTGCGCGCCTCCGGCACGTCGGCCACGTAGATGCCCGACCCCACGCGCACCTCCACCACGCCCTGCACTTCGAGCGCGATGATCGCCTCGCGCACCTGCGTGCGCGACACGCCGAAACGCTCGGCCAGCGTGCGCTCGGACGGCAGCCGCGCGCGCGGCCCGACGTCGCCCGCCACGATCAGGTCGTAAATCTGTTTTGCCAGCCCGACGTAGGAACGGTCGGCGGCGTCCGTATCGGCGGGGCGGCCGGTTGGTGAATGCGAAAGATCGGCCATCCGGGGTTCTCTGGAGCATCGGGGCCGCAGCGAGCGGCGGCGGAAACTGGCCAAATGGTACACCAGTTGATCGCGATTCCCCGTCGCGCCACGGACCGTTTTCGACCCGAAAAGCATGGAAACGGCGGGGGTTTACACGCGGTTGCCGCGCCCGCTGCCGCGCGCTGGTAAACCACTATCGCGCGCCGATTGGTATGCCAGTGACAATCCAGTCTGTCAGACGGCGTACGTTCCCGTAGGGCCGTCGCTACGCTTCGGAGGGATGGCCTTTGAAGATGTCCTTTCGCTGGTTCGGCGAGTCCGATCCTGTCCCGCTTCAGTACATCCGTCAGATTCCCGGCGTCACGCAGATCGTGTCCGCGATCTACGACGAGCCGGTCGGCGCGGTGTGGCCGCTCGACAAGATCGAGCGCCTGAAAAAGACCATCGAAGACGCCGGCCTGCGCTTCGAGGTCGTCGAATCGGTGCCGGTGCACGAGGACATCAAGCTCGGCAAGCCGACTCGCGACGCGCTGATCGCGAATTACCAGCAGACCATCCGCCATCTCGCGGCGGCCGGCATCCGCGTGATCTGCTACAACTTCATGCCGGTGTTCGACTGGACCCGCACCGAGCTGTCGAGAAAGCAGCCCGACGGCTCCACGAGCCTCGCGTTCAGCACCGACGCAGTCGACCGGATCGACCCGGCAGAAGGCATTGCGCTGCCCGGCTGGGATTCGAGCTACGCGCCGGCCGAACTGCAAGCGCTGCTCGACGAATACCGCTCCATCGACGAGACCGCGCTGCGCGCGAACCTCGAATACTTCCTGAAAGCCATCGTGCCGGCGGCCGACTCCTGCGGCGTGAAGATGGCGATCCACCCCGACGATCCGCCGCGCCCGATCTTCGGCCTGCCGAGGGTCGTCAAGAATCGCGACGATCTCGCGTGGATCCTCGACGTCGTCGATACCCCGGCGAACGGTCTGACGCTCTGTTCCGGCTCGCTCGGCGCGGGCCCGCAGAACGACGTCGAAGCGCTCGTGCGCGAGTTCGGCGCGCGCGGCCGCATCCATTTCGCGCATATCCGCAACGTGAAGGTGTCGGCGAACGGCGACTTCGAGGAGACGGCCCATCTGTCGGCCTGCGGCTCGCTCGATCTCGCGGCCATCGTGAGCGCGTACCACGACACGGGTTTCACCGGCTACGCGCGGCCCGATCACGGCCGCATGATCTGGGGCGAAACCGGCAAGCCCGGCTACGGGCTGTACGACCGCGCGCTCGGCGCGGTCTACCTGAACGGGCTGTGGGAAGCGACAGAAAAACTGGCTTCGCGCCGGCGCAGCGGCGATCCGATTGTTTAATCCAACAACAGCGCAACAACACGGAAACAACAGGAGACAACATGCTTTCACGATTCCAGATGCTTCGAGGTGCTGCAGTCGCAGCGTTCGCGTTGTGCGCCAGCGCGGCTTTCGCGCAGGCGTCGATCGTTTCCGGACCGGCGAGCGATCCCGGCTGCATGGTCCCGTGGAAGAGCGACACGAAGTTCCTCAAATTTCCGAAGAAGGCCGGCCCGTACCGGATCGCGCTCGTGAACGGCTATATCGCGAACACGTGGCGCATCCAGATGATCAAGACGGCGAAGGCGTACACCTCGCAGCCGGCCGTCGCGGCGAAACTGAAGGAGTTCAAGGTCGTGTCGACCGGCGAGGACGTGCCGGCGCAGATCTCGGCCGTCAACAATTTCATCGACGCGGGCTATGACGCGATCATCGTCGACGCGCAGAATCCGGCCGCGTTCGGCCCCGCCATTCGCCGCGCGAAGAAGGCGGGCGTCGTGCTGATCGCGTTCGACAACGCGCTCGACACCGAAGACGCCATCAACATCAACGTCGACCAGTACGGCCTCGGCGTGCTGTGGGCGAAGTGGCTGAACGAACATCTGCCGAACGGCGGCAAGGTGCTGGAAGTGCGCGGCGTCGCGGGCACGTCCGTCGATACCGACCGCCACAACGGCTTCACGAAGACGCTGAACGACTCCGGCAAGAAGTGGAACGTCGTGCAGGTCTACGGCAAGTGGGACGACGGCGTCGCGCAGAAGGCGACAGCCGACGCGCTCGCGGTGCAAGGCCACTTCGACGGGATCTCGGCGCAGGGCGGCGACACCGGCGTCGTGCGCGCGATGATCGACGCGAAGCATCCGTTCGTGCCGTTCGGCGGCGAGACGGAGAACGGCTTTCGCAAGTTCTGCGCGCAATACGGCAACGAGGGGCTGAAGTGCACGTCGGCGGGCAGCGGTCCGGCGCAGGTCGCGGTGGCGATCAAGACGGCGCTCGCCGCGCTCGACGGTCAGACGGTCCCGCAGGCGATCAAGCTGCCGCTCGACATCACCGACGCCTCGGCGCTGAAAGCGGGCGTCAACTACTACCCGAAGGAGTCCGACAATTTCTTCGTGGGCAACTCGTTCCCGACTTGCGGGATCAACTTCTCCGCGCAGGAAATCATGAAGCAGAACCAGGGCAACCAGTAACCGCGCGAAGGCCGGCGACAGGAGACGAAGCATGGTGATGGCCGAAGCGCTGCCGTTCTTTCAGATGTCCGGCGTGTCGAAGAGCTACGGCGGCGCCGTCGCGCTCGACAACGCCGAACTCGCGGTTCGCAAGGGGCGCATCCACGCGATCCTCGGCGAAAACGGCGCGGGCAAGTCCACGCTCTTGAAGGTGATGTCCGGCGTCGTGCAGCCGGACGCGGGGACGATGTACCTCGACGGCCGCGAAGTCGCGTTCGCGTCGCCGGCCGAGGCGAACGCGGCGGGGATCGTCTGCGTGTATCAGGAGCTGTCGCTGATCCCCGACCTGAGCGTGGCGGACAACATCTTCGCGTCGAATCCGCCCAGGCGCTTCGGCATGATCGACCGCCGCGCGCAGCGCCGGCAAGCCGAGGCGGCGCTCGCGCGCGCGGGCGCCGCCGACATCAACCCGCTAGCGAAAGTCCGCGACCTGCCGCTGTCACGCCAGCAGATGGTCGAACTCGCGAAGGGCCTCGCGCACGAGCCGCGCATCCTGATCCTCGACGAGGCGACGTCCGCGCTGACCGCCGCCGACGTCGCGCGCGTGATCGAGGTGCTGAAGCGTCTGCGCGAGGAAGGCCTCGCGATCCTGTTCATCTCGCACCGGATGCACGAGGTGAAGGCGCTCGCCGACGAATGCACGGTCTACCGGAACGGCCGGCACGTGATGAGCTTCGAGGCGGGCACGCGCTCCGACAACGAGGTGATCGAAATGATGATCGGACGCACGTACCAGCACGTGTTTCCGGACAAGCCCGAGCGGCCGCTGCCCGTGCAACCGCTGCTCGCGTGCCGGGATCTCACGTGGAGCGACACGCTGCACGGCATCAGCTTCACGTTGAAGCCCGGCGAGATTCTCGGCCTCGGCGGCCTCGATGGACAGGGCCAGCGCGAATTGCTGCTCGCGCTCTTCGGCGTGCTGCGCGGCTGCGGCGGCACGGTCGAAATCGACGGCAAGCCCGTGTCGATCGACAGCCCCGGTCAGGCGCGCGGCCGCGACATCGGCATGGCGCTGATTCCCGAGGACCGCAAGACCGAAGGCCTGATGCTGCCGATGTCGGTGCGCGAAAACCTGTCGTTCGCGGCGCTCGACCGGATGTCGAGCGGCGGCGTGATCGATCGCGCGCGCCAGCAGTCGCTCGTCGACCGGATGATGGAGCTGCTCGCGATCAAGTCGTTCGGCGTCGACGCAGCCGTCGGGTCGCTGTCGGGCGGCAACCAGCAGAAGGTGGTGATCGCGAAGTGGCTGATGCGCGAGCCGCGCATCCTGCTGCTGTCGGATCCGACGCGCGGCATCGACGTCGGCACGAAGCAGGAGCTTTACCAGCTGCTGCGACGCCTCGCCGACGAAGGCGCCGCGATCGTCTTCTATTCGACGGACTACGATGAACTGATCGGCTGCTGCGACCGGGTGCTCGTGCTGTACGAAGGACGGATCAAGCAGGAACTCGTCGGCGCGGACATCACCGAGCAGAACCTGATTGCCAGTGCGCTCGACCTGCCCGTCGGACAGGTGAGCCCATCCACCGGAGTCGCGTTATGAACGGTTTGCGTTACTGGTACGCGGAAAATCGCGGCACGACGTTCGCGTTCGGGCTGTTCGTGCTGATGTTCGCGATCTACCTGACCAACTATCCGTCCGCGATTTCGACGAACGTGATCCTGACGGCCGCGAACAAGGCCGTGCTGCTCGCGCTCGTGTCGATGGGCCAGGCGCTCGTCGCGCTGACGGCCGGCATCGACCTGTCGATCGGGATGATGCTCGTGATGACGAACTGCCTCGCGTCGTGGATCGTCACCGGCGACGCGTGGCACAGCGCGCTCGGCATCGCGGGCGTGCTCGCGGCGGGCGCGGCGTGCGGCGCGCTGAACGCCGTGATCATCATCTTCGGCCGCCTGCAGCCGATCGTGACGACGATCGCCACCGGCGCGATGTTCTACGGGATCGCGCTGCTGCTGCGGCCGGTGCCCGGCGGATCGATCAACGAGGATCTCGCCGACGCGCTGACCGGCAAGATCGCAGGCCTCGTGCCGGCGAGTCTCGTGATCCTGCTCGCGGCCGTGCTGATCGTCTGGGTGCCGTTCAAGCGCTCCGCCGTGGGCCGCGCCGCGTATGCGACCGGCTCGTCCGAACCGGCGGCGTTCCTGTCCGGCATGCCGATTCGCCGCGCGAAGTTCGCGAGCTATACGCTCGCCGGTCTGCTCGCGGCCATCGGCGGTCTCTTTCTGACGTTCTTCACGGACACCGGCGAAGCGAGCCTCGGCAGCGCGAACTCGTACACGCTCTTTTCGATCGCCGCCGTCGTGATCGGCGGCGTGTCGCTGCTCGGCGGCAAGGGCAGCGCGATCGGCGCGGTGTTCGGCGCGTTCGCGTTCCGCTCGATCGGCGACCTGCTGTTCGTGTTCAACGTCGACGCGCTGTGGCAGCCGCTCTTCCAGGGCGTGATCCTGCTGCTCGCGGTCGCGATCGGCGCCGCCGGGCTCTTCCGGGTGCGCAACCGTCTGGAGTGGTTCCAATGAGCAACGTTTCCGCCACCCACCGGCCGACGTTCGTCGCGAGGCTCACGCGCAGGATCGACCGGCCGCTGTTGATCTCGTTTGGCTGCATCGTCGCGCTGCTGCTCGTCGGCGGGATGTTCGACCGCAGCTTCACGTCGCCCGAATACATCCTGCTGCAGCTGAAGGTGGGCGCGTTTCTCGGCATCATCGCGACCGGCCTGATGATGGTGATCCTGCTCGGACACATCGACCTGTCGCTGCCGTGGACGATCACCGCCGGCGCGATGATGGCCTGCGCGGTCGCGGGGCGCGGCGGGCTCGGGACGATCGTCGCGATTCCGGTCGGGATCGGCTGCGGCGTGCTGATCGGCGCCGTCAACGGGGTGCTGGTCGCGTTCCTGCGGATTCCGTCGATGATCGCGACCCTCGCGACCAACGCGGTCGTGCAAGGCGTGATGATCGTCTACACGGGCGGGTCGTCGCCGCAGGATTCGGCGCCGGAGTCGATCCGCTGGCTCGCCGCGGGCTGGCTGCTGCCGGGCGTGCCGAACGCGGTCGTGCTGTGGGTGGTGATCGGCGGCGCGACGATCTTCCTGCTGTCGCGCACGACCTTCGGACGCACGCTGTACGCGATCGGCAACACGGAGCGCGCGGCGTATCTGTCGGGGATCAACACGCGGGCCGTGACAGTGGCCGCGTTCGCCGTGTGCAGCGCGTTCGCCGCGTTCGGCGGCGTGCTGCTCGCGGGCTATGCGTCGAAGGCCGCGCAGTCGATGGGCGATGCGTACCTGCTGCCGGCGATCGCGGCGGTCGTGCTCGGCGGCACGTCGATTCTGGGCGGACGCGGTTCGTACCTCGGCACGGTGGCCGGCGCGATCCTGATCACGCTGCTGCAATCGATCCTGTCGGTCGCACAGATGCCCGAGGCGGGCCGCCAGATCATCTACGGCGTCGTGATTGCGGCCATGCTGCTGCTGTACGGCCGCAGCAAGCGCGAACGGTGATGCGCGGCGGCCCGACGACGGATCGTCGCGGCGCGGCCGTGCCTCCTGGCGTGACGGCGCGCGCTCAGTGCGCCGCTTCCTCCTCGATCGGGCGCTGCGCCGCGTCCGTCACGGTCTGACGGTAGCGCTCGTACGCCTCGTCGGCGTAATGGATCCGGTCGCGGCCGTGCGGCGCCGGCGTGCCGGCCTCGTCGAGATTCACGAACACCATCTTTTCGATCGTCAGGATGCTCTTGCGCGTGATCTTGTTGCGCACTTCGCAGCGCAGCGTGATCGACGTGCGGCCGAAATGCGTGGCCGTCATCCCGAGTTCGATGATGTCGCCCTGCCGTGCCGAGCTAACGAAGTTGATCTCCGACATGAACTTCGTCACGACGCGCTGGTTGCCGAGCTGGCAGATCGCGTAGATCGCCGCTTCTTCGTCGATCCAGCGCAACAGGCTGCCGCCGAACAGCGTACCGTTCGGGTTCAGGTCTTCGGGCTTCACCCATTTGCGGGTATGGAAATTCATCTCTGACATTCGATTCTTCCCGGTGGTCGTGCACCGAATATCAGGCGATATCCGGGTTAACACCTAGATGATATCAGACATGTAGGTGTTAACCCTGGTCAATACAAAAAGAGCAGAAATGCGGTATGCGCGTCGTGCTACAGCACGCCTGCGCGACCGAGCACGCGGCGCGCATGCGCAAGCGCGATGCGGGCCGCGCGAGCATCGGCGGCGACCTGCAGCAGCGCGCGCAGCTGCGACGGCTGGCGCGCCAGTTCGCGCAGCACCGGCACGACGGCCGTGCTGCCGTCGTCGCGCAGGCCGGCCAGCGCGGCGGGCGGCAGGCTGCGCCACGCGGGATCGACGATCGCGCGGCAGACCGCGAACGGCACGCCGTGCGCGGCGGCCGCCGCCGCGGCCAGATGCGATTCCATGTCCACCGCGAGCGCGCCGCTCGTCGAGCGGAACAACGCCTCCTTCGCGGCCGCGCCGGTCACGGGCGCCGCGACGGCCGCCTGAACGCCGCGCCGCACCGCTACGCGTGCCGCCAGCGGCGACGTGGCGAGCGCGGCGGCGAGGCGCCCGGTCCACGCGGCATCGGTCGCGACGCGGCCGAACGGCCCGTCGACGGCATCCGCGACGATCAGCGTGCCGGGCGGCAGATCCGGCGCGAGGCCGCCCGCCGTGCCGAAGCTGATCACGCCGGATGCGCCGCGGGCGAGCGCGGCCGACAGCGCGCGTTCGAGCAGATCGGCGCGCGCGGCGAACACCGCCTCGACGCCGTCGCCGCGCGCGATCTTCGCCTCGAACGCCATGCCGGCGACCGCGATCACCGGTAGCTTGCCGCGCCCGCCCGTCGACGCTGCAGACGCTGAAGACGCCACCGTCACATCCCGACCGTCACGTGGGTCGTGCCGGCGCGTTTCAGGTTGCGATAGCGGGCGAGCGCCCACAGCGGGAAGAACTTGCGATAGCCGTGGTAGCGCAGATAGAACACGCGCGGGAAGCCGGTCGCGGTGAAACGCTCTTCGTCCCACAGCCCGTGCTCGCGCTGCGTGTCGCGCAGCCACGCGATGCCGCGCGCGACAGCCGGATGATCGACGGCGCCCGCCGCCATCAGCCCGAGCAGCGCCCACGCGGTCTGCGACGCGGTGCTCGGCGCCGGCTCGTAGCCGCGGTAGTCGAGCTTGTAGCTCGTGCCGTCCTCGCCCCAGCCGCCGTCGTCGTTCTGGATCGCGACGAGCCACTGAACCGCGCGCTTCATCCGCGGGTCGCCGTGCGGCAGGCCGGCCGCGTTCAGCGCGCACAGCGCCGTCCACGTGCCGTAGATGTAGTTCATCCCCCAGCGGCCGTACCAGCTGCCGTCCGCCTCCTGCTCCTTCAGCAGATAGTCGTACGCGCGGCGGGCCGGTTCGCTCGCGGCCGGCAGCTCGCCGATCTGCGCGAGCATCGACAGGCAGCGGCCCGACACGTCGGCAGTCGGCGGATCGAGCAGCGCGCCGTGGTCCGAAAACGGGATGTTGTTCAGGTAGTACTGCGTGTTTTCGGGCTCGAATGCGCCCCAGCCGCCGTCGCTGCTCTGCATCCCGACGACCCACTCGCGCGCCCGCGCGATCGGCTCGGCGTACGACTCGACGTTGTCGAGCGCATCGATGCGATGCATCGCCAGCGCGACGACCGCCGTGTCGTCGACGTCCGGATAGTGCGGATTCGCGTACTGGAACGCCCAGCCGCCGGGGCGCAGATCCGGCCGGCGCGAGATCCAGTCGCCGCGCACGTCGAGAATCTGCAGCGGACGCAGCCAGTCGAGACCGCGCCGCGCGGCGTCCACGGCGCGCGCGTCGCCCGTTTCGAGGAGCGCATGCGCAACGAGCGACGTGTCCCACACCGGCGACACGCACGGCTGGCAGTACGCCTCGTCGTCGTGGATCACGAGCAGCCTGTCGAGCGACTGGCGCGCGATCGCACGGTGCGGATGGTCGGCCGGATAGCCGAGCACGTCGTACATCATCACCGAGTTGGCCATCGCCGGGAAAATCGCGCCGAGGCCGTCCTCGCCGTTCAGCCGCTCGTCGACGAACGCGACGGCCGCGTCGATCGCGCGCTGACGCAGATAGCCGGGGAACAGCGGATCGATGACGCGCAGCACGCCGTCGACCGCGCGGAACAGCGAAAACCAGCCCTTGCTCTGATGCGGCGCGCGCGGCGACATGCCGACGCTCACGGGCGCGCAGCGAAACAGCTCGTCGATGCGCACGCCGCGCGGATTGCGCGCGACCGGCCGCTTCGCGCCGAGCACGAGCAGCGGCACGATCACCGTGCGCGCCCAGTACGACACCTTCGACAGATGGAACGGGAACCACTTCGGCAGCAGCATGATCTCGACCGGCATCATCGGCACCGCGTACCACGACACGACGCCGAACAGCGCGAGCAGGATCCGCGTGAACACGTTCGACGCCTCCGCGCCGCCCGCCGCGAGAATCGCGGCGCGCGCGCGGACCATGTGCTCCGCATCCTCGGGCTCGCCGATCATCTTCAGCGCGAAATACGCCTTGACGCTCGCGCTGACGTCCATCGCGCCGTCCGTGAACAGCGGCCAGCCGCCGTCCGGCAACTGGATGCGGCGCAGATAGCGCGCGATCTTCCGTTCGAGTTCGAGATTCGCGGTCTCGCCGAGGTAGTGGACGAGCAGCACGTATTCGGCCGGGATCGTCGCATCGGCTTCGAGTTCGTAGACCCAGTGGCCGTCGGCCTTCTGCGCGGCGAGGATCGCGTCGGTCGCGCGGACGATCGACGCGTCGAGCGGATCGGCGAGCGCGGTCGCGCCGACGACGGCGCCGGGCGAGGCGATGTCGCGCCGCGCCGGCGACAGGGGGTCGGCGATGGCGCCGGTCGCTTCGGTCGCTTGAACCGCTTCGTTCGTGACGGTCACGTCAGTCACATCGACTGCACCTTGGGCAAGCGTGGCAGCGTCGAGTGCGTCGTCCGACGCCAAAGGGCGGGATAAATCGGTCATCAGCGTTCCAGTGTTGCTGAGAAGAGCAGATCCGCCGCCTTGCGGCCGGAGCGGACCGCCCCCTCGATCGACGCGGGCAGACCGGTGGCCGTCCAGTCTCCCGCAAGCGTCAGGTTATTCCAGCGGGTGCGCGCCGCGGGGCGGCGCCGTTCCTCGTCGGGCCGCGCCGCGAACGTCGCGTCGCGCGCGGTCGCGACCTGCCAGGCCGGCATCGGACCGCCCGGCAACGCGGTGACCGCGGCGATCTCCGTCCACACGCGCTGCGCAAGCTCGTCGGCCGGCAGGTCGGCGAGCGCATCCGCCGCGCTGATCGTCGCGGACAGCCGCCCGTCCCGGCCGAACAGGCAGCCGGCCGTGCCGTTCACGAGCACCGTCGGCGCGCCGACGCCGGACGGCGGCTCGATCGCGTAATGCACGTCGATGATCGCGCTCGCGCGGCGCGGCGTCTGCAGGTCCGGCACGAGCGCGCGCGCCGGATCCGGCGGGACCGCCAGCACGAGCGCATCGCCGGCTTCGAGCGCGACCGGGCCGCTGTCGAAGTGAAGCGTCGCGACGCGCGACGACGCGCCGTCGTATTCGATCGACGCCAGCCGCGAATTCAGCCGGATCGCGGCGCCGCCATGCTGCAGCATCCGCAGCGCCGGATCGACGAACGCCGTGCCGAGCCCGTTGCGCGCGACGAGCGGCCGGCACGCGTCGCCGCCGGCCAGCAGGCTCTCGTGCGCGGCCGCCGCGGCGAGTTCGGCGCTCGCGTCGCGCGGCTCGAGGTTCAGCATCGCGAGAAAGAACGGACGCCACAGGCGGTCCCACAGCACGCCGTCAGCGCGGATCGTCTGCGCGAGCGTGCGGCCCGGCTTCGCGAACATCAGCGGCCACAGCGACAGATAGTCGGTCAGCCGCGTCCCCGGCACGCGCGCGTGCGGCTCGAACACCCACAGCGGCAACCGGCCGTGCGACAGCCGCAGGTTCCAGCGCGAGCGCGCGGCCACGTCGACGAACGCATAGTCCGCCCGCTCCGGGCCGACCAGCTCGTCGGCCGCGCCGATCGTGCGCACATAGTCGAGCGTCGCATGCGCGCCCGACAGCACCACGTGGTTGCCGCTGTCGATCGTCGCGCCGAGCGTGCGATCGTAAAACGACCGGCAGCGTCCGCCCGCGTGGCCGGCGGCCTCGTGCAGCACGACCTGCGCGCCGCGCCGTTGCAGCCGCAGCGCGGCCGCGAGGCCCGCGAGCCCGGCGCCGACCACGTGGACGAGCCGAGGCATCAGAACAGCGCGTAGCGCGCGACGATCCACATCAGCCGCGCGCGCGGCTTGCTGACTTTCGTGCGCGGCAGGTCGAAGCCCCGCTCGAGCGTGCGTTCGAGCAAACAGCGATAAACGCCCGACATGATGCGCGGCGCCTTCACGTGTGCGCGCGGCGACGCGTCCATGATCGCGTCCGCTTCGGCGAAATGGCGCTTCGCGCGCTCCGCGAGCGTCGCGCACACGCGCGGCAGCGACGGATCGGCGGCGATCGCATGCGGCGAACCGGTCGCGATGCCCTCGCGCGCGAGCAGCTCGCGCGGCAGGTAGCAGCGGTTGATGTCCGCGTCTTCGTCGATGTCGCGCAGGATGTTGGTCAGTTGCAGCGCACGGCCCAGATGGTGCGCGAGCGCCCTGCCCGGCTCGTCCTCCATCCCGAAAATCCTCACCGACAGCCGGCCCGCCGCACTGGCGACGCGGTCGCAGTACAGGTCGAGCGTGGGTTCGTCGGGTGCGCAGATGTCGGCGGCGGCATCCATCGCCATGCCGTCGATCATCGCGTGGAAGTCTTCGCGCTGCAGATGGAACGTGTGGATATGGCGCGTGAGCGCGGCGAGCGCGGCGGGCGGCGTGCCGGCGTAGCACGCGTCGATGTCGGCGCGCCACGCGTCGAGCGCGGCCGAGCGCTCGGCGCGCGGGCGATCGCTGTCCGCGATGTCGTCGACCGCGCGGCAGAACGCGTAGACCTGATACATCGCATCGCGCTGCGCGACGGGCAAGATCCGCATCGCCAGATAGAACGAGCTGCCGGACGTGACGGCGGCTGCATCGGTGGTGTGTTGTGTATCGTCCACGACGAGATTGGATACGGCCAAGACGATCTCCGCTGGGGGCGCCCGCTGCGGGCGATCAGAAAATTGCGGCTCCGCGCTTTGTCCACCGCTTTGGCCACCGGTGTGACCACCGCTTTGTCCACCGCTGTGGCCACCGCTGTGACCACCGCTGTGACCACATTTCATGCGCGGGTCGCCCGCGCGCGCGGAACACGCGCGGGGCATCGGCAATCGGGAACGTCCCGTCCACCAAAAGCCGAAAACGGGCAAAAGTATACCAACCTTTGCCCGCAATCGCAGTTCGGTTTCCCTCGGCGGCGGCCCGCCGGCGGTTCAGCTGAACGCAATCGAGCGATTGCGTCCCTCGCGCTTCGCGCTGTAGAGCGCGGCGTCGGCCTGGTGGATCAGCACTTCGTAGCTGGCCACGCCGCTGTGCGCGGAGGCCGCGCCGAAGCTCGCCGTCACCGGAATCATGAAGCCCTGCACGTCGACCGGCGCCTGGCCGATCACACAGCGAATCTTCTCGGCGACGAGCATCGCGTCGAGCAGCGGCGTCGACGGCAACAGCAGCGCGAACTCCTCGCCGCCGAAACGCCCGAACGTGTCCTCTTTGCGCACGATGCCGCCGACGCGCTGCGCCATCACGCGCAGCACCGCGTCGCCGGCCACGTGCCCGAACTCGTCGTTGATGTGCTTGAAGTAGTCGAGGTCGAACAGCAGCACCGACAGCTCGCCGCCGTTTGCCTGCCAGCGGGCGAACTCGTCGCGCAGCCGGGCCTCGAAGAAGCGCCGGTTTGCGATGCCGGTCAGCCCGTCGCGGTTCGCGTATTCGCGCAGCTTGACGACCGCCTCCTCGCGCTCGCGCTGCATGATGCTCAGGTGCGTGACGTCGGAGATGGTCACGCAGACGGCGTCGATCGCGCCTCCGCGCGTGAGCGGCATGAACGTGCAGTCCTGCTGCATGTAGTCGACGCCGCCGGTGATCGGCCGGTCGTGATCGAAGCGGAACAGCCACGGCCGCTGCTGCCACGAACTGAACGCGAAGCTGCCGAGCCGGAACACGCTTTCGACCTTGCGCGCGAACCACGCCTGCGGCAGATCCGGGAAGTGCTCGAACAGCGGGCGGCCGATCACCTGCGCAGCGTCGAGACCGCTGTGGTCCGCCATGAAGTGGTTCCAGAGCTGCACCTTCAGCTCGCGGTCGACGACGAAAATGCCGAAGCCCACCCGCTCGACGACGAGGTCGGACAACGAGGGCACGGCGACTTCCGCTGTCATAGGCTGTCGACTAGCTCGTCGAGCGCGTGGCTCACGTGCCCGATCGAATCCTCGTCCATCAGCATCACGAGATGCGCGCGAAAACGCTGGAATTCGAGCGAGAAACTCACCTCGACCAGCAGCGCGAGATCCCAGACGAGCATTTCGGTGCGAAACACGTCGTCGAGCGTGACGGCGTTCGCGAGCAGGTCCGGCGGCGAAAACACCGGCTGGCGGCCGAGCCATTCGAGGATCGACGACACGCACGCGCCGGTGATCAGGTTCGCGACGTCGAACACCAGTTCGTCGGCGTCCGGTTCGTCGGCTTCGCCTTCATGAACCGGATAGCCGCCGTAGGTTGCGGGCAGCAGCGCACCGAGTTCCGCGAGCGCCGCGCTGCGGCAGATCACGAGCGCCTCGCCCTTGATCTCCGAACGAAAGCCCTGGCGCACCGCGGTCACGGTCCCGGCGATGCCGGTCATCTCGGTGAGCGTGCGGCCCGCGTCGGCCGCGGTCACGACCCGCACGCGCGGCACCGATAGTTCGATGAAAGAATTCAGGAATCCCGACAGACGCGTCGCCGCCTCGCCCATCCCCATGTTGGCGATTTCCTGCAGCGCATCGCGCTGGATTTCCGAGAGCACACGATCAGGCAGCATACAACCCGTACTCCTTCAGGATGGGCAGCAGCACTTGCCCGGAGACCGGCTTCGGGACGAACGCGATCGCGCCCAGTTCGCGCACCCGCTCCTGCGCGAGCGGCTGGACGTCAGCCGACACCACGATCACGAACGCGTTCAGGTTTTCGCCGCGGATCGCTTCGAGCACCTGAAAGCCCGTCAAACCGGGCATCGTCAGATCGAGGAACAAAATCGCCGCACGATCGTCGCGGCACAGCTGCAACGCCTCGTTTCCGTTCGACGCATACGAAATTTCGATATCCCAGTCCGACGGCAGCGCCTTCGTCAGCACCTTGCGGGCAAGCAGGGAATCATCGGCGATCACAATAGGCAAGGACATGGGCAACAGATCGTGCGTGAGACGTATGGCGGGTCCGCCCCCTGGCTTACGGCCGGGCGTAACTTTTCTTTATGCTTCCCGCATAGAGGCGATGCTCGACCTCGCGCGGATGGACGGACCTGAGGCTGGCGCAGTGCGTCGGTGTCGCCCGGGGGCGTTCCGAACGGTCGCGGTGTGGAGCTTTAAAAAAACCTTTTTGGGATGCGTCACGGATTCTCGATTCAAACAACGAAATATGCAACTCACCGAATCGCCGATTACGAAGAAAAAGCACTCATATGCCGCGGATTTTGGAAAAGAACTCTCTTTTCCTTTCGGACATGCGCGAAAAGCTTCCCCCTGGTTACGTTTGCGCTTCGGGCTTTTTCGCGAATTGGCGCGGATGCGCGGCCGGGCGCGCGCGATGCGGGAGGCGTTCGGGGCGGTCGCGAGGCGGTGCTCGTTTATGATGACGGATGCCACTGCCGCCCCACCCCGTTTCGTGCACCCATGACTTCTGACCGGCCCCAGCCAGCCGACCGACCGGCCGAGCCCCCGCTCGACGACGGCGCGCCCTTTCCGTCGGCGCCGGGCCACGACTTCGCCGTGCGCCGCCGCACGCTGATTGCGCTGCTCGTCGCGGCGATCGTGCTGCCGTGCGTGTACGTCGCGGCGATGGCGTACGGCGACCTGCGCACGCGCGAGGCCGACGCGACCGATTCGACGATGCGCACGGTGCGGGTCGCCGAGGAACACGCGCTGAAGGTGTTCGACATGAACGAGGCGCTCGATGCGCGCATCGTCGATCTCGTCGAAGGGCTCGACGACGAAGGCATCCGCGCGAATGCCGGCAAGATCCACACTAAGCTCGACGCAATCGGCGGCGGCTACCCGCAGATCGCGGCCGTGTCGATCTTCGGCCGCAACGGCGACCTGCTCGCGAGCAGCCACCACGGCCCGCTGCCGCCGATCTCGATCGCGCAGCGCGACGACTTCGTCGGGATTCGCGACGGCCGCGTGATCGACCACGTGTCGCGCGTGATGACCAGCAAGGTGCTGCCGCAGACGGTGTTCAACATGGGCGTCGCGCGGCGCGACGCGGACGGCGCGTTCGCCGGCATCGTGTCGGTCGCGCTGCGGCCGAAGTATTTCAGTTCGTTCTACCGCGATCTGCTCGGTGCGGGCTCGCCGATGTCGATGGGCCTCATTCGCAGCGACGGCGCGATCCTCGCGTTCTATCCGCCGCCCACCGGCCGCGCGGATTCGATCGATCCGAACACCGCGCTCGCCGACGCGCTCGCGCGCGGCAGCAACGGCGGCGTGGTCCGCATCCGCTCGACGGTCGTGAACGACAACTTGATCCTTGCGTATCGCCGCGTCGGCTCGTATCCGGTGTATGTGTCGTGCGGCTATCGCACGTCGGCGATCTGGGCCGCGTGGTATCGCCACCTGACCGTGCTGCTGCTGTCGATGTTCACGCCGTCGATCGTGCTGTGGGCGGTGATCTGGCTGTCGCTGCGCCGTCTCGCCGCCGAAGAGGAAGCGTGGGAGCGCTGGCAGGCCGAAGCGTCGATGCGCCGCTCGATCGAATCCGCGTACCGGCAGTCGCGCAAGATGGAGGCGCTCGGCAACCTCGTCGGCAGCGTCGCGCACGACTTCAACAACCTGCTGATGATCGTGTCCGCGAACGTGCAGATCGCGCGACGCCGCGGCGCGGCCGGACTCGAGCGCGAACTGACGGCGATCGAGCGCGCGCTGAAGAGCGGCCAGTCGCTGACGCGGCAACTGCTCGGCGTCGCGCGCAAGCAGCCGCTGCGCAACGAAACGATTCTGGTGGGCCGCTGGCTGCCGGCGTGTCGCGAGCTGCTGCGTGCGTCGCTCGGCGCGAAGGTGTCGCTCGTGATCGACGTGAACGACGAAGCGTGGCCGATCCTCGTCGACGTGGCCGAGCTGGAGCTTGCGCTGATCAACCTCGCGGTCAACGCGCGCGACGCGATGCCGAACGGCGGCCGCTTCACCGTGCGCGCGCGCAATATCAGCTTCCGGTCCGGCGAAGGTTTCCCGCTCGACGGCGACTTCGTGCAACTGTCGCTCGAGGACACCGGCGTCGGCATGGCGCCCGACGTGCTCGCCCGCGCGTTCGAACCGCTCTACACGACGAAGCCGAAGGGCATGGGCACGGGGCTCGGGCTGCCGCAGGTGTTTGCGTTCTGCGAGCGTTCGGGCGGGCTCGCGGCCATCGACAGCGCGATCGGCGCCGGCACGGCGGTGCATCTGTACCTGCCGCGCGCGCGGATGGCGCCCGTCGCCGAGCGGCCCGCGCAGCCGCGCCCGGCGATCGCGCAGCCGCAGCCCGGCCTGCGCATCCTGCTCGTCGAGGACAACGACGAAGTGGCCGCCGGCACCGAAGCGCTGCTGCAGATGATGGGTCACCACGTGACGTGCGTGACCGACGCGGCGGGCGCGCTGCTGCTGATCGACGCGACACGCGCAAAGGGCTCGTCGGGCGATGGGCCGTCCGCCGCGCAGCCGTTCGATCTCGTGATCTCGGACATCCACATGCCGGGCACGATGAACGGGATCGACCTCGCGGAGACCGTGCAGAAGATGGAGCCGAAGCTGCCGGTGATTCTCGTCACCGGCTACGCGGAGGAGCTCGATCGTGCGCGGCACGTCGACGTGCGCGTGCTGTCGAAGCCGTTCGACATTGCGCTGCTGGAGCGTATGCTCGAAGAGATCACGCGCGACCAGACGCCCGGGTCGAGAGGCAACGTCGAACGCGACACCATGCTGTAGCGGACCGCTGCGGCGGGTTGCCTGATCCGCTGGTTCGGCACGACGGTTGCGCAGTGCCGGTGCGTCGCGCCGTCCGCGACGCACATCGCGAAGGAGCCAAGCCATGCGACAGTTCGTGACCGGTCTCTTCGAGACCTACGACGACGCGCGGCGCGCACAGGATGCGCTGCTGCTCAAGGGATTCGCCGTCACCGACATCGAGTTGCCGGTGCCGGGCGCGAGCGCGACGTCCGGCGCGGGCGATGCGCGCGGCGGCGCCGGCGTGCTGGCCGGAATCGAGCGCTTCGTTTCGAGTCTGTTCACGAGCCGGCCGACAGCGAACGAGCCCCCGGCCTCCGCGGACGAGGAAACGCGTGCATCGTCGCTGCGATTCGCGCTGCAGCGCGGGGCGGTGCTGATCGGCGTGCGCGTGTTCGACGACGCGCACGCGACCGTCGCCCGCGACACGCTGATTCAGCAGCAGGCGCTTCAGGTGGACCTGCACGCGGGCGACTGGCAGCCGGGCACGCCGGATGCCGCCGCGCAGCGCGAACATTCGCTGCTCGACGAACTCGGGATCGGCGGGTTGACTGGCACGTTGCGCCAACAGGCGGGCCACCGGCCGGTGACCACGGCGCCCGACGACGAAACACTCCGCACGCGCTATGACGAACTGCGCGACCCCGCGCGGCCGGGCGGCGTCGCGGATCGACCGGCCGACGATCCGGCGGTCACCGCGTTGACGCCGGCGGGTGCGCCGGGTGCGGTGGACGCGCCCGTCATGGGCGGGGTCGAAAGCGATGCCGGTGCGATGCCGGCCGGTGCGCCTTCGTTGGTGCCGGACGAATTCCTCGAATACGAAGAAGATTTTCGCGGCCATCACGCGACGCACTATCAGGACGAGGGCGCGCCGTTCGAGCGTTATCAGGACGCGTATCGCTACGGTGCGGTGCTGGCGCAGGACGTCGACAATCAGGGCCGGTCGTGGGACGACATCGAGGCGGATGCGCGGCGCGGCTGGGAAACCATGATGCCGGGCGCCGCGCCGCACTACGGATGGGAACAGGTCCGCGACGCCGTGCGGCACGGATGGGAGCGCGCGTGCGCTCAGGGCGGCTGCGCGTAGATCGCTGGGCTGAGCGTCTGTTTGTTCGCTATCGGTTGAGCAGGCGGCGCACCCAGGCGGTGTACCGGTCGACGAAAAGCTGCAGGAATTTTCGCGTATCGTCGTTCAAGATCTCGCCATTCGCGCCGATCCTCGTCGCATCGTGCTTGATGAAGACCTCGGGCTGGCCGAGCAGCGCGACGTCGAGATGCGCCAGCACGTTGCGCAGATGCTGCTGTGACAGCGCGGTACCGGTCGCCCCCGGCGACGTGCCGAGCACTGCACCGGGCTTGCCTGCCCACGCGCTCTTGCCCCAGGGACGCGAGCCCCAGTCGATCGCATTCTTCAGGACGCCGGGGATCGAACGGTTGTACTCCGGGGTGACGAACAGCAGGCCATCGGCCGTCTCGATCTGATGTTTGAACTGGCGCGCCACTTCGGGAAAATCGGCGTCGTAGTCCTGGCTGTAGAGCGGCAACCCGGCGATATCGACGAAATCGAACGTGAAATCGTCCGGCGCGAGCGACACGACCGCGCGCGCGAGTTGCCTGTTGAAAGAATCCTTGCGCAGGCTGCCTACGACGACGGCAATTCGACAGGTCATCTTCGTGTCTCCGGTTGGACCCATCGGCTCGCGATGGGAAGGTTCAATGATAGGCAAATCTTCCGGTCAGGAAAGATGGCCAGCAAACGTTCATTGGCGCGCTACGCATGTGGATAACTGCTTCACGCAGCCGGTTATCCACAATTTCGGTGCACAACCTTGTGGACAAGGGTGCCGAGTTGGCGGCGCGCTGGCGCTTGGCACTGGGTCGGAGGGTTCGCGCTTGCGCGGTAATTTTTGGTGTGGCCAAAGGGACGGGTTCTCTCGGCGCTGGGGAGCGCGTGACAGGGACGTGGACGCCGTTCAGGTGAGGGTCCCACGCGCTGTCGTGAGGGTTTGGTAGTCATACGTGAGGTGTCGTCCTTCGTTTTGCTTCACCTCGACGGCTCCCGTCCTATACAAGAGTTATCAGTTTGACGCGGTATTTCTTTTTTAATTTCTTTATGGGTGGATTGGGCGCCATCGGCATGATGCTGTTCGATCAGTGCAGAACCGTCACGGCTCGTCGCCGACGAGATCGATGGACGAATGCGCCAACGTGCCCACGGCCGACTCACGGGCTTTGAGTTCGACTATTCAACCGTGGGCCAACGAAGCACCGATACAACACCAGTGTTCCGCCCGGTGGATTTGCGCGGCGATGTTACTTGAGGAGTTCGACGACGTTCTCCGGCGGACGACCAATAACCGCGCGTCCATCGCGAACGACGATAGGCCGTTGCAGCAGGATCGGATGTTTGGCGATGGCTTCGTAGATGTCTTCATCGGTCACGTCGGGGCGGTCGAGCCCGAGTTCGCGGTATTCGGCCTCGTCGACGCGGACCATCTCTCGCACCGAACAGTCCAGCATCCGGTGCAACTCAGCCAATTGTTCCACCGACGGTGCCTGCTTCAGATATTCGACGATCTGAACGCGCTCGCTGCTCGACTGATGAAGGCTGTCGACGAGCGTGCACGCAGCATGCGATTTGGAACACCGTGGGTTGTGATAGATCGTGATCATGGCTGTGGATTGGGTGAGCGCTTGGGACGCAACGTGTCAGTCAGCGCGTGATTTTATGCGATTGCCGGCTGCGGCTGGCGCCCGACGCTGATCAGCGTTAGTGAGCGACCGTGACCCAAAGAGAGAAACATCTCGCCCGCGGAGCGGTATTTAGCGTGGTGTGTACGAGTAGATGCGGTGTTCGAGGTCCTAATCGCTGGGGTTCCTCGGCCGGATATGGCGATGGTCGATTTGCACGATCGGTGCGATCGATCGCAGCGGTTTATGCGCATAAAGACCAAGCCTCCCTCCGCAGGTCCGCTGAAACCTGGGCGACACGCGCTCGCCGACAAAAGAGTCGCCACGAACTCAGCCCCCCGCCGAAGCTTTATGCGCATAAACCTTGTCCGATTGGCCAGTATGTCGCCGCGTGGCAACGAAAAACATTGAATCGCAATTCGTCCACGGTAGAATTCGTAAAACCCGAAAAAGGAGAATTCCAATTGGCGGCAGAGATAATTGCAGTCACACAACAAAAAGGCGGCGTCGGGAAGAGCACGATCGCGATGCATCTGGGCGCCGCGTTTCATGAAAAGGGCAAGCGAGTGCTCGTCGTCGACGCAGACGGTCAAAACACACTCGTACATTGGGCTAGCGCGTCGACCGACGGCGACACCGGCATCCCATTCCCGGTCGTCAATCTGGCGGAGGCCGGAGGGCAGATCCACCGGGAAATCAAGAAATTCATCGGCGACTACGACATCATCGTCGTGGACTGTCCGCCATCCATCACCGAGAAGGTATCGGGCGTCGTTCTGCTCGCCGCTTCGGTTGCCGTCATTCCGACGTCGTCGTCGCCTGCCGACTACTGGTCCAGTGTTGGTCTCGTCAAGTTGATCCAGCAGGCGCAAGTGATGAACGAAGACCTGCGCGCCGTCTTCCTCCTCAACAAGACAGAAGAGAAGCGGATGCTGACGCGAGAATTGAAGCGCGCGCTCGAAGAACTCGGCTTCCCGCTGCTGAGGACTCAGATACCGACACGCGAAGCCTACAAACAGGCGATGGCGCTCGGTCAAACCGTACTTCAGATGAACGACCGCGGCGCGAAACTCGCCAGCCAGGAAGTTCGCGCGTGCGCCGACGAAATCGCGGCCATGCTCCCGTGAAGTTTATGCGCATAAAGGACCCTCAATGAAACCCTCCCAGTTCGCAAAAGGCTTCCAGGCGCGGCCGGACATCACCACCAGCGAAAAGCGCACCGCGCTCGATCGTCTCAACGCGATCGACGGACTCGTGCAGCAAGACGCACCGTCGCGAGCCCAACCCGAACCGGCCACCACCCCGGTGGCAATCGCCTCGCCGCTGGAAGGCGAAGCCGTTGCGCCGGCAAGCGATGAATCGGCCGAATATCGCGCATGGCGCATCGAGCATGCGTATCGGCCGGGGCAGGTCATCGAGCTTCCACTGAAGTCCATCAAGCCCAGCCCGTTCAATCCGCGACACTTCTATCTGAAATCATCGATTGCCGAACTGGCGGTGAACCTAGCGAAGCAAGGGCAGCAGCAAGCCATTCACGTAATTCCGGACTATGCAAATCCCGGCAGCTATTTCGTCAGCGATGGCGGACGCCGCGTCCGCGCGCTGAAGGAAGCGAACAAGGAGAACGTGAAGGCGATCGTCATCGACCTGCCAATCGGCATCCAGAGCTATAAGCTCGGCTATGACCTGAACGTCCAGCGCGATTCGCAGACCGTCTTCGACAACGCCGTCGTCTGGCGTCGCTTCCTCGACGAAAAGCACTTTCAGAGTCAGAAAGAACTGGCCGAACACCTCAGCCTCGATGAATCGACGGTGGCGGTCGCGCTCTCGATCGCAAAGCTGCCCGAGGCGGTGATGCAGGAGATGGTCGCGCGAACCGATCGCTTCGGCTCGAACATGGCCTACCAGGTGGGACGCTATCACTCGGCGAGAGGAACGGACTCGACGCTGCGCCTGATCAACCGGATCTTGTCCGACGATCTGAGCACACGCCAGGTCGCGGACATCGTGAAGGGCAGGGCAACCGCGCAGGAGAGCCCGAAGCCCGCTACCCGCCAGCGCTACGCGCAGCGTCTGGAAATCAAGCTCGACGGCGTCGCGGTCGGCGACCTGAAGTCATACGGCGACGACCGGCTCGAACTGAGACTGAAGGGACTTTCGAAGGATCGCCGGGACGACATCCTCCGGCAAATCGAGCTGATGCTTCAATCGAAGTAACACGACGACGAGCGCTCGCCGCCTGAACTGCGCCTCGGCGGCCGCCGCTCGTCGTCCACCGAAACTTGCGGCGCGCCGCGACTGCGATCGGAAGCCTGAAAATCAGAATCGGCGATCCGTTGCCCCCGCAACGTCAGGCTGCCCGGGACTGGCTCAGCGTGAAAGCGAGAAGATCGCCGTCGGTCGGCTCGCCCCACGTCTTGCGGGCCAGCCAGTCGAAGAACGCGGTTTCCGCGAGCTTCGAATCGAGCCCGCGTCGACGCCAGTCGGTACGCAGATGCGCGCCGAGCCCCGGCAGTTCGTCCGATTCGAACGATTGCCGCGCGATTTCGCGCTCCTCGTCACCCTGTTCCTCGTACAGTGCCTGCGCTTCCTTGCGCCGGTACGCCGCGTATTCGCCGAGCAGCCGGGCTTTCAGATCGTCCGCCGGCGTGCCGCCCGCCGCAATCACCTTGCCGGACGCCGCAACCACCGCAGACGGCGCGGCTTCGACCGGCGGCGCATAACCCTTCTTCAACGCATCCTTGAACAGCGCTGCCGCGCTGCGCACCGGCGGCAGCGTCGTGCTGCGCATGCGTTGTTCGGTCATCTGCAGCGCCGCGCGGATGCGGTTTTCCTCGCTGTCCGCGTACAGCGACTGCGCTTCCTTCAGCGGGATACCGATCTTCACCATCCGGTCGACGAGCGTGCTGTCGAACACGTTCGGATGTTCGTCGAGCGCGAGCATCGGCTGCTTGCGCTCGGTGACGCGGAACTGGATCTCCGCGACGCGGCGTCCTTCCCGATGTTCGACCAGTTCGACGAAGATGTTCGTCACCGCGTTGACCTCGGCGATCGCCGGACGCAGATAGTCCCGCTTGAAATACTTGTACTCGCGCTTGGCCTCGTCGCCGGCTTCGGTATCCGGCGTGCCGGACAGAATCGGCCGCCACCATTCCCACGTCTCGCGCATCGTCAGATGGCTCGGATTGGTCAGGTAACGGACACAGATTTCGTAGAGCGCGAGGCCCGCGCTGCTGCGCAACTGGCTCTGGAACTGCAGGCTCAGCCGCGCATACTGGACAGGGTCCAGCAGCTTCTTCTTGATCTTCGGCGCGAACGAAAACTCGACCCACACACGGCGGGTCGTCGGGTCTTCGAGGATTTCCGCATCGGCGATCAGCGTCGAGATGCCCCACTTGCGGCCCGGCTTCTGGCTCGACGTGCCCTGGCTCCATTCGACCTGCACGGACACCATCCGGCGCAGGTGCTCCTTGACGAGCGCGGTATCGTTGGAATCGAACGCGGAATTGGCCACGATGTCGGACAGCAGCGCGCGATAGGTATCGCCGGACTCGTCGGCCTGCTGCGCGACGGCCAGCAGCACGTTGAACAGCTTGCGCGTGAGCAGCGTGATCTTGCCGCTTTTGGGCTGGATCGCGATTGCCTCGACGGCCTTGCGCAATTCCGCCGAACTGGGGCTTACCACATCGGTTTTCTTTACGCGCTTGGTGGCCATGCGTCGGTCGAGGAAAGATTTTCGCGAAAGGATACCCCCTGTGGTGATAGGCGTCTATAGGGCCGCCTTCACCATTGCCGGTGAAAAGCGACCGCAATTCCACACTCACCGCGAGCCTCTCCCGGAAAGGCTCACCCACAGATTCAGCCCGGAATTCTCCCGAACCATTGACGATTGGCGCGCGCGCTCGAATGACCCGGATCGTGTCCGTTCCCGAATGCTGCAACTGGCTCCTGTATTGGCTCACCGAAAAATTATTCGACCGGGCGTTGCCCTTCTGTTGCCCTTCTGTCAAGCCGCCGCGACGGGAATCCGCGCCGTCGTGCAGCGACCGGCAGCGCGAAATTGCGAGACCGGCCTGCGCTTGACGGCCTCACCGTCGGTGTGTGCTGCCCGTGCGGTCGTCCGTCGTCCACCGGTTCCCCGTAAACACTCACCATTGCGTGGCCGGAGGCCTTGATCGGCGGGGTCACGAGCGCGCAACAGCGACATAAACGGCGATCCGGCCTCCTGAAAACTCTCACCTCAGCGGTTTCGCGGCCCCGCGGCACCCGCTAGCGGCGCGAGCAGTCCCGCTCCCGAATTAGCTCACCTTTCGCACGACCGCGCCGAAAAGCCAATGGATTCCGGGACTTATCCACAAGCCTCGACGCTACCATCGGTGTGCCGTCCTTTCCCGTAACAGCTCACCTGAGCCGTCCGCGCGTTCGCGCAGTAACACTCGACAATGCTCCCGGAAAACCTCACCTGACCGAATCGCCTCACACTCCGAGCGTGCTGCCACATGACGATATCTCGTGCTTTCCGGGCTAGTGAACACAAACTTGCTCCCGGATCTGCTCACCATACGTTGAGCGAAACGGCGAGTCGGCCTCCCGAAAATGCTCACCCATGCTCAAGCAAGAGCCTAAATCGCGACCGCATTCGCTGCGATTACATCGGCCCCGTAGAAGCTCACCTTTTCGTCATCCACACGGGTGGCGGCCCCCCTTGCGCCCACGGATCGAAGCGAAGACTACCGGCCCGCACGTCCCGTAAAGTCTCACCGCAAGCAGAAAATGGACCGGAAATCGGGCGTTACGCCCCGTTCAATCCCGAAAAATCTCACCCGCGGTCCGCATTTTTTCCCGTTTAGGCTCACCGGACCCTCGAAACGCTCCCTTCGACGCGCCGAAATCATCGCCGACGACACCCCCCGTATCCTCTCACCCAGCCCGTCACGCACAAGAAATGTGATCGCCCGCCGCAAGCGGCGCCGCGTCGCCCCGCGTCCCGCAACCGCTCACCGCCCGCCCGCGCGTCGAACGCCAGGGTTCCTGAACCCGCTCACGTCCTTTCCCGCACCGGCTCACCGAGTCCCCCGTACCCCGTCACCGGAGTTTCCCGGAGCCCCTCACCATCCTTCCCGAAAAGCTTCACCCGATGCGGCTGGAAGCCCCGCCAGGCAAGGCTTTGCAAAGGCGTTAACGTCTTTAACAGGTATCAATGGTGTTTACTTTTATTACTCTCAACACATTTGCCCCGCGAGTCGCTGCGCAGACAACGACTTCACATCCGTCCCTCGTCCTAACGACCAGACAAATCAGTCCGTGAAACATCTGACGGTCAGGGAAAGAATGGAAAAAACGAATTGCGATCAATCAGTTACGAGCATATATTCGCTTTGTTTCACGAAACGGCCCGGCGTCTCGCCGGGGAATCGGCCTGCACTGCACCCGAGAGGCCCGCTGTTGCTGCCTCGTTACGCTTTGTCTGGCAGGATGTATCAGACAATACGTATTTTGTTATGATTCGCTGATTCCATCGGTGTCCGACAGAAAAGAACCATGACTATCGACGACGACCGCCACGCAATCCGCGAAGAACTCGAAGAACTCAGGAAAAACGGCGCACGCCGTCAGGACCTGTCTCTGCATGCGTGCAAGCGCCTCTTTTTCGACCTCGGCATCCGCCCGTCGATGGCGACCGTTCGCGAGCTGACCCAGACGGGCAGCGCAAGCGACATCCCGAAAGACATCGAGCTTTTCTGGCAGCGAATCCGAACGGCCTCGAAAGTCCGGATCGGCGCGGGCACGCTGCCGTCGACGCTGCAGGAACGCGCAGGCGAACTGCTGGGTGCGCTGTACGACGAAGCACTCGTTCACGCCGAGGCCGAGTTCGACGCGCAACGCGCCGAGCTCGCTGAACGCGAGGCACGGGCAGAACAGGCGGTTCGCGACGCCGATACGCGTCGCGCGGCCACTGATGAAGTGCTGCAGCGCAGTGAGGCGCGCGCGGAAGTCGCGTGGGCGCGGGTCCGCGAGCTCGAAAGCCGGCTTGCCGCGTCGTCGGCGGGCGACGCCGCGCAACACGACAGCTTGCAGACGACCACCCGCAAGCTGGAAGCCGACAACGAAGCGCTGCGCAAGCGCGTCGACGCCGAACAGGCGACGAACGCCGAGTTGCGCGATCGCATCGACGCGCTACGTGAAGAGATGCGAAAGAGCACCGAGCACTACGCGCAGCAGATCAAGGATGCGTTGGCCGAGGCTGAACGGCGCGTCAAACCCATGCTGGTGGAACTGGATTCACTTCGTTCGATGTCGTCGACGTGGCAGTCCGCGCAGCGCGACGCGAGCAGGAAGGAATTCGACTTCATCCAGCAACTCGCGAGCGCGAAGGCGCGCGCGGACCGGCTCGACACGCAGTTGCGCGAGCGCTCGGACGAAATCGACGCGTTGACGCGTCAAGTGACGAAGTTGCGCGGACAGCAGAACGTCGATACGTCGGTGGCGGCTGTGCTGTCGGACCTTGCTGCGGCGGGCCGGCTCGACGCCGCGGAACTCGCGCGCATCGGCACCGCGGTGGACGGTCACGTGGAATTACCCGTCCATTGCCCGAAATGCCGTGACGGCGAACCGGAGCTTTCCCAGGTCGACGGGCAGTACGAATTGATCTGTCCGGAATGCGACCATTCCTCGGGCGCTGGCCGCTCGCGTCTCGAAGCCGTTACCCGGTTCCTGCAGGGCAATGGCGAATCGACCGTCGCGTAATACGCTGCAACGGTCAAAGGTGAAGGTTTTCGGGACTGGCCGCGAAGCGCGACGGTGAGGCGTTTTGGGAACAGCGCGTCACGTATTGGCGCTGGAACCGGCGTCCGGCTGAGTGTCATCGTCCGATGGCGGTGGCCGTTTGCCCCCCGACGCTTCGCGTTCCGCCCAGATTTGCCACGCGCGATGCAGCCGGCCAGCCGAAATCGGCTGCAGGAAACCCAGCCACTGGCCGACGGTGTCCGGTAAAACATCCTGTTCGAAAAGTTCGGCGGCGAACGTGTTGCGCAGTGTCTGCGGACTGGCGCGCTCCGCGCGGCTGTCGGCGAGACCGGCTGCTTCGAGCAGCGCGTCGACCGCCCGCAGGATCGTCGCCTTGTGCATCGGCCGTCCCGACGGCGAACCGGGGAACACCAGGGTTCCGGGCAATCCTGCGACGCGCCGCTCTTCGAGCCACGCATCAAGCACGTCGATCGCGAACGGCGCCAGACGTGTCGTGCGCGTGAACACCGGATTCGCGGCTTCGATCGTCACCCACGGGCTGTGCGGCGCGACGCAGTCGAGCGACAACGCGATCGCATCCCCGGTCTTCAGACCGCCGCCGAGAAACACGGCGATCAGCGCACGATCGCGCCGCAAGCGCCAGCGTCGCGCTGCCGACGCGTCGTTCAACGGCGACCGCAAATACGCAATCAACGTCGCGCGCTCCGATGGCGACAGGAAACCGGTCGGCGCGTTGTCTTTCGCGTTGCGCCATGCGGCCTCGCCATCCTGAGCGATGAAGCGCGCGGGATTCGTCGACGCGAGTTCGATCTCGCGGACGTGATCGAGCACCCGCTCGATGAGTCGCAGATACCGCGCGCGTTGCGGTTTGCGCACGTCGAGGCCGGCGACAAATTCGGCGATCGTTCCCGTGTCGACGGTCGTGAGCGTCTTGCGCCGCAGCTTCAGCCAGTCGAGAAATCTCCCCCACTGCACGCGGTACACGTCCGCCGAAGAGCGGCGGAACTGCTGCGACGCGAGCCACGCGTCGAAAGCACCGGCGGGGTCGCGCAGCCAGTCGTCGCGTTGCTGGTCGAACAGGTCGCTGGGAGGGGCTGGAGGGACCATCACGTATCTATCAGTTAGTTGCGTCGTAGAGTTCAATGATACCCGTGGCCAAGCCGGCGCGTGGCAGCAACCGCTTCCACGACGCCTCGCGACGCGTCAGCCGCCCCAGGCCCGCGCGCGACGTGCGCCGGTTCGAGCAAGCTTTTGCTCCCTGCCTGCGTTCGCGGCGAGGGCGGCCTCCTCATAGGCGGCAACTGCGAATGCGAACACGGCCGGCAGTGCATTGGATCGACCGAAGTCCACCATCTCGTCGGTTTCCGGCCACGCGAAACTGCCGGGCCGCTGAAACAGCCCGAGCATCAGCGCATCGTGCCGGCTCGCGAAGCCGAGATCGGCCAGCGCCTCCGCCTCGATCGCATGCAGCAGACGCCACGTGAGCGGCACCTGCTGCGCGATATAGCGCGCAGCGATATGCCGGACGATATGTTCGAGGTCACGCGCGGCGGATTGATAGCGCAGCGCGGCGAGATCGCGTTCGTTCGTGGTTTCCATCGGCGTGTTCCGTCGGTTCGCTCATGACTGTATAAATATACAGTATCGCGAAGACCTGCTGCACGCCACCTGGCCGAACGGTCAACCGTGAATCACGACGAGCAGCGCGCGCGCGTCGCCCTTGCCCGCGTTGCGTATCGCGTGCGGCCGATCCGCGACGTAGCGGGCGGTGTCCGCCGCTTTCAGCCGTTGTTTCGAATTGCCGGATTCGACGTCGATCGTGCCGTGGATCACGGTCAGATGCTCGCGCGTGCCCGGCTCGTGCGCGCTGGAGACCAGCGCGCCGCCCGGCTTTAGCGTCAACTCGTACCATTCGAAGCGGCCGGCCAGTTCGATCGGCCCCCACACCCGCAACTGGTAGCCCGCTTCCTCGCCCTGCAGCGTCGGAATGTCGTGCGGGCCCGCGACCGCGATCGCGTCCGGTACTTTCGGCGTCGCGAACAGCGAATCGAGCTTCACGCCGAGCGCGTTCGTGAGCCGCCACGCCACCGCGATCGTCGGATTCGCCTTGTCGCGCTCGATTTCCGACAGCATCGATTTCGATACGCCGGCGGCGCGCGAAAGATCGTCGAGCGTCATCCCGCGCTCGTTGCGCAGGCGTTGAATCTGCTCGCCGACGCGAGGCGGCACGGCCGCCGTCGCTGCCGGCGCAGGACTCGTTGCGGCTTGCGGTGTCGCGGTACGCGGTTTGCGCTGGCTTGCCATCTGCAGTTCCATCGACTAAAGTGGTTCGGTATCTCGAACTACGGTTCGATAAACCGAAAAATTCCGGTGAGGGTTGAGGCGACTATAGCAGGCCGCGGCCGTCCCCGGCGGGAGCGCGATTCATGCAAACACCCTTTCTCGCGCATCTGCGCACGACGCTGGACCGGATCCGCGCCGACGGTTTCTACAAAAGCGAGCGGGTGATCGCGACGCCGCAATCGTCGCGGATTCGTCTCGCCGACGGCTCCGACGTGCTGAACTTCTGCGCGAACAACTATCTGGGCCTCGCGAACGACACGCGCCTGATCGACGCGGCGAAAGACGGGCTCGATCGCGACGGCTTCGGGATGGCGTCAGTGCGCTTCATCTGCGGCACGCAGACCGTGCACAAGGAACTCGAGCGCGCGCTCGCCGCCTTTCTTCAGACCGACGATTGCATCCTCTATTCGAGCTGTTTCGATGCGAACGGCGGCCTCTTCGAAACGCTGCTCGACGACGCGGATGCGATCATCAGCGACGAACTCAACCACGCGAGCATCATCGACGGCGTGCGTCTGTCGAAAGCGCGGCGCTATCGCTATCGAAACAACAATCTTTCGGATCTCGAAGAAAAATTGCGCGAGGCCGATGAAGCCGGCGCGCGCTACAAGCTGATCGCAACCGACGGCGTGTTTTCGATGGACGGCATCATCGCGAACCTCGCCGGCATCTGCGAACTCGCGGACCGCTACGACGCGCTCGTGATGGTCGACGATTCGCATGCGGTCGGCTTCATCGGCGAGCACGGCCGCGGCACGCCCGAGCATTGCGGCGTGGCAAATCGCGTCGATATCGTCACGGGCACGCTCGGCAAGGCGCTCGGCGGCGCGTCGGGCGGCTACGTCGCGGCGAGAAAGGAAATCGTCGAACTGCTGCGGCAGCGCTCGCGGCCCTATCTGTTTTCGAACACGCTGACGCCGTCGATTGCGGCTGCGTCGCTGAAGGTGCTCGATCTGATCGCAAGCGACGAAGGCGCGGCGCTGCGCTCGCGCGTGCGCGCAAACGGCGCGCATTTTCGCCGCGAGATGAGCGCGCTCGGGTTCACGCTCGTGCCGGGCGAGCATCCGATCATCCCGGTGATGCTCGGCGACGCGCAAATCGCGTCGAACATGGCCGACGCGCTGCTGCACGAAGGCGTCTACGTGATCGGCTTTTCGTATCCGGTCGTGCCGAAGGGGCGCGCGCGCATTCGCACGCAGATGAGCGCGGCGCACACGCCGGAGCAGATCGATCAGGCGGTTGCGGCATTCGCGCGCGTGGGCCGGCAACTCGGCGTGATCTGAAACGCGCGATCAAATCGACACACGGACAGACGCACCATCATGAAAGCACTCGCCAAACTCGAACGCGCACCGGGCCTCACGCTGACGCGCGTGAAGCGGCCCGAGGTCGGACACAACGACGTGATGATCCGCGTCCGTCGCACCGCGATCTGCGGCACCGATATTCACATCTGGAAATGGGACGACTGGGCGCAGAAGACGATTCCCGTGCCGATGCACGTCGGCCACGAATACGTCGGCGAGATCGTCGAGATGGGACAGGAAGTGCGCGGCTTCCAGATCGGCGACCGGGTGTCGGGCGAAGGTCACATCACGTGCGGGTTCTGCCGCAACTGTCGCGCCGGTCGCCGGCATTTGTGCCGCAATACCGTGGGCGTCGGCGTGAATCGCGAAGGGGCGTTCGCCGAATATCTGGTGATTCCGGCGTTCAACGCGTTCCGGATTCCGCCCGAAATCTCCGATGATCTCGCCGCGATCTTCGATCCGTTCGGCAACGCGACGCACACCGCGCTGTCGTTCAACCTCGTCGGCGAAGACGTGCTGATCACCGGTGCGGGACCGATCGGGATCATGGCGGTCGCGATCGCGAAGCATGTCGGCGCGCGCAACGTCGTGATCACCGACATCAACGATTACCGGCTCGACCTCGCGCTCAAGATGGGCGCGACGCGCGCGGTGAACGTGTCGCGCGAGTCGCTGCGCGACGTGATGGCCGACCTGCAGATGACCGAGGGCTTCGACGTGGGCCTCGAAATGTCCGGCGTGCCGGGCGCGTTCACCGCGCTGCTCGAGGCGATGAACCACGGCGGCAAGGTCGCGCTGCTCGGCATTCCGCCCGCGCAGACCGCGATCGACTGGAACCAGGTGATCTTCAAAGGGCTTGAAATCAAGGGCATTTATGGCCGCGAGATGTTCGAGACCTGGTACAAGATGGTCGCGATGCTGCAAAGCGGGCTCGACCTGTCGCCGGTCATCACGCATCGCTTTCACGTCGACGACTACGAAAAAGGCTTCGCGGCGATGCTGTCCGGCGAAAGCGGCAAGGTGATTCTCGATTGGGCTGCTGTGTAATTCAGTTCCTCTAGCGACGGATCACGGGGCCGCCCCCGCAACCGGCTGCGCGAATTCCGCCTGGATGCGCACCGCGATGTCGTCGCCGACGGCCGGATACCACGTCGTCAGTCCGAACTGCGCGCGGCTGAAATGGCCGAGCGCGGAAAAGCCGAGCGTCGGCTGCTTCGTCAGCGGATTCGGCGCGCTGCCGTTGAACGTCACGTCGAGCGTCACCGGATGCGTGACGCCATGTATCGTCAGATCGCCGGTTAGCGTCCCGCGCGCATCGCCGGTTCGATCGAATCGCGTGCTGACGAACCGAATCTGCGGATAGCGCTCGACATCCAGCATGTCCTTGCCTTTGACGAGCTTGTCGAGCGCCGCCACGTTCGTGTCGATGCTCGCCGCGTCGATCGTCACGTCGACAGACGACGCGGCCATCCCTCCTTCGCGCCAGTCCAGTTGCCCGTTCACGCGGTCAAAGCGCATCACGAAGCGCGAATAGCCGAGATGTTCGACATCGAACGTCACGCTCCAGTGATGCGGGTCCATTTGATAGCGTCCGGCACTCACGCGCGACTCGACGGGACTGACGCTGTGCGTGACGACGCGCAGCGGCGTGCATGCCGCGACCGCACAGGCCGCGCAGACGAGCGCGACGCGCGCACGACGCGCGAGCCCCGCGCGTACGGATGATGAGGGCGATTTCCACATGACGCGTTCCTTTGCCGGTTGAACGTAGTCACGATAACGCACTTCGCGCGCGACTTGACAAGGTGGAACGATCGTTCTACCTTCCTGCTTGCCGCCATCACTGCCAGCCTGCTGCTGACGAGAACACGTGAACCCGTCCCCGCCCCCAACCGATGCGCGCGAGCGCCTGCTCGAAGCCGCCGAGTCGTTGATTTACGCAGGCGGCATCCACGCGACTGGCGTCGACGCGATCGTGCGTGCGGCCGGCGCCGCGCGCAAGAGCTTCTATACGTGGTTCGAATCGAAGGACGCACTGATCGCCGCCGCGCTGCGGCGTCGCGACGAACGCTGGATGCGCTGGTTCATCGACGGCACGCTCGCTCGCGCGCGCTCGCCGCGTGCGCGTCTGCTCGCGATGTTCGACGTGTTGCGCGAGTGGTTCGAGTCCGACCGCTTTCATGGCTGCGCGTTTCTGAACGCGGCCGGCGAAATCGCGTCGCCCGACGATCCGGTGCGCGTCGTCGCGCGCGAGCACAAGGCGCGTCTCCTTGCATTCGTGCAGGAGCAGTGCGAAGCGTTTGCCGATTCCGTCGGCGTCGATCGGCGTGGCGCCGCGCGGCTCGCGCGGCAATGGCTCGTGCTGATCGACGGCGCAATCGGTGTCGCGCTCGTCAGCGGCGAGGCCGACGCCGTATCGGATGCGCGAGCGGCCGCGCAGCAGTTGCTGGACGCGGCGTCGAACCGCGCGTCCGGCCGATCCCTTACGCGGAATGCGCGGCCATCGGGCCGACGCGCCGCGCGTCAACCAGGAGAGAAAACATGAGCGATGCAGTCGAAGTACGTCCGCCGGTGCCCCCGTTCACTCGCGAGACCGCGATCCAGAAAGTGCGAGCCGCCGAGGACGGCTGGAACACACGCGACCCGCAGCGCGTGTCGCTCGCGTACACGCCGGACAGCGTCTGGCGCAATCGCGCGGAGTTCGTGACGGGCCGCGAAGCGATCGTCGCGTTTCTCGCGCGCAAGTGGGCGCGCGAACTCGACTACCGGCTGATCAAGGAGCTGTGGGCGGTGACGGACAATCGCATCGCCGTGCGATTCGCGTACGAGTGGCGCGACGATTCGAACCGCTGGTATCGCTCGTACGGCAACGAGAACTGGGAGTTCGACCAGAACGGGCTGATGGCGCGCCGCCATGCGAGCATCAACGACCTGCCGATCCGCGACAGCGAGCGCCTGTTCCACTGGCCGCTCGGACGGCGCCCGGACGATCATCCCGGGCTCAGCGACCTCGGCCTCTGAACGTCGCGCGGCGGATTCATCTTCCCGACTTGCAGGCCAGGTACGATCGCCGGCAGCGCGCGCTGCTGGCGACGGACCGTGATTCACCAGACCTATCCATCGCATCGGCCGCTGTCATGCGGTACAGTGCGCGTCGCGGCATTCGAACAACAACGTATCGACGATAAGCCGGCGCGTGAGTCGCGATGGAGAACACATGGATTCACGGTGCACCGGCATTGGCAAGATAATGACAAGGACATTGAAAGCGGCGCTCTGCGCTGCCGTGCTGATGGGCGCCGCGGCGCATGCGCAAGCCGCGGACTGGTGCAGCGGCGGCCTGTGGGTCGATGCGATGATCGGCTCGCACCACATCAATCCGGATCCCGGTACGGACTTCGAACAATTCAATCCCGGCCTCGGCGTCGAATGCTGGCCCAGCAATCAATGGGCGCTGACCGTCGGCGGATTCCGCAACTCACTGCGGCGTCCTTCGTGGTACGGCGGCGCGGTGTGGGCGCCCGAGTTCCTGCATTGGGGCTTCGTGCGTCTTGCCGCGATGGGCGGGATCATCTCCGGCTATAACTACGGCAACTGGGGCCTCGGCCACAATCATTCGGTCGGCCCGGTCGCGGCGCCGGTGCTGATGGCCGTGTACAAGCGCGTCGGCGTGAACGTGATCGTGATTCCGCCGATTCCTTCGGACAACCTGCCGTTCACGCTCGGTTTCCAGGTCAAGTTCCGGTTTTAGCAGTTGTTTCGGCTTGCCAGGTTTCGCACGCACCCTCCTGGAAAGCTTCACCCTCGACGAGGCCAGAGATGCCAGAGGTGAGCCGATCCAGGATGGTGAGATTTCCAGGGGTAGGGCGCGCGGCCGAAGGTGAGCTGTTACGGGTGCTCGCGGCGCACGCTCCGGCTCCCGCAGACACTCACCTTGAAAACGACACCTTTGCTTTCCGTTCCGCCTCGTTGAAAAACTTCAGGACGGCCGCGCCGGTTTCATCGAGACCAGCGGCGCGAGGAATTCCTCGAAGTGCGGCAGCCAGATCGGAATCGAATTCTTCACCGCGAACATGCCGTGGCCGTTTCTGCCAAACGGCGGTTCGACGATCAATTGCCCGTGGCCGCCCGCGGCCTGAAACGCGGCGAACCATGTCGCGACGACGTCGGGCGCAAAGTACTTGTCGTTTTGCACGTAGTGCCACAGGACCGGAACCGGCGTCGTCGACGCGAAGTGTCCGATCGCGTCGGCCATCTGCTGCGGGCCGCAGGGCATGCCCGGATGGATTGACGGATTACCGCCGCGACCGCCCGAGAAATTCACGACCGCGACCAGTCCCTTCGGCGCAAAACTTGCGGCGGCGAGCGACGCGAATCCGCCCGCCGATTGCCCCACGAACACCACGTGGTTGCGATCGACCTCGGGCAACGTGTCCGCATAGGCGAGCGCGGCAAGCACGTCTTCCGCCGCGTGCTTGCCCGCGCCGAGATAATCTGGATTCCTGCACGAACCGCTGCCTTCCGCGTACGTGCCGCCTGTCGCACCGTAGCCCCGGCGTATCGGCACGATGACCGCGAAGCCGAGTTCGACGAAGGTCCGAATCGCCGCCGGCCAGCACGAGCCCCCTATAGCCGCCGCGCGAAAAACGGAAAAAGCCGACGCGCGCGGGATCGAGACGCGCGGCATCCGGCGACGCGCTCAGCATGTAATCGATCAGGCGTTTGATGTCGCTTCAGACGCTACGGACCACGACGCGTCTTTTTCCGTGATTTGGAATGAAGCGGACTATCGCTGCAAGCGGCGTAAAGTGAAGCGAATCGTGGAGAAACGATGCAGATCGCGAGGGGAACGGGCATGCAAGCAGCAAACAGGCAGCGCGCGCCGAGGTTCGCGTCGTTCGTTGCGTGCGTAGTGGTCTGCGCTTCTGTCACCTTCGGTGCGACGCACGCACGCGCACAGCGCGAGCCGCAGCCGTCACCGTTCGACACGTTCGCACTTCCCGAAGGCAGCGCGCCGCACGACGTTGCGCCGGCGCCGGACGGCACCGTCTGGTTCACCGCGCAGGCACGCGGCGCGGTGGGACGGCTGGACCCGCGCAGCGCGAAGACCGACTGGATCGCGCTCGATAGCGGATCGGCGGGGTCGGCGCGTTCGGCGCGTTCGGCGCCGCATGGCGTGATCGTCGGCCCCGATCAGGCGGCGTGGATCACCGACGGCGGCCAGAATGCGATCGTGCGGGTCGACGCGAAGACACTCGCCGTCACGCGTTTCCCATTGCCGAAAGAGAGCGCGAACGCCAACCTGAACACCGCGGTCTTCGACAAGCGGGGGCATCTGTGGTTTACGGGGCAAAGCGGCGTCTACGGCGAACTCGATCCCGCGAGCGGCCGCATGCGCGTGTTCGATGCGCCTCGTGGCCCCGGCCCCTATGGCATCGGCGTGACGCCTGACGGCAGCGTGTTCTTCGCGTCACTGGCCGGCAACTACCTCGGCCGCATCGATCGCGCGAGCGGCGCGGCGCAGGTGATCGAGCCGCCGACGCCGGATCAGGGCGCGCGCCGCGTGTGGCCCGACTCGCGCGGGCACGTCTGGATCAGCGAGTGGACTGCGGGCAAGGTCGGCATGTTCGATCCGGCAACGCATCGATGGCGCGAATGGCGGCTCCCGGGCGCAAATCCGCATGCGTACGCGATCTTCGTCGACGACCACGACATCGTCTGGCTCAGCGACTGGGGCGCGAATGCGCTGGTGCGCTTCGACCCGCGAGCGGAACGGTTCGACGCGATCCCGCTACCGCATCCTCACGCGAACGTGCGGCAGATGATGGGCCGGCCGGGCGAAGTCTGGCTCGCCGAATCCGGCACCGACCATCTGCTGCGCTACCGCTCCGCTGCAACGGGAAGCGGTAGCCGCTGAAGCCGACAAGAACCTACTGCACCGTAACGGTCGCCTTCATATACGGATGGATGCTGCAGAACACGTTGTACACGCCCGGCTTGTCGAACTTGAACTGATACGTATCGTTCTGATCGAGCGCGGCGGAGCGGAACAAGCCCGCGTCGTTGACGACCACATGCGGTTCGCCGTCCATGTTCTTCCAGGTCACGGTGGTGCCGGCCTTCACGGTCAGCGCCATCGGCGAAAACATGAAGTTCTTGATCATCACCTGACTGGACTCCTGCGCCTGCGTGGCAGGCACGACGGCGGCCAATGCGGCGACGAGCATCCCGCGAGCACAGCAGACAGCGAACGCGCGACGAAAGTAATTGACTGGCATGGCGTAGCTCCTTGTCCGGTATCGAGCGGGCGCGATCGTTCAGGCGAGCGTCGTGTCGGAAAGCGTCGCCGCAAGCGGATGGCGCGTGATGCTGATACGCGTGACGCCAAGCATCTTCGGCAGCTGGTCGCTCGCGACGGTCAGCGGTCCGGGTCCGGGGCCGTTGCCGGCTGTCGGTTGCGGATAGGCGGTCGAGCGCGCCGTATGGAACGTGATATTGCCTTCCACTTTCGAAACGATCTGATGAATATGGCCGTTCAACACGGTGACCGAGCCGAAGCGCTTCAGATACTCCATCGCTTCGCCGGCGTCGCCGGTGCCCCAGCCCCACGGCTCGTAAATCGTCCACATCGGCATGTGCGTGAACACGACGATCGGCGTGCTCGACGATTGCCCTTTCAGATCGTCTTCGAGCCAGGCGAGCTGTTCGTCGCCCAGATTGCCCAGTCCGTTCGGCTTGAAATGCATCACGTTGACGAGCGCGACGAAGTGCACGCCGCTGTGGTCGAAGCTGTAATAGCCGCGGTTGTTCGACGGCTTGCCGAAGCGCTTGAAGTATTCGCCTTGCGGTCCGTCGGTCACGTCGTGCTCGCCGGGCACCGTGTGCAGCTCGGTGATGCTGAGCCCGGACAGCAACTGGGCCGCGAGATCGAACTCTTCCGGTTTCGAAAGGTGCGTGATATCGCCGGTGTGGATCGCGAGCGCCGGCTTGACCGGCATCGCGTTGACGAAATCTATCGTCTGTTTGAACGTGCCGGCGACATCGGGATTGGCCTCTTTCTTGAAGCCGATATGCGAGTCGCTGATCTGCAGAAAGAGCGGAACGCCGGATGCGGCTGCGTCGTCCTTGCTCATGGCGGCTCGCGCCAGTTCGACGGGCGTGAGGACGCCGCCGGACAGCACGAACAAGGTGCCTGCGCTGCCGTAGGCAAGGCATTTCAACGCGTTGCGGCGCGACGGCCGGGAAGGAAGGTCTGACGGCATGATGTCCTCTCGACGGAAATCCGGAGGGCCTCCGGGCGGGTTTGGCGTGCGGGTTTCGCGTGCAATACCGCGCCACGGCCCGTTTTATTCCCGGTCGGAAGTCATGCGTCAGTTCCGGCGAACGGCTCGCGTCGGCGCGGCCGTTCGCCGGATGGGTCAGACCATCGTGATGGTCACCGATTTGCTCTGCAGATACGCTTCGAGCGCTTCCGGCCCGCCCTCCGAGCCGTAGCCCGAATCCTTCACGCCGCCGAACGGCATGTCGGCGGGCACCAGCGCGGGCTGGTTGATGAACAGCATCCCGGCCTCGATGCGCTGCGTCAGCTGATGCACGTTCGGCAGCGAGCGCGTGAACGCATAGCTCGCGAGCCCGTACGGCAGGCGGTTGGCTTCGGCGATCGCCTCGTCGAGCGTGTCGAAGCCGCGGATCGCCGCGACCGGCCCGAACGGTTCGTCGTTGAACACGGACGCCTCGAGCGGCACGTCGGTCAGCACGGTCGGCGCGAAGAAGTTGCCCTGCGTGCCGATGCGCTCGCCGCCGGTCGCGATTTTCGCGCCGGTTTCGCGGGCATTCGCGACGATCCGCTCCATCGCCGCGACGCGCCGCGTGTTCGCGAGCGGCCCGAGCGTCGTGCCCTGCGCGAGACCGTCGCCGACCTTCTGTCCTTGCGCGACCGCGACGAACGCCTGCGTGAATTCCTCGCGGACGCTGTTGTGCACGAGAAAGCGCGTCGGCGAGATGCACACCTGGCCCGCATTGCGGAACTTCGCGCCGCCGATGACCTTGGCCGCGAGCGCGATATCCGCGTCGGCGGCGACGATCACGGGCGCGTGGCCGCCCAGTTCCATCGTCGAGCGCTTCATGTGCGCGCCCGCGAGCGCCGCGAGCTGCTTGCCGACCGGCGTCGACCCCGTGAACGTGACCTTGCGGATGACCGGGTGCTTGATCAGGTACTCGGAGATCTCGGCGGGATTGCCGTACACGAGGCCGACGGTGCCGGCGGGCACGCCGGCATCGACGAACGCCTGCAGCAGGCCGGCCGGCGACGCCGGCGTTTCCTCGGGTGCCTTCACGAGAAACGAGCAGCCGCTCGCGAGCGCGGCCGACAGCTTGCGCACGACCTGGTTGACCGGGAAATTCCACGGCGTGAACGCGGCGACCGGACCGACCGGGTCCTTGACGACGAGCTGCTGCGCGTTCGGGTTGCGCGCCGGCACGACGCGGCCGTAGACCCGCATGCCTTCGTCGGCGAACCACTCGATGATGTCCGCCGCGCTCAGCACTTCCAGCTTCGCCTCGATGAACGGCTTGCCTTGCTCCATCGTCAACAGGCGCGCGATGTTCTCCGCGCGCTCGCGCACGAAGCCGGCTGCGCGGCGCATCGTGGCCGCGCGTTCGGCGGCCGGAATCCGGCGCCATTTCTCGAAACCCTGCTGCGCGGCGACGAGCGCCCGGTCCAGATCGGCGACGCCCGCGTGCGCGACCTTGCCGATCGGTTCGCCGGTGGCGGGATTCAGCACGTCGAGCGTGCGGCCGCCGACGGCGTCGCACCATTCGCCGGCAATCAGCAGCCGGATGTCGGGATAGGCAGGGGTAGTCATAGGCATCTCCTGGTTGAAACGGCGATGGAACGGCGGTGTTGCCGCATCCGTGTCGCAGTAGCGTACGCGAGTTTTTCGGCGCTTGCTGAAGCGGTCAGACGGACCGTTCTGCGTTTCCAGCTTGACATCCGCGTCCGGGATTTATATCTTAAGATATATATCGTAAGATAGTCGGAGGGCGCGATGCGCAAACACCACCTTCACCACCTGTTTCACGCCGCCTTTCCGGGCGGCAGCCGCCGCCATCATGGCGGCGGGCCGGACTCAACCGGAATGGGCCACCGGCACCATCACGGCCGCTCCGAAGAGGGGCTGCCGCGCAGCCGCCGCTTCGGCTCGGACGATCTGCAACTGATGCTGCTCGCTCTGATCGCCGGGAAGCCCAGCCACGGTTACGAACTGATCAAGGCGCTCGACGCGCGTTCCAACGGTTTCTACGCGCCGAGCCCGGGCATGGTCTATCCGGCGCTCACGTATCTGGAGGAACTCGGCCAGGTGAGCGTCGAAACCGAAGGGAACCGCAAACGCTATGCGATTGCGGAAGCCGGCAGCGCCCGGCTGGCGGCGAACAAGCCGCGCGTCGACGCGATTTTCGCGAGGCTCGAAGAGATCGCCCGCAAGATGGACTCGGTTCGCGAGGCGTATGCCGGGGGCGACGCCGCCGAAAGCGACTGGCTCCCCGAATATGTCGCCGCACGCTATGCGCTGAAGCGCGCGCTGCACTTGCGTACCGGGCTGCCGGCCGCCGAGCAGAGGCGCATTGCCGACATCCTGTCGCGCGCCGTGGCGGAAATCGAGCGAGCCCCGAGCCCGCCCGCCGACGCGGCCTGAGCCCACCGTTCGCACTGTTGAACCATTCAATCGATCCATGACTTCCGAACTCACCATCACCCGCGTGCGGCACACGCTGCGCATGCGATTGCTGCAGGTGGTCCGCGTCGACTCGTTGACGTCGCATCTGCTGCGCGTCGTGCTGGCCGGCGATGCGCTCGACGGATTCGTGTCCGCCGGTTTCGACGATCACTGCAAGGTCTTTTTCCCGTCGCCGGGCGTGGATCGCCCGGTGCTGCCCGAACCTGGTCCGAACGGCCCGATCTTTCCAAAAGGCTCCGCGCGCCCGGTCATGCGCGATTTCACGCCGCGCCATTTCGATCCGGCGAGGCGCGAGCTGACGATCGATTTCGTGCTGCACGATGCGGGACCGGCCACGACGTGGGCGCGTCAGGCGCGACCCGGACAGTATCTCGGCATTGGCGGTCCGCGCGGCTCGTTCGTGGTGCCCGACGCATTCGACTGGCATCTGCTGATCGGCGACGAAACGGCACTCCCCGCGATCGCGCGGCGGCTCGCGGAATTGCCGGCCGGCAAGCCGGCCATCACCGTCATCGCGGTGCGCGACGATGCCGCGCGTTTGCGCTTCGACACGCGCGCGGATCTTCGCGAAGTCTGGTGCACGAACGAGCCGCACGCGCTCGCGCAGGCGCTGGGCAAGATCCCGCTGCCGACGGGAGACGGCTTCGTGTGGGCGGCGGCGGAGTCGGCGTCGGTTCGCGAGGTCCGCGACTATCTCGTCGGCGAACGCGGGATCCGCAAGGACCGGATTCGCGCGTCGAGCTACTGGCGAAAGGGCGACGCGGCGGTACACGAATCGCTCGATGACTGACCGAGCGACGAACTGAGCAGTGAACCGCGCGGGCGAGCATCGCCCGATCTTCGGCGCCGGCGTCACTCGATCGGCCGTTCGTTCACCGGCTGATGCATGCCGATCGCCATCCGGTTCCACGCGTTGATGGCGGCCACGGCCCACGTCAGTTCGACGATCTCCTGCTCGCTGAAGTGCTCGTTGAGCGCCGCGAATTCCGCGTTGCGGTCGTCGTAGCCGTCGGGCAGCCGCGTCAGCGATTCGGCCCACGCGAGCGCGGCCTGTTCCTTCGGCGTGAAGAACGTGGTTTCGCGCCACGCGGACAGCACGTTCAGCCGCTTCCACGACTCTCCGCCCTTGCGCAGTTCGCGCGCGTGCATGTCGAGACAGAACGCGCAGCCGTTGATCTGCGAGACACGCGTCTGGACGAGTTCGATCAGTTGCCGCCCGACGGACGACTGGGCCGACGTCTCGCTGACGGTGTGCAGCGACTTGTACTGCAGCGGTGCGAGCGTGTTCCAGGGCAGACGGGGTGCGTTCATGACGATCTCCTTGAGGGTTCAACAAGACGATGGGGGAAATGGACCGATGGCGGCGCGGCTTGCCGTGCGTGGTCATCGTGCGGGTCGGTGCGGGTTCGTGTAGGCTCCAGTGTCGTCGTTCGATGGCTTACCCGACAGGCACAAATTCTCTCTTTTCAACCAGGCCATCCGCAGCCGCCATGAACTCGTCAGACCACGCGTCGCCCGCCGCATCCACGCTTCACGCGCAGATCTACGCGCGTTTTCGTGCGCTGATCGAAGCGGGGCAGTTGAAGCCCGGCCAGCGCGTGTCGTCGCTGCGCGCGCTGGCAGAGGAACTGGGCGTCGCGCGCGGCACGGTGCAGGCGGCCTACGACCGGCTGCTGGGCGAGGGCTATCTTGTCGCTCGCGGCCCGGCCGGCACGTTCGTCGCCGAACACGCGGCGCCGACGCCGCGCCGCGCGCCCGCGCGCAAGACCGCCGGGCCGCGTGGCGCAGCCCGACAAACACGGCCGCCGGGTGCAGGCGGACCGATCATCGACGCAGGCGGCGACGCGCCCGCGCTGCTCCAGCTGGGCGTCCCCGCGCTCGACGAATTTCCGCGCAAGCTGTGGAGCCGGCTGCTCGCGCGCGAGGCGCGGCGCGCGCATACGCTGACGAAGCCCGCGCCGGCCGGCTACCGGCCGCTGCGCGAAGCGCTGGCCGCGTATCTGCATCGATCGCGCGGATTCGCGCTGCAGCCCGAGCAGGTGTTCGTCGTGCCGGCCTACACGGCCGGCCTCGCACTCGCCGTCGATGCGCTCTCGCTGGCGGGCAACGGCCATCACGACGACACGCCGCGCACGACGGGCAACGGCGCGTGGGTCGAGAACCCCGGGTATCCGCCGACTGCACAGTTGCTCGCGCGCCTCGGCCTCTGTCCTCAGTACGTGCCGGTCGACGAGCATGGCCTCGATGTCGAGTTCGGCGCGAAGCACTTCGCGCATGCGAAGCTGGCGGTCGTCACGCCGTCGCATCAGAGTCCGACCGGCGTCGCGCTGAGTCTGCCGCGGCGCGTCGCGCTGCTGGACTGGGCAACGAAACAGCGCGCGTGGATTTTCGAGGACGACTACGACGGCGAGTACCGTTATCGCGGTCATCCGTTGCCGGCGTTGAAGAGCCTCGACACGAGCGAGCGGGTGATCTACTGCGGCACGCTCAGCAAGGTGATGTTCCCCGCGTTGCGACTCGCGTATCTGGCGGTGCCGTCGACTCGCGTCGAAGCGTTCGATGCGGCGAGCGCGCGCGCGGTGCACGGCGGCTGTCCGGAGCTGATGCAGGCGGCCGTCGCCGAGTTCATCAACGGGGGGCACTTCTCGCGTCACATCAAGCGAATGCGGACGTTGTACGCGCAGCGACGCGCGATGCTCGCGGCCGCGTTGCGGCCTCATGAGCCGCGCGGGTTCGCGGTGCGGCTGCAGGATGGCGGCATGCATCTGCTGCTCGACGTCCCTGCAAACCGCGACGATGCCGAGATGGCGCGGCTTCTGCGCGAGGCCGGTTTTGGCGTGCATGCGCTGACGACGTGGCAACGGGGGCGGGCCGGACGGCGCGCGCTGATACTCGGATTCACGAACGTCGCGAGCGAAGGCGACGCGAAGCGGCTCGTCGCGAAGTTGATGCGGGTGGTTGGAGAGTCGTCGCCGCAGGAGTGACACGGCGGTCCAGCACGGAAAACCTGGGTATCCGTACGAACTTCCGCGGTTTCGCGATCTTCACGAAAAGGTGAGCATTTTCGGGAAGCGCTCGCCGCCGGCCCATCGCGTCGAAAAAAATCCCTTGAAACAAGGCATATTCTTGTCGCGTCACCGAAGGTCGCATCGAGAAAGGTGAGACTTTTCAGGAGCCGAAGGACGACTGCTTGCGTCGGCGCATTCGCGAACCCCGAGGTGAGTGTTTGCGGGAATGTTTCGTCGTATGTGGCCCGACACCTGTTCGACGAATATCGGTCAGGCTAGTGTGAATCCCCGTGCACGTCGGTGCGATTCGACACTTTCAGCTTGCGATCGCGGTCGCGCAAACGGTGAGCGTTTCCGGGACAGCCGGGTGCACGGAACAGTCATATGAAACGCGGTATATTGATTCGCTCCGTGTCTGTCGGCGGCAGATTCCGCCATGGAGTCGCGTAATGGGCATCCTCGACTGGTTCAGGCCGCGTGTGGCCGCTACTCCCAAGTCTCCCGAAGCGCAGCAGGCCGACGCGATGATCGATCGTCTTCTGGTGCTGAGCCCGTCGCTGCGTCTCGCCCGCCAGTACCGTACGCGGCTTGCGCCTGCGCTCGCGGTTTCGTTCGACTTCGTGCGCGATCTTGTCGAACAGATGCCGCCCGCGCACGAGGCGAGTGCTTCCACGTGGAGTTCGAACGCGTATATCCATGCGTTCTTCGCGGCGCCCGACGACGTGCCGCACGCGCTCAGCCGTTCCCCGGAACTGCATATGTGGTTCGATCACCATCCGCTCGCGCGCGAATCCTACGCGGTGCTCAGCATGGCGATGACCGAGCGTCACGTGCTCGGCGTCGAGCAGCACGGCGACGCGGTGCACGCCGACGTCGCGCGCACGACGCTCAGCTTCGACGACCATCAGGTACGCGTGTGCGGCGCGACGGAAAGCGACTTGCGCGAGCAGATCGTGAAGCGCGTCGTCGAACAGATCGCGCTGGAAGGGCTCGCGAAAATCGGCGCGGACGAATCGCGCCGCGACGCGCTCGAACAGGAGCGCGCGCTGCTCGGCATTCGCCGTCAACTGCTGACGAGGCAGGGCGCGGGCACGGGCGAGATGCTCGGCGAGCGCCGGCTGTCGAACGTGGCGGAACTCGCGCGTCTGCAGAACGAGATCGACAAGAACAGCCGCGAACTGGCGACGCTCGGTCTGAAGACCGATGCGATCGAGCACGAACTCGACGTGATCTGCGAGGTGCTTGCGCATCCGGCGTCCTATACGCACGTCGAAACGAAGCGCGTGCGGCTCGATCCGATGAACGTCGTTGTCGATGGCGACGGCGACTCGCTGCGCGGCGAAGCCGAAATCGAGTTTCCGCTCGCGCGGATTCCGGCGAGCCCGATCGGCGAGCGCGCATTTACGCTCGTGCGCTTCGCGCGGGCGGATCTGCTCGACATGCCGAGTCTGTTCGACGAAGGCGCGCGGTTCGTGATCTGACGCCGCGCGAAAACCGGTGAGCCTTTTCAGGAGCGCATCGCGACGCCGCGAGACGCAAAGGTGAGTGTTTTCGGGAATCGCGTCGACATCGGCCGCGGTCGTGCCCGGCGGGACGCTGAAAGCCGCGCCACACAACGGTTTCAACGCGGCCGAAAAAACGCGCCGCGCGTGCAAAGGTGAGCCTTTTCGGGAGCGGCGATTGTCAGCCGCCGGCCGCCCACACTGTGACGCCCGCCGGATCGATCGCGAAGCGCAACGTGCCGTCGATGCCGGGCGGCGCGTCTTCGCCCGCGATGTCGAACGATTCGCCGCCGACGTCGACGCTCACGTAGCGATCGCCGTGCCGCAGCGAGCCGCCGCCGACCATGCCGACATACGCGCCGTCTGTCGTCATGCGCAGCGCTCTCGGCGACACGCGCCACATCACGCGCGTGCCGGCCGCGAGCGACGCGTCCGTGCTCGTGAGGACCAGCCCGCTCGCCGTTTCGATCTCGCCGGCCGCGCGCACGACGCCGTCGCCCACGTTATGGAGCCCGAGCAGCTCCGCGACGCGCAGCGTCGCCGGCCGCTGAAACACGGTGTCGACCGGCCCCGCCTGCAATACGCGGCCGTGTTCGATCACGAGCACTTCGTCGGCGAGCAGCGCGGCTTCGTCCGGATCGTGCGTGACGATCACGGTGACCGCGGCGATCTCGCGCTGCAACGCGCGCAGCGACTGCTGCAGACGTCGGCGGCGCGGCGTGTCGAGCGCGGCGAACGGCTCGTCGAACAGCAGCAGCTGGCTGTGTTGGGTGAGCGCGCGCGCGAGCGCCACGCGCTGGCGCTGTCCGAACGAAAGCTCGCGCGGCAGCCGCGCGGTCAACGCGCCGACGCCCAGATGATCGAGCCAGTAGCGCCCGCTCGCGGCATCCGCGTCGACCGGAAACGACAACTGCTGCGCGACGGTCATGTGCGGAAAGAGGCCGTAGTCCTGCGGCATGTAACCGATTTGCCGGCGCTCCGGCGGCAGCGCGCCGAGATCGGTGCGGCCGAGCGTGACCGAGCCGGCGTCGTTCGCTTCGAGCCCCGCGATGATCCGCAGCGCGACCGACTTGCCCGACCCGGACGGACCGATGATCGCGAGACGCCGCGTCGTCGGCCGCCACGCGACGTCGAGCTGGAACGCGCCGATGCGCCGCGTCAGCGCGAACGCGAGACGCGACTCGTCTGCGTCGCCCGGCGCGGCGACGCGGGCCTCGCCGACCGGCGCGGGCGGCTCGTCGCCGTTGTCGGCGAGCGCGCCCGCCGGCGCCGACGCGCGCGCATTGCGCCGATACACGGACAGCCCCGCGCAGACGACCGCGATCGCGAGCGTCGGCAGCAGCAGCGGCATCATCGCGGGCAGTCCCTGGCTGCCGAACACGACGTACGTATAGACGGGCAGCGAATACGGGTGATACGCGACCATCACGGTCGCGCCGAATTCGCCGAACGCGCGCAGCCACGCGAGCGCGAGGCCCGCGCGGATCGCCGGCCACGCGATCGGCAGCGTCACGCGAAGGAAGCGGCTGCCGGCGTGATGGCCGAGCGTCGCGGCGACGTCGTCGTAGACCGGATCGGCCGCCGAAAACGCCGAGCGCGCCGCGACGATCAGAAACGGCGCGGCGACGAACGTCTCGGCGAGCACGATGCCGGTGAACGAGTCGGTCAGCGTGCCGCCCGACAGCGTGCCGAGCGGGCTGTACGGCCCGAGCAGGAAGAGCAGCAAAATGCCGCTCGTCAGCGGCGGCAGCGCGAGCGGCAACTGCGACACGAAGCCGAGCACGCCGACCGCGCGCGAGTTCGAGCGCGCGAGCCAGTAGCCGAGCGGCACGCCGCCGAGCAGGATCAAGAGCGTCGCGACACTCGCGCTCGCGACCGACACGCCGACTGCGGAGAGCGCCGCGCCCCAGTCGACGTTCGCCCAGTCCGCACGCCCGATCTCGGGCAGGCTCGCGACGAACGGCGCGCACAGATAGATCGCGAGCAGCGCGGCGAGCCACACGAGCGGCCGCGCGGGACGACGCGTCATGATCGCGACGCGTCGATCACCGCCTGCACCGGAGCGGGAATGGTCTGCGCATTGCCGCTCACGACCGGCTGCACGACGTCGACGCCGTGCTGCGCGAGCAGCTTGCGGCCTTGCTCGCTCAGCAGGAAGTTCACGAAGCGGGCGGCGCCCGGGCTGTTTTGCGCGTCGGAGAGGATCGTCAGCGTGTAGTTCGCGCTGATCTTCAGTTCGGGCGCCGGATGGATCGACGGAATCTTCAGGTCCGACGTCTCGGTCGAGTAGAAGAAGCCCGCGTCCAGCTGGCCCGACTGCAGACGGCCGACGAGCGTCTCCTCGGGCAGCACCTGCGCGGGGTTTTCCGGCGCGCCGAGTGTCTCGTCGACGAGATCGGGCTGGTGATAGAAGCCCGCGGCCTTCGTCATCAGCTCGACGGTGAACGCGCCCTTCGGATCGAGCTTCGGATCGGTGCGGCCAACACGTATGCCTTTTTCCCGCAGCACGTCGTTCCAGGGCTTCGTGCGGAAATCGTCGGCGAAGCGGCTCTTCGGGTTGTAGCCGATCATCAGCGGCGACTCGGCGAACTTCACGTACCACGTCACGCGATTGCCGTTCGCCTCGCCCATCAGGCTGTCGTTGACCTTCGGGCTCGCGCTGATGAACACGTCGCCGCGCCGCAGCCCCCCCTTGATTTCATTGGCGATCTTGTTCGAGCCGGCCGCATAGCCCTTGAAATGCAGGCCCGTTTCCTTCTCGAACGCGGGGCCGACGCTGCGTTCCATCAGATTGACGAGCGATCCCGCGTACAGCACGTTCACGTCGTTTTCGTCGGCCGCGCAGACGCCCGCGCTCATCACGCCGGCCATCACGATCATCGTTGCCACAAGCTTGCGTATCATTTGCCTCCACCCCGCACCGTTATAAACGCCGATATATTACGACGAGCCGGCCGTTTGATGCAGTTGTTCCGGCCCCGGGCCCGCAAAACAGCGCCTACACTGAAAGCTTTCAAGACGAGCGGCGCCCGCGAGGCCGGCCGCCTTTCCTCGGAGATCCTCATGCGAACCAGCGCCCGCAACCACTTCGCCGGCGAGGTGAGCGCCGTGAAGGCCGGCGCCGTCAACGACGAAATCACGCTGCGCGTGGACGCCGGTCTCGACATCGTCGCGATCGTCACGCACGGCAGCGCGGCCGCGCTCGGCCTCGCGGCGGGCGAGCCGGCCTTCGCGCTCGTAAAGGCGTCGTCGGTGATCGTGCTGGTCGACGGCGACGGCAGCAACGTGTCGACGCGCAATCGCCTCGCGGGCACGATCGCGTCGGTCGACAAGGGCGCGGTGAACGCCGAAGTCGTGATCGCCGCGGCGGGCGGCGCGCAGATCGCGGCGATCATCACGAACGACAGCGTCGATCGCCTCGGGCTCGCGGCGGGCAAGCCGGCGGTCGCGCTGTTCAAGGCGTCGAGCGTGATCGTCGGCGTGAACGACTGACCGGGCGCCGGCGTGTTGCGCGCCGGCGTTTGATCGCGCACCGCGTGCCGCTGCGCGGTGCGCCGCGAACCGCGGCTGCGAACCGCGGCTGCGAACCGTCGCAGCGAACCGTCGCCGCGACGGTGGTCGCGCCGGTCGCGCCGGTCGCGTCAGACGGAAGTCGCCAGTTGCACTAAACTTGTCGCCCTTCGGCCCACTGACCGCTTCGGGCCTCCTGTCGCCCCGACCGACCCTGCATGAAAGCGCCTTCCCCGAACGACGATTCCGCCGCCGCATTCGAGCGCGCCGCGCCCGCCCCGCTCCTTGCGAACCGCGCGTTCCAGCGCTTCTGGGGCGCGCGCGTGCTGTCGTCGCTGTCGTTCCAGATGCTCGCCGTCGCGATGGGCTGGAACATCTACGCGCTCACGCACAGCCCATTCGCGCTCGGGCTCGTCGGGCTCGCGCAGTTCGTGCCGATGTTCGCGCTGACGCTCGTCGTCGGCCACGTCGCGGACCGCTACGACCGCCGCCGTATCGCGGCGATCTGCCAGGCACTCGAAGCCGTCGCCGCGCTGGTGTTCGCGGCGGGCACGTTCGGCGGCTGGCTGAGCGCGCCGCTGATCTATCTGCTGGCGGCGGCCGTCGGCGCGGCGCGCGCGTTCGAATCGCCGGCGATCTCTTCGCTGCTGCCCGGCGTCGTGCTGCGCGAGCAACTGCCGCGGGCGACCGCGTGGTCGACCTCCGCGAACCAGACCGCGCAGATCGTCGGCCCGGCGTTCGGCGGGCTCTTGTACGGCATCGGCGCGGGGCCCGCGTACCTCGCGTGCGCGCTGTCGTTCGCGGCGGCGGCGACGATGGTCGGCACGATCCCGCTGCGCACGAAACCGCCGTCGCGCACGCCGGTCACGCTCGAATCGGTGTTTTCGGGCATCGCGTTCATCCGCTCGCAGCCGGTGATCCTCGGCGCGTTGTCGCTCGATCTGTTCGCGGTGCTGTTCGGCGGCGCGACCGCGCTGCTGCCGGTGTTCGCGCGCGACATCCTGCAATCGGGACCGACCGAGCTTGGGCTGCTGCGCTCCGCGACGGCGGTCGGCGCGCTCGCCGGGACGATCTGGCTCGCGCACTTTCCGCTGCGCCGACGGCCGGGCGCCGCGATGTTCGGCGGCGTGATCGTGTTCGGACTCGCGACGATCGCGTTCGGGCTGTCGCACAACTTCTATGTGTCGTTGATCGCGCTGGCGGTGCTCGGCGCGTCGGATGTGGTCAGCGTCGTCGTGCGGCTGTCGCTCGTGCAGCTGCGCACGCCCGACGACATGCTCGGGCGCGTCAGCGCGGTGAATTCGCTCTTTATCGGCACGTCGAACCAGCTTGGCGAGTTCGAGTCCGGCGTGACGGCCGGATGGTGGGGCGCGCAGCGGGCGGTGGTGATCGGCGGGCTCGCGACGATCGGCGTCGCGCTCGTGTGGATGAACCTGTTCCCCGAATTGCGCGGTACGCGGTCGCTGGAGCGCGAAGAAAACGCGTCGACGGCGGCGGGCGCGTAGCGACATCGCGCATCGCGCCCCGCGGCGCGCAGTTTGACGAGACTGCCGTCGAGCCGGACGCCTCATTGCGCCCGCCGCGCGCCCCGTCGAGTCCGTGCGGCAACCGCGCCGACACGAAACTGCGCGTCTGCGCCGGACCTTTCCGGAGCCGCTGAACGCGCAGCGCCGCGCGCACGCTGGCCATCCGGCCGGGTCGCGCGCGCCGGACGTTTCCCGGTATCCTTGAGCGCGATATCCACTCTCTTGCGCGCGCCGTTCCTGCGGCGCGCGATTCCTTGTCAGATGCGATCGTCGATGTCCGTCCTCTGGAGTGCGCAATGCGTGTAGGCCGTCCGGTCAAGGCGCTGCCGCAGCCGCTGTGCGACTACTGCGGCGTGCGCGCCGTGCTCGCGCGCGCAGGCGACGACGCGTATCCGTACCGTGAAGACCACGGCCCGTTGTGGATCTGCACGGCCTGCGAAGCGTGGATCGGCGTGCACGCGCGCAGCACGCGCAACGTGCCGCTCGGCCGGCTGGCGAACGGCGCGCTGCGCGACGCGAAAAGCCGTCTGCACGACGCGCTCGAACCGCTCGTCGCCGCGAAAATGCGGCGCGACGGCGTCAATGCGTTCGAGGCGCGCGGCAAGGCGATCCGCTGGCTGGCGGAAGAACTCGGCTTCGAACTGGCGAGTCCGTCGGTTCATCTGCTGTCGCTCGAACAGTGCGAAGCGGCGATCCGGCACGTCGAGGCGTTCGTCGCCGCGCGCCGCGGTGGCGGTGGCACCGAAAGCGACGAAAGCGACGAAAGCGACGGCGAAAGCAGCGAACAACGCTAAATTCGATCCCAATTGAATCGTTTGTGCGCGCCGCCTCAACCTTCGGCGCGCGGTGCCGTTAATGCACGTGACTCGACATTTGCGTGCCCTCGCATGGCCAAGACCATTCCCTTTCCGCGTTCGTCCGACGCGCTTCGCGCCCGTCGCAGCAAAACCATGTTGCTGCAGATTCCGCGTGCGACCGCCGACGCGCTCGCGCTCCAGGTGCATCTCGCGCTCTCCGCGCTGCGCGGCGGGAGCGCGACCGCGAACGACGCGCGCACGCTGCTGCAGACCCAGGTGCTCGCGCTGACGATCGCGAATGCCGGCTACGGCGGCCTGACCCCCGACGAGGTTCGTCGTGCCGACGAAGCGCTGATCGCCTGTTTCGAGCGCGGCAACCGCGACGGCGTGTGGCACATCGACGGCGAATCTTTCGAAGCGCTTTCGCGCATCGTGACGGTCTACGACGGCCAGCTTCAATCCGCGCCGATGTGGGTGCTGGCCGACGCGAGCGCGCGCCTCGACCGCATGAGCGCCGGCGAAGACGCTCGGCCCCCGCAGCGCAAGCGCGCATGACGCGGCGAATCGCGCCAAAGGCCGCTGCGATGGCGTGGCGGCGGGGCGGTGGCGGCGTTGGCACGAGATTTGACGCGGAGTGCGAATCGTGTTGACTTCCGGCTCTTCGCGTGACTAAAATTCGCCGGTCTTAACAAAAGGGGCCGACGCCTTGGACAGTAGCAGTAGTCGATCTTCGAACAGTTTCGTTGCCTGACCGGCACGACGTCCGCGCTCCCTTCCCAATAGCCGCCGTCTTGCCAGAAAGGCAGATGGTGCGCGTCCAGCAGTATTTCCTCGTGCATCGTTATGAGCGTCATCCGGACGCCGCCGTGTTTCGCGTGCGCGTCTGACTGACGTCGCGTGTCGCGGGCGGTTTTCGTCCGCGGCGGTTGTCCGTTTGCGTTCGCTCGCGAAGCCGGCGTGTCGCCGGATCGGCTTCGCACGCGATGCCGTGTTCGCGTTCGTTTGCGCGTAGAGGAGGTTCCGATGTCCGACAGTGACAGTTATCCGTTATCCCGCTTACCCGTCTTGTCCGTTAGGGAAAGCGAGTAGACGCCTGCCGTTGCACGCATATCGTCGTCCGCACGTATTGCGTTGTCACTCCGGTCTGCTGGCTTTCCGATTGAATCGCGTCGAATCCGACGTCTCGGAGAATCAGCATGTACTTCGGCCTCCTTGTTTCGCTTCAGCCCCGCCAGCTTTCCCAACCGTTTTCCCCTTCCGATGCGGGGTTTGCCTCGCGCGGCGCGTCGCCCGCCGGCTTCTGGCGGCGCCTGATCACGCGCGTCTTCGCAGCCTGAGCGGTCAGTGATGGAATTCGGTTTCAACCTCAATCGCACGGCCAACGCGTCCGCGTGGCGCGTGTTGCCGAACCGGTGGGATTTCGTTGCGTTTCCGCTGATCATCTGCCTGATCGCGATGGCGTCGATCGGCTTTCACGAGACGCTCGCACCGATGTCGACGCTGACCACCGAAGCGATCTCGCTCGATCCGTCGCATCTGCCCGAGTACGCGATGCGCACGACGCTGCGCATGCTCGCGGCGATGGTCGCATCGCTCGTGTTCACGCTCGGCT
>Ga0310811_10000371_pt1 | contig 61307 bp, 112 predicted proteins | sample YCmetagenome_FD_207642 | JGI IMG/M metagenome (GOLD analysis project Ga0310811, IMG submission 207642) | Soil microbial communities from experimental microcosm in Duke University, North Carolina, United States - YC | ecosystem: Engineered > Artificial ecosystem > Soil microcosm > Unclassified ... | reverse complement strand
GGTGGTGGATTAACCGATTGTGTATAGTTGAACTTTTTAGTTAATAAACTGTCAACTATTATTTGGCCTGTTATGGTGTATAACGGTTGTTTTTGTAGCCACGTATTGAACAGTTTTATATTGATTGTCGATACCCTGGTGGTATCTGTTTGCGCAAAGCTGCTGATTGTGAATATCAGCAATGCGAGAGTAAGTAACCTTTTCATAAGTTTTTCTTGTTTTAATTATTTTTCATCTTTTTCTTTTTTTAGTTCTATAAGTTCTTGGTAATTCTGTTTAAACTCAATCAACCTGCCCACGAGCCATACTATACTTTGTATGCCTATAAAACAGGTTGTTATTAACCCAAAACACGCTATTCCTATGCGTAGGTAATCTAATATCTTTGGTTCTACTTTAAAAATACCTACAAACCAATCAAAATATGAAATCCATAGGGCCAAAACAGTACTCCCCAATATACTTGCAAGTATCTTTTGAAGCGAACCGGCTTTCTGCTCTATGTCTTTTTTGGGTGTAATGTTTAGGTTCATTCATTTGTGAGAAGTGTTTTTTCAAGGGCTTCTACCTTTTTACCTAATTTACTAACTCTCCTGTAAACTATGATTAAGGTAGCAATAATAACTACTGTAAGGGCTAATAATATTTTAACTATATCCCAAGAAACCTCTGCTGTAGCTGCATTGTCTTTGGCTGCCTGTTGATTAAGTTTTAAAATTTCTGTCTGCCTGTCATTTGCAACCTTTGTCGCGCTGTCTATACGCCTTTTAGCTACTACTTCAGTGCTGTCGTTTTTGTTGGCTATACTGTCCTTATATTTCCTTGTGCGCTTGCGTAATTCTACATCTTGGTTGAACATTCTCTTTATTAAAGATGTTACAACTTGGTTGCTTTTCGCTATACTTTTAAATTGTGGTGAAATTAAACTATCAATACCCGCTTTATATACCTGTTCAAGATATTGTTTATATTGTTCTGTCGTCATGTGTTTAGTATCCACCCTAACAGTATCATGCTTAACAGTATATTTATAAATAGGTGGTGGTACTACCGGCCTATGTGTCCTTACATAATTGTAAAAGTCAATTTTGGTCATATATTTATCACCATTTCCGCATGATATCATTAACAATGTTAGATATGCGCTTATTGCTATGAACCGAATATTCTTTGCCATAATTTTTCTAAACAAATATACATTAATATCAACCCTAAAACATAAAACCGTAATCCCCTTACTGCATTATAAAAAATAATGTGGTTTTCTGTTGGCGAAAATGGATATAAGCAACTGATACCGTATAGCAACAAATATGCAGCCAATACAAAAAATTCAATCCTTTTACTTTTTGTACCATACAATATTAAAATAATTGAGGCAAACGCGCTCACTGTTGCAATTCTGCTATTATCAACCTTTATAAAATACATTGGGTCTGAATTTGTTTGTTGCATCAAATCTGAGAAATATAAAAAAAGGATAGTAAAAACTATCCCTATTAATATAACCGTTAACCGCATGGCACGAATGTATTGCATATACAAACACCGCATTGCCCTGAATGGCCTGGGCATCCATTACATGTTCCACCACCAGAACCTTCCTTTAAAAATGTGTTTTCTTTCATCTTTACATAGTTAATGAATACGTTTGTTTTCTGTTCTTCCGTAAGGGCGTTGAAATCTTCCCTTAACTTTTTTTCGTTTTTTGTCATTGTTTTAATTTATTATTTAATACCATGTAGTTGATGCACTATCATAAGTTAAGAACCATTGGCTGCCTAATGTTGCAGATAACGGTACACCAACAACTGTTCCATTTGAATATGTAATTGCAGTTATAGCTTGGGTAAAAGTAAGATATACCTTGTCATTATTCGCAGGGGATGAAGGTAATGCTATCGTTAACGTTGCTAATGTTCCTGCGGGATTAATTATATTATCTTGGTTGTTAACTGTTGTTACTGTCCCCCCTGTAGTTGGTGCGAATATAGTGTGCGAGCGATTAGGTGCTGTATAGTTTAGTGTTGATGTAGAAAACGAAAAGCCTGTTCCTAGTGTAATTTCACTAACTGCTGTTCCAGAACCACTACCTAATAATTTATTGGTGGTCATGGCTTGCATTTTCCCATAAGTAACCGCATTATTAGCAATATCACCTGTTGCCAATGTTGATGAACTAAATACACCAGTAGAATTGAAATGGGCTAATCCCGCCGCATATTGCCCAAAACGAACATTTCCACCCCCTACCCATAAGGCGTAAGGATTTGTTATAGTAACATTTGTACCGGCTACCGGCGCGGCCTGTATATAAACATTGGCTACGTTTGTGTAGGTTATGCCTGTTGTTGCTAAGGTAGCCTGTAACGTTGGCGTGTTAAAAGCATTCATAACGGTATTTGTTACCGTTGAACCGTTTGTTGTTGTAGTATCTGTTACGTTCCTTTGTCCTATTAAAAAACTTGGGCCTGCTGTTCCCCACGCATTACGCGAAATATCACCCGTAGAGCTTATTATAGTATTGGTTGTGGTGAGTTTACCTGTTAATGTTAAAGAACCTGGTGTTAACGTTGTACCTACGTTTAATTGTCTGTTTGATGCTTTATAATAAAAATTTAGATTATCCTCAGCCAGTTTTGTACCATCAAAATATGGGATTGAATTTGTGGTATATGTTGTATTGTTTGTCCCGCCGTTTGCTATTGCTGCTATAGGTGCATTATCCAATTGTCTCCACGTTCCGTTTAAATATACATTTAGATGGTGTGATGAACTATTATAAATATCGCCTTCATAAACTCTTGTAGCAGGTATAACCCCTATTGGTATATTAATTGATGCCGTGGTATCATTTGATTTTTGAGTGCTTAAAAATGCTGTTGGTTCTGTTATGCCGCCAAATCCTGTATTTAAATACTGCCTTACGACCGGATTAATCGTTTTTGAATTTAACACCACATCTTCGGCACCTGTACGTCCCATTTCCCTATATCCTGCCGGGCTATAATGTAAATGGTTTAATGTAGTATCAGGGTTCATTAAATGTCTGTAACCAAATGTAATTGCATTGCGAGCAACCACAAAAAGTAAACTATCGTGCCTGGCTGCATCTTCTTGCGGTGCTCTAACATAATTCAAATAGTCTGGTAATGGGTTGTGTATTCCAGTCCTAAAAACAAACATTGGTAGGTTTTGATTATAGGCATAGAATTGCTTTTGAAATCTTTTGTGTACAGATATTAATGTATCACGATAAGCATTCGCTGTTACAGTTCCATTACCTATATAAAGTGCATCTGCTTCACCTTGTGATATTAAAATACCTTTTAACACTGGCTTATAACCCAATATACCTAAGCTATCCAAACAGTGTTGTAGTGCTGTAGCTGCTTGTGGATATAGAGAACCCGCACCACCTGTTGCATTTGCCCAATATCCACGTCCCAATACATCATTACCTGGTATCATTGCAGAACCACCTTTAGAAGCCTGTACAAAACATATTTTCCTACTATTTAATGTTGTGTATCTATTTCCAAAAGAAGGCCACATACTGCCTTGATAATTGTTTTCGCCCGTTCCCAAAAACGGATCATTTGCGGGATAAACATTCCCCCCATAATAATAAATATTCCCACTAATAGACCTTTCGCTACTATCTGTTACAGCTACGCCCGCGGCATTTGATTGACCTATAATTAAAAAAACATCTCTTTCATTTGTATATACACTATCTACTGCTGATTGTAAAGCGTATGGCTTTTCAATACCACCACTGTCTCGGTTATATAATTGGCCATCTTTGATAACTGGAATATTAGGTGGAGAGCCCGAATTTATTAACCACATCTCGCCATTTTGTTGTGCAAATCTTGTAAATGTTGTATTTGTATTATCGTAAAAATCTATATAAGAACCATGATTAAATCTTAATCCCGGTGCGCCTAAACCACCAGAAGGGTCAATAGTGGTATTACCTGTTAAAGTAACTGATCCTGTTTGAGACATATACAGACTATCCCCCATGTGCTTATCTAACAATGTATGGATGCCGGGTATATAATCCGCATTATAATCTATCCCCCTATAATTAACCGCATCTGTAAACCTTGCTATTTGATTAACAATATCAAGCTTTAAATCATAATGAGGTGGTGTTCCTGGGCCTGATTTTGAAGCTTCAAGCGCTGAACCTGTCGTATCGGCTATTACTTGCCCACTATTAAGACTACCTGCGCCATATAAATAAGATGAAAGAGTATCAATATGTATACCACCCGCATTAATATTACCGGATGCACGGTAATAAAAATGTCCTTGACCAAATGAAAGCGCATTGAGTATGTCTGTATAGGTAATCAACTGTCCGTTTAAATCAAAATCTGTTTCCTGTGTGAATTGCCCACCTTGCCCTATGCTATTAGATCCTATAAGTTGATTTCCATTTGTGGGTATGAATATTTCCCCTATGTTGGAAAATACACTATCAATGTATCTTTTTGTATAAATACTATCTGGGCCCCCTATTTTACCTGGGTAATTATAAATTAAAGGGTCATAATGGGGATGCTGTGTTGTGTTTGCCCTAAATGCGGGGGTCACTGGTGATGTTTGCCCAAAAGCAAAATGCCCAATTAACAGGCATATACTTAAAAAGAATATATTTAGTTTTTTCATAATTATATTGATGGTGGTGTTGGTACTAAAGTAATTATTAAATCATCTTGCGTTGTTACGCCGTCCCCGCTATCGTGCCCGTAAATATCAATACTATCTATTAGCCCGGTATCTGTATTAAAGTTTTCTTCAACAACAACATCGTATATAATTCTACTTTTTGAAGCTGTTAAACTTAATTCCACTTTGAGTATAAACCCAACCGCGTAGACCGTTTCAGTTAAATCAAGATTATAAGGTAATGCCGACCCTGATGGTAGTGCTATTTGTAGCGGTGGCTGTTGTACAAAAGCTTCCAACTTTTCATCTAAGACGCGCCGTGGTATTGCTGAATTGTCAGTTAAATCATCGTATGTATAAGCATATACATATTCTAATATGTCTCCAATAGAAATGTTTTCAACGTTGCCATCTCCATTTTCATTGGAGTAAATACCGTCTATGTATATGTTATGTTTATTTGCCATTTTATGCTACTCTAACGTATGCCGCTAATCTTACACGCGGTGGTTTATTTTGAATTGGTACTTGTGGGTCTGTATTTAATGGGTCAAGTTGTATTGGTGTTCCTATATTTTTGTTTGGGTTTACAATAGGACTTGGGTCATAAGTCACCCAAATACCCGCTACACCACTACCGAATGCAGGTTTTGGGCCTGGTGCTCCCTTTAATATTGGTATTAAATCATTCGGCATATTGCTTTTGGTCAACGATATTTCATCTGACCCTGTTTCTGTTTGCCTTTCAGTTGGTTGCGCCCTATCCCACACTTCAAGTGATTTACCCACTAAATTTGGGATACCTTCTGCTGAACCATCGCCTATATCATTTGTACCCACAAGAACACAACCGGCGTAATCTCGTAATCCAGTTCCGTCTGCTATGTTCCAGTCTAATTCAAAATCGCCTGGGTTAACTTCATAATACCAACATAGTGTTCCAATTGGTATTTTACTTTCTGTTGGTGGTGTACTTATTACAGAAGCATCCAATTGGTCAAATATGATGTATATATCACAACTTGAACCGGCAAGTCCACTTAAATAAACTGTCTTGGCTGTTTTGAAGTATTTATTTATAAAATGTACACTTGTTTCTGTTGCGGGAACATGTATTTTTGTGATGTCCTGTGAACCCGCACCTGTAGTACCTACAGTAACATCAAAAGGCCCTAATTCAAGGTTGTTATTGATAATATAAATACCTACAAGGTTTGTGTAGGTTTTAAATTTACCGGCAATCACAATGTCGGCTGAATTGTTGGGATAATGTATATCGTCTCTAATCACCTTGTAATCTCCTGTTGGTAAATTGCTTGTGTCAAATTTACTTAAATTAAAATTATTTGTTGGTATGATGTCTATGGACATAAACCCGTCATCATTAACCGCGCCGCTTGGCCTGGTTAATTCAAATTCCTGCCCTGAAACTTTATTGTAATATGTGCCGTCTATTTGTATGGTGTTTAATGAAAAAATTAAATTCATTTTATCAATAACCCACCCCGGCAACCCGGCTGCTGTGCCTATGTAGTATTTAAACGTCCTGTATGGAATATCATTTAATGAATAATTGTTGTATTCTTGGTCAATGTAATCTTGCGATAATGATTTAGGCGTATATTCCCTTATGATGCTTTCTATTCTAAAATTAAAAACTATGCCCGTATCAAAAACAACTGCTTTATCATTAACCGAATTACAATATTCTATCAATTGCGTTTTGTTATGTAAAACCTGAACATCCATTTTTGACGTTTGCCAAATCTGTTCATTTTCGTTTTCATCCACGTAGCTAATCTCTCCGACATATAGACCCGGGTCAAAGTCCCCAAAATCAACCTCTGCTTCGTATGCTGTAAATGTTTCACCTGTAATTGTTAGTGCTATTGGGTTTAACGGTACGTTTAAATAAAACTCTCCTGTGCATTTATAAAAATCTAAAGAAAGGTTATTTTGTCCTTCCCCTTCACCCGGAGTATAATCTGAAAGTATTTGGATTTTAGCCGTGTCGTTTGTTTGCCATTTTTGAATGTAAGGCCCGTTTGGGTTATTTACATCGTTTTGCAAATCAAATGGGAGAGTATTGTAGCGCGGGTTAATTACAGCGTTAATATTTACAAATCTGAAAGGGTTGAGTAGAGGAATTTCAAATGTCATTACCTATCCGCTTTAATGCCTTACAAAGTAACAAAATATTTTAAAACAAAAGGGGTAAACTTTTTATCGTCCACCCCTTTGATATTAGGTCTAATCCACCATTGGTAAATCTAATAAACAAATTTGGTTAAGTCGTTATCTGGTGATAATAATGTTTTAAATTCCTGCTGACTGTTTTGACTTTCATCCAATGTTATTTCACTTATAAAGAACTTTACTACTACTCCATTAACATTTGCTTTCATATCTGCGTAAGGTGTGGAGTTTACCATATCACCTACAGAACCCTCTATGCCTGGGTTAAACTGACAATACATTGGTATAAAATACGGCGCTGTTAGTGAAGATATATTTATTGGGTCTGCCTCTGCTACTCGTCTACCATTATTATCTATTGTCACCATTGCATTATTTTTCAACGCGTTTGCAAGTGTGATTTGATAACCTTTCATGTTATAAAATATAGATGCCAAATAAGAACTCCCACGTAATAAATTCTGTTTTGGGCTTAAAAACCAGTTATAATATGATGGGTCAACTCCCGTTATGCTTGTTAATGTTTCTGTTGTTAATGGGTGATAATATTCTACTGGTTCTGTCTCTTCAGGCGCGTCTTTAACCCATACAAAAAACAGGTCGTTATCCGAACGGCTTGCGGCTGTGTTTTGCTGTGTAACCCTGATTTCTTCAATTCCATAAGGGTCAGCACGTATAACAGATACTAAATTTAGCTTAGTTTGTGGTGATAATAGTGCTGTTGTATATGTTTGTGTTGAGTTTACCTCAGCAAAAGCGTTGATAACTGAATATTGTTGGTCTTTATACCCGATATCAATAGCATTTGCCATCATATCAGTAGCCGGTTTGAACTTCCAGTTATTTACATTGCCCATATTAACCCGCGCACCTGTTTTTCTATAAACGTTACTTAATGTTTCTATAAAGGCAATTCCATTGTCAACTCCAAAAGCACAGTCGCCGCCTTGTATCGATTTTATTGACTGGTAATAATCTGCGAAAGATATAATCATCTGTGGTGCTTCTGCTGTCTGTAACACATAAGAACTATCATCACTGCCTGTAAATGTATCTTGACCCAAAACATAATCAAAGAAATCACCCACATTGCGTCTTATGCTATTATAAACTATATACGTACCCGCATCACCACCTACAAGATAGCTTCCACCGGCTTGTAATGTATCACCTGGATTATAAACATTACCTGTGCTGATGCTTGATGTCTTTTGTACAACACCGTCTCCTGTAAATGTAAAAACACCCTGTGCAAACGTAAATGATGTACCTGTTACATAATTGTTGCCATTGTATGTAGCTGTCCCTGAAAGAACTTTATAAACACCATCAAATATTGTATCACCCGCGTGATAAATACTCCCTACGGCTGCTCTTATGCTTTCTGAACATGTGATGTATAGGTTCTTTAAAGGTGCGTTTAATGCAGGGTCAAGCAAAAAGCTCCTGTTCGGTACTGGTAGGTTAGGGCCGCTATCTGTATTTACATTCATGGCCTGTAATAGTTGCTCAAACAAATAATAAGCCGGTACAGCTTTACACATAGATGATGGGCTTATGGTTTGATATGATAAATTTAATTGCCCACCTGAAATAGTCATTCCCACACCATCGGCTTCCGGGTTCACTATTCTCATATATAAAAACAACCTTGTCCCTTTTGTTATATTTAAAATGGTATTTATGTTAACTGTATCTTTTTTTATGTCGCCGTTTGATATTGGATTATATTCCAGTATTTTATAAACAGAATTGCCATTTTGGTCAACTATATCAAGCCTTATATCCTTATCACCTGCAAATGTGTTTACAGATAATATATTTAAAGTTCCTTGTATATAAAGCTTTGTGTCAAGCTGTGCGTTAAAAAACCAACTTACATCAGTAGCGTAATTTGGGTTTCTAAACTGTCTATAATCCACATTTTGAACGCTTGCATTTATTGAATTTTGTTGATTATTAACCAATGTAATCGGTGGAAAGTAGTCTGAATGTATAACACCATCCGGGGGACTGCCTGGTAATATTGTTGCTGTTTCTTTTAGTTTTAATGGCGTTAATTCCAAATTAATAGCCTGTGGAACATTTATTGGTATGGCATATTTAATACTATCGTAAGCGTCTACATTTGTTGAAAAATCATTATTAACTGCTACACCTATAAATTCCGTTTCATTATCTTCTGTTTCTGCTGCTGAAAAATCTATTTTGCCATCATACAGGGTTGCGTAATCCCATCCCATAGGTATCGAGATTAGTTTTTCTATCAATATTTTAACAACAGATATAAAACCTACTACAAAAAATTCGTTCCTTAAAATGGTTGCTGCTTTATAGGTGAACTTTAATGGTAAAGTATAGCTACGTAATAAACCGCTATATGTTTGTGACCTGGTAAACTTAATTGATGTGTTCAACCACGTATCTGGAGCGTTTTCTAAAACTTCTTCATCTACACCGCGTATGTTTAGTGTGTATCTGAATTTCTTTGGTTGTGGGGTAAAATCCATTATCTTCTTTTCCCCCTTTCAAAAGCAACCCATTCCGTAGAACCCGGCATTTTAAAATACATTTTATTGTTTCCTTTTTGTGGTTTTGTATTTCGCTTTATATCAAGCAATAATTTTTCAACCGATGCCATATCTGTAACTTGTCCACCAACAAAGTTTAGTTTTTGAGGTGATGTTATCATTTTCATTAATTTGTTTGTTGGGATAACTTCTGAACCCTTTGGAATATCTATTATACTTTCCTTTTCAGGTGTTAAAAAGAACTCGCCTCGTGGTGTTATAACGGCCTCTCTACCCTTTTCTGAAACTATTGCCGGGCCGCCTTTTGCATTGGTTGTACCGTGTTCATATTTTGGTAATGGTGTAGCTATAGCAATAGCCAGTTCAGCCGCGCCCAAAGCGGCAATAACCGGCACTAATGGCACTCCGAGTATAAATCCCCCCTCTGCAAGTGTTTTAGTAATAGCCACGGCTGTATTTTGTACTATGGTTGCTATATTTAAGGCTTTTTCATATTCAGCCTGCCTTGTTTTTAATCTATTTTGTTGGTCTGTTACTTTTTGTTGCTCTATAGCCGCTTTAGCATTTATTAAATTAATTTCTTGCTGTTTCGTTTTTTCGCTTGCTATAGAACCATTTACTGCATCTATTTCAAGCTGTGCGTTTTGCTGTATAACCTGTTTTTTCTGCTCAAGTAAGTCTATTTCATTTTGATAATTAGCTTGTAATATTTTTGAAGCATCGTTTTGCAAGATCTGGATATCCCCTACTGCCTGCGCAACTTCATTGGCATGTTCAATAGCTTTATCCCTTGCTGTTTGTGCGTCATCTATGTTTGATTTGCTTACTGCATTACCCAACGCCAATTGATCGGTAGACAATTTATTTGATGCTTGCGATACGCCTGAATTTTTCTTTGCCTCGGCTATTTTTGATATATTATCAAGTATAGAAAACGGGTTGCCTAAAACGCTTGCTACAGTTATTGGATTTTGCCTGTTAATTTCATTTATAGTGGCTTGTAACGCGCTTTTTCTAACTGCTAATATGGCCTGATCTGTTTTTACTTCTTGCTCAAGCCTTTTGATGTTATATTGATCATCAATGGTTAATAAATCACGGTTGTAATCTTGTTGTGTTATTTTCCCTTTTATATATTCATCTGTTTTTGCCCTTATTTTATTTGCCTGAGATTGTTGTAGTTTTTGAAGTTCGGCATTATTTTGGTCGTCTAATACAGTTACGGTGTTATCCGCTGCATCTTTGTTTAGTTTCAAAATATCATCCAATTGCTTTTGAACGCTATTGTAATAATCTGTTAAAATACTTTGCCGTTCTTTAGCGCCTTTGCTTTCTATATCAGCTATTTGATTATTATAGTCACTTAATGCTGTTGCGCGTTGTGTCCGTTGGGTTGCATCATCGTTCTTTGCATTGCCTGGTAGGTTTAATGATTTTATCGTCGCGTTATATTGGTCTTTAGCAAGCCTTATAGATTGTTCTATAAAATCTCTATTAGCTGACAATCTTCTTTGATACGTTTCATTTGAATTGCTTATAATAGCTTCATCAGTGGCTTGTATGCCTGCAATTCTTGATTTATCATAAGCAAGTTCAGCGTCTATTTCAGCCTTAACAATACCTTGACGTGTTTTTTGACTATCAGCTACAATCTGTGTGATTTGATTTTGTGCCGCCTGTGTAATAGCCTGCCTTTGTGTGGCCTGTGTTCTGGTGTCTCTACCGCCGCGTGTAGAACCTAATCCCGCTGCATCAAGCTGTTCCTGCTCCTGTAATTTTATTAACTCAATAGATTTGTTTACATAATCATTGTTTGCGGCTAACTTTTGGGTGTTACTTGAATAAACATCTTCTAAAATAAGTTTCGCATTTAGCTTTTCGCTTTCTAACTGTGCTTTTCTTAATTCATTTTGGGCTGCTGCATAAGCTAAATCCGACCTTAATTCTTTATTATTCTTATCGGCATTTATTTGAACTATTTGGTTTTGAGCATTCGCCTGGTATTGTACAATTTGTTTTACTCCCTGTTGATACAAATCCAACCCGGCTTCTGTAAATTTTGTGCCATCTTTGGCTAAATCTTGTGCTACCTTAAAGTTACCCTGCGATGCAGCATACGCCAACAACCCTTTTTGTCTTGAAATTTCTTTATCACTAAGTGATGAATTTAAAAAACCTACCTTTAATGCAGTTGCTATAGTTTCCTCTGCTGTTTTCTTTTGGCTTTCAAGAATTTCTTTTTCTATTTCCTGCGCTTTCTTTAAATATTTAACCCTGTCAGATATGTCCCTTGTCCTATCATCTGATAATGCCCTATAATATTGCGTTTGTGCCTCTAAGCTTGCGTTGTGTATTTCTTCTACCTGCTGTTTATCTTGCAGTTCAATAGTTGCTTTAGTTGTTGCCTTACCTACAGAAAACGCGTTTGCCTCTTTATTTGCTGTGTTTGGGCCACCGCCGCTTATAACCTCTTCACCCAACGCCGCGAATAGGTTTTTTAAACCCCCTTTTATTTCACTTACTTTGTCTGCTGTCGATTTAAATTGTGATAAATAATATGTTGCCGAAGCTATTGCTACAACGAATGTAGCTGTTGTAAATTCTGCAAATCCGGCTCCTAATCCCCCTAAACTTTCTTCATCTTTTTCAATATCCCCACCAAGTGTTTTTAAGTTTTCTGATATTTTTAATGTTCCCTCACCGAATGGTAGGTATTGTGACAATATCCCCCTAAATGCACTCGCGTAATTACCTACATTTCTTTGTGATTGACCTAATGTTTTGTCTATCCCTTTTAATTTGCCGTCTAAATCCTGAACATTTTTAGATGCTTTTTTAAACTCTTCTGAATTAGTTCCAAATTGGATAGCTATGTCTTTAGCAGATGCACGTAAACGATCAAGTTCCTTACTTAACTGCTGATATGGGCTTAATGCTTTTTTAGCCGCATCAGCCGCTTTTTGCTGTTGTTGATTATACCTTTCCTGCGCTTGTGTTGTGCGTATTGTTTGGGCTTCTTCTGCTTGCTTTGCCTTGTTTAGTTGCGCCTGGGTAATGGCTGTTTTATTTTGTTGCTGCTGTAGTTTTTCAAGGGCTATGGCCGCGTTATTCGCATCTGTCTGAATTTTTTTAAACGTGTTGGCTTTTGCAGTAGCGTTGTTTAATGCAATAGCCTGCTTTGTTGTTTCAACAAATTGCGCTTCTAAGTCTTCAAGTTGTTTAGTTAAATCTTTAACCTGCTTGACCGCTTTCGGGTCAATTATATTGTCAATTAATTCGCTATTCCCTGCCATAAACGTAATTTGCTACCTGTAACATATTTTTAACTCGCTTATTATCGATATAAAATCGCTTATTACGGCATTCTATTACTAAATCTGCCATAACGTAGACTTCTTCATGTATTTTATCAAATCCAGACTTCAAAAGCCTCTCTTTGCTAATTGGAATGAACCTAATTAATAATCTTGTTAAATTCATTTTCTGTATGCTTGTTCTGTTTCTTTACAATAAGCTTTGAACCTATTTAACAAAGCTACGTATTCGGCGACATTTATTTGCTTAATATGTATCACCCCGCCGCCTTGGAACTTGCTTAATTCACTTAATTGCTTTATATAATCGTACTCTGTCCATTCCTTTTCGTGTTCATCAACTTTATAAAGTACGTCACGCTCGGTTATTTTCCTTTTTAATTCAACTATATCAGCTTTGGCCCGGTTAAGTGTGCGCTCTAAATCTTTTTCTAAGTCATCGTATTTAAGCTTAAAAAAACCTAAATCGTTCCTTAATATTTCTATTAACTTTTCACTGCGTCTTATTTTTAAATGTGCTACTACACTTTCAATTATCTTAAGCCTTACCCGCAACATTGAAATATCCCTTGTCAGGTCTATAATCTGGCTCGTATCCGCACTTTCTATCATATCTTGGTATTGCCCTTTCAATTGTTCCCAAAGTTCCTCTAATCCGCTTGGATTGCCTGAAATGACTAACCACTTATTATCATCTTCTAAAATTCTTTTAACCCAATTGTATAAAGGTAGTTCAAACAGACTTTCGTATGCTTTATCTAAATGAAATTCCTGTTTGGGTTGTGATATAAGTTTTGAGCGCTTCATAAAATTCATTTAGTGCGTATTCTGTTTTTTGTTTTTCCGTTAAACCAAATATATATTGAGTGTAATTCAAAACTAATTCATCTGTTTTTATGTCTGTAGAAGTAAAATATATTTGTTTTGCTTTTACCTGCACTGTAAAACCTTTATAGAAATCACCAGTTAAAAATAAATCTGGATGCAAGAACCCTGGCGTTGGGTTTAACTGCTCTTTTTTAATGGCATATTTAATGTCTTGATACAATGCAAGTTTTTCTCCGGTTGCTAATAACGATTGATTATAAAGTCTATATTTTTCTTTAACTATCAATATATCGGCTTGTGATTGTATTATTTCAGGAATGATATTAACTATATCAACGTTTTGCCATCTGTTAACCATGTTTCTTATAGTGCTCATTTGGTATAAAATTACTTTAAATTTGTTTTATGTTATTTATAAAATTTATTTTATATTTGTACTGAACAAAATAAAACTTTTAAAAATGGACGTAAACAAATTATTTAATGAAGGTATTGGCGTAGGTTCGCCTGACCTAATCTGCTACACACGCGATGATGCTTTTGGCTTTACTAAAGGTGTTGCAAAGGCTTTCCTTGTCGCTTTATCTAAGCTTTCATACAGCGATAAAAATTGTATTGAAGAAACAGAAATTGGTACTAAAGTTGGCGTTACTACTGGCTTCCTTATTGACGCCGCGTTACTACTGGCTTTTGACGAAATAGAACGTTGCAATTGTGGTGAACAACCTTGTAAATTCAATACACGCCTAAATGATGGTTTGAATTTCTTCCGTCGTAATGAGGGTAAACATTGTTTTATACAAACAAATACCACTCTTCCACAAAGAATTAAGGAAATTCAAAAAGTGCCTGAATTAATGGATGAAGGTATGAGTTTAGAAGAGGCATGCGATCTTATGAAAAATATTGATAGCATTTCTTTTTAAATTAAAAAGCCCGGTTGTTTTTAATTCCGGGCTTTTTTTTATTCTGCTTTTTTCTTTGCAGGTTTATCATCTTTCTTTTCACCTACAAGTTCATCGTATTTGGCGCTTAGGTCAACATCATCTTTTAAATGATTGTTGTCTTTAATCCAATCTTCTTTTGACTGGCTTTTTGCTGCTTCAGCATTAAAGCCTATTTTTCCATACTTTGCCATTTTAATAATGATTAATGGTTACTGAGCAATCCAATTACTTTCATAACCTGTTACGTCTAAACCATCCAATTCAGTAGGTCCGGCTAATGATATTTCTACACCGCCTGCTGCTGCTGAATAATTTGCATCCGCTGTAGTAAGTGTAATTGTCCATCCTAAATCTGTTGGGTCGTCAGCTACAGATGATATTGCAATAGGTTTTTTAGTTGCTGTGTTACGCGCTTGCCATGCTCCTGTATCTGCCAATGCAGTTGCAAATTCTATATGCAAATCTACTGTTCCACATGATGTTTTAGCACCTATTTTAACAACGCCTGATGCCCTTGCCGCTGCCTGGTAAAGTGTTACATCCTGCAAGCCTGTTAAGCCTGTTAGGTATGATAATCCAACGCCTGCTGCACCAAAGTCAATAACCGCTGCGTTTACGTTTAATTGATCTGCACTAAAGTTTATACGTGTTTCATAAACTGTTACCTTAGAGCCATCGTTTAAGGTAAATGGCGGTGTATATCCCAAGTTCGGGTCTACGCCGCGTATTGTATCCGCTGCTACTCCGTTCCGTCCATATAAACGGCCCTGGTCGTCATAAAACATAACCCAACGGTTTAAACCATTGGCGCGCTGTAGTGCTACTGATAAGCACAACCCGCCGTCTGTAAATTGGAAACTCCAATCATAAAACGGTGGGCGTACTATGCTGATGCTACCATCTGCAAACGTTTGTTCAGCCGCTTTTGATGTGTTATCTGTAACGGCCTTAAACCCACCTACGGGATAAATCCTCTGTAATGGGTCGTCTTGCAATATACCGGCTTCTAATGCAGCCTTTAAAGTGGCAAGGTCTGTCGCCGAATAGTCAACCCCTGCCGGAACAAATAACGCACCCTTAATAAAGGTTATGTTATTAAAGCAAGAGCCGTACCCGGTGTTTCCACCTGGTGTATTGCAATTAGCAAGTTGATTAATAATGTTCATCTTAACAAATTTTTGTATAAGTGGGTAATGTAAGATTTAATAATTCTATGCAGTCTATCCAATCAACGAAAATGTTTTTGGTTTCTTTACCTGATGTAAACTCTATTCCTTTATTTCCCCAATATAAACGGTCTATTTTGGTATGTTCTATTTGTTCCGGGCTTTTTGTAAAAAAGTTACCGTTAAAATCTAACTGCCTTAACAGTTCGTTATAAATTGGGTAAAGAATAGGTTTAAAGTTTCTTGCATAACGTTCGTCTGCTTTATATGTTGGTAGTGTTGCGCTTGCAATAAGTAAGTGTAACGTTACCGTGTTATCTTCACCTACTACCTTACCTTTTACTTCAGGGAAATCTTGAAACAATGCAACCAAAGGGTATTTTTTGAAACGTAATTGCGGGCTTTTATCTCTCGCTGTTAACGTTGCTATTATTTCGTTTGGATGCCCGTATAAATAATTTACGGCTTGTATTTTTGGATCTACTATCTGAAGTTTTGGCAATAAAACTGTGCTTACGTTTGCAACTACAGCGCCAATTTCATCTACTATATAAATTGGTTTCATAATCCGAGGCTGTTTATTTTATCAAATATTTCCGGCCTGTTGCAGTACCAATTAAAATAACCATAGCAAAACAGATTTGCGATATAATATGCCTCATAATCTGCCTGGTTGTTGTTTATAAAGGTTACTGTAGAGTGTACTATTTCAACCATTTCATTCCAACGGCGACACATTTTAATCATTGGCGTGGCTGAAACTGCATTGTCCAAATTGCCTTTTGTTTCGCCTATACCTGATGTTTGTGTGTTGTTCTCTTGTTGGTATTTATAGTAAATGTAATTAGCTATTGATGTGCCTAATTGTGTGATTAATTTCAACCATATTTCAGGTGTTTCGTCTTCATTAATTGTGCCATCTTCGTTAAAAACCAAACCATCTAATAGCAAGTTGTACAGGTCAACACCTAAAGCCATTGTTAGAAATTCAGGTTCATAAATTTCAATAAATTCAGTTACCGCATCTCTAACCTCTTGTTGGCTTATTTGGGCTATTGTTATTAACCCTGTAAAATCGTCAACCTGTACAATGTTTGCCATTTTCGTTTATTCTTCTTCGCTTGTTTTAGCTACTGGCTTTCCTGCTGCTTTTGTTGTTGTTGTGCTTGCCGGTACGGGTTTAAGCTTGCTTGCTTTAGTACCGTTCAGGTCTTTAAATTCCTTTGCTGAAATTTCTTCAGCGTAACCTTTCTCCTTAAGCAATTCACCCTGTTCATCAGTAAGCGTTTCGTGTGGTACACCTGCTTTAAGTTTACCAAACGGTTTTTTAATTTTTAAATACATGATTTTAAAATTTAATGGTTAAACTTAATTTAGGCTGCGTTAATTAAACCGTCTATAGTGTTAAGGCTATCATAGCATATTGCGTTTTTGCGGTTTTCGCTAATGTATGAGTGATAACGAATTTCTCCTAATATCACAAATTCATTACGGATTAAGTCATCATTAATCCAACCTACTTTCAACACGAAATCTTTGTAGATATCCACGTTGTATTGTTGTAAATCGCCTACTAATCCATAACCTACAGCTACCTTGTTAGCATAGTTGATAAGGTCAGCTATATCCTGTACAAATGGTGGCAATAAGTAACGGTTTTCGGTGTCTTTTTCTGTTTTAAGCAGAACATTTGTCAACCAGTTTATTGCAACTGTGTTTGGCGTAAAATTGTAATAACCAACTTGGCCCATTTCAGCCAACAACGCATCCCAGAAGTTTGCATCCTGAATTAAGCCGTTCAACTGTGTAATGTTATAAGGGCGCGCGGCTGCAATAACATCCTGTTGAACAAGGTCATCCCAACGGCGTATAACGCGGTCTTGTAACATACGACGTACGCGTGTTGAGAAGTTTGGTAAATCTTGGTCAAATTCTTCTGTTAAATGAAGATAAGCGGCTGCTTTTTTGGCTTTAGATAATTCCACATCGAATTGAAATTCAACAAGTGGTTTTAAGTTACCTTCAGTTACCAAATCAGGCTGACCCAACATTGGCAGTTCATTAGCCCATGCAAGGATACTTTGATTTGTTGAACCTAAATTCACTTTATTGGTAATGTAATTTGGGTTAAGTGGCAAATCAAATATTTGCAGGTCAGGGCCGCCTATACCCGGCGCGTAAGGTGATGGTGTTGGTATTGCACCGGCAATTGAAGTGATGCCCGCATCTTTCAACTGTTTACCAGTAAATTCCATATAACCGCCTTTACTGTAAAGCTCTTTAATTTCTGGTGCTTTTTCAACCAAAAATTCTTCAAAAGATTTACTACCTGGTTTGGCTTTTTCAAGCAAGCTGTTAACCTTTGTTCCTTGGTCTTTAACTGCTGTGTCAAGTTTTTGCAGCAATTCGTTAACCGGGCCTAACGCATCTTTTTTAAACGCTTCAAACGTTTCGTTGTTGATTAAACCCTTTTGGGCTTCCTCAAATTTCTCTGTGATGGACTTCTGAGCGGCTTCTACTTCGGTTTTCATCCTTGTAGAAACTTCTTCGCCTAACTGTTTTGAAATCTCACCATACTCTTCTTTTGTAATTGGCATGATTTTGCTTTTTTAAGTGTGAATTAAATTAAAAACTTAGTGGACTTTATAGCTTCACTTAAATTAAACGTATCATCAGTACGGCGCTGTGGTAGCGTGTCCTTTATATCCGGTTCAACAATGAAAAGTTCTTTTATGATTTGATTGAGTTGTAATAACTGCATCTCAAAGTTATACATGGTTTTGTCGCTTTGTGTGCCGTTTTTAAGCTGTGCAGTAAGTGATTTTACTTTATCTGATAGCTTTAGTGCCAAAGCTTCTTTATTTTGTGATTTAACGCCTAAATATGGGGTTAATGCGTTTGCGCCGAACGCTACTGTTGAACCCTCAAACAGTTTTATTTCTTTCCAAAGGAACATAAATCCCGCTGCTTCGGCGTCTGCCGGGTTAAGTAATTGATTTAACCATACTTGCCAATCTTTTGCTTCTTCGTCTATGTATTCACCATCAAGATATTGAAATCCTATAGAGTGGTTATCATAAACGCCTTCTTGATAGTTTATCACCGTATCATTACCGAGTGTTGTATCAGCCATTTTGGTTTCAAAATAAATACCTGTTACATTTTGCCCGTTTACCGTTGCTGTATCTTCTTTAAGGGTTTTTATCTTACCTGGTAACAATGTCCAGTCGTGGAACATTAGGTGTTTTATCTTAGCTACTGAATTACTATCCGGGCCGCGCTCTGTTATAGATTTATTTGCTGAACCCTTTAGTAAAACATCATAATCACTGTCAAAGTACATTGCTGTATTGTAAAAGCCAGTCACAATCCTTTGGCTTAAATCAACGTCCTTTATCACTAATTCTTTGTTAGCTGTGTCGCTGCTTTTGATAGCGTAAAGCTTTTCCCTTTTTAGTGCTAAAGCTTTTTCTGTTTTTGCAATGTCAGGCATGGCTTATGATTTTTTGATGTAAAAGTATATTAAAAATAATTAATATTAAAATTAACGCATATTGACAACTTTTGCCGGTTGTGTTGTTCCTACATCCGGTGGTGTAGTTGAATTTGTATCACCTGCTTGTATGCCTGTGTTACCAAAATTCCACCCTAAAGCTATTAAGTCCTTATAATAAAGTTTACCAAAAGCATCCCCAACCGGGTCTAAACAATTCAATACCCTGGCTTGGTCAAGCGTTATCCAGTTATTTTTAAATTGTTTTTCTGTTAAGTCTGCTGTTAATTTATCTGCTTGTGCGGTGTTTAATCTATCTTCTTGTAAAGCTGATACGTGGTCATAGTTTTTACCTATTTGGATGCCGTTTTGTGTGGTTTTAAAGTAGTTTCCTAATTGTTGATAGATGTTTGCGCTCTCTGGTATAATACTTTCCATGTAAAGGCCACGGCTTGCTTCTTTTTGGTTGTTGTAGGTGGTATCAGACAACCCCAAAAGGAAAGGTGGGTATGATAGCCCTGTGCTTATAGCAATCCCGCTTTCACTAACTTCTTCCATTAACATTAAGTCCTTTGTGTTGTACCCCATGCTTTCAAACTTAAGGTTACGCATCCCGGCTAATACAACCTGTAATTGATCTCTTCGTAAACCATAGTTCATAAACTCACGCTGTAATTCACGTTTTTCTTTTGCTGTTAATGGCATTAATCCGTTTGCATCCGGAGTTTGCGTAATGAACCCCATTGGCCCGCGCTTGTTGATTAACGTATTGCGGCTATCATAAGCGCCTATCACGTTGTTTATTGGCTTTTCAAGTGATAATATTCTACTGTTTGGTATAATTGGATTTGAAAGTACCGGCGTTAAATCCTTAATCAACATCATATTTTCAATTGGGAGTTCAACAACTCTCCCGCCATATGTGATGGTTATTCTGTTGATTATTTGGCTATTTTGGTCAAAAAATAAGCTTGTAGAATAGTAAATATCTATCAACCAATTTGGTAATATCCATAGGGCTGTCGCATCTGATATTTCTGTAAAACCATAAGGTATCATAGGCATTACTAATGCCCACCCATACAGTTGCACCATTGCATATAATTGCGCTTCAAATTGTGACCCTGATTGTATTCTATTCGGCTGATTTAGTAGCGTTCTAATCTTGGTAGCAAACAAACCATCGCTTTCTTTCCCTTTGGCCTTCCCTGCAATATTTGTGAGTGTGGTATTACCATTTGAAAACGCCTGGGTCTTTCTATTTATGATTGCTGATACAGGTGGGCAAAGGTTATAGGCTAATACAGGTGATTGCTTGTTAATGTATGTGAAGGGTCTTATTTCTTTGCTGCCATCACCAAAGAACCACATACCACCGTCATAATCACTTTCGCCAAAGCCTCTAAATGTTGATGGGTCTATAATTGGCAACCCGGCCCAATTGCCACCCGCAAATGTTATGTCCTCTTTTATTGCAGTTAAGCCGTTTTTAATCTTGTCAACTAATCCCATTTTTTACTTTTTAGTAAGGTTTAATCTTTGTTCAAAAGTAGAGTTTGGCTTTTGGCCTGGTTGATTTTTATTCTGCTTGCCTAATTTTTCTTTCAGCATTTTGTAGGCTGTTTGTTTTTTATTTGTCGGCTGCTTTTCCATGTGTGTAAATGTAAAAATAAATATTTGTATAAAAATAGGTAATTTTGGTGCGAACATTAAAGCATTTTTTTATAGTATGGAACCGTTAAATTTTAAAGAAGCAACTCATAATCTTGCTAAAAATCAACCTGGATACCGTGTTTTGCCGGTATGTATAAAGCGTATCAACTCAATTTTAGAGGAAGTTCCTATTTATGAATACACATCTAAATATGAGTTTTCTGAATTAGAGTTGGCTCAATTGCTACATACGCGTTCTGCTTATTTCACACAAACAGGTAATTGCTTTCACCCAATTTTGCCACAAGTTGAAAGTCATTTTGGTTGCTTAATTGTGCTTTATAAAAAGCACAATGATGGCTTATTTGAATTTGGCATTAAGCTGCCGGATAGTGAACTACATTTAAAAGATATTGCGCTTTCTGATTCAATTCAAACAATTTTAAATCTTCTCAACAATGAAATTACTGCTGAACAATTAAGGTTTGATCCTATGCCAACTTTGGGGTTAGATGCAAGTGGTAATTTAGTAATGATGTAAAATAAAAAAGGGCTGTAATTTCTTACGCCCTTTCTTGCATTTTCGCCGGATGCCCCTTTTCCGCTGCATGGTTGTCTTTACACTGCTAAAGTGCGGGTTCTGTTTAATATTTTATTTATTCTTTGAACTTGCAAATGAAGTTAAATACGCAACCTCAGTGCCGCTTCCGGTAAAAGTCAGTTTATACCAATTATGATAAACTTTAGGTATCTGGAATGTATGGGTACTTGTGGTTACATTGGTTACAGTTAAACTATCCAAACCTACAGTACCATTTGATTTAAGTGTAGGTATTCTTTCGTAGTTAACACCATCAACAGAACCTAAAAGGTTTACCTGTCCCGCGCCTGTCCCGCTTGCTTTTGTTACAACTACCTGAATGCCTATTCCCGTAGCATTGCTAATTTGGAATACCTGGCTTTTAACACCTGTGTTGGTTACTGTATCAACATACTTGTTAGGCGCAGGTAATGTACTCCATAATACTGATACGCCTTTAGTGGTTACGCTTTGGGCACGTACTCCCACGGCCAGCGTAATTAACAATCCTGTTAGGAATAAAATTCTTTTCATTGCTTTCTGATTTTTTTATTTGTAAAAGTAATAAAATATTTAAAAACAAAAACAGGTATTATTATTCATCATCTTTAACTTCTATGTAATCAATGTCCTCGGTGTTGTCGTTTACTGTTGTTGAACCATCTTTGTTGATTATCACATCGTTTAATGCTTCATTGTTAAACCTTATTCTCATGGTATAATCAAATGGCTTTTCTGCTTTCTTTTTTAAATGTGCATACTTGGTAGGGTTGTTTAATTTATCATTTGCAAGCCTATTTGTCTTTTCACTCATGTTCATTGATTTAGTGAATGCACCTGGTAGTATAATATCTCCGTGGCTATCTACTTGTCCATTATCAATTGGGTATGTTCTGTAAGTCCCGTCCTGATGTAAATGTGCATTTAGTTCATCAGCTTTCTTCAATCCGTCTGTAACTATTTTACAAACTTGCTGTATCAGGTTAATGTCTTTCTTTTTCATGTTTTTAATAGTTGTACGGCCAAATTTTATGGTCTTTTAATGCTTGTTGTACCCATCTAAATACCCAGAATGATACCCTATCCTCATTCTCAATTTTTCCATTGCAGGTAATTCTTTATTTAAATCATATTTCATATATCGTTCTTTTGACTTTTCTGCAAGTTTTGATATTTCACCAACTGTTTTTGTCATTGTTTGTTTTTTTGCTTATTTCATTAATCTTAATTGTGAACGTACTGCTGTTGTAACTTCCACAAAATCGCTTTATTGTATTCTTTCCCAGACTGTTCTTAAATTAGGGAAAACTTCTTTAAGCCTGTTGGTTATTTCATTTTGTATTTGCGTTTGCATATTGAGTTGATTGTGATATGTATCGTATTTTATTAGCATATCTAAAGTTGTCTGTAAATCCGCTAATGATAAATCACTTAACGAAGTGTGTACTAAGTGTTCTACTGACGGTTTGTCTATTATCTTTTTAAAATAAGTATTGTATGCGCGGTCATTAAACCACTTCTTTTGACCGGCGTCATTAATAATTTTTATTTTGTTAAAGTACTCACTTTTGTAGGTTCTTATAACCTCATATTCTTTCCCCTCTGTGATGTTCTTTTGATTGTCAGGGAAATAAACTGGCTTAACCTTGTCGCCCGTTTGTATGTCTTTGTACGTCATAAATAAAACATTACTGGCTTATCATAAAACTCCACGGTGTTTTCAATTACAGCAATATTTGTTTTACATGAACAGCTTTCACCATCATCTTTAGTGCCTACTACAAGGCCATTACCGGCATACACTTCTCCGTTATAGGTAAAATATTTGTTTTCTTTTAGCAAACCCTCGTCGTCTACAAGTATGCTATCGCCATTGTCAAGGTAACAAGCTGTTGTCACCAATTCTACACCCATTAGTTTATACCAATCTTGCAGGGTGTTTTTCTTACTTACTTCTACTTCTGTAATTGTGCGTTCGTTAACGTTTATTAAAATTGCTTTCATTTTTTCTGTTTGTTAAGTTGGTTATTTTATTTTAGATAATTGCCTGGCTAATCTTTTGGCTTCAGCAACTACAGCTTCACGAGGCCATTTTGCTAATGTGTCACCACAATGCGCTGTATCAAATCCAACGATCCACATGCCTTTATCTTTTGGCTTCAGTTGCCAATGTTCAATTAAATCATCATCAACTTCCTGTGAAAACGTTAGGCCGCCATTGACATTTATACTATTAAAAACATCGTCTTCGTAATCCTTACCCCAACACTTGTGCCCTTTTGGAATTAAAGCATATCCATTCCCCCAACCAAAATCAAATCCTATTCCCCTATGCCTTTGTAATGGGCTTTCTTTTACTATGGTTCTCATTTGTAAAGTCTCCTTTGCCTTTCTTCGTAAGTTTCAGTGCTTGTTTCTTCCCTCTGTGGTGTTGTTTTGCTGTTGGCGATACCAAATATCACCCACATTAAAACAACCCATGTAATGCAAATTAATGCGTCTCCTATAGTGTTCATTTTGGTTGTTGTGTTTGTTGGTTATTAATCTTTGTTAGCTTGTACCCGAATGACCTTAATAGTTCATCAAGGTTGTGAAATTTTGGTGTATGCATTGCTGCAATAGTAGCACAGATGCCGCGCACCTGTACTACTTCTTCTGTTGTTGTTAACTCTTTATCCATTTTTCTAATCTTTCCAATATTGGCAACGAGCCAATCCCATGAATTAAATACCCTGTCGCATCACCTACAAAGTGATAAATTGTACCGGCGCTTACCTGGGCTATTTCTACACCTATTACAATAAAGCAAACGCCACAAGCTATACGGTGTATAGGTGTGTATTTATCGTCATTAAATAAGTGTTCTGAAACAATTTTTACAGGGTTGTAAATAATTGTGTTTGCGCTGTTAGTGCCATTTGCAATTGTTTGTTCGTTGGTTTCCATTGCTTTTTGATTTTAATTTGATGATACGTTTGTTTGTTGATGTAAAGGTATAAAATTTATTTTATTATGCAAATAAAATATAAAAATAATTTTACATTTTTCTTATAATGCCCATTCTACGCAAAAAACCATGTACGTAACGGATAGGGTCAATCAGGTGATTGTTGGCATCCTCTGGTTCTTCTGTTACAACACCGTATCTATCAATCTTACGGGAATAGTTTTCTTGTTCAAATGCCAAATTAGTTGATGTGCTTGTATAGTACACCTGTGTATCGTTTAAGAAGTCTATGCTATCCACTAAGTTGCCGAATTGGTCTGAACCCTTATCAGCTTTCATAGCGTTATACCCTATAAGCCTTAGTGCTGCAATCTTTTTGGGCCGGTTGTCATCACATATTAAAATACTCCCTTCTGTTATTCCGAACTTTCTAAAATACCACGTTACAAAGCCTTCTTCCCCTGTCATTATCTGTGAACGTTCTGTGGCTGATAACATCATTCTTATCTCATTTTCGGACTTATAATTTATTTCGTTAACATACAGTGCACCGTCATAGTATTTAACCTCTACAATCCCCCACGGGTCTACAGCTCCCCAATCCACTCCATAATATACGTCCTCTTTAATTTCATTGTACTGGCTTATCGGTATTTCTTTCCACCTGAATATCCTGTTAGGTCGTTCCGCTGCTTGGCCTAAACCAAATACTTTCCAGTTGTATTCACTGGCTGATTTTTTGTATTCGTTTTCTATGCAGCGCGATAGTTCTTTTATCTGCTTTGGTGTAAAGTTCTTAGGGTTGTTGGCTATATCGTATTTGTTTGCCTTTTCTATTGAAAGCTTACCACTTAGTACAATATCGCACATGCTTACCGGCTGATAACTTAGAATTTTGCGTTTTTGTTCAATTGGGCAAAATGGATTGTCCCTGAAAGTGCTATGAATCACGAGAGCGCGGCTATCCTTTTCTAAATCATCAACCCAATGTTTAATTTTGGGGTTTAAATCTATTAGGATAAAATCTGATGTACGTTGGTCAAGTTGGTCAAATATATCACGGCTGATTTTGTACGGCTCGTTTAGCCACACTACATCTTGCGTAAGGCCCATCACCGTATCTACTTCCTCTGTACCGTGTATTTCAAAGCGGCTGCCTGTAGCATAGGTAAATATGCTTTCTGTTTTGTTAAGTACCTGGGCAAGTCCAAACCGCCCGGTTTCCCTTAAATGCTTTTCGGTATCAAATAACACTGTTTGTTTACAGTCAGTCTTTGTATTACGCCAAACTGTGCAGCGCTTTGCATCTTCACTTCTACAGTATAGGTCAATAATGTCAATTAGTGAGTATGTTTTACCCGAGCGCGACGAGCCTTTTAATATAATGTATTTGTATGTTCTTGTCCCATCTGGTTCAAACTTGTGTATAGCTTCCCAAACCTTTTCCCAAACAATAGTTACTTCTAAATCATCGGTCATATAATTAATCCTCTTCGTCTATAACCGGCGCTTTAATTCTTATGCCAATTTTATTATCTGTAATCTTTATTTCACCTACTATATCAACTTCTTGTTTTGTGTTACCGTAGGCGCTATCTAATAAAGCTTTTAAAGCCATCTGATCACCTTGTCGTATCGCTTTAAATAGCACTGCCCATGTTGCAAACTGTTCCGCTGTTAAGCTTCTTTCTATATTTGGGTGTATTTCTTTAACCTTATCATAAATGTCTTGCGGCATTTGTAGCATCGTATTTAAAACCTCACGCGCTATGGTGCTTCTATTCTTTACACCTGGTGGCCTGCCTGTATTGTTTTCAGGTTGGTTTTCTGCTGTAAATCTATTACCCAATTTATTACCCTTTTCAAACTTAGCCATATCGTTGCTTTTCCGTTGGTTTGTTGCCTTTTTTATAAAAACAAATTTATACAAACTTCCCCAAATAAAAAAAGCCTCTACATTTTACTGTAAAAGGCTTTTATAAAACACTATCCGGTTTCTTATAGTGGCTCGTATTCTTTGTAACCTCGCGTTATCAAACTCCCGGCGCGTTGTTTTAATAGCTTTGATAGTATATCAGTATATCTCTTTTGCGTTGTATTGATAACCTGTATTCGGTCATTTCGTTGTATTCCTTAACGTCATCATTAAGCATCAATTTAACTTGTTCTATAAACTCTGTTTCTATCTTTATTATTGGTTGGTCATCAATAAAAAGCTGTGCTGTGTTTTCACTAATACCAATATAGCAATTCTTGGTTTTGCTCATCACATCAAACAGTTGCTTTACTTTTGGGTGTAACAGCTTTTTAACGTATGTGACGCCTACCATTGTTCCGGTTGAATACGGGCTGTTAAATATGCTTTTATCTACCATTATTCCATATTTAATTCGCTTTGTTCTTTACCTTCGCAATTATCACCCTGTGCTACATGTTGGGTTTTAGCCCATTGTCGGTCTATAAATTCTTTGTTATGTAATTTCATACATTCAAACCCGCCTGTACCCACAACTAAGTATTTGCAACATTTTTCGCCTTGGCCTATTTTGCAGGTATTTTTTATAATTTCATTCATTTTAATTTGTTTTTATTTTTCACCCCTTAAGAGTGCCCCTATTTTTTGATGTGTTAAAAGGTCAAAGTTTTGCGTTTCGCTTAATTCAAGTATAAATTCTGTTAATTTATTAGTCCTTTGCTGTTACCTGGTAAGTTCCATATCAAACAACTCTACTATTTTTACCGTGTCTTTAGCTATTATAGCTTCTGTTAATCCATCTTTCATTTCTTTTGCTGTTTAATGAATTAGGCTAACTGGTTAATAAAGGTCAACTCTCTACCCTTTTCTTGTTGTACTCTTTTCAAAGTTTCATCTAACGCGGTAACGAAAATCATTACTTTATCCATGCTTACTTTCGACTGTTCTGGTATAGTCATTGATAATTCTAAATCGTGGAATTTAGCATGTATATTCCAATTTTGACTATCCCTTGTTGATACGTTTGAGGTACATTTATAAGTAATTGCACCTAATTTTAATTCAAATTCTTTCATACTTTATTTTGTTTAATGAATTGTACTACTGCTGTGTAAGTGGCTTCAATGATAATAGGCGAAACCGCATCTCATGCACGATGCAGCGCCGGGGCCTATATCGTAATTAGACGTTAACGTTGGTATTGTGCATCTGCAAAATAATGGGCCGTTGATTTCTTCACGTTCTGGTTTACGATAGCCGCATAACGGAGACTTACTATATTTTTGCTTTTCGGTCTGTTGCTTCAATCGGTTATTTTCTGCAATATCGTTCATGGTTAAAGTTTGGTTACTGTAAATCCATTTTCATTTAAAAACCGAATGACGTTAATAATATCCGAAGCGTTTATAAGATGCCTATGGCCATTATAGATTTTTTGCTGTATATCGCTTGCGTGCTTTACTCCGAGTAACTCACACACTTGTTGTTCTGTCATTTGCATTTAATATTGATAAGATAATTTCTGCATATTCGTCTGTTTACTTTAAAGTTGAGTACCCGGATTGAACTATAATAGTACAATCTTCGTTTAAAGTATCTTTGATATGAGCTTCGGTTTCAAACTTTAAAAACTGTTTACCTGAATTTTCTATATAAAATCGTTCTTTCATGGTTCCTGTATTTTGGTTTCAAAAAAAGTTAATTCATCAATTATAGGGCTACTTTCTGGAATATTGAGTTTATTAAAAACCGCTTTACGTTCACTAATCAATGATAGAATGCGCTGTTGTTCGGCTTGAACCGCTTGGTACGCATAGCTGATACTTATATAATCTTCAGACTTGCCTTCAATATGAATTATATCATGAAAGTCTGATTTTTCAGAAACTATTTTATCTAAAAAGTCTTTACCTGAAGTGACTTCAATAACCTTTTCATGGTTGCCGATGTACTGCCAAACTAATTCATATTTAAATTGGCTTCCAACAGGCTCACTTAAAAGTGTAAACCATTGGCCTATATTTCCATTTTCGTGTTTATAAACGTCATTGTAATAACGCCAAACAGGCTTCAACTCACTTTCTTCATACCTATCCTTACCCTCTACATGGTTGATTAGGATACGTGCGTTGGCAATGGCTTCTGTTTCAAATTTGTTAAATAGTTTAGCCCACTCCAATCCATCACAATTATCATGTGTTTTATCAGGCCAGTTTTCAAAGTCATCCCATGAATGTTCTATGAAAGGGTTTAAAATAGGATTTTCTTCTTTCAGCTTCCAGTTATCGCCTTCTTTAAATGGGATGTATGTTTTCATTTTTTTTATTGATTTTTTTGCCCGGTAATTATAAAAGTATCAACCTTAAATGTATCTTTTTTGATTGCTAATTTAAGTTCATATTTATGGTCATAATAAAACTTCATACTATCAGCATACGCCTGCATTTTATCAAGCCAAACATCTTCTTGAGCATCACAAATTTCAGACGCAAGTGGCTCATGGTTTTGTAATTCCTGCCATGATAGTTTTTGGTATTTCTTAACGCTGTCGTAACACTTATCAGCGCTATCGCACATTCTATAACCTTTGCTTAGGTTGGCTGTGCAGCCGGTTAATAATACGGCTAAAAGTATTATAAGTTTTTTCATATTTTAAGAATGGTGTTTTATAAATTCACTTCTACGGTCAAACACATTGGCGTTTTTACCGGCCTGATGTTGTTTGGTCCTTGTACCCCCATACCTTGAACTTTTGCAGGTATTGTTCATGAACTGTAGCGCGCCGGTGCAAATTGGTGCGTTTTCAATTTCTTCCGCTGTTGCTTCTTCCCAATTTATTGCCGTATGGCATGGGTGCAACACTGGTGTTTCAAGTTGGTTTAAAAATAATTCAGGGTAGTAACTTGCATCACCTAAATAGCCTGGTAAACTATTCTTTAAGTAAGGGCATTCTTTACAAGGTTTTTTCATTTTTGTTTGTTTGTTTTATCACCTCAACTACTTTAGATTTGTTGAGTTGTTGGTTTAAGCAGTAATTCTTATATAGCATCATCTACGTAGATAAATCTCATAAATGCTTTGAGTTGCCACACACAGTTACCTCAGCTTTTTTGAATAGCTTCATATAAGTACTTTATAGTATTTTAACTATAATAGTTATTACTGCCCTATCACCTAAATGATATTATCTTAATTGCTTTATAAAGGCTAATTCTTGCCTCATGAACGCTTTAGCAAATCGCTGTGTTTTGGTATGATCTGCTTCTTTGTAATCTGTTCTATAGTCTTGTAATCGGGCAAACGCTTGAGCCTTTAAATCGTGCCTATAAGTTGTTTTCATGATTAAGCTATACAAAGGTTAACTAATGATTGTATTTTACTCTCTGTGATGTTTACGGCGTTAATGGCGTCAAAGAAGTAATCTTCTGTGTCCTCAAACTTTGAAAACCAAACCTGTACGTCATCATCAATGTCTACATTACTGTCTGTGATAACGTCATTTATTGGTCTAAATGATAAGCCTGTTTCTTGCATCTCAATAGTGGTGCAATGTTCAACTGTAGACATATCAAATTTTTTGTCGTTCAACATTAGTACGGTTACTAAGTCTGCAATGTTCTGAATGTTTTGTGACTGTGTGTTCATAATGTTTGTTTGTTTTGTTGAACAAATATAAAATTAATTTTATAAACTACCAAACTTTTTATAAAATATTTTTTATTTATTTTTTTGTTGATTAAAAAAGCCCCGCATATTTCTATACAAGGCTAATACGCGGAAGTACATCAAGTATTCAAAAGCAGCTTCGGCTTGTTCCGTAAATCTCCTACTTGATGACTGGCTAACTCCCTTTTTTATCCGGCTTTGCCAACATACTCACTAAGCGCCGAAGTCTTAGCCCCTTTGTTGAATGTTTTTAAATAAATTTTTTATTAAAAAAGTTTTTAGCGGTAGTTGAGCCGCCTTTTATAACAATAGTTAAATCTGTATCATCCATTTCAAATTCATCAACATCATAGCATGGTATTTGCATACAACATCCTATTGCTTTAAATGCTTCCGAGCCTGTCGTAAACATTATTTTAATCGTTGTTGGATTTTCTTCAAGGGTAACTGTTAATTGCTTTATGATGTTTTTTTCTATAATTACAATTACATCATCTCCAATATGCTTGCCCCATACTATTCTTGGAAGTGAACAATCACTATACACACGTATATCATTTGCACCCCAAACTATATCTGATTTTGTACTCATTGTTATTTATCTTTTTTAAATAATACCAATGCTGCTATACAATAAAAGCATCCAACACCAAACCCAATTAATAATAATATTAAATCTCTCATAACACTATCCACCTGATTAATAATTGCGCTTGTTCTGTATCGCCAAAAGGTATTTCGCCCATTTCTGAAACTGGAACATGAAATTCAATTTCACCAATTGATGTTTGAGCCAAAAATCTATAAAAAAGTTTGCCTATGTTATTTAATTTGGCTGTTGGTTTTTCTTTATACAACGTTTTCTTAATTAAATCTAATTTCATTGCTTTAATTTTTGTTGGGGTTCTAATGCTTAATGGCTTACTCATTTTTGTTGTTACCTGGCCTGTTCCTTTCGTTCCATTGCTGCAATAAACCCGAACGTTTAAAATAGCTTTTGGCCTGTTTAACATCCTGTCGTTCTTCTTTTGTCTTAACAAATACGCTAAAGTCTACTTTTTCTTTCCCGTATGAGTTAATTTCCCTTTGCAAATCATCACGCTTACCTTGTAAGGCGTTCAATTCGTTTTGTGATAATATACCGCTCATTTTTTTATCATTGTTGTGGTAAACCGGCTGCTATCAAGTCAGTACCTTGTTGAATTTCTTGTAATATGCAGGCTTGTTGTTTTGCATATTCGCCTTGTGATTGTGCTCTTTCTTTACGGTGTTCAATTAAACGTGATTGAATGCTCCTAAAAAATAGCACTTGGTCTACATGTGAATATGAAGCTAATTCACCCATTACTTTTTCCGCTAAAAGTTCACCATCTGATGATTTCATTGTGTTTTGTGTATCCATTTTTATTTTAATTTATTTTTTGAAATTCTAATTCGTAAAAATTTGCGTTTTGGTAGATAGTTGACTTTTCAAACCTCTGTACCTTAAGTACTATTACCTTATCGTTCCATATGTTTATTTCGTCACCGGCTTTTATTTTTTCATTGGTATGAATTGTCATTTTGTTATCCGTACCCCTAAAAACGTGTATAACCGGCTTTTCTATTCTTGGTAAAATCTTCTCCATAATTTTATATTTTATCAAATGCTTTTTGAATTGCTTCATCAACTTCTTTCCTGTATTTGACTGCATCCATATACCTGTTGAATAGCTTTGCTATTTCAGTTTCTAAGTCAAATTCATCGGCCTTACGTATGTGTAAATCAGCGTGTCCAATTCTACCCTCAAACATTGTTTCTAATCTTAATCCTGTATCTCTATTATAGTTTAAGCTTAATTCATAAGCCTCAGTAAAATATATTTTATCCCACGTCCACCCATACCAATGCTTTCTACGCTCTTGCAGGTAAATAAATATTGTGTTTCCGTTTGTTTCAACGTAGCATCGTATATTATCTGTTATTGGAACTGTCTTTATCTTATCCATAAATTTTAGTTATGCCATAAATCATTAGGGTCTGTGCCTTGTGCCGTTTCTTGCAAAATACCGTTCTTGATGTAATTTACAAATACTGTATGTTCATTGCATCTTTTTACAATACCTGGTTCTGCATCTTTACTCCATGTCATTGGAATTGTTTGCGCGTGCGTAGGAACATAAACCACACTATCACCCGGTTTGAAGTCGTTAATTTTATTTCCACTTCCCATTATTCTTCATTTTCGTCTAAGTCAATATCCATGTTGCTAACAAACTGTTTAAGTTCACGCACGTATTGGGTGCGCTCAGTTGTTTCCTGCTCGTTAAGTTCATCGTATAGGTCATCATCAAATAGTTCATTTATTGCGTCAGTACATAATTGCCTTAGTTGGTTCATATCCACAGCATCCAATTCCACCTGTCCTAAACCGTCCCAATTTGCCGCCCTGGTATCTGTTGATTTTGTTGGCGCGGGTGGTAAGTTCCACTCTATAACCTGTTCTTCTTTTAATGCTATGCGTTTAACCTCTATTTCAAGGCCAAACTTTTTAAAGTTTTCGTAAATGCTACGCGGTATATCTTCGCCACTTGCATCATAGTCACCAAAGTAAAGTATCACTACCCTTTTACCGGCAAATTCAGCGGCTTCAAAACGTTTGGTTGCTTCATACAAGAACGTTAATGATGGGTAGCCTTTACACGGTGCAAGTGCTACTCTCTGGTTTTGGCAAGGTCTTTGGAATACGCCCTGCAATGCTTTCTTTTCAATCCATACCTCTGGGTAAATAGGTTGGTTTTCCCACTTGTTTTTAAAGTAGTACTTCATCCAACTTTCAATACTTTTTTTGGCTTCTGATATTGCATCATCAACATTTGTTTCAACATAATCTGTGATGCCTAAAACTTCGCGGTCGTGGTCACTAAATGCAGCAAAATCTACAAGGCCGTTCCACCTGGCTTCAATCATTGCATTTACAACACGTTTATAGTGCTGTATGGTGTTGGTCATTCCAATGGCTACAAGTTGGTAATGCAGCGCGCGCAATGTTAAAACACCTTTTTCGTAACGCTTAATTATTTTGATAGCATTTTCGGTTATCCACGCGCCGCTATACATATCGCGTTTTTTAGCTGTAGCTTCTTTTGCCATTTTTCTTTATTGATAAGTAAATAATTATTACACCTGAAAGGCAAAACATTAAAAGGAATGCCTGGCCTGTTTGTATTTTATTTGTTAGTTGCAAAGCCAATAAAATTATGGCTATCACAACCTCTGTTAGTATGTATTTTTTCATGTTAGTAATTCGTTAAGCTCTTTTAGTTCTTTTATTGTTAAGTGCTTTCTAAACCCATCCCTAATGTGAACGTAATTTACACCTTTGAGTATTATAAAGTTTTTAAATTCAACTTGTATTATGTTTTGCTCGTTTATTTTTAAAACACCAAACCATGAATAAGGCATTTTATCGTTAAGCAAAATGAAATCTTTATCCCTTTTAATCTTTAAAGCAATCTGTTTTTTCAATTCAAGTATTGCCGGTTGCTTTTGTATACTGTATCTTTTCAAACCTTTAAAAGTTTATTAAAGTGGTTAATAGCGTTTTCTTCATTAAGCTCACATAGTGAAATAAACTCTTGACTGTAAGCGTCAAACCCATCCCATAATCCCATGCTATCTCTATAAATAATGTGATAGTTACACGCGTCAATATTTTCCGCTTGTTCTATTTCTTTAATTACGTTTTCAATGTCGTTGGTAACTGACATTCCCCCGCAATCTTGGTCTGTTATGATAATAAAATCATTCTGGACCTTATAGCTGTAAGTTGCTTTTGCCATTTGTTATTAAAATTAAGTGCTTTTTGTACTACTAAAAGCCCATGCCTTGTGTGGCTATGGGCTTAAATAAAGCGCTGTAATGGACTTTATTAATATTTTGGGCCTGTTATAGCCGCAACAACAATTAATGCCGCTGTAACTACCCCTACTACTACTATCAGCGCTTTACCGGCTTTTGAAGTGGTTTCCCAAATGGTTTTGAATGACTGTGCAAATTCCATGTTTTCTAAAATTTAAAGTTTATAACGTTTGTTTGTTGAAACAAATGTATAATAAAAATTTTATACTACAAAATAAAATATAAAATATTTTTTATTTGTTTATATAATGGACTATTGCAAGTGCTGATAATATGGATGCTATTAATATTCCCGGCCAAAAATATCTATTAAAAAACCGTTGAGTTTTATTCAGCATCTTACCGTGTTCTTTATCATAGCCACAAGTGCAAATTTTAAATCCTGTTCCTTTGTGACAGTTGGTGCATTTTGTATATATCATAGCAATCTAAGGTAAAGCGTTTACTACCCTTTTGTTCATTTCATCTTCAACAAGGGCCAACATCCCCTTCCAAAGCGGCCATCTTAATGTTAGTTGTGGTAACATATCTGAAATGCTTTCGTGCTCCCTTATCAACTCATCTGTTGACATTACACTTAAATTTATAATATAGTTTTTTCTGCTCATGTTAAAAAGTGTTCTTTTTGTTCACCTCAAAACGCCATGCCGGTTTATGGCTATGGCGCTATGAGGCTATTAATATCAAATTTTATATCCTAATATATTATGCTTAAAAATTTCTTATTTCATGTTTCCCCCTTTTTTAATTGTTATACCTTTTTGTTATCATCGTTGCTGAATACAAATATAATAAAAATTTTATATGTTTTTACTTATTTATATTATTTTTTTTATACCTGTTATGTGCAATCTTTTCAAGGTGGTTTTTTATTTCCTGCTGTGTATAATTACCTGGTTGTGGTTCTTTAAAAACATTGTTGAGTTCTTCATCAACCTTGTTGATTATAGCTAATACCAATTCTAACTTTTGTAGTTTGTTATAATACATTTATATGAACTTAACCGCTTTTGGCAAGTTTGATTTTAAAGTATCTTCACCAAACTTTGATCCGCAGCGTAGTTTTATTATTTCTCCTGTAATTACGTTTTCACATTCTATTAGCCATGAAATGTTAGTAATATCAAATGCCTTATCTAAGCTACCTAATGGTGTTATTTTTATTCTCTTTCCATTAGCCCATATTGTGGGCCTGCCACGTAAATCCCTGATTGTATTATTTTGATTATTCCAATCATTATAATTAGCGTGTTTTTCGTAGTATGATTTGGAATATCTATATGGTTCAAATAATATTTCAAGCATTTTTATTCTTAGCTATATTAGCAAGGTCAATTTCCTGTAACAACACTTGCATGTTTTCATTGATGTAATCCATTACCTGTTTATTCTTTTCCCATTTTTGTTCTTTATACCATAAAAGATAATCAGGTGGTACATCTACCATTTTTTTACCGGCATGTTTGCCAAATGGCATTAAGCTTTCATCTGTTAATTTATTAGCCATAACATAAATGTATTTTTTAGTTTGCGCTTCCTGTCTTGCCCTCTGTTGTTTTTGTAATAAAGAACAGCCTGCTTAAAGTTAATCCTTTTGCCGGTTTCTTCAAACACACTTTCCACTACATCAATTATCTTGTCCGTCTTTATCTCTATAAACGGATTATTAAGGACTATTTCAAGCAAACACTTTCCCATCATGGTTTTTTTGTTATTTTATGCTCAGGTTTTTGCACCTGCATCTTTGCTCGGTTGTAATCACGGTTTATAATGTTTACTGTTTGCGTATAAACACTATCCAATTTGTCCCTTAATATTGCGTCTATTGGTACTTTATGCAAATAACCTTGTAGAATGTTTACGTTCCTGAAAAGTATCTTTTCTGAATTGGTGTCAATTTTAGCGTCTGTTGTTTGTGCCTTTACTGCTACTGTAGCAAATAATAATGATCCGATGATTAGTAGTTTTTTCATGTGTTTATTTTAAGGTTATTGTATATGGATATTTATAATTTCTGCATTCACTACAATGAAAACTAATGCTTCCAAATGTTAGTAGTTCATCTGTTTTCATTATTGATATTTTTTTCTTAACTCCACATTTAGGGCATATTACAAAATACTTGCCCTCTTCACAAGTGGCTATGGAATTAAGGCTGTTTCTTTTGGCTGCGTTTTCTTCAACCAATTTTCGCCTAAACCCTTTTATTTGGATTTTATTGATATGTTTTCGCGATACTCTCATTTTCTATCCATTTATACCTATGTAAATTGCAATTATAGTAAATGATATTATAGCAAGCATAGCACATAAACTAAAGATACTATTTGCCTGGTGTGCGGCCCTACCGCGTTTATTTTCTTTTATAACCACGCGTTCACTTATCAACGCCGCAATTATAAACCCAATTGGTATCAGTAACCATAATAAATGTTCTGTATTTATCATTTTTTTGTTATCCCAAGATAAGTTAATGCCCTATTATATTCATGTGGTGTAAGTAGGTGTTTAAATTCTTCAAAACGCTTTATAGCTATATCATAGCATTTCATTTTTAGCCTGGTTTCTGCATCTAACATATCCCAAGTATCGTGACATTGGCAAATACCCAATATTCCAACCCCTAAAAACATTATATTTTTGGGGTTTGTTGCCACACTCTTAAATGTGCTTTTGGGTAATATATGAGCTGTTACACATCTTTTTGCAAAGTTTGATTTGGCGTTTAATGTTTTATTACAGTTTTCGCAGTTATTAGGCATAGTTAACATTTGTGAGGCAAAAAATACATTTTTTTCTCTAATATCAACTTTTTTTTCTGCCTTTATTGGCTTTTGTTTTATAACTGTTTTTACTGCTTTTATCTCTTTAAGGTCATCAATGTTTACTATTATAATGTCGGTTTCATCCCACGGGTGTTCAATTAATTTTATAACAACATCGCTGGCTGACTTTTGGTGTACAACCCAAACAATGCTATTATTATATAAGAATTGTTGCCCCTTTTTTACTTTTTTAAAAATCATATTCAACTTTTTGATTGCACCGTTCACCCCCTATACCTTTATATTTAATCCAATCCCCCGGCGGGTCACCAACACCATCCCATTTTTTTAATGCTTTAATGGCATGAACCGGGTGACTATAGCAATACCTACCCTGATAACTATATTCATCAATTCCAATCACTAATCCAGTTGTATAAATGAAGTTAAACAATGCACATATCCCTTTATTTGGAAATTCAACTATATGGTGATACCCCATATCTTCAAGTTGTTTTTTAAATTCTGCTGTTAACATAATTATGCCGGTTGTAGTTTTTCGCAATATTTATTTAAAAAATCAATTTGTTGCGGATGCCTAAATTGGTAATGAAAGTCATTATTTTCCTGTGCAATGGCTTGATCTAATGTTTGGCCCATTATTATAGCTGCCAATACTGAAAATGTAGAAGTGCGCCCATGCCCATGTTCACAATGTATCAGCACACTTTCGCGTTTATCTAATTTATCATGTAATATTTTAATGAATAAATCAGCTTGTTCTTTTGTTGGTGCTTTGTGATCTTCTACGTCAATATTCACAACTTCTATCCCGTGTTTTGGTGCTAAGTTATTATCATGCCTGCTTTCTGCTCTTAGGTTTATAATGCAGTCTATATTTAACATTTTACGCAACCATTCATATTCATAGCTATAAATTGGTTGTGCTGATCTGTAAACTTGACTTTCTTTGTTAACTATACCAAAGTTTCTTAATGGTATTAATCCGAGTTTGTTTGTTTGTTCCATTTTTATAAAGTGCTTTTACCACCAAAAGCGCAAGCCTTATGAGCGTTGCGCTAATGTTTAACCCGTAGCTTGACGGACTTAAAGGGCTTAATTAATCATAACAGGCTTCTAAATGACTTTCAACAAGATTTAATATGTTTTCTCTATCACAACTAAGTAATTTATAACCCCTGCTTCTTTCAATAAAAGAAAGTGTATATTCTGCCTGTTCGGTATCAAATCTTTTTGAAGGTGCAAACATTATTACAGATGATGCAATTTCTTCATTGCTGCCTAATTGTGAGTTTAATGGTAAAGTTTTCATTGCCGTCAAGCGTTTAAATAATAACTACATTGTTATTACACTACAAATATAAAATTATTTTTATATTACTTGCAAATAAAATATAAAATAATTTTTATTAAAATGCGTATTTGGTTTCCACGTACGGTTTTATCTGCATTAAAAATGTCTCCATGCTATCAAACACAAAGCTTATCCCGCCTGCTGCTGTAATTTCTTTAATGCGGTTAACTTGGCCTTCTGACAGTTCGTCTTTGCCGGTTTTCACCTCTATTTCTATATGCTTCCCATCACCTATTCTAAAGCCACTTATATCCAATATCTTTTCTTTAATGTTGTTCTTTTTAAAGAATATCTCTACCTTATCATACTCAAAAACCTGCTCATCACCATTACTGTCTTGGTATTTGAATTGCTCCTTTGTACGGCTTATACGTGGTGATGGAAAGTTATTTGACCTGTGTACCTTAAACTGCATGGTGTTATTAAGCCAATCAATAACTTGACGCGTTAGGTCTGTTGTTACCTTTCGTGATTTTTTAAGCTTTTCGCTTTTGCTTAATTCTGGTAGGTCAAATAAGTTATTCATCTTGTTTCTTTTTTGCGTACAGTACGACTTTTATTACCCTGTAGTAGTATAAGTCATCTTGTGTTGGGCCGGGGCAATCACATTCTGCATAATCTATTTTATGTTTTGGGCAAATTGGGCACTCATGCTCATCATCCCAATCCTCATATTCACAATCTGCTGCATATAAAACTTTTCTCCAACCTTTCATTTTAAAATAATGCTAATTGGTTATCCATATAAGGAACGCTCCATTGAGCTGCAATAGCATCAGCAATCCCCTGATATGTTTCAGCCCTTTCTTTCCACCTGTCCTCAGACGGGCTTAATCTGTTTTGTCCGCTGTCTGTTTGATTGCCTCGCCTGGGTTTATAGTTTACTAATCGCGGCGCTATGTGCTGCGTTGGCCTAAGCAAAGGAAAATTTTTTATCCACAGGCAAGTCGCTTTACTTGCATCATGCCCAAATTGCCACGGGTGGATTATTTGATCAGGCTTGCGATATATGGATGACATTATTCCAATAGGGTTTTCTATAGCCCATTTTTGGATTTTAGAATTTGTAAATTTTAGAAAAAACTCTATAGCTTGCTCCCTAAACTCTATAGCTTGCTCCCTAAACTCTATAGCTTGCTCGGGTGTATATTTACTACAGCCGCGCTTTATGTAAGTATTTGCTGCTGTCAAGAATGTGCAATCAGGATGGAATATACCGGCAAACCATCCCATGTTCAGCAATTCCAAAACGTCACATTGTAAATGATACTCATCGTTGCCTGAAGTTGGTAACAGGTCGCATGAATATGCGTTTACACCTTTGGCCCGTAATGCGTTTGTTATCACCTGTGAATTTTCACAGCCTATTAACCATGAATTTTCAAAGTCAATAGTTGCAAGCTTTTGCTCAGTTGTCATTATAAACGTGGTGTAGTGATATCAGGTAGTTAAAGCAATCCAATGAATTTTCAAATTCAATATCAGCCGTTATATTGTTTACCCGCGTTGTTATGCTTTTTATTTGTCTTTCTGACTGTGAACTACCTCTTTGCTCACGGCCCTGCGCGCCATCTCCTTTTATCCGCACGATAGTAGGGTTGAACGTGTTTATAAACGTACTGTTAGTAAACCTGTCACCCTCGCAAAATACTGCATCCACCGTCTTAAAAACCGGCTCTATCAGTTTATTGCTTTGCATAATAGACATACTTAGCTTGTCGCTACCTTGGAACGTGCTACCATCATATACGCCTATAATCATGACCCCATTTTGTTTAAGGTACTTGTATTGGCCCGTAGCATAGCTGTAAACGTTTTTGTTTATGCCATAATGTGAAATAAGCTGCTGCATGAGCCACGTCTTTCCTGTGCCTGGCGCGCCTATTATAAGTATAATGTTAGACTTCATAATCGCTTCCTATTATCCAAAAAAGTGTTTTATCATTTAATAATTCCGGGTGGTACTCTTTTAGATATCTCCAACATTTAGCTTCATAGCGTGGATGGAAAACTACCCCGTTGTATTGTTCTTTAAATAGCTGTTCATACTTGCAGTACCCGGTTCCGTTTAGGTTGTAATGCACAAAATCAAATTCACGCAAATACATTTTTATAAACGGGTCTATGTAGTCAAGTCGCTTCCAAATAAACCCTATATTATTACTGCCAACGTTGCCGATGCCCATCAGTACAATCTTTTTTAGATTTTTAGGCTTGTTTAAATAAAGCCCGTATAAGATACTGATAGTACTTGTGCCGCTCCCGCATGGTATGATTAGCGTTTCAATATGGTCTGGAATGTTTGCAGCCTGTACAGCGCCAACATTGTGAAAACGCCTTACTATTTGCGGATTGTTTCTTTTGTTGTTTACTACAATATTGGTTTCAGTCAGGTAATAATCCGGATAGTGTTCTTTTTGCAATTGAAAAGCTTTAGCTTCCAATGTTTTTGCGTACCCTACTTTACTGTAAATAAATTCAACGCCGTTCTGCTCTGCATACTTAAGGTTTTTATACTTATCTATATCAATTGCTGATATAACTCCTATGCAATCCAATCCATAATGGTTTGCTACCCATGCACTATAAGCGTGTTGGGGGCTACCTGTCACGGTTCCGTATATGATGCCTTTAATATTTGGGGTTATTGCTACTTGGTGACCTACAAGCCAAATCAGTTGCCTTAATTTAGTTCCGTTTATGCTGCGTGGCCCATCTGGTAGAAATTTATCTTCCCGCTTAAAGTATAAATCCCCTATTTTTTCAACCGGCGTCAGTTCAAATAATTCCATAGTATGTATCGTTAAAGCCGTTTTTAAAACAATGCCATTCTTTGTCCATCATTATTACTTCGCCGGTGTCCCTGAACCAATTTTGCTTTTCGGGCTTCAACCCTGGGTCACGGTAATTTTCTTCTATCAATAAATGTGGTGGTAAACAGCTTTGCCTTATCTCACGGAATAAAAAGTTCTTGCGTCCCCATTCCCTTTCATTCCTTAATATGCGTTCATAAAACATATCGTTATAAACGTTAGGGTAACGCCTGTTTTTGCGATACCAACTTTTATAACAACATAGTGTGCTTTCAAGCGTAAAGTAACTTGCATCTATGCCGCGCGCTTTTGCTTCCTGCAGGAGTATTTCACCCTCGTATTCAAGAGCCTTTAGATGTGTTTTTTCATAGCCATTAAATGCCGGGTTGCTACTATGCCAATCAAGGTCGTCACGGCCCAATACTTTACAAAGGCCGTTCCTATGGCTTTTGCTGCCATCAAGGTCAAATAAAAATAGGGTACTGCATTCTATATTTAGCCCGGCTATTTTCAAATACTCCAAATAACTAAATGTGCTTAATCTGCCAAATAAATAGAATTGTGACATGACTACATTCCACAGGTTGTCAAAATTAACCGTGGCATTTTCATTGCAATATGCGTCAAAGTATTCTTCCTGTGTGCCGCCTGCTAATAATTCCATGTATTTTTCAACACACTTTTCAAATTGGTTTTTAACATATCTCCTATCTGTATCCCAACCAAATTTTTTATAGTTTGCCCTAAAAAAAATACTTAATTCATCCAACCTGTTTTTATCTTTTGGTACTTCTGGAAACCTGTTAAAAATCTCCCATGTGGTTATGATGTTTTGGCAAACACCATTTAAAAAGCAAAGCCAATATTTTTGTTCTGTGTTTAAATTAAAGGCTTCAAACAAATATGGCATTGTGTAATATACCGCGCCTGGGTGCGCTTTATACTTGGTATGGAACTCATAGAACCTTAAAAAAACTTCACGTCGGTATTCTGCTTTCCTAAAGTCCATACCAACGTGTAAGTCGCTGATATTTTCTACATTGCTTAATGTCATAATCTCCAATATCCAGTTTCCTGTACTTTAGTGTTTAATAATTCTTCAGCCGGGCTTTTACATTTGTACATATACTCGCGGTAATACATAACAAAGGCTATTCTTAAAGCATCTTCACTAACTGCATTAAACGGCGTGTTACCATGCCATTTATGAACATCTACAAATAACATATCCCTATTTTTTAGGTCTATAGCTATTCTGTATTGTGGCAAGCAAAAAAAGCCACCTTTGTATTTGCCCTCTCTGTAAATGCAAAGGTTTCCAAACCCTTGCGGCAAATCACCGCTATCTTTGTGAACTGCTGTCATAAAGTTTTGGTTTACGGTCACCGGTTGTAAAACTGCTGTTGCCTATCATGTAGTTGATGTTTGTGCCGTTAGCTATGTTTGATTGTATTTTGTGGTGTTGTGGGCAAAGTTCTTTATACAGTCCATCTACAAACTCCACAAACGGTATTCCTTGCTTAAACTCTTCAAAATATTTTTTAGCAAAGCCTGTACGCCTGCAATATTTTATCATAGCGCTCGGGTCCATATAACCCACATTGCCACTACGTACTTTGTTGCCTACTGTTATTTTAGATGTAGAGCCATCTTTTCTTATACGCTTGTGTGAACTACCAGAAGCAATTCCACGCCCCTCTGTTAGTTCTATGCTGCCTTTAAAAGCATCGTAACCTGATTTTAAAATACGCATCGGTATTACCTTTTTCCTGAACTTAAACAACAACGTGCCGTCTGTTGAGTAACAATCTGTATCTTCCCTTATTACCTGGTCGTAGTCTTTATCTGTTAAAAACTTACCGGAAAGTTTTTCGGCTTCGTCATCAGTTAGTTTCTTCTTTGCTATTATCACTTGTGGCGCTTTGCGCTGTTGGTGTTCCATATTTTTCCCTTAAAAGGTGTAACAATAAATCCGACAAGTTGCCTTTTTCCAAATAATCAGCACCAAATAGTTCTTTAATGCCTTTTTTGGATAGCTTTTTAAATTCTTTTAGTTCTTCTGTTGAGAAGTACAATAACGTGGTTGTGATGTCGGTTTCGTCTATTTCTTTAGAAGCCGTCCCATAGTCATGTTCAAAAAGTTCCATTTTATTCTGTTGGTGTTTCCTGTATTTCCACTACAATGTTGTTGGCTTCTTTTATAATGTGGTTGCCCAATTTTAACAAACCTTCCTTTAAGCCAATCAGGTCTTCGTTGGTGTACCCTTTACCGGCTTTGTAGTTTGTTAACTTTCCTGACCCACGGTGGGCTATACCGCCTTTGGGGTTGATTTGCGTAAAATCAATTAAAAAATTGTCTCTTTTAATGTACTTAAATAGGTTGTTAATGATTTTGTCCATGATTTTGTTAATTATCTCTATTACTATTTACCGCAAAAGCCCCAACTTTATGTTGAGGCTAATTGCTTTTTGTTTTATAATTCCGTGGCTGTTGTTTGCCCGGTTTGTATAGCTTCCAATTCAGCTTTTAAAGCTTCTATATTATTTTTTTCTTCGGCTATTTTGTTCTCATAGTATGGTATCTGTTCTTGATAATACTTGAGTGAATTTTCAGCTGTTGATAATGCAGCTTGTAAGGCGTTTGCTATTACTACTTTGTTCATTTTCTTCTCCTTTCTGTTCTTTGTAAAGTTATAAAAAATAATTTATTTATAAAATATATTTTATCATATTTGTTTTTTGGGTCTCCTAAATATTATCTGATTTCCAAGCGTTGATGTTAAAACATCTTCGTCTTTTACTGTGTATTTAACTATTCTTAGTTTTGATTTTTTATAAAACTGAGGTATCAAACCGCCAAACCATTTATACACATCCCTAATATTTGCAAACCCTGATACACATTCTTGGTTGTTATCTTCGGCATCTTCCCTGAAATCCCATAGTTCGCTTTGTTTAAATCCTGATAACCAACCTGGTCGTTGATTGTACCTTGAATGACGTTCAAGCGATGGAAACATATCTGAATAATTAAGGTTTTTCCAATAAGGCCCATATTGGTTGTTTTTATCTTCAACCCTGTAAACTGTTTTCATATTTAATGCCTGTACCTGTTTAAGATGCCGTCACAGCCTGGTAACAGCTTTTTAATGTTAGCTTCGTTTTGAACCTTATCGCCGTTTGTTGTGCAATATTCGTAACCGGCGTCATCCCAATATATGTAAATGACCCAATCTTCATTATACCCTTTTTTAGCAACCCAACACAATAATTTGCCTGGGTTGCTGTCTGTCATATAAATCCCTTTTGGGCTGTTTTCTATTTCGCCTTTGGCAAATACTTTACCTGCATCAACGCTTAAAAACTCCTGTTCTGACATTTATATACAGCTTGCTTCAAACATTAATAACTCACCTAATTTACTCATTGAATAGCTGAGTATCTGCTTTTGAATTTCAGTTAAATCAATTTCTACCATTTCTGTAGTGTTTTGCCCTTTATCGTAACTTTTTAATGTTTTTATCAACCCACCTATTTCAGGGTCATCTGATAGGTTTTAGCCAATAGGCACTTTGTTTGTATCGTTTATTGTCATTCCGGCTATTACAATTCTTAACAGCCCGGTTTTAAATGTTACTTTCTCCATTTCGTTTGTTTGTTATGCCTTACAAGGCGGTGTTTGTGGTTTTTTATTGGTTACACTTTTAACTATTTCAAGGGCCGCAAAAAGTAGCGGTACTTCCTTTTCGTCCTTTAATAGTTCAGCGGCTGCTAAATATAGTGCTTTTTTAAAGCGAGGCTCTTTTTTACCGCTCATCATTAAAGCGCGCTGCAATGACACATTTGTGCCAGTCGTTAAATTACTTAACTCACTTTCGTTTGTATCATTATCATTTGTTAAACCTATCAACATAATAGCATCGTCTCTAAGGTCTGATGTATTCATTTTAATATCCTTTAATCTTTCGGTCATTTCGGCTACTATAACCCTGTTCCTTTTTTGTTCTTCGTTGTACATTTTTTTAAGTTTTAAAGTTTGTTTGTTTTTATTCGTCTTTACATTTATTTCTTTCACGTTCAGCCCTGCATTCAGCACAATCACATTCCATAGCGTTATATTCTGATTGAGCGTAACTTGCTACCATATCGGCTAATGCTTGTATCATTGGATTATCTGACATGCCAAGTATGTTAGATGCTGCATTTAGGATAGGCCCTGGCAATGGATTATCATCGCCTTGTTGAAGTATTTCATTAAAGCCATCTGCTAATCCTGCATCTGAACCCGCAAAACTTGTCAATACATTTATTTTGTCACCTTTACCATCTTTGTGGTTTTGTACAGCTATGAAAAATACTGCATCATCTGTTTTTTCAGTATTGTCTTTTCTTTGTATATCAAGCTTTGCGATTAAGTCCATAATCTGCTTAAATACTTTGTCGTTTTCTTGTTGTTTTTCTGTTAACATGATTTTTGATTTTTAAAGTTATTGTTCTATTAATTCTGCCTTACCGGCGTGTCTTTGTTTAAATATTAAAACGTTTCTTTCCTCTGCTTTTAAGTCCTCAGTAAAAAACGGTATTGTTTTTTCAAAGTTCTTAAAGCAGGCCTGGCATTCATAATTATGAAGTACAAAAATGTATTTGCCATTATCAGCAATGTTCCCGCACATATCGCAAATGCCTGGCGATCCAAATAGGTCGCGGCAATCTTGCTTTGTAAAGGGTATAACCTTATACCCTTGTTTTGATTTTTCTATTTTAAAATTTTTCATTTTATGTTATTACCAGTAATATGAATACCTTGCTTCTTCTCGCTTTTTATTTTGTAAATACTTTTGCATCCATGAACCCATCCAACAAGATGGATTATTTTTATTCTTATGGTTTTTGAACCTATTATGCAATTTGCTTATTTCCGGTAAATTATCTGTGCTTATTGTGGGCCATATATCAAAATATATGGTATCATATTTTTGGTCTTTATTGGGTTTATAATTTAAAACATCATCACAGATATATTCTATTGGCATATCACTAAACTTATGCGATATTAAATCTATAACATCTTGGTATTTTTCAATAACTGTTATTTTGTTTACTATGCCGCTTTTAACCTTATCCCTTAAGGCGTTTAATATTAAACCTATACCTAAACCTGCTATAAAAACATGACCATTTGCGTTTCTAACAAATTCTTGATTTGAGTTTTTTTCCATTGGTGTATCTGACATCATCAATTGGTTATTTACAATAAGCTTAATATATTCACCTTCTGTAACTCTAAATAACCAACCGCCATCTCTTACCAATCTTAAGTTTTCCATCATGGCTTGCTCACCACTTATTTTATAGCTTGCTAATGTAGCAACTCCATTTTTTACTGTTTCGCCAACTGGCAATTCAAATAAATTAAATACCCCTTCCATTTTCTGTTCGTTCGTTTTTTTATTTTTAAATATTAAATAAAGGGGTTGATAGTACTTTCTCGCTATCCTAAAGTTGTAACACACCTTTACAGTGTGAACTACCCCTTTATTAATTTCATTTTTTAAATTATATCTTCTGCTGTATCTTTTGAAAGCTCCTCAATTATTGGCGTGATGCCTATTCCGTGGAATGTGTAGCCTGCCAAATCTCCTAAACCTGATACTATTTCATACTGTGATTTTTCAAGCCATTTGGCAAAAATCACACCTATCATTGCTATAATTAAACCCGCGATAAGCCTGTGCGTAAAAGTATGTTTATCACCAAAAAGGTGCTGACATACCCTACGCGGTAAGCAAAGTGTCCTTATGAGTGTGGGTAACTTTTTCATCTGTGGTGTCTTTAATGGTTTGTAATGCTGTTTGTTTGTTTAATGCCATAAAAGGCGCTACAGGTATCAGGCAATAATCTGATTGTTTAACCAAATAATAATCCCTAATGTCTACTAATTTGAATGCGTGGTAAGTGCCATCTATGGCCTTATAGCCCCACCATTCTACAGGTGTTTGTTTCCTTTTAAACAGGTTTAATAGTTTCATAATGTTTTGTCTTTTTGTTCACCACCAAATCCCCATGCCGTTTCTGGCTATGGGGTTGGTAGACCGCAAAGACTTGCGGAACTTTACAGTATTATATAACTATTTCTATTAATTCTTCTTTCTTAATTTCTTTTTTCATTGCATCTAAACAAGCTGTTGGTGTAGTTGCTGCCACCCAATTGTAACCATTGATATAAGCCATAAATTCATTTTGATATTCTGTTGGGTTATCTTTCCATTTACTGGTAGTTATACCAACTTTAACACATGAATATGCTTGTCCAACTGATAAAGCTAATTTTTCTACTTCTGCTGCGAATTGTGTTAATTTTAAAGTTTTCATTTTTGCAAGTTTTATGTCTCATGCTTCATTGCCTTATTGACACTACAAATATAAAATAATTTTTATATTACTTGCAAATAAAATATAAAATAATTTTTATTAAACCAAAAAGCCCGATAAATCACTTTACCGGGCCTGTAAACAAAAACATAAAACAATCTATATTTACTTATGCTGCTGCAATAAGTCCCTTTCTTTGATTTAATAAATTACGGTAACGCTGTTTTAAATTATGTAAAAAGTCAACCCTTGTATCAATCTTATTTATTGCATAGTTAAGCAAAAAGTCAAATACATAATCTGCATTCGCTTGCTTATTGCAAACCACAAAGAAAACTGAGCCGTTGTCAAAAACTTTGAATTTGTTCATATATTCAAACTTGTCCAGTTTAACCGGGCCTTTTGGTGTTGATAATTCAAGATACTTGGTGTCTTCCGAAATAATTTGCAATCCGAGGTCATAGGATAAACGAGGGTTCCCTTTAATATCGTCTTTCAACGTATATATGTATGAGCGCGCATTCATTTTCTGTTTGACTAATCATTTCGGTACAAATATAATAAATATTTTATAATTAAATACAAAGCAAATTTTATGCCTTATTTCTTTTAATGTATTTATAATTGTTACTTAAATAATAATCTGAATTAATATCTATGAATAATTTGCAAACTTCGATAGCCACTTCCTCACCATATTGCTTAAACATTTTCATGCTTCTTATCGCATATTCATTACCTGGCTTTATTGTTTTCAAACCGGCCTCTGTTTCTGTTAATAGCTTGCAAAATACTTTTGCTTCTTGCCATTCTTGTAAATTATCTGACATGTAAAGGGTTTTGAAATGCTTTTATCCCGTTTTCAAGTCTCATTTGGTTGATAGTAAATGACTGCCTTAAATCGGCTATTTCTTCATCTGTTAAGCCGGTTTTATCAAATGCCATTATTTGCCTTAATTTTTGGTTTATGCCGTTAATATGCAGCATAAATCTTACTTGCATTGTGTTCATAATTCTATATTTTCTCCAATGATATATTCTGTTAATTCATGGTTTACAGCCTTGACTATTTCTACAAGTTGAGCCGTGGGCACGCTGACAAGTTCCATAAACCTGGCTTGTGCATTTTCTTTTTCTTCGTACCCCTCAAGATACACAAGCCGGTTAAGCTTAAATTCTTTTTTAATGCAAATTATACTATTATAAAACGCTACACATTTTTCTACATCAAGACATACGCCGGTGTGGAAACATTGGTTATCGCTATTGCACATTACATAGATATACCACATAATTAAAAGTTAGCTGTTTGTTGTTCTGGGCCATCTGCTTCCCATTGTGAAAACTGCATCAAAGCGCCGTTAAACTTCATAGGTATCATGTCGCCTGGGTTGCCGTTCCTGTGCTTTGCTATGATAGCCAAACATAACCCATCTGTATTTACAAACCCTTCTTCTGGCATTGTTTTCACACCGTAATACTCTGGACGTAGTAAGAATATAATCAGGTCTGCATCCTGTTCTATTGAGCCGCTTTCACGTAGGTCTGAAAGCTTTGGCGTCTTGTCTTGTCTTTTCTCAACTTCACGACTTAACTGTGACAGGGCTATAATTGGAATTTCAAGTTCCTTAGCAAGCTTTTTAAGCCCCCTCGATATGCTTCCTATCCCGGCCTCACGGTTATCGCCTATTACTTCCATTAGTTGCAGATAGTCCACGATTAACAGTTTTAGGCCGTGTTTCTTTTTGTGTTGTATGGCTTTGCTACGTAAGGTGACAATTGTTTGGCCCGGTGTATCGTCAATAAAAAGTTGTGCGCCAAATATAGCCTTTAGCTTGGTTGTTAATTCTTTAATTTCATTATCTGATATATGATGTTTTATTAAGTCTTCAAGATAAAAATCTGTTTCACTGGCTATCACGCGGTCACCTAATTGCTCTGCCGACATTTCAAGTTCATCCACAAGCGTTGGAATACCGGCTTTGGCTGCTGATGCTGCACACGTTAAGACAAATGCTGTTTTCCCCATACCTGGTCGAGCGGCTATGATAATCAAATCGCCATTTTGCCAACCGTTTGTTTTTTTGTCAAGTGGGTTTATACCAGAGCGTATGCCGGTAACTTCATCATCGTATTTTATTTTGTACTGTTCAATGCGGTTTAAAATTATTTCGTCTATACGTTGTATCTTGTTTGAACCCTTTACCTCATTAAGCTTAAATAACTCCACCTGCAATAAATCCATTAATTCAAGAACGTCTGTAGTATCTTCATAAGCTGATTGAATACAGCCAGTGCAAAGTCTTATCATTTCACGCTGCAAAAACTTTTGTAGGATAATCCTTGCATGAAATTCTATATTAGCTGCTGATGCAACCCTGTTTGTAAGTTCAGTTATATAGTAAGCGCCGCCTATCATTTCAAGCTGACCGTTTGCTCTTAATTCTTGTGTTACGAGGCCAATGTCTATCGGTCTTCCATCTGCAAACAGTTGCAAGCAAACATCAAATATCTTTTGGTTCTTGTCCATGTAGAACATACCGGCCCGTAAAAAATCAATTACACTTCCCAAAGCATCTCGCTCAAGCATTACAGCACCCAATACCATTTCTTCAAGGTCAACGGCCTGTGGTGGTAATTTCCCTAAATTATTTTGGTTGCGGTGCGTCATCTTTTTCTATTTTCTCAACTTTATAATTTTCATTAAACCATTTTATAAAATCCTTAAGGCTTCTATTTATGGCGTTCCCCCAAATTGGAATTATATCTCCTACTTGTGGTGGAACTATTATCTGCTTTTTGCTCATTTCCTGTGATTTATTCTGTTTGATGTTATGGTTATTTTGGGTTCTTCTTTCTTAATATTTGGCTTGTAGTTAATATAGCGATCCAATTTATCCGCCCTGGTTATAAATTCAGGCGTAAGGTCATTAAAATTCTTTGATGCAAGGAACTCGTCTTTTACTGCGTTTTTAACCGCTTGCATTATTTCATCAAATGAATATGTTTTAAGCCTTTGTATAAATTGCCTTTTTACCTTTTCTATTTCCTTGCATTTTTTCCCTGTAGCTATATTAAACTCTTTTATGAATTTAGAAAAAAGATCTTCTTTATTGTTAAATAAAGAAATATTATTCTGTATAGTATTTGTATTATTAATATTAGTAGGTGCGGATTTGCCATTAACGGCTTCCCCGTAAACGGGTTTCCCGCTGCGGGTTTCCCGCAATGGCTTTATATGCAATGTTAATACAGAACCTTTAAATTGTTTAGATGCTTCATCTCGTATGGTTTTAACTGTTATATAACCATTGTTTTCAAGTTCCTTAAAAGCCGCATTCATACTATCTTTTCCGTCAGAAAAATTATTTACTATTTCAGTTTTATAAACTTTCCAATCTTCCGGTAATGAAAAAAGATAGGCATATAGCCCCTTAGCTTTCAATGAAAGTGTTTTATCCCTTAATGCAGAAGTTGGCACTTGTGCAAATCCACTTTCAAAACGTTCTCGTATTATAAAATCTGCCATTAAAATAAAAAAGCCGGAAACGTGTAGTGAGTTTACGTCCCGGCAATTTTAAAATTGACCCCAGTTGTATGGTTTCTATGCTCACTACTTCACAAAAACTATACCTTAAATAATGGTTACAAGTATAATGCTTTTTCAGCAATTAAAAGCAATTCTAAAAATATTGTTTCTTAATTTTAACACATTATTATTTTGTTTTTGTACAAACAACCGTTGATATATTAAAAATCGTTCTAAAGGCTTTAAAATTACTATTTCACCGCAACATACAAAATGCCCTTACCCGACACTTTGTATTGTTTTTTATCGCACTTCATTTTTAATATACTTTTGATTAAAAAATCTGCTTTTTTCACGCCTGCTATTTGATAAAGTCTGTCAATAGTTATCAGGCTTGCTTTCTTTTTTACCAGTATTGGCTTTATCTTTTCCTTAGCCGGTGCAAACGTTAGCGAAAAGTTTTTATTAAAAAATTGCCTGTCAAATTCAAATGGTTGTTTGTTTGTTGCCATACACAAATGTAAAAAATATTTTATACACTTGCTTTTTTTATTACATTTTCCAAAATCAATTTTCCTTCTTCATCAAGATGATGCCAAAGTTGTTCTTTGATATAATAAAGTGAATTACCATAATTGTTATTTATAGCATAGTATTTACCCAAAAGCATATCTCTTTTATCATGCTGCTCTTTATGCAGGAACGGCGCGGGTTTAACTTCTGTTAATTTTTGCTGAGGGTACAAGGGGTTTGGTACATAGTAATACAACCCGGCGTACTTTGGTACTTCATCAGGCCCTATCAAGTCTTTAGGGCACGCGTAATAAAACCTATTTGGTATTCTATTGGATGGTTTGCAAAAACTAACATGACTTGACGGCCCCTCTTTATCCTTTCTTAAATAAAACTCGTATGGTTCTTTGGTTAAATGCCTGGCTAAAAATTCATCACGTGCTTTCTCTTGTAATGAATAAAATGGGTATTTGCTTTCCAACAATGCTTCTGCTCTGTGGTTGGCTAAATACCTGTGCTTATCAACCTTTTTAAAGTCAGCCCAAAAGTCGCTCCGGCTTATCTTAACTTCTACTTCTGTTATGTACCCGTTTGAACTTATGCAGCCGAAATCGGCTTCCCATCCGTACCAATAGGTATTATTAAGCTTGTATTCTTGGTTGTGATAAAGTTCCCTGACAGCGCGTATTATTTCTGTTGCTGTCATAATAAACCCAAATTAGCGCTTCTCCAAAGAACCAAATCAACTACGCATATTTTATCGCCTGTTGCAGCGCTTATTGAATTACATAGTTCAGTTGGATTATCATACCCGTATTCTTTGGCAATTCTTACTAAATGCCTGTCAGGTTTTACTACATCATAGCCTAAGTTTTTAGCCAAATGATATTTGGTTATTGGCCCTATAAACGGTATGTTTTGCAGATATGTTAATCTATCAAGTGATGTACAATAACCGTCAAAAATAGCTTCATAGTTTTCTCTTATAAAATCAATTGCTTTTACTTTGCCTGGGTGTTTAAAAGCAAAATCTGTATTAAACCCGTGTGCCCACGCGCTTTGAATGCTATTCCAAATTGAACGTGCAATTTGTTCTTTCAGCCCGCTGTTTAATATTACCCAAATACATTCATTCCTGAATACAAACGCGTCACTTACTGGCTGTAAATTTGTTTGCCAATCTATTTCGTGTTTATACCCCAATGCTATTAAGTCATTTTTTAATTCTAAATAATAATCAGCTCCCATTTTTAAAAGGATAAAAAAGCCCGGTTGTTAGCCGGGCCGGTAAGTGTTCAGTTTAAAAATTGTTAGGCGACAAGCTTCATCGTCAACTGACCGTTTGCGCTTTTACCTTTGTGAAACTCGGCTGCTTCAATAAGTAATGTTTCCAAATGCTTTTGTGCAAATGCCTGCAATGAATAGTTCCATCCATCAACCTTTATTAACGATATTGATGGTGATTTAATCTTGCTGATAGCGCCGTCCTCAGCTTCTTTTTCATAAAGTATCTGGAACTTATCCGCGCCGCTTTTGCTTGTTATAATTATCCCGGTGACTTTTACTGTATTGAAGCGTTCATCATCTTCATACAAATGTTCTTTGAACCAATCTTCGTCTATTGCTTTTCCATGCCTGTCTTTTGGCTCTTCAAAGCCGGTACGTATTACTGCGTGTACTGCAAATACTTCCATTGCCCTGTCAAACGCCGGGTGACGTATCTGATCGCTTGTGCCCTGCAATTCACTGGTAATAATATCCTCTGAATTGGTAGGCTTATAGCGTTCATTGTAGCCAATTTTTGTTTTTTTACTTTTTTTCTTGTCCAGAAAGTGGACTGACTTTATCCATTTTGGGATTGCTGTGCTGCTTGGTGCTGTGTTGCTCATTTTTAATTGATTTAAAATTATAATTTTTGAATATCGTGGTCTATATTGTGTTCGGTTCCAATACTTAAAAAAAGCATGTTATTGTGCGGATGTGTATTAAATCCAATGCCTGGAAAAAGTCCTTGACAATCATCAAAAACAAAAATATCGCACAATATTCCACCGTTTAAATATCTTGGCTTTGCAATACCAATAACTTTATCTAATTGATAATCTCTTACTACAGGAACCGATTGAGGCAGATTTAAATTAGGTTCATTTTTCTCTACCAGTACATTGTAATAACTGAATGTTTCTTGTATTTTTTTGCCGTTTATTTCCATATTAATTTGTTCTTACTGGTTGAGGCCCTTCTCTAACTATTTTAGGTTCTTTTTTGGGTTCTTGTGCTGCTTTTATTCTCGCTTCATGTTTGGCTATGTCATATTTAAACTTTGAAAGTAATAACCATACCGGCCAAAGTGATATACACATTAAAAATAAAAGTACGTCCTTTAAAAACCCTGAAAGCCAATAATTATAAAACTGCTTTGGCCTCACTATGAATAAAGTTATAGCATATATTAAGCCTATAATGGCATAACATATTCCAACGTATTTTAAATATTCCATTTTTTAATTATTAAGTTGTTTTAAAAGATCATCGGTAGCTGAAACTATATGTGAGTTTATAAGTTTTATTTCATTTAAATAAAGATTTTCTACCCCGTTTGGATAAAGCCTTGATGCTATTTGCCCTGCAATATAAATCCTATCTCTTTGTTTATTTTGTTGTTCTGAAAATAAATCTAATTCATTATGAAAACTTTTCTCTGATTTGTCAAGGCTTTTATTGCCACTTTTTATGCGATTTAAGACAATATTATTTTGAGCCGTACTTTGTGCCATGCTCTCCGAAATAATTGAAAGTTGCTTAGATATGGCCTCTAATTCAGGAAATGCTATGTCGGATGCTTTTTTATTTCTGTGAAGCAGGTTATCAAGTACCAATAAAGCCATTTCTTTACTTGGTTCTTTGGCTATCCAATACCAGGTATAAGTATCTTCTTGCTTTATTATTTTAAGTTGCTTAATGGCTGCCCCGGCTGTTGATGACACGCTAAAGTCCTTTGCTATCGATGATATGGTATGTAGTTTAGCACTGTTTCGCATGTCTGAAAATAATTTAACCTGATTAAGAAAGTTGATTAAATTCTCAACCGCTTGGTCTTTTGCCTTTTTCTTTCTCATTGCCTTTTTTGTTCGTTTGTAAAGTTATAAAAATGTTTTATTTATGAAGCAAACTTCTTATTGGTACGCTTGATTTATAAGTCGGCATTTTTTCATGGTGTGAATAATCATTCTTGTAATTCAATTGCAAAATTTCTCCAACGTCATCTTGGAATTTAATACGCTTTTGAATACTATTTTTCCTTTTTAACTTAATTTCTGTATCTTTTGTTAATTGCTTTAGCTTTCGGCTTATGGCTTTTTCACTTCTGTTTAATTGAGTTAAACTTTCTGCTGCACCATTATTTAATAAAAAGTTCTTTTCTGCCTTTGTCCAATGTGCTTTATTTTCTCCTTTTGGCTTTTCAACTTTCTTTTCGTGTAATTCAAGCCATTCATCACGTTCACGTTTTGTGTTGAAATATTGTTCGTTCATGTTAATTCAAATTCTTGTTCTACAATTTCTTTTATGTGTTTAGGCATTTGTATTTCTCTGAAACACGAAAATGGAAACGGAACAACTATGCCTTTCCAAATTCTATTGTGTAATTCATTCAATGTAACACAATCACATGCCGTTGATACGTTTCTCCCTTCTGTATTTACACCAACAAATGCTCCCTTTTTTAAGAATTTATTGATCGTAAAAGCAGTATTAAATGGTGGCTTTGTATCCATTTCATCTAAAGGTGAATGTGAAACGCATTCAAATATCCCTTCCATATAAATCATTCTATTTTGCTATTTGTTTAACACTTTCCATAGCGTTCACTAAATTATCTATGGCTTTTATTTTATCTGCAACCCTAAAAGCTTCGTTTAACTCTGGTGTTTGTAAAGCTCTTTGCAGTGTTTCATTCATGTAGTCAGCTACAAAATCTATACGTTCTGTAAATTCCCTACGCCAAAACATTGAAGGATAAATACGCATTATTTTCAATTGTAAATCAGGGTATTTTATTCTACTGTCATGGCTGATAAAGTCACAATACTCAGCATCGCAAAACATCATGTTAGCCTGGGGTTGGTGATAATATTGCGCGTCAACATCTTTTAAATCACTCCAATCCAAACATCTTAAAATCTGTATGTGTTTTGCGCTATCCGGGTTCTTTATTTCAATAATAGATTTAAGCTTATTGTTTTCTTTAACATAGCCATCATTTGTACCGCCTAATATGGTGCTATAGGCTACGAAAAAGCTGTCTTCTACTATCTGATTTGTTTTAATCTGATACTTTAGCTTGGCATCATGTTCTTCTGTTAATCCCCATAATATAGCGGGCGTTTCTGGTGTTTCTTTAACCTCACCTGTTAATATTTGGGCTATTATCTTATTTACATAGGTCATACCGCCCTGGCCTATTAACTGACCTTTTTTTTGCCCACTTACAAATATCTTATGTATTTCAGAACTTGTAAGCCGTTCACGCCGGGCCGCGTACCACGCTTCTGTATGTGGCTTTATGAACTGTGAAATATCTACTTCTGCCATTATTTTTTCTCCTTAGCTTCTGTTCTTTTGCCATCGTATAAAGGCAAGTTTTCAATCTTGGCAACTTCTATAGGGTCTGTAACTTCTTTGTGTTTACCAATAGTTGCTTTAATGTCTGCTATCTTATTTTCAAGGCGCTCAATTTCTTGCGCCGGTGTTGCTGCATTTGCGTTTTTATACTGGTCTACCGCATCTGTTGCAAGCCTTTGGCAGTCCATACGTGCCAACTCTATTTCAGTTGGGTTTATGCCGTTTACATTTTCAAGCTGCATTGCCACCTCAAAATTCGAATAATTATGGCTTATCATTACCCTTACATTGGCTGTAGTTACTTTTGTTTCGGTTTCTGGTGTTTTGTATAACTCTAATATATCTGTAAATACAACATATTCTTCCATACTTCCTTCTGGCCTGATAGTTGCTAAGCTGCAATCTAAACTAACATCAATTACAATCCCTAAACCTGGTAATACATCAACATTACTGCCTGCTTTTGCTTTTATTAAATCTCCCTTTTTCATATTGTTATTTATTTTGTTTTTTAAGTTCTATATCTATTTCTCTAAATGACCATTTGCCATATTCCTTAAGGTCAACAACAAAGGCCCATGCAGGCGCGTATTCCTTTATCTCAACAACTTTCCCCTCAAGGTCTTTTAATTTTGATAGTGGGTTTATGACTTTAACTTCATCTGTTACCTTAATTTTCCTACCCATATTGTTTTATTTTGCTATTTTTGCATTATACTTTAATAAGCATGACCGCTCGGTCACCTTTTTAAAAGTGCCTTTTTGTTCAAAGCCTGGTTTCAACACCGGGCTTTCTTTTTTCACAAAAAAACTTATAATCATTAAGATTTTCTTTAAGAAATACATCCAATGAGACATCGTATAAAAAAGCTATTTGATTAATTATTTCAAGTGATAATGCGCGTTGTTCCTCAATAGCGCCAATGTTTGCACGTTTAGTATTTACTAATTCTGCTAATTGTTGCTGAGTTAAATTTAATTCTTTACGTACAAACTTACTATTTAAAGCCACTATAGCTTTAAAATCTTGGTGAGTATAAATCATATCCTTTTTTGTTCATAACAAAAGTATAAAATTATTTTTATTAAACCAAAATATTTTAGCAAATAAAAAAGCCCCTTTGATTAAAGAGGCTTTGCTTAACGTGTGGTTTATTTAAATTCCCTTGTCGTGTGCCGCTGATTGCTTAACTACCGAAGCATCATTTTTGTGGTTTAATTTAGTCCCGCCTGTCACATCTGCATCTTTTGAGAATATTAAACCAATCCCGCCTAATATTGCTGTCACGCCTGCCATAATATTTGTTTCGTTTAACGCATTGTTTTTATAGGCGAAAAAAAGTCCTACCAGTGCTCCCACTATCATCACAATCCCGGCTGATGTGGTTTTCCATGATGTTGCTGTCATAATTTTAAAAATTTGCTAATGTTTGTAAATCTGTTAATGTCCCTAAAAAATAATTCATATCTAAGTTACCACCTGTTAATTCGCCATTTATAAGCCCGTTCCAACTGTTTTGCCAAAAAGTGACCTTACTATACCCCTTAATTGGTTTCGGCGGTTCTGCCTGTATTGCTGCAAGCCACAAAGGAGAATTGGGCCATGATGCTGAATTTAGATAGTCTTTAAAATAAGATGGGTCTGAATATACAATTGCTTCCCTGCCTGTATGTTGTTTTATCAAACAAAGTAGTTCACTTATTTCGCCTACATATTTACAAGCGTTTTGTGCAACCATTTTATCTAATTCTGTTGTTTTTTGATTTTCAATATCGAGCATTAATGGTAATACGCCTTTTTTTGAAAAGTCTATATTTAAAGAAAGTAGATTATCTATATGCTGTTGCGGTGTTGCTGTGCAATTCCAAAACATATATGCTCCGCGTATAAGCGTAGTTGCCTTTAATATTTGCCAATATTTATCAAACATTGGGTCTTTGTAGGTTGCCCCCTCTGCTGCTTTTGCAAACACAAATTTTATGTCTGGTGAAATTTTCTTCCAGTTAATTGGATTATCCCTATGGCTGATGTCTATTCCCTGTATCATATCTTTATTTTTAAATCTTAACCGCCTATTCACGATATAAAGTTAAAACAAAAAAGCCGCCAATTAAAGCGGCCTTTTTTACTAACCAATTATTAACCCTATGAAACAAGCCTGGCAGTCCAAAAGTCACTTGCTAAATTTTCATTAGTTAAGTAACTGTATGGAATAAAATAAAAGCCCTGTAGCCCCCATTGCGAACTCCAAGAGTTGATACATTTAAACGCCCCCTTGTGCCCATGTACTTTTTTATTGTCATCATAACCTACAATTACATTTGCATGTCCACCTAATGGCTGTTGACTTTTGGTTGGCATAGGTACTAAACCTGTCTTAGCTGTTGTTGGGCTTTCAAAGCCTGGATAAACTGTAAATCCAAACTCTATTGGAAAGCCTGCTGCTAAACATGTTTTTATTTCTTCCAAGTTTGTGTTGTCCAACTGTTGGTATGTATCAATCAAAGTATTTAATCCTTCTTTTACGCTTGCTACCGGCGGTGCTTTTTTGAACTTTTCAATATCATAAGGCCATTCACTTTCCGGGAATGCACCTATTTTTGAAAGCACTTTAAAGCATTGAGTTATTGTTGACCCGCCATCTTCGTTTATATCGCCGTCTGCTTTGCGTTCTTCGTAATAAATAGCTAATCTCGATGGTAAAAAATCAGGTTTATTGCAAATACTTAAAAGCATTCTAACTAATTGCGCGCCTGCATTTGCGGTACATGAACCTAATTGGCCCTGATCTAATACCTCTTTTATCAAATGGCTTAAATCAGCTGATGGTGGAAGGCTTGTTTGCTGATCTTTAACCATAGCCATTTTAGCATATTTAAAATTCCGTTCATCCGGCTGTGCCTTTTTCCACCCATATATTCTTTTCGTTTCCATAATTATGCTCTACTATTTTGTAGGTGAGAAATTTGACTTGAAACAATTAATTGTGCATCTGTATTTTCTACGCCTGTATTGTTTGCAAAGTAAGCTTGTATCACGGCTGATAATGTACCGTGTAACCCGGCATATAGAGTTGTGCTCACATCACCTGAATTTTTAAGATATGTAACAGCTTGCGATGCTATAAAATTTTCATTTGTAGAAGTTGGTATGTTAAGTATAAACGAAAATATTTTATTTAATTCGTTCATCAGCCCATCAATAAGCGGTTTTAGTTCCGGCGCTATTGCTTCAACTGCATTAACTACAATGGTATAAATAGCCTGGTATGTTGGGTCGCCTTCAATGTTTTTAATATCATTAACGATAGCGTTGGCGAGATTAGCAATTTTTTGCGCCTCTGTATTTAAGAATGGGAATATCTTTTTCAGTTCATTCCAAATCCATTCAAAAATACTTGTTTGTTCATTTTGCGTTGTCATCTTTTATTTTATTTAAAGGTTAATATTAATTCTTAATTTAACATGTCAAATATAGGTGTTTCTGTAACAGTTACCACACCTGTAGTTGCTTTTGATGCCATAACAGACGCACCTGATACTGGTGTGTAAATTGTTCCCATAGGGGCATTAAAATTTATAGATGCCCCCGTCATCGTTGCTAAAAATAACACTTCACAAGTTTTACCTGCTGCATTCTTATAAACATCAACTGTAACCCCATTTGATACATTTGTAGACACAAAGTTAAAACCTGCCATTAATGTTTTAGCCTGAGCTAAAAAATCCCCCGCCGGTTTCCTTTGTGTGGGTGTTGATGTGCTTAGTATTCCGCTTGTGGCATAAACAGTTGGATTGCCTGGGTTGCCGTCATAGTCTTGATATATAAACGTTCTTGATATTCCATTACGCGCGGCCCATAATACTGTCCTTAAAATCCAATCTGCTTGTACAATTGGTGTTGTTTTGCTTCCTATTGCTGGTGCTTGATCTGGACTTCCTGATTGTTGGTCATACCCTGTTTCAGTTAACCATATCGGCATATTGTATTGTTGTGCTATTTTTATCAATGGCAATAAATTAACTAATCCCGCCTCTGGGTTTACCCTACCTGCATAATCGTGCACATTAAATACATTCCATGCCAATTTTCCGCCACGGTTATCTTTGCACCATTGTATAGCTGCTAAAAATCCGTTAGGTGTTACATCTGCTGTACCGGCGTAAACTACTTTCATATTTGGGTCTGCTGTTTTAACACCATACCCTGTACCTAACTTACCTAAATCACCATCATAAAAAGCTGATAAATTTGCTGCATATTGATAGCCATTTTGAAAGGCGTTTAACCCCTTCCACCATTTATCACGTTCGTTGTCGCATTCAATATATGATAATGTATTCAACCCTGTACGCGCTACGTTTGGTTTATCTCCTGTCCATTGTGTTGTTTTGTCAATGGTTAGCATTGATAAAGGAACTTTAGTTGCTCCATACCTGGCTGCTATTTGAAACGCCGTACGCGCTTGTTCTTTATATGCTGATGGTGAAGCTATGTTTGGGTAATTAATATACATAACCGGGATATTTTCTCCATTACCACCATTGGGCCAAGTTGATTGCATCCACGGCGCTTGTGTTTTAATATCAAATAATGTTATTATTCCATTTTTCTTTAACGTGTAAAGTGCTGTATCTATATTCCAACTACCGGAATGTGATGGTGCAAATGTGTTTAAACCCTTTGTGTTTGGTTCTACTGTTTGCCAATCACAATACATTCTTATGCCAGTAAATGTAGATGTAAACGCCGGTAGGTTAATTATTGTGCTTGGCGAATTTGCATTTAATACACTCCACCAAAATGAATTAACTCCTAATTCATCGTTAAATGCTATTGTCGGTGGTTTTGAATAACTAATTGCTTTTGATGTGTACCCACCATATAACCGCATTTCTGTAGGCCACAATGAACCCCCTATCGTATAAACAATATGCAACCTTGTAGCCAATACGTTTTTAATTGGATAATCTATCCACGCTTTATATTTTCCACCTGTGAATGAAGCCAAAAGGGTTTCAACACCATTATTCCACGCATAAATATTAACAGGCGTTGCGCCACTACCCGTATAACTATATAATTTTATATCCGTAAATGTTACGCCTGATGTAGTATTTGTTAGTGGTATCCAATAGTTAGATGTATTTAATAATTGCCCGTATCCCTCTTGTATACTTGTTAATGTGTCATTATCTTGTAATTGTGCCATTGGGCCGCCAATTGTTTGCCCGCTACCAAAACTATTTAGTTTATATGCCTGTGTTGCGTCATACCTATATTGACCGGCTGTTGCAGGTGGTGGCGGCGGTGGGGGTGGTGGTGGATTAACCGATTGTGTATAGTTGAACTTTTTAGTTAATAAACTGTCAACTATTATTTGGCCTGTTATGGTGTATAACGGTTGTTTTTGTAGCCACGTATTGAACAGTTTTATAT